>Ga0228701_1000043_pt1 | contig 163593 bp, 118 predicted proteins | sample McNCre117_Aug_MG_2_FD_178017 | JGI IMG/M metagenome (GOLD analysis project Ga0228701, IMG submission 178017) | Freshwater microbial communities from McNutts Creek, Athens, Georgia, United States - 11-17_Aug_MG | ecosystem: Environmental > Aquatic > Freshwater > Creek | place: USA: Georgia...
TACTGTTTGTACATCCACCTACTGTTACTGTGTAAGTGATTGTTGTTGTTCCTGCTGTAACGCCTGTTACTACTCCTGTTGAAGAGTTGATTGTCGCTACCGCTGTGTTACTTGATGTCCAAACTCCGCCAGTTGTTGTACTTGATAACGTAGTCGTTGATCCTGAACATACCGCTGTTGTTCCTGTGATTGATGCTACTGTTGGCAATGCTGTTACTGTCACTGCTGTCGCTGCACTTGTTGTTGAACATCCGTCTGCGTTTGTTACCGTTACTGTGTAGTTTCCTGCTGTACTTACTGTGATGGTTTGGTTGTTTGAACCGTTACTCCACTGGTACGTTAAGCCTGTTCCTGAGTTTGCACTCAAGCTAACACTTGATCCTGCACAGAACGTTGTTGCTCCTCCTGCTGTGATTGTCGCTGTTGGTAAGCTGTTTACCAATACCGCTGTCGCTGCACTTGTTGCACTACATCCGTTTGCGTTTGTTACTGTTACACTGTAGTTTCCTGTTGCGTTCGCTGTGTATGTCGCTGATGTTGCTCCACTGATTGCTGTACCATTCAAGTTCCATTGGTATGAACTTCCTGTGCTTGCTGTCAATGTTACGCTTCCACCTGAACAGAATGTCGTTGTTCCACCTGCTGTGATTGCTGGTGTTGGCAACGCATTTACTGTTACTACTGCTGTCGCTGTGTTTGTACAGTTGTTTGAGTTTGTATATGTGTACGTAATTGTCGCTGTTCCTGCGCTTACACCCGTTACTGATCCTGTGGATGAGTTAACGATCGCTGTCGCTGTATTTGAACTTGACCATGTTCCACCTGTTGTTGCGTCTGATAATGTTACACTTGATCCAGCACATACTGATGTCGTTCCTGTAATTGCTGCTACCGTTGGTAATGCATTTACTGTTACTGTTGTGGCTGTACTTGTTGCACTACATCCGTTGTTGTTTGTTACTGTCAATGTGTAGCTTCCTGCTGCACTTGCTGTGTAACTTGAACTTGTCGCTCCACTGATCGCTGTTCCGCCTAAGTTCCATTGGTATGAGTATGTCATTCCCGCTGGTGCACTTGGTCCTACCAAGCTAACACTTCCGCCTGCACAGAACGTTGTCGTTCCGATTGTCGTAATCGTTGCTGTTGGTAATGCGTTCACTGTTACTACTGCTGTTGTACTGTTTGTACATCCACCTACTGTTACTGTGTAAGTGATTGTTGTTGTTCCTGCTGTAACGCCTGTTACTACTCCTGTTGAAGAGTTGATTGTCGCTACCGCTGTGTTACTTGATGTCCAAACTCCACCAGTTGTTGTACTTGATAACGTAGTCGTTGATCCTGAACATACCGCTGTTGTTCCTGTAATTGAAACAGAAGGTAGCGTTGTTATGGTTATTGTTGCATTATCTGAATTAGTACCACATGCATTGGTTGCATAGTAAGCAATTTGTACCGTTCCCGTTTCACCCGTTGCAGGGGTGTAGATAACGTTGGTATTGGTTACATTCGGACCAATTACTCCATTTCCTGTTGTTGCCCAGTATCCAGTTTCTGCACTTACGGTTGAAACTGTATATGATGCTGTACCATTTTGACAAATGGTTTGATCCGCACCTACATTCACTGAAGGCACACCACTCAATACATTCACTGTGATGTTGAATGGTGCTCCAGAACATGTTAATCCTGCATTGGTATATTGTGGTGTTACCGAATAAACCAATTGTTGCGTAGATGCCGCGTTGTTCGCTAATGTTTGAGAAACATTTACTTGAGGAACTGATTGATTGGATCCACCTGCAATTGTCGCATTTGGTGTAATTGTCCATGTATATAAAGTTCCAGCCGGAACTAAATCTGTCAAGGCACCATCAACTGGTGTGATTGCAAATGTAGAACCTGTACATATTGTTGTACTTACGTTAGCAACAGACATGGTTGGATTTACCACCACCGTGATTGTAAACGTTGCACCGGTACATCCATTAATTGATGGAGTCACCGTATAAACAACTGTACTTGGAGAACTTGTTGGATTCGTTAAAGTTTGAGAAATGCTTCCAGTGGAAGATGTTCCTGCTGTTTCACCTGAAACTATTGGGTTATTTAAAACAGTCCAAGTATATACTGTACCTGCCGGAACGATTTCCGTTGGTGCGTTGTTCACTGGGGTTATTGTAAATGCCGTTCCAGTACAAATCGTTTGTGTTTTATTTGCGATAACCGGTGTAGGTTTCACAGTAATTGTAAACGTCTGAGCTGTTCCTGTACACGTTACCGCTTGATTTGTATAAGAAGGGGTAACTACTACTGTGGAAACAATATTTGCATTGGTAGTATTTGTTGTGGTAAATGTACCAATGTTACCAGTTGATCCCGCTCCTAATCCAGTAGCTGTATTGTTATTTGTCCAGGTATAAACAGTTCCTGAAACATTTAAAGGACTTGTAAACGTTACCGAAGTGGTCGATCCAACACACAATGATTGATTAGCTGGGGCAGTTACATTCGGAATAGGATTGACTGTAATTGTAAACGTTTGAGCCGTTCCTGTACATGTTACTGTTTGGTTTGTGTAAGATGGAGTAACTGTTACAGTAGAAGTGATTGGTGCATTTGTTGTATTTGTTGTAACAAAAGAACCAATGTTACCTGTTCCAGATGCCGCCAATCCTGTGGATGTATTGTTATTTGACCAAGAATACACAGTTCCTGAAACATTCAATGGACTAACAAAAGACACAGATGTGGATGTTCCCACACAAAGCGTTTGATTTGTTGGTGCCGTTACATTTGGAACTGGATTTACTACAACTACTACATTATTCGTTGCAGAACAGTTATTTGCTGTAATTGTATATACATACGTAACACTGATTGGTGCATTTGTAGAATTTGTCAAAATTTGACTGATTCCAGCTGTTCCAGAAGTAGCATTATTTGCGGTGATTCCAGCTGGCAATGTTGTTGTCCAAGCAAAAGTTGGAGAAACTTGTGTTGCACTAGTTGGTGTATAAGCAAATGTAGATCCTGAGCAGATCGCTGTTGGAGTTAAGGTACTTGTCAATGCCGGAGTTGGATTCACAACTACCGTTACATTATTTGTTGCTGAACATCCATTCGCTGTAATCGTATACACATACGTTACAGTAATTGGTGAAGTTGTTGTATTTGTTAATACTTCACTAATACCATTTGTACCTGACGTTGCAGCTTGAGAAATTCCAGTTACAGCTGCTCTTGACCAAGCAAAAGTTGGAGAAACTTGTGTTGCACTTGTTGGTGTATATGTGAACGTTGTATTGTTACAAATAGCCGCATTCGTTAATGAGCTAGACAAAGCTGGTGTTGGATAAACAGTTACAGTTACCGTAAATGTAGCTCCCACACAGTTTCCTGCAACACCAGAAGTTGGTGTTACTGTATAAACGACATCGATTGGGGCATTTGTTGTGTTTGTAAGTGTTCCACTTATCGTAGACGCACTAGTTCCAGCTGCGGCTCCAGTAATTCCTACCGCTGACGGTGCTGACCACGAATATGTAGTGTTTGCCGGAACGATATCTGAACCATTTGATGGTGACACTGCGAATGCCACTCCGTTACAAGTTGTTGTTGTTTTATTTGCAATAACTGGTGTAGGGTTTATCGTTACAGTCGTAGAGAACGATGAGCCCGTACACAAACTTGTTGCAGGTGTAACAGTATAGATAATGCTTAACGGAGCATTTGTCGTATTCGTCAACGTTCCCGAAATAGTAGAAGCTGATGAACCAGAAGCCATACCTGTAATTGTAGCAGAAGAAGGAGCAGACCATGTATACGTTGTTCCTGTTGGTACTATATTACCACTTCCATTCGTTGGAGTTACCGTAAACGATGTTCCAGAGCAAATCGTTGCCGTTTGAGCGGTTACACTTGGTTTTGGATTCACTGTTACTGTTACCGTAAACGTTGAACCTGGACAAGCAGGTGTTGTCGGTGATGTTGGTGTTACTGTGTATACCACATTAATTGGTGCATTCGTGGTGTTCACCAATGTTCCTGAAATGGAACTTGCAGCTGTTCCTGCAGCTGTTCCTGTAATTCCAGTTACAGTCGGAGCCGACCATGAATACGTTGTTCCTGATGGAATAACATTTCCACTACCATCTGTTGGAGACACTGTAAATGTTCCGCCAGAACAAATTGCAGCAGTTTGCGCAGTTGTAACAGAAGGAACCGGATTCACGGTGATTGTATATGTTTTCGCTGATCCAGAACATGCAGGACCGTATGCTAAAACAACTGCTAATGATTTCGATCCAGAACAAGTTGTTGCACCGAAGACAGCGTCCGTTGCAGAGATAGTAACTGACGATTGCCCCAGTGCTAATGAAGAAACAACTGATATAGAGGAACTTGCATTACACGAACCAATTGAATAAACTCCTGAAGTTCCTGTTGGGGTACCGTAGCTTGCAAAGTTAACTGAGGTAAACACTGTTCCAACAGGTGCGTTCAAAGTAATTGTTCCATTTGCGTTACATTCTCCAAATACCGTCCCAGTAGATCCAAAAGTAGGAGTTACCGTAACTGTTGTTGAAATAGGCGCATTGGTTGTATTTGTTGCAGTAAAGGAAGGTGTATTTCCTGAACCACTTGCTCCTAAACCTACCGCTGTGTTCGTACTAGTCCAAGTATACGTTGTTCCTGTTGTTGCAGAAGTAAAGTTGGATGCTGCAATTGTAGCTCCCGCACATACCGTTTGTGAAGTTGGTTGTGCTACAACTGGTGTAGGATTTACTGTGATTGTATATGTTTGTGCTGTACCAGTACATCCTACTAATTCTGAAGGTTGAACGCTATATGAAGATTGTGAAGGGCGTTTCCAAGATAACATGAATGCCTCACCGCCACCATACTCTTGTTGACGTGCAACTATTGAATAAACTTGGCCTGCCACCATATTATAGTTCGCATAATAAGTTGGGTTTGGACCATGTCCTCCATAGAACGTTAGAATAATCGAGCCGTTAATCGCCAAATCGACACCGTCATCACCTGTTAAGGCAAATGAATATACGCCCGTTTCCGCAGGTACAAAGGTACCAACAACACGCAACGCGAAATAATCAGTGCCTGGCAATGAAATTCCTGCACTCGTCAATGCTGTCGCACCATTCCAATTTAATAGCGTGCTCGGATTACCCGTTCCATTCGACCAAACTGTTGTGTTGGAATTAGAAACATTTAATAAGTTATCCATTTCCGCTGATGTCGATGGATATTGACTATATTGGTTAGTTAATCCAGTCCCGCCATGTGTTTTATATACGGTATATGAGAACTGATTTGTTGGGGTTACAGTAATTGTTGCTGTTACCGGAGCAGTTCCTGTGTTAACAGCTGTGAAAGACTGCACTGTTCCAGTTCCTTGGGCTGGTAAACCAATTGAAGTGGTATTATTTGTCCAATTGTAAACCGTTCCAGCGACTGAACCAGACAATGTTGTAGCTGGTACCACATCTCCATTACAAACAACCTGATTAGCAGGATCGTTTGCTGTTGGAATCGTTCTGGAAGTAATAACAAAGGTTGTTGGTGTTCCGTTACACCCATTTGCACTCGGTGTTACCGTAACAGTTCCTGAAATATTTGCATTTGTAGTATTTGTTGCAGTGAATGCAGCAATATTTCCTGTTCCACTTGCCGCTAAACCAATTGCCGTATTCGAGTTCGTCCAAGAATATGTTGTTCCTGATACGTTAAAGGTACTTGCAAAAGTAATTGCTGTTGTCAAATCACCAGCACATACCGATTGACCATTAACAGCGTTAACAGTCGGAGTTGGATTCACCGTAATTGTGTAAGACATTGGACTACCTGTACATCCACTTACTACCGGTGTGACAACGATTGTACCTGTGATCGGTGCATTCGTTGCATTGGTCGCTAAGTATGTATTTTGGAAATCACCAGAACCACTAGCACCTACACCAATACCTGTATTTGTATTTGTCCAAGTTACGGTTGTACCGTAAACATTGCTCATGAATCCATTTGTCATTGGTGCTCCAACGCAGAAGGTTTGATTGCTCACCTGTACAAGAACCGGTGTTGGTTTGATTGCAAAATCAAAACCTACTGGTGTTCCAGAACAACCATTAGCGCTTGGCGTCACTGTAAAATGTGCATTGACTTGGTTCGTTGTTGTATTTACTGCGGTAAATGCCGCAATGTTTCCTGTTCCACTTGCTGCTACACCGATTGAAGGTGTATCATTTGTCCAAGCATATGTCGTTCCTGTAATGCTCGTTGTACTCGTGAAGTTAATTGCTGTTGAACTTGAACCATTACAGATTACTTGGTTATTCACCAAGTTTACATCTGGAAGAGGTTTCACAACGACTGTTGCCGTTCCTGTTATGTTATTTGTACATGTTCCGTTTGTGGCTGAAACTAAAGTAATTGTTGTATTAGATGTCACTCCGTTAGCCGTAACTACTACCGTTCCACCTGAACCAACAGTTGCGGTAGTATTCGATCCTCCGAAGTTATACGTAATGATATCACCTGGTGTTCCAGTAATGGTGAATTCCGCATTTAAGTTCGCACAAATTGGTGTAGTAACAGTTGCAACCGTTGCAGCTAATAATGGTGGTTGAGTTATAACAATCGCTGAAGAAGTAGTTGTACATCCATTATTGTCCACTACCGTCAAAACATAACTACCGATTGTTAAACCTGTAATATCCTCCGTTGTAGCATAAGCTGAACCGTTTTTAGTCCAAGAGTAACTAGCATATGGTGTTGTACCACCTGCTACCGTTGCATTGATTGAACCATTTGCATTACCATAACATAATACTTGTACATTGCTATTTGTGATTGTTAAAGCAGCCGGTTGTGCTACCGTTGCACTAGTTGTAGCCGTACAACCGTTTGCATCTGTAACAGTTACAGAATATGGCGTAGACGAAGCAGATAAATTTGAAATTGTTGCTGTCGTTGCAGCATATGTTCCAGGACCTGTCCATGCATACGTATATGGCGCTGTTCCAAAAATAGCATTTACACCAGTTGAACCATCAGACAAACCATTACAGGAAACATCTGTTGTGGATGTAATTGTTGCAATCAATCCAATCGACGGTTCTGTTAATGTAGAAGTAGTTGTCGTGATACAACCATTTGCATCTGTTACTTTTACGGTATACGTTCCTGCTGGTCGACCAGAAATTACATTTGCGGTTTGACCAGAAATAGCTGATGTTGTTCCAGATCCTGTATACCACTGGTACGTGTAAGGACTTGTTCCACCTGCTGGTGTTGCGGTAATCGTTCCATTTGATCCACCATTACAAGAGATATTTACACCGTTATAATTCGATAGTGCATTTGTATTAGTTAACAAGGTCGGTTGCGTTAAGGTTGTACCTGCACTACCATCTAAATCTTTCACACATGTTGTGTTTGCTGCATCGCGAACAGAAACTTGATAAGTACCAGCGCCTAATCCAGTAAATGCGTTAGACGACTGCCAAGTTGTTCCATCAATAGAATACTGATATGTTCCCGAGCCACCCGTTACACTGTTCACTGTAATAGAACCGTTTGTGTTTCCATTACATAAGCTAACGTTCACTGATGCAACTGTCGCCGTAATAATTGTTGGTTGAGTAATGATTGTTCCTGTTGAACCATCCAAGTCTTTTATACACGTTGGACTTGCGGCATCACGAACAGAAACCTGGTAAGTACCAGCAACTAACCCTGTGAAAGCGTTCGCAGATTGCCAAGTAGTACCGTTGATGCTATATTCATACGTTCCCGCACCACCTGTTGCGCTGTTAACTGTGATTGATCCATTGTTATTTCCATAACATACAGAAACAGGAACAGCTGTTACTGTGGCAGCTAAAATTGCAGGTTGTGTTATTGTAAAGGAAGCTGTCGCTGTTTGCGAACAAGCATTCGTTGCAGTTACCGAATAGGTTCCTGCCGCTAAATTCGAAAGATCTTCTGTTGTCGCAGCATTACTCCATAAGAAAGTCACTGGAGTTGCTGAAGTTGACCCAGTAGCATTTACTGTAAGATTAATTGCTCCGGTACTTGCTCCATTACAAGTCACGTCTGTTTTCGTTCCACTGATTGCCAATTGCGCTGGCTGCGTAATTGTAACTGTAGTAGAAGGATTACAACTACTTGTTGCATCGGCAACTGAAATGGTGTATGTTCCAGCCGGTAAATTTGAAAGTACAAAAGTTCTCGCACTAGAAGTACCAGTTGAAGTTGCTTGTGTATAGGTATTTGATCCACTAACAGCGGTTGCTACTTGAGATGTTCCACCACCTGTTGTATTTACCGTAATGCTACCGGTTGAAGCACCATAACAAGTCACGTTTGTTGGGGTTGCAGCAACGGTCATTGCGGTTACTGAATTTAAAAGTACCGGTGTAGAAGTTACCGAAGTCCCACAAGCATCAGTTACTGTAAGTCGATAATAGAAACCTGGGTATAAGTTTGTTGGTGAGACATTCGGAGAAGGCGTTACTAATGGGCTAGAGAACGTCGTATTCCATGGTCCTGTTGAGGTTGCTCCCCAAGACCATTGGTAAGAATAGCCTGTACCGCCAGTTATTGTAGTCGTTAATGATCCAGTTGCAGTTGTACCACAAGCTAAATCATTTAATACATTTGACACTGCTGATATCGTTGAACCAGTTACTGTTACATCAAAAGTTGATGAAGCTATTAATCCCCCTGCATCTGTTACGGTTAAAGTAATTGTTGCCGTTCCAGTTTGTCCAGACACTGGTGTATATACCAACGATGCAGCTCCAGAAGTATTTGGTTGAGTGATGGTAATATTCGCATTTGGAATTAAGGCTGTATTTGAAGAACTTGCCGTAATCACCAAAGTATTTAACGCACCATCAGCATCACCCACCGTAATCGATACCGGTCCATTCGATGTTCCTGCACATGCAGTTGAGATATTTGCCGGTGTGGATATTGTTGGTTGAGCATTAACTGTAGTTTGGAGTGTAGGTGTTGTTGTCGTTGTATTCGTATTTCCATCAAACGAACAAACTCCAAGTACAGCTCCTGTTTGTGGATCAACAAACTCAAGAGTATAACTTCCCGCACTTGGTAAATTAACTCCATAGAAACAATAAGTTGCCTTAGTCAATCCTGCCGTACCTGTATTATACGGTGATGCAGGTCCGATTTGAGTTGCTGTTAATGCACCGTTAATCCAAACTTTTGATATCGCTGGAGGGAAAGCTGGTTCCGTACCGGTTGTCCATTTAAATGTGATATTACCTGTTTTGGTTGCTGTAGGTACAGTTGCATATATCGTTGATGTAAAATTCGATGCAATTGGATTACTACCTGTACCTGCACAAACTCCTGTATTATTTCCATTATTTCGTGAATCGATTGTCGCACATGTAAATGGAGCAGGGTTTGAAGTGAACAAAACTACACCTGTACAACCTGAACTATTTGTATAGGTAATATTTGCTGTTCCAGTTGCAATTGCAGTAACCAAACCTGTAGAACTTACCGTCGCTTTAGCTGTATTACTAGAAACCCAAGTTGCTCCTGTGTTCCCCGTGCTTGCCGTTAATTGAGAAGTTGATCCAACAGTTGCATTTGCTGTTCCAGTAATTGTTGGTGCGCCAACAGTTACTAATCCACCTGATGAAGTTGCTGTTCCACAACCAGCATTGGATAATACCGCTCTGTATGTGCGTGTATTGTTAACACCTGAATATGTAAGGGTTGTTGTGGTATTTGAAACGTCATTCCATAAAACGTCTCCCGAGTTTTGGTATTGCCATTTTGTTATAGTTCCAGTTTGACCAGACAAGGTTAATGATCCACTTGCATTGGTCGTACAACTTGTTGCATTTGTTGCTGTACCTCCTAATGGCGGTGTTCCAGAATTCACGGTAATTGGCAAACCACTTGTATAAGCTGATGTACCACATGTTGGTTGCACATTTGCTCGGTAATACATGGTACCAACTGTAGAAATTGTTGGTGATAAAGTTGTTGATGTACTAGTTATTGTAGTGGGAGAAGAAAAACTTGACGAAGTTGAGCTCTGCCAGTTTAACACTGTTCCCGTTGAATTGAATAGTGTTATTGATGCAGTTCCTCCTTGACAAATGGTACTATTACTTGAGGATAAAATTCCCGGACTGGAAGAAGACACATTAATCGCAACAGGTGATGTTGCTAATGCAGAACAAGATCCAGAAGTAACTACCGCTCTATAGTAAGTTGTTGTTGTAATGTTGGTAACTGTCAAACTTGTTGACGTACTTGAAATATTCGTAGTATTCCCCGTTGTCAAAAAGTTATCCGTAGATGATTGCCAATAATTTACTGTTCCAGTAAATCCAGGTAAAGTTAAAGTCGTGGAATTCGAACCAGCACATACATTCACATTTCCTCCTGAGATACCAGAAGTTGGTGCGCCATTCACGTAAATGTTACGTGTGAATATTCTTGTCGAAGTCAGGTTGTCCCCTGCCATACCTCCGTACTCGTAAATAGAATTTAATAATGCAAATTGGTCTCCATAGTCGTTCCAAGTAAAGCCTTGGGAAGCATAAAAGTGAATATAATGCTCCCCCGTAGTTCCTGTTGATGCATCCACGTTGCCCCAAGAATTATTTGGCTCCCCACCTGCCCAGTTATTGTAGACCGTGGAAATATTTCCTGCTCCACCATTTGCTGTGGTCAACTGTGTTCCTTTTTCAGGACCAGTAACCCAATAAAATTTACCTTCGGCACCTGTTTGATTAGCATATAAGTTATATCCTAAAGCCTGATTGATGTAGTTATAATTATCTGACCCTCCAATCCAAGTATCTGTATTTAATAATACGGATACAAAACTATTTTCAGCTACAGAGGTAATCGTTGCCAAATATCCTTGAAGTCCGAAGTAAGAACTTGCAGCGGCAGCATTACGGGATTGAGTCCAATAATTTGTTGATGGTGACAACTGATAAAAGTGCCCATTTAAGGGATTATACAATACACTTCCCGCAATAAAGGTTACCTTTCTTGCCTCAGGGAAACATACAGCAGAAGATGTTTTCAACTTTACTTGTCTTAGAATCGTAGTCCAATCTTGAGGAAGTAATGTTCCTGTGAAAACGATACTTCTCGTTGCTGCATTAAACGCTGTATAGGTTACATTCGAAGGTAAACTTCCGGTGAATTCTAAAATATCTCCAGCCGTATAACTATCCGTGATTTGAACGCGGAAATCCGTGATGGTACCATTTCCTGTTACGGTAAGGGCCGCATCTACAACGGATGAAACATTGTTGTTTATTGAATTGATGCTACTTGATCCACCAACCGTTACCTGTGATCCCGGAAGAGGAGCAGTATAGGTAAAAGAACCATAAGTTGCTGTTCCGCCTGCAGTTGACAAAGACAAAGTTCCTGAAGCACCATAACCAACTACTGCGGTAACTTGTGTGCTCGAAACTACGTTAAAGGAAAGAACCGGTGTTCCTCCTATGGAAATTGCCGTAGGACAAGTTAAGTTCGTTCCCGTAATCGTTACAGTGTTACCCGCCGTGACTGCTGTAGGTGTGACTGCTGTTATAGTAGGAACCGTTGTATTCACTGTAAAGTTCGAAGCAGCTGTAGCTATACCACCACCCGTTTGAATCGTTAATGGACCAGTTGTCGCAGCTGCAGGGATAACTGCAGTAACTTGGGTAGCTGAAACATACGTTGTTGTTGCTGCAATACCGTTAAACTTTACTACGGGTGTTCCATTGTTAAAGTTTGTTCCGTTGACAGTGACAACATTCGTACATGAACCTGACGTTGGAGTAAAACTTGTGATTGTTGGTATAGGACCACTAAAAACTATATACTGAACCGTTATTTTGGCAAAATTACCCCCCAGTGAACTTGGATTACTTGATAAACCTATATAATTACCTGATGACAAATTCATCGCAAAGGTATTCGTTCCTCCTTTAACATACGTTGAATTTGAAAGTGTATATGTTGTTGTTGTATTTGGATTAATACAACCATTCATTGGGTCCAGCGTTGCTGTTCCTGCTGACGAACCATTAAATAACAACGGCGCAGATGATAGACCATTCCAATTATCATCCCAAGCAAGTTCAACAGTCACTGAACTTATAATAGCAGTGGAAGGCAAAACATCAGTCCATGTTATATCAAATGAACTTCCGTAAGTATAATAATCTGTAGGATAGCAGCCATAATTCCAATATCCCGCATTCATTAAATCAGTCGAGGTAATATTATACGTCTGCGTCTGTTGCGCGTTCACGTTTTGATTTGTTCCAAACAAACCTAAAGTCATCAACATCAAACCAACAAACCAATTTTTCAAACTAGGGGTAAGAAAGGTATTCTTCATACTTCTATTATTAGATACATTTTTTTGTAACGAATGAACCGAAAAGGCATTCTTAGTTGAATCAGCATTGAACATTTTCACGTTTTTCATCATGTTTGTCATATTCATATTCATTCGTTTTTGTCAAAATTGAGCCTTAAAATAACACGTAAATTTAGTGTGCAAACGACTGATTAACAGGTGTTTACCACACTAATACTTCACGCTATCCCTTTATTTTATAGCTACTCAACCCAATTTTTCCATTATAATTAAGTCCCAAATGTATGCAAATAAAAGTAATTAACAAAAAAATAAAATTCAGATTGCCTTGTTGAAAACAAAAAAGGGAGGCTTTTGGCCTCCCTATAACTTTCGAATTGTTCGCTTTATTGTTTGATCACGCGGTTGGTGATCGTTTTATCTGCTCCATTGCATCGAATCATGTAAACTCCTGTTTCCAATTGTTTCATGCTTACTTCAATTGCACTGTTTTCAAAGCTGCCTTTTGACAAGCTCATTACCACTTTTCCTTGCATATCCATTACTTGAATATTCTCGATGATGAAGTCCATTCCATTCACGATGTTCAACACATCTGTTGTTGGATTAGGATACATTTCGAATGATCCGGATAGGTCTCCAATAGCCGCTGTAAAGTCACATGATCCATCCACTGTTACAAGAACGTTCGATGTATCGTCTGGACAAACGCCGTTTCCTACGATGTAATCGTAATTGAAGAATCCTGGGATGTTGGCTGCAGTGTCTAAGTTTCCAGCTAATGGCATGTTGCTTGGGTCGTACCATGTACCACCTAGGTCAACGATTCCACCTAATCCTTGTAATAAGTTAAATGGTTCGTTTTTACATACCGTAAATGCGCCATCTAAGCCCGCTTGAGAAGGCGGGAACACATCTACTTCCGCTGGTGATGAATCGTTCGCACAACCATCTGTCAAGGTATAAGTAAAGGTGAATGGAATAGATGCCAAGCCATTTGTGATGAACAAGTTTCCTTGTAAACCTAATGTTGGAATGGTTTGTGTCCATACACCACCTGTTTGGTAGTTTGCAATACCGTTGAACAAGTTCACGGTGTCACCATAACATACTTGCAATACCTCTCCTTGAACACCTGCATTTAAAACAATTTCTTTTATTGCGATGCCATAGTTACCAGCCGTTCCGTCAAAAGCATCATGCATGATGTAATAGGTACTTCCTGGTGTCAAGCCACAAGCAGTAAAGTTTGGTGCAACGCTTGCGCCCATCATGTCATTATCATTTGCGGAAATCATTTGGAAAGAAGCGATGTTGTCACAAGCAGATGAGCTATATACCGCTGCTTGTCCATTATACGTCATTCCCGTACAGTTGATGCGTACACTACCTGATGGTGGCGCAATAAACTTAAACCATGTCGTTAAATTCAAGTTTTGGTTTTCCCAACCAGTCTCTGTTTGTGCACCTGTTGCTGGTGGAACCATCGCGATTTCGTTTGCATCAATGGAAGCACCGTTGTTATTGAACACATGCATCACATTGTTCACTGGAAGCATTTGTGCTCCACAAATGGTATCATTTGATAATGGCATTACGACGTTAAATGGTCCGATAAAGTATGATGTATCTTGACCACAAACTGCTTGTAAGTACATTTGGAACGATTGTCCAGCCATGAATTCAGAATCAAATAAGGTATCGCTAAAGTTGTTGTCTAACACATAGGTTGTTCCTGTGTTAAATGCGCTTCCAGCCACAACTAACTGCATGTTAAATCCTGTCACCGGCAAAAGCGTTTGGTTCCAAGACCACGTAGTTAAGATGCTATCAATTGCCGTATTCGCCACAATGTTTGTTGGATTCGCACAATCTGGTGCCGGCAAGATGTTGATGATATAATCCTCTGTCTCCCCTGAGCCCATGTTTGTACATGCGTCACCTGCTCCGTTGATGTTCCCTGCACCACGAGAACGGATGCGCATTCCTGTATTTCCTGTTAAAGCAGTCATTGGGATCGTAATATTCACAGAACCTGTCGTTGCAGAAGCAATGTTCGTCCCAACTTGTGTCCATTCCGTTGGCTCGTAAGCCCCGTTATGATCATAGTCAATCCACACAGAAACGATGGCACCTGTATACAAAGATGGAGCATCAATTGTTACGTCCAATGTATAATCCATCCCTTGAATAACAGATGGTCCATTCGGGAAAGAAGAATAATAAGGACTTGCTGTTGGATTGGTAGCAGCCGTATTATTTACAAAGCCATTCATTCCCACTTCATTCATCAACGATCCAGCTCCTCCAGCGTTTACTGTATTACAGTAACAATTGAAGAATGGATTTGACCCAACCATCACTGGTGTAGACGTTGCTGACATTCCAGATGCCGTACAAGTTAAAATCATTTGGAAATAAGTATCCACCCCTACTGTTGTTGCATATGTGTTACTTGTTGCACCTGGGATATTTGTCCATGGTCCAGTTGCGGAAGTAGCGCTTTGCCATTGATACGTTAATCCAGAAGCCAATGTTGAACCTGTTGTACTTAATGTTACGGTTGTTGAAGGACAAACTGGCGTTGCAGAAGTTACCGTTGTTCCACCTGTTGGCATACCGTTACATGGATTTGCAGGAACGATGTTGATTAAATAATCTTCTGTTTCTCCATATCCATAGGATAGACATGGTGAAATGGGTGTAAATGATGTTGAAGAATATCCTTCCGCACAAACAATGCGCATCGCTGTGTTTCCAGAAACTGCATTCACCGGTACGTTAAACGTTCCAGTCACTGTTCGTGGTCCTGTCGCTGTCGTTGATTCAACAAATACATCTTCTCCTGGATCCGTAAACAATCCATTTTGATTGAAATCTACCCAGATACCGATACCATTTCCATAATATGTTGGTCCATCACATTCATCTTGCACGATAGAGAATGCCACACTTTGTCCAGTGGTTACTGAAGTAATCGCTGGCAAGGTTTTAAAGTTTGAATATCCACCCAAAATGGATCCTGGGCCTGGCGCTGCTGAAGCACAGCCATTCGCATTGGAATACAATGGATCCGTTGATCCACCGTTCACAGTCACATTGTAAATTTCTTCGTCTGCTGTAGGAACCGTTGCTGCAGAATTGCAATAACAGTTATAAAAAGGATTCATGGTAACTAAAACCGGTGTAGAAGTTCCCGTAGAACCTGCGCTACATGTTACGATACACTGATAATATGTTGCAACTGATTGTTGTAAGCTATAATTTCCAGCTGTCGCTCCTGGGATATTTGTCCAAGGACCACTCGCTGTCGGAGCGCTTTGCCATTGGTAAGTCAATCCTGTTCCTATTGTAGCACCATTTAATGCCAAAGAGAAATTTTGTGATGGACACGCAGCAGCTGGGCTTGCAGTTGTAGTTCCAGCTAAAACTGGATTCGTACATGCCGATGCCGGGCTAATGTAAGTAATCGAAGTAGTGACACAGTTGAATGCTTGCGTACACGCTGCATCAATTGTCCAGTGCGCATAGTATGTTCCTGCAACAGTTGAATTCCACTGCAACGGGCTATTACCTGATGCGATTACGCTTCCAGTTGGACTTCCTTGTGTAATCGTAATGTATCCACCTTGTGCGATGGCACATTGATAGATTGTTGCGGCATCCACGTTATTTAACTGTGAATATTCCGCCTGAAACGAACAGGTAGAAATTTGTGTGGTAATCGTTGTAGCTGTAGGCGCTGTTGCCCCACCAAAAGGATAGGAGCTTGTATTAAAACATTGCGCGTGAGCAGCACCAGCGAAAATCATGGACAGTACGAATGTACATACCGTCATAAATGAGTAGATTTTTGTTTTCATTGTGTGATACTTTTGTTAGGTAATTATGTCAGTTCCTTTTTATTCAGATAAACATGAACCATATCAAATTTACATTTTTTTCAGGTAATTAAGCCATTAATATGTTAATATTTCGAATGTTACAATTTGAAATGGGATAAAAATAACCAATTCATTTTCTTTAAAACGAAATCCAACATTGCATTTGTTAATCCTTATATCAATTAATAGACATAAAAAAAGCCACCCGAAGGTGGCTTTTGAATATTGAAAGGATTCTGATTAGTTTTTAACTACTCTGAATGTTTGTGTCGCGTTTTCTGCTGTCAATCTCACCATGTAAACTCCTGGAGTTACGTTCGAGATGTTCAACTTACCGTTATTACTTACATTCATTTGCTCTGCCACTAATTTTCCTTGTGCATCGAAGATGGATACGTTCACTGATACATTCTCAGGTAATGAAAGGTTCACCTCTCCATTCGTTGGATTCGGGAATACATTCATATCTGTGATGTTCAATTGCTCTAATCCTACTGCATCAATCGTGATACAATCTGATACATCCTCACAACCTTGTAAGCTTGTTACGATTACTGCGTATGATCCATTCGCTGTTGCCGTAAATTGTGCTGCCGTTGCTGTTGGGATATCCGTACCTGACGCACAGTTAATCCATTGGTAGTTCATTCCTGCTGGAGAAGCTGCCACTGTTACATCATTCACAACCGATACCAATGCAACTGGTGTTGCGTTAACAGTTACCAATACTTGGTCTGTTGCTTGACATCCGTTCAAGGCTGTTCCTGTTACCGTATACGTTTGTGTTGTTGTTGGAGCGAAAGCTACGTTATTGACAACACCGTTGTTCCATAAGTAACTGTTTGCGCCTGATCCATTCAATGTAGCTGTTGATCCTGAACAAATTGTTTGATCAGCTCCTGCATTTACATCTGGTAACGCCAATACTGTCAATACCATTTGATCTGTGTTTGTACAGTTGTTTGCTCCTACTGCTGTGACAGTATACGTCGCTGAACTTGATGGTACAAACGCTACGTTGTTCGTTACGTTGTTATTCCATGTCAAGAATCCATTTCCTGTTGCTGTTAAGGTTACTGGTAATCCTGCACAAGAAGCGATATCAGGACCTGCGTTTACCGTTGGAATAGGCAATACCGTTACAGTCGTAGACTGCGATGCATTTCCACAAGCATTAGAAGCTACGTAAGTTAAGTTCACAACTACTGGATCGTTGGTTGTTGGTGTATACGTCACTGTACCGTTTGAAACGTTTGGTGAAATTGTACCTAAACCATTGGTTGTTGTCCAGAATCCACCCATGCTGTTTGTAGAAGCAGCGCTCAATGTTGCTGGTGCGTTCGCACAAACAATTTGGTTTCCTGTTACCGTTACATTTGGACCTGTACTAACGTTCACAACCACTTGATCTTGGTTTGCACATCCGTTTGCACCTGTACCTGTAACCGTGTAAGTTGTTGTTGCATTTGGATAGAATGGAATCGCTTGAGTGACACCATTGTTCCAAGCATAAGAAACTGCACCTGTTGCATTCAATGTTGCACTTAATCCAGCACAAACCGTGATATCATTTCCAGCATTCACGTTTGGCAATGCCAACACGTTCACTACTACTTGATCTTGGTTTGTACATCCATTTGCACCTGTAGCAGTTACTGTATACGTTGCAGTCGCTGTTGGTGTAAATTGTTGTCCGTTTGTTACGTTGTTATTCCAAACGAAACCTGTCACCGCAGTTGGTGTGTTAGCTGTTGTTTGGGCAAACAAGATCACCGGTGTTGTCGCACAAACCGTTTGATCAATACCACCATTCACAATTGGTTGCGGTAATACGTTCACCACTACTTGATCGAAGTTATGACATCCATGGATATCCACACCATCAACTGTATACGTTGCCGTAGTTGACGGGAAGAACGGTGTTGCGTTTGTTACGTTGTTTGTCCAAGTGTATGTTAAGGCTCCAGAACCTGCAAGAATTGCTGGTGAAGCGTTACACACTGTTTGGTCAACACCTGCATTTACCACTGGTAAAGCCCAAACTGTTAATTGTACTTGATCATCGTTCGTACATCCCACAGAGTTACCAACCCCAACAGTATAGGTATACACACCAGCAACTGTAGGTGTTACAACCAATGTTGGATTCACCACTGGTGCTGAAATTCCACTTCCTGGGTAGGCAGCGATGTTCCATGTGTAAGGAGCCAATCCAGCAGCAGTAAATGAAGCTGTTTGACCTAGACATATTTGTTGATCATTTCCAGCATTTACTGGAGGAACTGTAGAGAATACTACTTGTAACGTATCGTAGTTTACACAAGTATTTGCGTCTACTCCTGTTACAATGAATTGTGTTGTTTGAGTTACTGTGTATGGCGTTCCGTTGATGGCACCATTGTTCCATGTATAAGAACCACCCACTCCTGCACCTGTTCCTGTTGGTGTAAAGTTTTGAGATCCGTTGTTTGTACACATTAGGATATCATTACCCGCACCAATTTGAGGAAGCGCATAGATAGTAATCGGAGCTGACGTTGCTGTATTCGAACATCCAGTTGTTGTATTCGTTGCTTGAACAGTATACGATGTTTGGATATTTGTTGTACCAGCATTAATTGCTGTTGTTGTATTCGTTGCTCCATTGATGTTTTGTGCAGGCCATGACCAAGCTAACGTTGGTGTCCAGTTTGTACCTGTTGTACCACCGAACATCATGTCAGTACGATTATTTGAAAGGGTTCCACCCGTTGTCAAAGCACATACACCACCTGCATCTTGATAGATGTAGTGAGAAGCACCTGCAAAAGTTGTACAATAAGATGCTCCCGCATTTGTCGTGTACGAAGTGTTGTTGAAACAAATTTCAACTACCACATTCGACGTTCCATCCCAAGGGAAGGAAGCAACGTTAAAGTTCAAGGTGTTGTTCGCATACCCAGTTAACGGAGAAGCTGTATAAGATGCTGAATAGTATACCGTTGTTAAACCAGTTTCAAATGCAGTAGTTAATGCCGTAACATTTGAATTCTTCATTGAAATAGTGTAGTCCGTTAATGCATTTGTCATTGGAGCCGTAACATTAAATGCTACCGAGCTAAAGTTACCAGCTACTAATCCTGCAGCTTGTAATTCAGCCGCTGTAAACAAGAACTGTTGTTTTGATCCCCAATACCAGTTCCCGAATGGCGAAGGCCATGTCGTGGTAGTATTCGAAGCGGTGTTACAACCAATTGTCGCTGACAATGGAGAGAACGTACTACTTGCCGCAGCCAAGTTCACCGTCGTTCCCGCACAAGTTGCAGCTGGACCGGCCGTTGTGCTTGTAATCAATGGTAAAGCATTTGTAGAAACAACGATTGACGTTGTATTCACACAAAGTGAACCTGTTGTTTGCGCTGCTGTCAACGTGTATGTCGTTGTTGTTGCTGGAGAATTCGCTACCAAGTTTGTTGGGTTGAATGTGTATCCAGCAGCAGATGTACCAGCTACCGTTGCAGAAGGTGACCATGTGAAGTTATCGAAGCTCGATAATCCTGTAGCCACTGTTACTGTCGGTGTAGGTAAACCAGAACAATTCGTTGCTGTTGCATTTGATAATGCCAAAGCAGGAGGAGCTGATACAGTAACTGTAACTGGCGTACGTGCACTTTGACATCCCGTAGATGGATTTGTAGTTGACACATAATATGTTGTTGTTGTACTAACCGCAGAAGTTAAAGTTGCCGAAGTTGTTGCTTGAACTGCTGTACCACCTGTTGGTGTTGTAAACCAATTGTAAACTGGTGAAGTAAATGCATTTGGATCCACAACTACTGCTGTCGGTACTTGTACACCACAATGTGCACTATTCGTAGCCGTCGGCGCTGTAAAGAACTGATTGATCGTTACAGGCGCAGTTGTCATGGTGTTCACACATCCCGTTGCAGCTTCCACAGCTGTAATTGTCCAAGTTTGTGTTACTGGTGCACTTGTAAAGTTTGTCACCAAAGTTGATCCATTCAAGGTATTGATTGCTGGAGTACTATTCCACGTATATGAATAAGGAACAGCAGGAGCTGATTGAATATTTACTAAATAATCTTCTGTTTCTCCAGAACCAAACACAGTACAAGCGTCACCCGCACCGTTTATGTTCCCATTTCCACGTGAACGAATACGCATTTTTGTAAGTCCCATTTGAGCTGTTAATGGAACTGTCACGTTAATCGTTACCGTTGATCCACTCGCTCCAAGAACCGCAATTTGTTGCCATTCTGATGCAGCCAAAACTCCATCGCGATTGTAGTCAATCCAAACAGACATGATTGCACCGGTATATGTTCCCGTTGGGCTTACTGTAACACTTAATGGATACGTTTGTCCTGGTTGTACGTTGGTTGTTAAGTTATAGTTTGTATAGTATGGTGCAGCAGTTGGATTCGTTGCCGCTGTATTGTTATTAATTGTTCCGAAAACTACGTTGTTCATGAAACAACCTGTACCTCCTGAGTTTGTAGTTGAACAATATCCACTTGGTAGTGTTTGTGGTCCAGAAACGATGCTAGAAGCATTCAACGCTACTTGAGAATCGTGACAAGCAGGAGTTGGTGTAGCCGTCGCAGAAGTGATAACAGGTAAAGCATTGATGGTTAAGTTCACCGTTTTTACTTCCGTACAGATTCCGTTTGTACCAGTTACTGTAAATGGATACACTCCAGCCACTGTCGGCGTTGTTGCTAATGATGCCCCTGATACTGGTGCAGAAATTCCACTACCTGTGTAAGATGCGATGTCCCACGTAAATGTGTACGCTGGAGATGCATTTGAACTTGCTGTTGAAGCAAATGCTTGACCTAAACATAATGCTGGAGATACACCAGACGTTACCGCAATTGGATCTGGTTGAGAAACCGTCACTAATACTGGAGACGTTGGACTCACACAGCCATTTGTTCCTACTTCAGATACATAGAATGTTGTGGTAGCTGAGATTGGCGTGTTATAAGTTGTTGATCCAGCAGTTTGAGAAGCTGTTTGAATCACCAAGTTATCAATTAACATTTGCATAGAAACACCACCGGTTCTACCAGCGATTACGTGTTTCCATGTTGATTTATCTGCATAAACATAAGAAGATGGTAAAGCAATGTTATTGAAGATAACCGTTCCATTCAAGGTTAAGGTTAATCCACCCTGTGCATTTACATCAATTGTTACGTGGTTATTTGAAGATCCAACCCAAGAAGTATTTTGCACATATGCAAGAACTCCAGGAGTTGTTGCATTAAAGGTTGCTGCTGTGTTGTTGTACAAGATGTAGATACCTTTTTGATTTGGCATCACGTTATCGTATGCATCGAAACTAATTTTCAATTTCGAACCTGAACCTTTCTCTGCAGTTGGACTTGTTGAAGACGCGTTCACGTCATCACCAAAGCTATAGCTAAATCCGTCAGCACCACCGATAGGTGTTGTTGTTACATCGAAATCCACTTTGTACACTTGTGCATTGATCCCTGCATCCACGGTAATACCACCTAATTGATTTGTTGTATTTGGCGTCAATTGTAATTGTCCAGCAGAAGCTGATAAACTTGCTACACCTGATAACGTTGCACCTGTTCCAATTGTTAAATTGGTAAAGTCGTTTGAGTAAAACGTTGTGTAAGCACTTACTGGCGGTGCTTGTAATAAGTTTCCTCCTGTAGCTGCACTATACCAATAGTATTGACCAGCGCCTGCCGTACCTGCGCCTGAAGCTACCGTAGCAGTTGGAGCAGACGTACCACATTGTGAACTGTTTGTCGCAATTGGAGCAGTTGGTAAAGCATTAATGTTTACCGTTGTTGGTGAAGAATTCACTGTACAACCCATAGCCGTAACCGTAGCAATATAGCTATCTGTTACTGTTGGGTTAATAGTTGCAGGGTTCCCCGTTGCATAAGCAGGTACAGTTGAAGAGGCCCATGATACAGACGTAATCGCCGGTGGATTACCTCCTCCAGGTACTGTACTAGAAATGTTTAACATGTAGTCTTCGTATTCACCCCATGAACTCGTGGTTGCAGCACTAGTAATTAGTGTTTCCAAAATGACTACTCTCATTCGGGTTAATCCGTTATACGCAGTAAGAGGTATTGTAAATGTTCCCGTTTCAGTATGAGGTCCAAAAGTTGTTGCAGCCGAGGCATATGCCATTTCCCCTGCGTCAGCAAATGACCCGTTTCTATTGTAGTCGATAAAAATCGCCATCGAATTATTGAAATTACCTCCTTGTGTAATTCCAGTCAACGAGAAGCCATAAGAACTACCCGCAGTCATTGCATAAGGTCCAAAAGCCGTGAAGTTAGAAAAACTACCCGGTGTTCCAGTTGCTGTACCGATTGTTCCAACTAAACTTCCTCCAGCGGTAGTATTTGAAAGAATTGTAGTTGCTCCCGATGTGATTACAATTGATCCGAAGTCTTCATCGCCTGTCGGAGAAGAAACTGATGGTATAGAGTAATTCGCATTTGCAACCGTTGCCGGCATATTTGCTGACAAGTTCGCTTGTAATCCTGTTGCGGTTCCAGCACAAATTGGAGAACCTGTGTTCCAAGCAAATGATGTTACACCTAATAAAGGCTCATCTGCATACGCCCCAGTAAGGTTTGTAATAATACCATTTGATCCAGTAGCAGAAATTGTCCAGAATACGTTTGCATTTGTTGGAGTGGATGCAGGAATCACTCCTGACCACGTGTTTCCAGTTGTATTTGTCATTGCAACTGGTGTTTGAGCCACACCGTTGAATGAATATCCAAGCATTACTGTGGAAACTGTACCGGTATTGATTGATACATTACATGTAACTGTTCTAGGAGCAGTTGTACATAATTGTGACAATGCTGGTGTAGAAGCCAAAGCTGTAATTAAAGGCGCTGGAGTAATTCCATTGAATTCATCTGCCCCGATATCGTATGTTGCTCCCGTTCCTGTATAACCTGTATTACCGGCACGGATATCACCGTCAAAGTCAGTTGTGTAGAACGTTGGTAAGTTTTGACCACCACTTTCAATTTGAGTTGGAACTGTTGCGTCGATATGTAAGTAATTCGCATTGGAAGGAACTAATGACAAGAATGTTGGCGCAACCGAAACTGATGAACCATCCGTTAATGTCAATGCAGCCATGTTCAATACGGTTAACGCTGTATTTGTTCCATCATAATAAGTCAAACTTGAAGAACTAGTAGCCCCCGTATATAAGTTGTTATTATTCGATGTGCTTGCGTAGTTTGCTGTAATCGTACCAACATTTTGAACAGCGATTCTTAATCCAGAACCAGTTGTTGTTGACGTGTTCACTACATTGTTATTACGGAAGTCAACAATACCAACACCAGTTGCACCATCATACAAACCAGCCGTACTAAAGTTAGCACCAGTTGAAGTCGCATTCAGGTAAATCGTATTGTTGTATACTTTGTACTCAGAGGTTGACACAAGGTAAAGACCCGCAATTGCCGGAGCCGGCATTGTTGTCGTCATAGCACCTGATGCCGTAAAATTACCAAAGTAGTTGTTATGAATTCTGAATCTGAAAGCACCACTCACTCCGTAGAATCCGTAGATTTTACCTGTAGTTGTCGCTGTTGTTAAACCAGCAATTTTGTTATTGTAAAACTCAACATAAGGAGCAAGCGTTGACGAATATCCATAAACACCATACATACTTGAAGTAGTACTGTTGTTTGTGATATTCATTACTGTATTGTTGTAGAACTTCGCCGGTTGATTAGGTGAAGCAGTTGATCCCATATATAGACAATAGTAAGTATGAGAACCTGTTACATTTGATATCGTATTATTGTAAACACGTGTACCTTGGCTTGTTGTTCCATCACCTAAATATGAAACGTACATTCCATAGAATGTACCTGTAGAATTATAGGTAATGTTATTAAAGGTATTGTTAAAGATTGTTTTCTGTGGATAAGGAGAAGTTGCGCCATCACCATTATACATTCCATAAAAAGAACCTGTTCCAGCGGTTGCAGCAGTAATGTTTGAGAAGTTATTGTTACTAACCGTATGAATTGATGTACCCAATGAAGAACCCAAGAAATACATACAATACAAACTACCCGCTGCACCAGTACGTGTGAATCCAGTTGTGATTCCGTTATTGTTGAAGTTAAATGTAGATTGAGAACTTCCCGTATGGTAGAATCCGTAAATTGTTCCCGTACAGTTCCATGAAATGTTGTTCCAAGTATTACCATTGATTGCGTGGTTATTGAAACTTCCTGTATTGTAGAATAAATAAGCCGTAGTAGAACTTAACGTTGTAAAACTAAAGTTAGCCCAAACGTTGTTGTTCATGTTCGCATTGGCTGTAATCGTAGCACCCGTGTTACGAATACCGTAGAATGTTCCCGTTTGAGCAACTGCTGCGTTAAATCCATGTGATAAATTGTTGTTTGAAATGGATAACGCTGTTGAAACAGCCCCCGTGTTGTAAATCAATGAAACAGTACCTGAAGTGTGTTTCGTCACATTTGATGAGAAGGTGTTGTTATTGATGTTCAAAGTAGCAGGCGCGCCTGTGTTGTAAATACCATACCAAATGGAAGTCGTTGCCAAATCATTGGTACAACCCGTAATCGTATTGTTATTTACGTTAATCGTATTCCCTGTTCCTGCAGATCCCGCTGCTAACTCAATAACTGAAACTTGAGAAGTTGTCACCGCTGTTTTTAGGGTAATCGTATTGTTGTTAATGTTCATAGATGCTCCAGTTCCAGCATCACAGTAAATACCACGGAACGTTGTTGCGTGATTCACACCCGTACCATTGTTATTATTAATGGTGTTATAAGAAACATTAATGCCATATTGATTGCTAAAGTAAATCGCTGCAGATGGATTCGTAACTGCACCACCACCAAAGTTCAAAATACTATTTCCTGTCGAAGCAGCCGTTCCACCTACATCGTTTCCTGCATCAGAAAGTGCGAATGGTGCCACATCAGCAAAACCTTTAAACACAATCCCCGCGTTACAGTTTTGAATCGTATTTGTATAAAATTTATTGTTTGAGTTTGTTCCACTTGCTGCTGTTGGTGTCACTGCACCTGTTGCCGTATTCAAAGAGTTTAAAACAGCAATACCAGTCGACCCGTTGTATCCAACACCAGTCCAACCTGTATTTTGCAAACGGTTTAACGTTATGACACAATTTTTAATGGTATTGTTTTGAGCACCATCCGTAGCAGAAGCTAAAAACAATCCGTATCCAAATTCCATTACCGTAGCGGTAGTTGTATTGGCTGCGCTTTCTTGAAGGTCGATTCCATCAATCGTCACATAATCACTTCCTGCTAAAACGAAGAAACCATCCGCCAACACGGAAGGTGTTGCAACTGTTCCCACGTAGGAAGTTAATTTAGGATTCGCACCAGCACCACTTTTTTGGATGATGATTGGATTTGCCGCTGTACCTGTAGCAGTCAATGTGATTTTACCTGTCAAGGTTTCAGTATAACCAGCAGGGACATTTAATGTCACACCACCAGCTCCTACACCTTGTGTATTCACATCCGTTACAAAAGCTGCAATACTCGCATAGTTTGTTGGAATGGTTTTAATCCCTGACAACTGAGCGAAAACATTGTTTGTTAAAAAGAAGACACAAGTGGCTAAAAAGGCCGTGTACACTTGCTTTTTTGTAATTCTTATTAATGTCATAATCAGAATATTTTTAATAATTTGGAGTCAAAGTTAATGAATTAAATCGAATAGTCGATTTTTCCACTGCTATTTTATCTTTGGAGCCGAATTCTAGGTCTCCAAATAAGAAAAATATTCAAGTGATGAAAACAAAAAAAGCCACCCGAAGGTGGCTTTTGAATATTGAAAGGATTCTGATTAGTTTTTAACTACTCTGAATGTTTGTGTCGCGTTTTCTGCTGTCAATCTCACCATGTAAACTCCTGGTGTTACGTTCGAGATGTTCAACTTACCGTTATTACTTACATTCATTTGCTCTGCCACTAATTTTCCTTGTGCATCGAAGATGGATACATTCACTGATACATTCTCAGGTAATGAAAGATTCACCTCTCCGTTCGTTGGATTCGGGAATACATTCATATCTGTGATGTTCAATTGCTCTAATCCTACTGCATCAATCGTGATACAATCTGATACATCCTCACAACCTTGTAAGCTTGTTACGATTACTGCGTATGATCCATTCGCTGTTGCCGTAAATTGTGCTGCCGTTGCTGTTGGGATATCCGTACCTGACGCACAGTTAATCCATTGGTAGTTCATTCCTGCTGGAGAAGCTGCCACTGTTACATCATTCACAACCGATACCAATGCAACTGGTGTTGCGTTAACAGTTACCAATACTTGGTCTGTTGCTTGACATCCGTTCAAGGCTGTTCCTGTTACCGTATACGTTTGTGTTGTTGTTGGAGCGAAAGCTACGTTATTGACAACACCGTTGTTCCATAAGTAACTGTTTGCGCCTGATCCATTCAATGTAGCTGTTGATCCTGAACAAATTGTTTGATCAGCTCCTGCATTTACATCTGGTAATGCCAATACTGTCAATACCATTTGATCTGTGTTTGTACAGTTGTTTGCTCCTACTGCTGTGACAGTATACGTCGCTGAACTTGATGGTACAAACGCTACGTTGTTCGTTACGTTGTTGTTCCATGTCAAGAATCCATTTCCTGTTGCTGTTAAGGTTACTGGCGAACCAGAACATACGGACACGTCCAATCCAGCATTGACTGTTGGAATAGGCAATACAGTTACAGTCGTAGACTGTGATGCATTTCCACAAGCATTTGATGCAACATATGTCAAGTTTACAACTACCGGATCATTCGCAGAAGGTAAATATGTTACCGTCCCATTCGAAATATTCGGTGAAATTGTTCCTGTTCCATTCGTGGTGGTCCAATATCCACCCATGCTATTCACCGCTGCTGCACTCAATGTCGCTGGCGCGTTCGCACAGACAATTTGGTTTCCTGACACGCTAACAGTTGGTCCAGTTCCAACATTGACAACCACTTGATCTTGGTTCGTACATCCATTTGCACCTGTACCAGTCACTGTGTAGGTTGTTGTCGCATTTGGATAGAATGGAATCGCTTGTGTGACACCATTGTTCCAAGAATATGAAACTGCACCAGTCGCATTCAAGGTTGCGCTTAATCCAGCACAAACCGTGATGTCATTTCCAGCATTGACATTTGGTAATGCCAATACTGTTACCACAACTTGATCTTGGTTTGTACATCCATTTGCACCTGTTGCAGTCACTGTATACGTAGCGGTTGCATTCGGTGTAAATTGCGCTCCGTTAATCACACTATTGTTCCATTGATATCCAACCACAGGTGTTGGTGTTGTCGCGGTAGTTTGAGCGGATAAAATGACTGGTGTTGTCGCACAAACTGTTTGATCAATTCCAGCATTCACCATCGGTTGAGGCAATACGTTCACCACAACTTGGTCAACATTATGACACCCATGGATATCTACTCCATCCACGGTATACGTTGCAGTAGAAGTTGGGAAGAACGGTGTTGCATTCGTCACGTTGTTTGTCCAAGTATATGTTAATCCACCTGATCCAGCTAAAATTGCTGGAGATGCATTACAGATTGTTTGATCTACACCTGCGTTAATGGTAGGTAAAGCCCAAACGGTTAATTGAACTTGATCTTGGTTCGTACATCCAACACCATTCACAACACCTACCGTATACGTATATACACCTGGAGTGGTAGGAGTCACCACCAAAGTTGGATTTACCACTGGTGCTGAAATTCCACTTCCCGGATACGCTGTAGCACTCCACGTAAATGGAGCAAGTCCTGTAGCCGGTAAACTTGCCGTTTGACCAATACAAATTTGTTGATCTACTCCTGCATTCGCTGGTGGAACTGGAGAGAACACCACTTGCATGGTATCATAATTGACGCATGAATTGGCATCAACACCTGTTACAACGAACGTTGTCGTTTGCGTAACAGAATAAGGTTGAGCATTAATTGCACCATTATTCCATGTATACGTTCCTCCAACTCCCGCACCTGTTCCTGTCGGCGTGAAGCTTTGAGATCCGTTGTTGGTACACATCAGGATGTCATTTCCTGCATTCACTAGAGGCAATGGATTTACCACTAATGTTGCCGTTCCTGTTGCTGCACATCCCTGAGAACTTGTTGCTGTTACACTATACGTTGTAGTTGCAATCGCATTACTGACAATCACTGAAGTTCCTAATGTCGTGTTTAAGTTCGTGTTTGGAGTCCATGTGTAAGTTAATGGGTCCACACCACCTGTAATGGTAATGACATAGTCTTCTGTTTCACCAAAAGTAATGTTCGTACAAGGACCTATTGCCGTTGAAGATGGATTCGCGTTATACGCACATCTTACACGCATTCTCGTTGTTCCGTTGGTTGCACTGAGAGGAATCAAAATCGTACCTGTATAGGTAGCTGGATTTGTTCCAGCGAAGCCATTCAATACCAATTCACTTGCTTCGTAGGTTCCGTTTTTATTGAAGTCAATCCAAACAGCTGCACCTTCTATGTCCCCGCCTGTTGAAACAGAAAGTGGAAGTGTGGACCCAGCTGCAATTGTTGGGTTAAACGTAGAGAATAAAGTGAATCCCCCTGTCGCACCACCATCACATAGCGTGGTGTTGTTAATTGCTCCAAATGTGACATTTGTAATCATATCTGGGAAGGTACACGATGTAACTGGCTGACAATATGAACCAGGTGCAGCCGTTGCCAAAGCAGATAAGGTCGCATTTTGATTAAAACAAACTGCTGCAGGACTCGCGGCAACACTATTTATTGTTACCGAAGACGCCAGGTTAATCACCGCTGTAGTTGAAGATGAACATCCGTTGACATCTGTTCCTGTTACCGTATAAGTAGTCGTTGCACTTGGACTCGCTGACACACTCACTCCACTTGTTGCAGATAATCCTGCTGCTGGAGCCCATGCATACGAAGTCGAAGTTCCAGAAGCTGTCATGGTCACTGCTGATCCTCCCGGTTGACAGAAAGGAGCTGATGTTGGTGTGACACTGATGGTTGGGAGGGCGTAATTGGTAACCGTTGCAGCTGTTGAATAAGACGGAGTACCGTTACAAGCAACCATTTTCAAACGATAAATAGCTGTTGCAGACATTAAGGTATTGTAAGAGGTAGAAGTTGCTCCTACAATATCCGTATAGGTAGTGCCTCCATCCACAGACATCTGCCATTGTAGCGAAAGGCCATTTAATGTTCCTGTATAATCCGTGGTTAATGAGAAGTTGCTTCCGTTACATACTCCCGGAGGGGCAATTGTATTGACACCTGTTGGAGCGATGTTACTAAAGATGACCATTTGAACATTTGCCGATCCTGGCGCATTGGTACATCCGGTAGTTTGATTCGTGTAAGAGATATTATATGTGGTTGTCTCTAATGGAGAAACCGACTGACTAAAGATATTCGTTCCTGTTGCCATGGTCGTGGTTCCAGAAGAGTTCGTTGCTGTCCAAACAGTCGTATAATTTGAAGGCGGAACAAATCTCCATGCTTCAGGAGTCGTTACTCCCCAAGGAGTCGCTGTACCTGTCAGTTGATCTTGTGTTGGACGTCCAGGAGCAACTGCTCCAATTGTTTTTGTAACATCTTGCAAACCAACCACATTTGAATACGTGTTTTGATTGTTATTCAAGATATGAATTTCAACCGTACCAATCGTTTCAAATAATCGAGCATAGGCGCTAAAAGTTGGATTCGCTGCTCCACAACAACGATTGACATCTTGGTACAAGATATTGAACACACGGTTCGGCGCGTAGCCACTTGTCCAATAAATCAAATCACTCGTTGCTGAACCAGCTGCTCCCGCTGTTCCACTTCCGAAGTATTGATCTCCTGCCATCAAGGAAATGACATTTCCTGGATTTGAAGGATTCGGGAAATATTGGTAGGATCCTGCAACAGGTCCACCATTAAATGAAAACTGTCCTAATTGTCCAGCTGCAGTTCCATAACCTGGAACAGCACCAAACATCAACAATCCATTTGTTCCAGCCGCAAGCGTTGTAAAGTTATTTCCGAAGAAGTTAAATGTAAATCCGATTGGAATATTTCCCCAACCTCCATCATCTAAATTTCCGCCAGATAATGGCACATTTGGCACTCCATTACTACAAATAACCGTTGCATTTGCAGGAACGGTATAAGGAACATATGGAATTGAACTCACTGCAAAATTACTTGAGCTCAGTCCTGAGTTAATGGTTGCAGAAGTACCCGGACAAACACCAGATGCAGATGTGGTAACCGTAGCCGTTGGCAATGGATATACCCCTACAGAGAAGGCATTTGTTGCAATACAACCATTGACCGTACTTGTTAAATAAATTTCAGACGTTTCACTTAAGGTTGCTGAAACGGATGGTCCTACAGTTGTTGGAATAATTGCTGATGCAGTATTAGAAGACCAAGTATAAGTGACATTAGGATCAACCGGTGAAACACTTAACGTCGTTGTTCCACCAGTACCACAGAAACTTGCTACTGAAGACGTCGCTACCATTGGAATGGTATTCACGTTAATCGCCGTTCTCACGCCCTCACAAGAGCCATTACTTTCTCCTACGTAGTATGTTGTATTAGAACAAGCTGGTGGAGTTGTAAATGAACTTCCAGTTCCTAATGCCGTTCCACCATTCGGAAATAAATACCAATTATATGTTCCTGCACTCGCTGAAGAAGCTGTAAAAGAAGCTGTTGAACCAAATGCAACTGTAGCAGATGCTGGTGTCACGTTAGGCGCAGCAGGGGAAGGATTCACTACAACCGTTTGAGTTCCGGAGTAGCTAACCCCATTTTTAACAACGGAAACCAATCCAGTTGTTCCTGGTCCTGCAAAAGCGTCTATTTGTGTCGCTGAAATGACATTAAATGCAGACACTGGTGTTCCACCAATGCTCACCGCTGTCACTCCCAATAAATTTGTACCTGTAATCGTAAAGGTTCCCGAACTTGCACACACAATCAGTGGCGCTACGTTGGTAATTGTTGGTGCTAAACCTGCCCATGCATAGAACACATCTCCTGTAAAGGCAACAGGTCCGGGAGCCGCAGTTGGTGTTGTAAGTAATCCAGTAACTGCTAAAGCTCCCCCCGCTCCAATAGCAGCACTTTTAATGTTCCATTGTCCGGCTAAAGATGCGCCCTCAGCCACGAATGTTTGATCTTGGGTAGTTGTTAAGTTATCTTGTGAATTATAGCGTAAAGTCACCGTTGGATTCAACCCTGATGTACCTGTGGTATTAAAAGTTGATTTTGTTTGCACTCTAAACGCTCGGGCGCCAATCGCCGTTGCGTCTCCGCCTAATACAGTATTGGTTGGCGCTGCTGTTTCTGTAACGGTTGTTTTGGTAATATCAGACCCCGCCGTAATGGCAGTTCCACCTCCTGTAAAACAAGAGAATGTTCCACTGAAAGGGAAATTATAAGTACTCCCCGTTGCTCCACCACCACGTCCATAGATGGTCATTCCACCATTCTTAATGTAACAGTTTGTCGCTCCAAAGGTACTTGCAATTCCCGCATATGCTTGCCAAGTACAAATAAAGTTGTTTCCACCAAGATTCATCACGTTTCCTGGTGTGTTACCACTTGCTGTCAAAACAATCGGATTAGATCCGAATGATATTAAGTCTGAATTTAAATTCAATCCATTTCCATTTCCAGCTAGTTGTAATTGCACTAATTTACGGTTTGTCGGAATCGCTGCATCATCTGGATTTGCAACGGCCGATGTTGCCGGAGCAAAATAATTCAGAACAAGCAAGTATAATCCACAACGAGCCGTTATTCCCGTGGCAACTGTCGTAAAAGTTCCACCTGCAGCAGTTCCCGAAGTTGTTCCTACTCCAACTGTTGGAGCAGCAACGTACCCATACCCGCTGTTGGTCATTGTAAAGCTTAATAATTGTCGATTGCTTCCAATATTTGCAGTAGCTGTTGGCCAACATCCAGCTGGGAATGCTAATGTGGCATTACCCGTAGAGAATGACAATGTTGGTGGGGTTGAATATAAAACCGTATTTGCTACTAAATAAACCGAAACTACTTTTCCTTGGTTTACCGTAACCGTAAAATTCGCGCTTGTTAAAGGTGTGCCCGAAACCAATGTACCACCAGTAACAACTACTGTTGGTGCTGCCGTGTAACCGGAGCCAACATTAGTCACTAGGTTCAACGCCGTTGGACCTGTAAATCCAACTAATGGAGCAACAGTATAATTGAATCCGCCGTTTGTGGCATAAACACTACTTACTCCAGCTGAAGCTTGAGGGTCAGAACTTAATAATCCCGCTCCTGAATCACTATTAATATTGATGCCACCAGTAATTGTTGCAATCCCTGATTTTTGGGTAGCACTATTTGCAGGACCATTTAATACATATAAAATGACAGGAACCGCAGCAGCACCAGATCCATTTCCACCAACTCCGTTGCTAAACGTTAATGTCGGAGCGGTTGAACTATTGTATCCTGAACCATTGGTAACAATAGAAAGACTACGCACCGTTTGGGTCGCGGCATCATAATTCACAGATACTTTTGCAGCTGTTCCCAAATACAAGAAGTTACCTACAACACCAGATGTATGCGTTGGCATCACTGTTTGAGCCGTTGTTGTTAATGCTTGATAAATGTTATCTCCGTAAAAATAAGGAGTTGCGATACTCAATACTTGATTGTATGGTAAATTAGTACCAATGGTACCTAGCGTACCAATCCAAATTAATGACGGTCCACTTGATGTAAATACAGTTGCTGCCGTCGATGTTGGTGGTGTTGCATTAAAGGTTCCATTTGCCGTACACAAATACACATTGTTTCCATAAAAATAACGCGTATTTACTGTCGCTGCAAGCCCACTTGAATAAGGCGTAACTGCGCTACCAAAAACAACCGGAGACACATTGTAGTTCGTCCCCATGTTGGTCATGTGCACGCTTTCCACTCTAGTGTTAATAGGCAATCCATGAATCAACGCGCCATTATCGATTTTCAATTTGCCATTTGTATTTAATGACCCCGCTGTATGAACAAAGCTATACGTTGTTAAAGGCTGCGTAGTTGTGATTGAATTCGCACCAATATTGGTAAAAATGAGCGTTCTGATAATACCCCTTGTTCCATCACCCTCAAATGTTCCAGTCCCGCCTAAAACTGACCCGGCTCCATTGAATGTGATAGACGCACTTGTTGTTGTTCCAACAGCAAAATTTGCATATCCATTATTCGTGAAGTTACCTCCAACTGTCGTTGGTGTTCCTGTAGACCCCCCTACTGCGGAAGTATACGCCAAGTATTTTCCTCCCGGATTAATTGTGATGTTTCCACCTATTGTCACCGGATAAGAGGTAGATCCCCACTGTAGTGTTCCCCCAACGACTAAATCAGCATATGCAATTGCTTGATCTATGGTTACTACAGATCCAGCAGGAATGTTAATAAGGTTTCCTCCCGCTGGAACGACTCCGCCAACCCATGTAGCAGGTGAGGACCACATCCCTCCAATTGCGGAAGCAGTGTACGTAGCAGGAACTGCTGAGGTTAAATTAATGTTGTCAATTGCAATCCCAGGAGAAGTACCAAATGAGTTGTCGTTTTGCCAAGTAAAGATCAAACGAAACGTAGTTCCAGCCAAAGAGGATGGAAGTGTTACTGTCGCATTGGTATACGTGGCTTGCGCAGCATTTGCTTGGGTATATAATAATGTTGCTCCTGGATACGCGCTCGTACTAGACGCCGGATAACCAGAAAATGGCGTTGTCGTAACTGGGGCAGCATATATTAAAAGTCGATCCCAACCGGATTCACCATTTCCTTTCCACTGGAAACTTAAAGTAATGACACTTTCATTTGCCGGAACAGTCACGTCTCGGTAAAAATGAGTGGTTGCCGCAATGGCTGGATCATAGGCCCATGTGGTACCGCTTGAATTTGAAATATATCCAGCATTCGTTCCAGCAAATGCCCCCGGCACGTTTCCAACGTACCAGTTATTACTTGCCGCGTTGGCATCATTGACAACTGTCCAACCATTTGCCAAAAAAGAAGCTCCGTTTTCGAAGCCCCCGTTTCCGGTAGGATTTATCAATGTTGTTTGGGCTGAAATGCTATTAAAAACAAATAACAAGAGGACATAAATTCCCGAAGAAATAAACCTCTTTACAGGTGTAAAGTTTTTCATAGTAGTATAGTTTTTAGGTATCAAATGTATTATAAAAAGTTTAAAAAACAAAAAAGCTCGAAATCAACTTTTTTTTACAAGTTCAACAAATGAAAACAAAGCGTATCTTTGCTGATAGTTAAATGATTAGGAGAGATGGACAGTAGAAGAACAGCCCTCGTATGCGGGAGCACTCAAGGAATTGGTTTTGCAGTTGCAAGTCAACTGGCAAAAAATGGATTTAACCTCATTTTGATTGCTCGAAATGAAGAAAAATTACATGCCGCACTGATACGTTTAGATGTGAGTCAAGGACAGCAACATCAAATTTTGGTGGCAGATTTTTCAGATCCACGTGGATTAAAGACGGTTATTGAATCATTCGTGAACGAAGGAAATCGCATTCATGTGTTGGTGAACAATACAGGTGGACCGAAAGGGGGGCTGATTAAAGATGCCACTCCAGAAGAATTTATTCAAACTTTCAATCAACATTTGATTTGTAATCACATCCTGATGCAAGCCGTTTATCCAGGAATGATAACTGATGGGTACGGACGAATTATCAATATCATCTCTACTTCCGTGAAACAACCTCTTCCAAATCTTGGAGTGTCAAATACCATAAGAGGTGCTGTCGCAAATTGGAGTAAAACTCTTGCTGGGGAACTTGGACAATACGGAATCACCGTGAACAATGTGTTACCAGGAGCAACAAATACCTCAAGATTAGCAGAAATTGCCGGCGTAAAATCTGAGAAAACTGGTCAGACTGTTGCCGATATCTTTGAAGAAATGGGTGGAGAAACACCGATGAATCGCATCGCCGAACCCGAAGAAGTTGCCGCTGCGGTTTGTTTTTTAGCTTCGGAAGAAGCTTCCTACATCAACGGAATTAATCTTCCTGTCGACGGCGGACGCACAAAGTGTTTGTAAAATATTTTACTTGCTAAATAATTAAAGGTATCAAACCGGAAAATTTAAAGTCCTTTTTTTGCCAAATATGAGCGATAAGCCATGAGGGATGGAAATCCAATCAGGAGACAACTCGCTAAAAAATATCCACTTTTGACAAGGCGAAATCCTTCAATGTCTTGCATATCAGCTGGATCTATCCCAATGCCAATAAAATAAGACAAACTTAATTTTATGGGCAAGGCAAGCTCTTTTCCTCCCTCTTGAACAATTAGTTCTCCGTCAAAAATGCTCACGTTGAAAAAAAACAAGGGAATGGCAATGAGTAAAAAGGTCAAGCCAAAAACGAGAAATGGTTTTGTAAAAAGTGTCTTCATCATCGGACAAAATTAATCGTTTTATCTATATTCGCCGACGAATGTTAGACTCACATCAAAAATTCCATATTGCTTATTTGTGCAGTTCGCTCGGATGGGGAGGATTGGAAATGAATCACCTGCGAAATGCCTTGTGGATGTCCGAACGTGGACACGATGTCAGCATCATTTGTACAAAACATTCGCCGCTTCATGAAGCTCTAAAAAAAACAGACTTGCGGGTGATTGCCATTCGCAAACCCAGCAAGCATTATGCTTTTTTTAGCGCGTTTCAACTCAGGAAAAAACTGTCAGCACTGAAGGTAACAGATCTGATGATTCGCAGTAGCTTCGACATGAGTATTGCTGCGAGCATTTCTTTCTTTTCGGGCAGGAAAATCCGAAGTCATTTTTTCATGGAAATGATGTTTCAGTCTAACAAACAACAGTTTTTTCGAACCATTCGTTATTCCTTTCTCGATTCCTGGGTCTGCTCTTTGGAATACATGAAAGAGTTGGTTTCTTCTGCGACAAGAATCGATGCGAAAAAGCTACAGGTCATTCCTTCTGGATTGGATTTTCGCAAAGTAGCGTTGATGCCAAAAGAACTTGCCCGTGAACAACTTGGATTTCTTGAAAATCATATTTTATTTGGCATGATCGGACGGATTGACCGAAAAAAAAGACTCGATTTGGCTATTTCTGCCTTAAAAATGTGTCAAAATCCCCATTTTCAGTTGTTTTTCATCGGAGCAGTTACTCCGGATACACGGGACAGCTATTTAGCTGAATTACAGCAGTCCATTAACGAATTTGGACTTGAAAAACAGGTCCATTTCCTTGGATTCCAAGAAAATACCAGTGTGTATTACAGGGCCATGGACGCCGTCATCATGGCTTCCGATTTTGAGACATTTGGGATGGGAACAATCGAAGCAATGGCTCAAAAAACACCGGTGATCGCGACAAATGCCGGAGGATCAAAGGAGCTGCTTACCCGTTTTCCATTTGGAAAACTAATTTCTCCGCACTCGAAAGAAGAACTTGCACAAGCGATGGTAAACATTCCCAAAAGTGAATACCCAGAATTCGACTTTGATGTTTTTCAGGCTCATTTTAACCACGAAAACATCTGTGAAAAAGTGGAAAGGAATATACTAAGCAAGGAAAGAACGCGTTAACTAGCGAAAACTCCTTAAATTCGTCCTGAATGGATTTGTATTCTGCCAAACAACGTTGGAAAGTCGTTCTGATTTTCATATCATTACTCATCATTGGGTCCTCCCTCTTTGTGTCCAACAATATGATCCAAAAAATCGCTGAACGAGAACGATCCAAAGCGAAAGAGTGGGCAACAGCGTTGAAAAAGAAAGTTGAATTGGTCGAATTGAATGCGCGCATATTCAAATCCCTTCGCGAAAAAGAACGCGAAAAAATCCAATTGGTCGTTGAAGCACAAAAAACCTTGCTAAATCCCTCCGATTTATCTCTAAATCAAGACCTTGCATTCACGCTCAACATCATTGAATCAAACAAAGATATTCCGGTCATTCTTCTGAATGATGATGGTACGTTAGCGCAATACCGAAATTTGGATACCAATGTGCTGGTGAACAACAGCCAAGAAGGCATCCTTTCCTTAGCGGGTCAATGGAGAAAAGAGGGACATGAATTCAAAATCAATGTGTTCGGAGACATGCACATGTCTTTTCTCTATGGTGAATCAGCCGAATACCTGCGCCTACAAAAACAAAGTGACTCACTCATAACCTCTTTTAACAAAGACCTTGGCAATCAATCGAATCTGATTCCTGTACTATTCTTTGACCCGGCAAAACAGCGCGTGATTTCAAGCAACTTACCACGAAAAGAAGTAAGTCCAAAGCACCTAAACAAAACCATCGCCAATTTAAGTTCCCAAAATCCTCCGATTCGCATCAATTTTGGCTCAGGTGAAAAACTCCTATATTTCAGTGATAGTCCAGAAGTGAAACAGCTCATTTGGCTGCCATACATACAATTTGGCGTGGTTGGATTAATCGTCGTCATTGGATATTTGTTGTTCTCCACCTACCGAAAAGCTGAGCAAAATCAAGTGTGGGCAGGAATGGCGAAAGAAACCGCACATCAATTGGGCACTCCCCTATCCTCACTCATGGCTTGGGTTAGTTACCTTGAAAACGAGGACATTGATCCGATGGTTCCTAGAGAAATGCACAAAGATTTACAGCGCTTGGAGAAAATTACGGACCGCTTCTCGAAAATCGGATCGGGTGCCAAATTAATTGAAGAAGACTTTGTTCACACCATCGAACACAACTTAAATTACCTAAAAGCAAGACTTTCGGATAAAATTGACATTGAATTCACGGTGGATGGACAACGTCCAATGATTGTGTTGCATAATCCATCCCTCATGGAATGGGTCGTCGAAAATATTTGTAAAAATGCCGTAGATGCCATGGGCGGCGTTGGAAAATTAAAGGTCCACATCCAAGAAGTTCCTGAATGGGTGCATGTGGACATCACGGATACGGGCAAAGGACTGACCCAAAAACAATTCAAAACCATCTTTCAACCAGGCTATTCCACTAAAAAAAGAGGCTGGGGATTAGGATTAACCCTTGTGAAACGCATTGTGGAAGAATACCATAAAGGAAAGGTGTTTGTGGTGACATCTGAATTAGATAAAGGAACCACTTTCAGAATCAGCATCCCACATTAGAAAAGCGAACGAAAATTTCTCGCTATCTTTAGCGGACAAAATCAAGTTATGTATCAATTTATCCTTGCCGAACGTAAAGAACACATTGGCTACCTGACGATTAATCGTCCAAATCAATTAAATGCCCTGAACAAGGACACGATTGCTGAATTGCATCACGCCTTCAACGATCTTAACCAAGATCCACAAATCGGTGTCATCATTTTGACAGGTTCAGGTGAAAAAGCATTTGTGGCCGGTGCTGACATCAAGGAATTTGCTGATTTTACGGTAGCTCAAGGAGGAGAATTAGCCGTAACGGGGCAAACCACACTATTTGATTTTATTGAAAATTTAGCAACGCCAGTCATTGCCGCTGTCAATGGATTTGCCCTGGGTGGTGGACTCGAATTAGCCATGTCTGCGCACATACGTGTTGCCTCTAGCAACGCGCGTATGGGCTTGCCAGAAGTTTCCTTGGGTGTGATTCCAGGATACGGCGGAACACAACGACTACCTCAATTAATTGGCAAAGGAAAAGCAAACGAAATCATTTTCACAGCCGGCATGTTAAAAGCCGATGAAGCACTGCAATGGGGACTGGTTAACCATGTTGTTGAACAGGCAGATTTAATGGCAAAATGCGAAGAAATTGCCCACAAAATCATCGCGAATTCACCCATGGCCATTGCCGCTGCAATTCGCTCTGTCAATGCCGGATTTAAAGCAGGCGTAAACGGCTATGAAACAGAAATTGAGGCGTTTGCACAATGTTTCGGCACCCCTGAATTCATCGAAGGAACCACCGCTTTTTTAGAAAAACGAAAAGCCAACTTTAGAGGCTAAGATGAGCAATCCCATTCGCAAATTAATTAGTCAAACCGCCGTTTATGGACTTTCCTCCATCGTAGGGCGCTTGCTAAATTATTTGCTCGTTCCATTGTATACGAGTGTCTTTACTGATCCTGCGCACTACGGAGTTGTGTCGGAATTGTACGCTTGGGTTGCCTTTTTGATTGTCATTCTGACTTTCGGAATGGAAACTGCTTTCTTTCGCTTTATTCAAACAAGTGAAAACAAGGAACAAACCTATTTGAATTCATTGGCAACAGTGCTTGGACTGAACGTCTTCTTTTTTGCCATTTTACTGTTCTTCAACAACGACATTGCTTCGTTCATGCTCTACGAAGGACACAATGAATACATCATTTTGTTGGGAATCATTGTCTGTATCGATGCCATTTCAGCCATTCCACTCGCCAAACTTCGAGTGGAAGAAAAATCGCTTCGCTTTGTCACCATTCAAATCACCTCCATTATTGTGAATGTAGGACTCAATTTGTTCTTGATGCTTTACCTATTCGATCCTGCAAGGCCAGAAGAAGGAGTTTTGTTCATTCTTTTGGCTAATTTGTGTGCGTCCCTGGTGAAACCCCTGATGTTGTACGATTCCTTTAATCTTGGCGGTCTCATCTTCAATTGGAGCGAAGTGAAACTCATGTTGTTGTATTCCTTGCCTTTAGTGGTTGGGAGTTTTGCCGGGATCATCAACGAGACCATTGATCGTATTTTATTGAAACAAATCATTTACAATCCAGCAGACATTACCACCTTGCATACGGCTGAGGCAGAAGTCGGTATCTATAGCGCCTGTTACAAATTGGCCATGTTAGTGACCATTTTATTACAAGCATACCGTTACGCCGCAGAACCATTCTTTTTTAATCAAATGAAAAACGAAGACCGGAACATCATTTATGTGAAAGTCATGAATTTATTCATTGCTACTGTTTGCCTTGTCTTTCTTTTTGTGAGTTTGAACATCGATCTTTTCAAGCATTTTATTCAAAATGAAAGTTATTGGCAAGGACTTACCGTTGTGCCCATTTTACTTCTCGCAAACGTTTTCCTTGGCATTTACTACAACCAAAGCATTTGGTATAAACTGAGCGGGAAAACACAATTTGGGGCATATATAGCGTTGATTGGCGCGGCTTTAACCATTGGCATCAATGTCATCTTTATTCCGCGTTACGGATACATGGCCAGTGCGTGGGCAACGTTTATCGTGTATGCTGTGCAAATGGTGATTTCGTATTTTCTCGGACAAAAACACTATCCAATTCCTTACAATATCAAGAAATTCGGACTATACCTCGGATTGGCGCTCGTGTTGTATTTTATCGGATCGAAGATACAATTTGAACGATACTTCGTTCAGTTTGTCTTACAGAATGCACTGTTACTGTTTTACGTGTTGTTCATTTTCAAAATGGAGCGACACTCCTTTTCGAAGAAACTTAGCCTGTAATCAATTTGTGTTCTAAACTTTTTATTCGAAAGATTGTTATTAATCATCGAATCAGCTTAAATTTGTTAAATGGCATCTCATAACTATCAAGCAGGACCCTTTTTGGAGCAAATTGTCACTCCTGAAGACTTGCGTGAAAAATTCACCGAGGATCAACTACCTCAAGTAGCTGACGAATTGCGTCAGTACATTGTAGATGTTATCTCCGAAATTGGGAACAGCCATTTTGGTGCAAGTTTAGGAGTTGTTGAACTTTCCGTGGCTTTACATTATGTGTTTGATACACCGAAAGACCAACTTGTTTGGGACGTGGGACACCAAGCCTATGGACACAAAATTCTAACAGGTAGACGCGATCGTTTCCATACGAATCGATTAAAGGGTGGCATTTCCGGTTTCCCAAAACGCTCTGAAAGTGAATACGATACGTTTGGTGTGGGACATTCATCCACATCCATTTCAGCCGCTTTAGGCATGGCGGTTGCCAATCGATACAAGGGAGAAACAGATCGTCAACATGTGGCAATCATCGGAGATGGTGCGATGACAGCAGGTTTAGCCTTTGAAGGAATGAACCATGCTGGATTCGAAAAAGACGCAAATTTATTGGTGATTTTGAACGACAATTGCATGTCCATTGATCCAAATGTAGGTGCGCTGAAAGAATACTTAACGGACATCACAACGTCCCACACTTATAACAAAGTAAAGGATGAAGTGTGGAAATTACTTGGTAAAGTATCGAAATTCGGTCCTGATGCACAAACCATCGCTTCCAAAGTTTCCAATGCTTTGAAAGGAACCTTGTTAAAACAAAGTAACCTATTCGAATCCTTGAATTTCCGTTACTTTGGCCCCGTTGATGGTCACGATGTCGTTGGATTAGCCAAAGTACTGGCGGATTTAAAAGACATTCCCGGTCCAAAAATTTTACATTGCATTACCCGAAAAGGTGCTGGATACAAGTTTTCAGAAGAAGGGAATCCAACAAAATGGCATGCGCCAGGAGTCTTTAACAAAGAAACAGGAGAGATCGTTAAAATCACTCCGAAATCCCCGCAGCCGCCGAAATACCAAGACGTATTCGGTCATACCATTGTAGAATTAGCCGAGAAAAACGACAAAATCATGGGGGTTACTCCTGCGATGCCGTCCGGCTGTTCGTTAAACATCATGATGGCCGCAATGCCTGAACGAAGTTTTGATGTCGGAATTGCCGAACAACATGCAGTAACGTTTAGTGCAGGACTTGCTACACAAGGACTTGTTCCTTTCTGTAACATCTATTCCTCGTTTATGCAACGAGCATTTGATCAGGTTCTACACGATGTTGCTTTACAAAATCTAAATGTCGTTTTTTGTCTAGACCGTGGTGGTTTAGTCGGTGCTGATGGTGCTACGCATCACGGTGCATATGACCTCGCGTACATGCGTTGCATTCCAAACATGGTGGTTTCTGCGCCAATGAATGAAGAAGAGTTGCGCAATTTGATGTACACCGCACAGTTGAAGGACCAAGGTCCATTCTCTATTCGTTATCCAAGAGGAAACGGTGTGATGACCAATTGGAAAACACCTTTGAAAGAAATCAAGATTGGAGAAGGACGAAAAGTAAGCAATGGAGAAGATGTTGCGATTTTAACCATTGGTCATCCTGGAAATTTTGCGCAAGAAGCCATTTCTGAATTGAGTGAAATGGGAATCTCCCTTGCACACTACGATATGCGTTTTGTCAAACCAATTGATGAAGTCATGCTACATGAAGTATTCACGAAATTCAAACATGTCATCACCATTGAAGACGGATGTTTGATGGGTGGATTCGGCTCCGCAGTCATTGAATTTATGGTAGATCAAAAATACCAATCAGAAGTCGTGCGTTTGGGTATTCCAGATGAGTATGTGCACCATGGAACGCAAGAAGAATTGTGGGCTGACTGTGGTTTTGATACCACTTCCATTGTGAAAACCGTTGCAAAAATGTTCGGGAAAGAAGGTCAAATCTCGGACGTTCAGAAAGTTGGATAAACGCTTTTTTCTTGATAATACCGTTTCATTTCACAGATAATTTCTATTTTCGTTCGCAAAATAATTGAAAAAATCCATCCGGTTTTTTTAATTATTGTAATTTGGACAATAATTTAAATCTGCTATTGTGAAAAAAACGAATTTCGGTGCCTTTGGTACATTAATCACTATTTTCTTCTTTTGGGGATTTGTTGCCGCGAGTAACGACATACTAATTCCCGTTTTTAAGAAAGCACTGAACTTAAGTCAATTTGAATCTCAATTGATTTCATTTGCCTTTTATGTGGCATATACCGTAGGTTCCATCGTATATTTTATGATTTCTGCTGCTTTGAAAAAGGATGTGTTGAATAAAATTGGTTACCGCAATGGATTATCACTTGGATTGTTAATTTCAGCAGCTGGTACATTATTGTTTATTCCAGCATCAAATAACGCCTCTTTTCCATTACTTATTTCGGGTTTATTTATTGTCGGACTCGGGTTTTCATTACAACAGATTGCTGCAAATCCTTTAGCTATTCAAATGGGAGATCCTTCGAAAGGGAATATTCGACTTAGTATGGCCGGTGGCATCAATAATGTCGGTACAACGATAGGCCCAGTAATTGTCTCCTTTGCCATCTTTGGTGGATTATCGAATGGAGATACTGTACTTGATCTGAAAGCTGTTCAAACACCCTATTTGTGCTTAGGTTTAGCATTCGTTATCGCAGCCATCTTTTTTAAGTTTTCGTCCGTGCCTGATCATATTGAAGGTTCTTCTTCGGAAGGAGCAGGTAAAATCATGGAAACGATTAGACATCCACAAGTTTTATTGGGGATGTTAGCCATCTTCTTGTATGTTGGTGTTGAAGTAGCAACGGCAAGTAACTTGCCAGAGTTTATGAAACAAAAATTAGGCACACCCGAAAATGCCGTTGCGCCTTTTGTTTCCTTGTATTGGGCTAGTTTAATGATTGGCCGTTGGACATCTGCAGCGGGGGTTTTTGACTTAAGTAAATCCATGAAAACCTTATTGGGCATTATTTTACCGTTCGTTGCGTTTGGCATTTTTGCAGGCGCAAACATTATCGGAGGACACGACATTCAAGAACTTTACCCCTATTTAGGAATCGTTGTTCTATTGATTCTGGCAGATTACATTAGCGCCGGTAATCCAGTCAAACAAATCATCATTTATTCCTTACTAGGCGCATTGGGGCTAGTCATTGGTATTTTCAGTACTGGAATGACCAGTGTGTTTGCCTTTATTTCTGTAGGATTGTTCTGCAGTACGCTTTGGCCTTGTATTTTCACCTTATCCATTGCTGGAATGGGAGAAAACACCAATACGGCATCCAGTTTATTAATCATGATGATCATGGGAGGTGGATTTATTTCCGTCCTACAAGGTGCGTTAGCAGATGATAGCATTCTTGGCATTCAACAATCCTACTGGTTAGGCGTGGCTTGTTTTTCCTACTTAGCCTTTTTTGCATGGAGTGTCAACAGCATACTTCGCAAACGTGGCGTTGATATTTTCTCCACCGAGAAAGTTTCTGGACATTAAATTGTTGAACCGTGAGCATGTATCGCATAGAATTCAATGATTTTTTCACTTCCGCTTTTTCAGTGGATTGCATCATCTTTGGCTATTCACAAGGGGAAATAAAAGCCTTGCTCATCAAGCGTGCGATGGAACCATTTGAAAATCTTTGGGCGATCCCCGGAGACCTCATCTATCCCGACGAAGACCTAGAAGAAGCAGCAGAACGCGTTTTGTTTGAACTCACCGGATTGAAGCAAATTGCCATGCATCAATCACAAACATTCGGTAAACCAAACCGACATCCGCAAGGACGTGTCATCACTGTTTCCTATTTTGCACTCATTCGAATTGACGATTTTGAAGTGAAAGCATCTTCTTGGGCCGGCGATGTACAATGGGTTTCTTTGAAAAACATGCCTGAATTGGCGTTTGATCACAATCACATTTTGTCGAGCACATATGACATGCTCAAATTAAAACTGCAGAATGAACCTGTGTGTTTCGATTTACTGCCGGAGCGATTTACCCTAAATGAATTGCAGCAATTGTACGAATTTGCCTTTGATCAAGCATTCGACAAGGCTAATTTTAGAAAAAAAATCAAGTACATTCCGTTGATTGCGCATGACGAAAAACAAAAAAATGTAAAACACCGTCCTGCAAAATTGTTTTCATTCGATCAAAAAACCTACGTGGATGCTGTTACTAGCAATCACTACACCTTTAAAATGTAAATTCTCAAAAAAAACATTACTTATTGTATTTTGTACAATTATTTATATATTTACACTGAAACTAACGAACATTTCGGAAAGTCAATGGTTAAATACTTAGTAAAGAGGCTTCGGCCTCTTTTTTTTATTAAAGTTCATTCTAAAAAACTTATTGTTCTTTTTACAATAATTAATAATATTTTTATATTTACGCAACTAACTACGCTATAATGATTAAAAAACTATTCTTTCAACTACTCATTCTTGGAATTAGCGGCTTCGCTTTTTCGCAAGAAATGTTCGTCACGGGAACTGTTAAAAGTGAACAAGGTTTAGGCCTTCCATTTGTGAAAGTACAAGTGAAAGGACAAACAACCGGTGTGACCACTGATGCCACCGGAATGTATAAACTGAAAGTGACGGAAACGACAAACGCCATCTTGCTTTTCACCTTAGGTGGATATGAAAAACAAGAAGTGGCCTTGAACGGACGAATGAACCTCGATATTACACTCCTTGAATTAGTTAATAATCAACAAGAAGTCGTTGTTGGATACGGATCAGCCAAAAGCAAGGAAGTGACAGGAGCTACGACAAGAATCAACGGGGAAAACGTTGAAAAAATGAGCGTTGCGCGTGTGGACCAAGCACTACAGGGACAAGTAGCTGGTGTAAACATCGCAACGAATTCTGGTTCTCCTGGTGGTTCTTCGAGCATTCGCATCCGTGGACTCTCTACATTTGGAGATAACGATCCACTTATTTTAGTGGATGGAGTTGTTTACGACTCTGAAGGATTAAACGCTTTGAATCCGTCGGACATTAAGTCAATAAACGTTCTAAAAGACGCAACCGCAGGCATTTATGGAGTTCGAGCAGCAAACGGGGTCATCATTGTTGAAACCAAAAAAGGAAACATTAATAGCAAACCTCAAATCGAATACAACGCTTATTTTGGACAACAACAAACATCTAGAAAACTAGATTTATTAAACGCTCAAGAATATGCCGTTATTAAAAACGAAATGTTTGCGATGGGCGGACAAGACATGCCATTCAACAATACGAATTTAGGCGTTGGGACGCCTTGGCAGGATTCTGTATTTCAAACAGCACCTATTCAAAGCCATAACTTGAGTATCAGTGGTGGAACAATGAATACACGCTATTCCATTGCCCTTGGATACTTTACACAGGACGGAATTGTAGGTGGACCAAAAGCAAATTTCTCTCGCTACAATGCCCGCATGAATTTCAGTACGGATATGTCCACAAAACTGAAATTAAATTCCGTATTACTTTATTCAAATGATGCACGAAGCACACTGCCAGAAAACGGCATTGGTTCTGTACTTTACAATACGATTAATGCATTCCCAACGGTTCCTATTCGCAAGCCAGATGGACAATTCTCCTACATGGAGCAAGTGAGTGACATCATCAATCCAATTGCACAAATTCAAAACCAATACAATTGGAATACGGCCAACAAACTTGTTGGAAAAGAAGAGTTTATCTACGCATTTAACGAGCATTTATCCTTTACAAATCGTTTCAATTACAACGTTGCATTTGTGGATGGCAAGGTGTTTTCACCACTTGTTTGGTACGGTGAAGGGAAATATGCAAATACTGCATTGAACGATCAATTGGCTTCCCCGACCGTAGAATTAGCTCCTGGCGTGGAAATTAATCGCGGTGCTGCCGTGTACGAAGAACGTTCGACTTTTGTTGATTTAACCTACGAAAGCTTCATGAACTACGAACGCACATTCAACGAAAATCACAAAGTAAAAGGTACCGCAGGTGTCTCCATTTTCCAGCGAAAAGGAAATTCGTTGAGCGGTACAGGATATGGCATTCCGAACAACTCCGTGGAATACGCTGACATCTCAGCAAATACGGCTCAAGGTGGCTACTTAAACAACGTCGGTTCTTGGCAATTTACAGAACGACTTGTCTCTTCATTCTTACGTGCAGAGTACAGTTTCAAAGAAAAATACATGATTTCTGGAATCCTTCGTCGAGATGGATCAAGCAAATTCGGTCCGAACAGCCGTTACGGGTTCTTCCCTACTGTTTCGGCAGGATGGTTGCTTTCAGACGAAGCTTTCTTTAAAAACATCAAGTTCATTAACTATGCAAAACTGCGCGTAAGCTACGGTGTATCAGGAAATGACCAAATTCCTAACTTCGCTTACCGCGGTCTATTAAACGGTGAAGGTGTGTACGTCTTTGATGACTTAATCACGCAAGGTGTTGCCATTGGACGTCCATCTAACCCAGACTTAAAATGGGAAACTACTCGTCAATTAAACATCGGGGCTGACTTGACATTATGGAAAAAATTAGATTTTACAACAAACTACTTCATCAAAAACACCTTCGATTTATTGTTTCAACCGGATGTAACGGCAATAATCGGTTCTTATGGACCTGGAGGATATCCACCAGTAATCAATGCCGGAAACGTCTCTAACAAAGGGGTAGAATTGGAATTTGGATATCACATTCGCAAAAAGAAGAACTTTTCAGCTGACTTAAACTTCAACGCAACAACCATTACCAACAAAGTAACCAAAGTTCCAAATGGTGTAGATTACATCCCAGGAGCAAGCTTTAGTGTAGGTGGAGATGTTGCTACTCGTTTCCAACAAGGATATGAAATTGGCTATTTCTTTGGTTACCAAACAGCTGGAGTATACCAAACGCAAGCGCAAATTGACGCTTCTCCTGTTGTGCAGGACGGTGCGAAACCAGGAGATTTAATTTTTGTGGATCAAAACGGTGACGGAAAAATTAGTTTTAATGACGATTCCGATAAAACGTATTTAGGCTCTGCTATCCCTGACTTCACTTTTGGATTCTCATTCAACATGCGCTACAAAGGATTCGATCTTTCAGGAATGATCTATTCAGCGATTGGACAAGAAATCATTCGAAATTACGAGCGTCAACAACCTTACGCAAATCAGTTAGGTTATATGGTTGATCGTTGGACTGGGGAAGGATCTACGAACGTAAATCCTCGTGTGACCACAGAATCAACACACAACAACGTGTTCTCTTCCTACTACGTGGAAGACGGATCATTTGCACGATTGAAGAACATTCAACTTGGGTATAATTTCCCGGGGGCTAAATTGAAAAAAATCAAAGTAGATTCATTCAGAGTTTACGTTTCTGCCAATAACTTAATCACATTAACACGATACCAAGGATTTGACCCAGATCTCGGCTCGTCCAATGCGCTGTCAGCAGGAGTTGACTACGGATTCTATCCGCAAGCTAAAACATTTATGGGTGGTGTTCAATTAAAATTCTAAACCATGAAGAGACTAAATAAATACCTCGTCCTCACTGCGATAATTAGCTTATCTCTTGTTCAAACAGGATGCGATAAGTTCTTATCCGTCGATCCTCCATACACACAAGATGTGGAGAATTTCTTTCAGACACCAGAAGACTATGATCGTGCTTTAACAGGAGCATACGACATGCTTCAAGGATCCTTCATGACGCTTTGGATAGGAGAAATTGCCTCTGATAACGCCATTGCTGGAGGAGAAAGTGTGAACGACTCGCAAGGACTACACCAAATTGATGCGATGACGCACGGAGGAGTGAACAACGAATTGAGAAATGTATTGCGTTGGAACTATACGGGAATAACTCGCGCCAATTACATTTTGGAACACAAAGACAACATCAATTTTCCAGGAAAAGCACACATTCTTGCCGAAGCAAAATTCTTACGTGCCTATTACTACTTTGAGCTGGTGAAATACTTCGGAGACGTTCCATTAATCATCGACCGTCGCATTGGTATTGATGAAGCTTTGCAAATTCCACGTTCACCAAAAGCAGATGTGTATGCACAAATTGAGCAAGATTTAATTGATGCAGCTGCCGTATTGAATCCAGTTGCTAGTCAAAAAGGACGTGCTACCAAAGGAGCTGCTTTGTCATTCCTTGGAAAAGTTTACTTGTACCAAAATAAATTTACAGAAGCAGCTGCAACATTTGACGAGGTCATTGCCAGTGGGAGTTACAGCCTCATTCCGAATTACAACGACCTCTTCTCAGTAGTAAATGAAAACAACAGCGAAACTGTTTTTGACGTGCAATATACCGGATTAGAAGGAGGAAGCTACGGCTGTTTAATTTGTTTGGAAGGAAATGCCGCGGTTGGATTCCAAGGTATTCGTCAATACAATGGCCCTGTTTATGGAGATGGAAATAGCTACAATTTACCCACACAAGAATTGTACGATGCGTTTAGCTCCATCGACCCAAGAAGAAATGCTACGGTGCTTGATATCGATGCGTTCATCGCCTCACAACCGAATCCAGCGTCTATTACATATGCGATTGGAGCAGGCGGTCACACCGGATACTACAATAATAAATACATCAAAAGACAAGGTGAAATTGGATTGCCGGATAACGATTTAACTAGTCCAGTGAATTACCGAGTGATGCGTTACGCTGATGTCTTGTTAATGGCAGCTGAAGCCCACTACCAATTAGGACATACCTCTACTGCTCAATCCTTGGTGAATCAAGTAAGAGGTAGAGCAGGAGTACCAGGCATCCCTGTAAATTCAATCAACGTTATTTACAAAGAGCGTCGTTTTGAATTGTCAGGAGAAGGACTTCGTTTCTTTGACTTGGTTCGTACCGGACAGGCCGCTACTTACATTAACGGTTTCGTTACAGGAAAACATGAATTATTCCCAATTCCACAAGTAGAAATTGACCTTGCAGGTGGAAATTGGTCACAAAATCCAGGATACTAAAAACGCACATTATGAAAATGAAACTTCTATTTTCTGCATGCATCATTACCTTGCTTGTTGCTTGTAAAAAAGACAATCCACAATTGGGTGCTGCGCCAACTCTTGCCGATGCTTCTTTTACTTATGCACCGTCTGCCAGCAATGCGAATATCATCGAATTTACGGCGAATAACCCAAATCTTCAATGTCTCTGGGATTTTGGAAATGGAACAAAGGCAAAAGGGCCAAGCGTTTCTTCTCCCTATCCATATGCTGGGACTTACACTGTTAAATTAACCGTTTTTGCTTCAGGAGGCAGTAGAAGCACCTCTCAACAAATCACGATTGCACAAGACAATTTAGGATTATTAAACAATCCTATTTTCATTATGTTAACCGGAGGAGTGAATGGACCTGGCTATAAAACATGGGTGATTGATTCAACCGCTGACGGACACATGGGTGTTGGACCAGATCCAGTGAGTGCACTTGGAAACATTCCTGAGTGGTGGTCCGCAGGTCCTTTAGATAAGGCTGGAGCTGGTTTATACGACGATCGTTATGTTTTTCACCTAAACGGATTTAAGTTCGACATGATCAATCATGGAGATGTGTATGTACACAACTCACTTGCCGCGAATTTCCCAGGTTCCTTCCAAAATTTAGGAGATTTTACGGCGCCATATACCGATCAAATGGATGAATCATGGACCTTGCTCGAAACAACGGATACGACCATAACCATTTCAAACAATGCCTTTATCGGATTCTATACTGGCGTTCATACCTATCGCATACTAGACATTACAGACTCTACTCTATCGTTGCAATACAAACACCATGCTGGTGGATTGAATTGGTATTTACGTCTGAAAGCTGAATAAACTAAACCCATTCTTATGAGCATCCATTACCTTTTGATTTTCGTTTTTGCTGGGCTTGCGGGCTGTGACAAAAAAACACCCCCTGCCGTAGTAAAACCTACTAACTTAGTAACAGCTGTAGATGTAACATCCGGATTAGTTCATGTACAAGCCTCTGCAGATGGTGCGAATTTCTATACCGTGACATTCTTCCACAACAACGATTCCACCGTTGTAGAATCCAATGATGGACAAGCAAGCTACACATACACGAGCAATGGAAGTTATTTAGTAAAGACGAAAGCGCATACGACCTACGCTGATTACATCCAAAAAATCGATACCGTTGTGATCAATTTGACCGGAGGAAGTACATCAGGTGCGCCCACAACTGGATACAGCACGCCTTTAAGTTATGCCAACTATTCCTTGGTATGGAATGACGAATTCAACGGTACTGGTTTGACATCGGACTGGACATTTGACATCGGAACCGGAAGTGGTGGATGGGGTAATAATGAATTACAATATTACACGAATCAAAACTATGCTGTCAACAGTGGCTATTTGGAGATTACGGCAAAAAATCAACCCTTTAATTCCTCCTTATATACGTCAACTCGCTTAAAAACACAAGGCATTAAATCATGGAAATACGGACGCATTGACATTCGTGCTGCGCTTCCTTATGGACAAGGGATTTGGCCTGCTTTGTGGATGCTTGGTGATAATATTTCCAATGTTGGATGGCCCGCATGTGGGGAAATTGACATCATGGAATTAATCGGTGGAGCAGGTGCAAATGACCGAACAGTATATGGAACAGGACATTGGAGTGATAACGGAAGTCACGCTCAACAAGGCGGAAACACCGTTTTACCAACGGGTAAATTTGCAGATGAATTCCATGTATTTTCTATTATTTGGACACAAAACAGCATCACCTGGTTGATGGATGATGTTCCATACAACACACTGAACACAACACCAGCAACCTTAAGCGCATTTCAAAATAAATTCTTTTTGATTTTCAATGTTGCCGTTGGCGGAAATTGGCCAGGTAATCCTGATGGCACAACGGTATATCCGCAAACCATGTATGTTGATTACGTGCGCGTTTTCCAATAATACAGTCGAGTACTTCTATTCTCAAATACCATGAAAAAACTCATTTACGTTAGCAGTGGGGTGCTTTTGCTTTTGTTTTCATGCAAAAGTGTACAAGAGCTTTCTACGCCCACTTATTCCATCGAAGAGAAATCATTGAATGCCCGAATTGCACAAATGTCCATTGAAGAAAAGGTCGGACAAACGTGTCAAATCACCTTAGATGTTCTTTCAAAAACCGATGCCAAAGGAGCTGTGCTTGCACCCTGTGAAATAGACACCGTTAAACTTCAAGAAGCCATTCTCAAATACCACGTTGGATCCATTTTAAATGTGGGCGCGCATACGCTGACATTGGATGAATGGAAACACATAATTCCTGCCATACAAAGTCCATATGTGACTGGTAAAACACATGTGCCAATTATTTATGGAATTGATGCCATTCACGGCATGAATTATACCGTCAACGGAACACTTTTCCCTCAAGAAATTGGTTTAGCAGCCACATGGAATACCAAACTTGCCAAAGAATTCGGGGAAATTACTGCCTACGAAACGCGTGCTTCTGGAATTCCATGGAATTTTTCACCTGTTTTAGATTTAGGGAGACAACCTTTATGGTCAAGAACATTTGAAACGTTAGGAGAGGACCCTTATTTAGTGGCACAAATGGGAGCGGCCATCATCGATGGGTACCAAGGTGGGAAAACCATTGATGACAAGCATGTGGCAGCCTGTATGAAACACTTTGTTGGCTATAGTGGAACGAACAGTGGACGCGATCGAACACCAGCGTGGATCCCTGAAAAATACATGAAGGAACTGTACTTGCCTTCCTTTAAGGCAGCTGTCGAACACGGTGCATTAACCGTGATGATCAACAGCGGTGCGGTCAATGGCATTCCAGGACATATCAATCATTATTTAATCACAGAAACACTCAAAGGAGAATGGGGATTCGAAGGATTTGCGGTTTCTGATTGGGAAGATTTCATCATGTTGCATTCCGTTCATAAAACAGCCGCATCACTATCAGAAGCATATGTTCAAGCTTTCAATGCTGGGGTAGACATGAGCATGGTTCCATTGAGTCCACAGTACAAAGAATATTGTGATATCATGGTGAAAGCCGTTAAATCTGGTGAAATTTCGATGGAACGTTTAGATGATGCGGTTCGAAGAATCTTACGCGTCAAAAGCAGGCTGGGTTTATTCGAACAACCTATTCCGAATTTCAACGCTTATCCAAAATTTGCCTGTCAAGAATTTAAACAAGCTTCGCTAAATGCCGCATTAGAATCCATTACCCTGTTAAAAAATGAGGGAGCGATTTTACCCTTAAAAACGGGACAAAAAATACTGATTGCTGGTCCTACATCAGACAATATGATTTATTTGAATGGTGCTTGGACACATACCTGGCAAGGTGTTGATCCCCAATATAACACCAAAGGATGTTTGACTGTTCGAGAAGCATTTGAACAAAAAATCGGCAAAGAAAATTGCTTGTTTTCCAAAGGGGTTGAATTGTACAGTGAAGGTGACTATGAAAAATCGCGTTTTGTGAATTTGGAGGACTATCAACAAAAACTAACGCAAGCAGATGTCGTTGTTTTATGCCTTGGAGAGCTTCCTTCCACAGAAAAACCCGGAGACATTCATTCATTAAACTTAAGTTCCGAACAACTTGAACTTGCAAAACTAGCCTACGCTCAACACAAAAAAGTTATTTTGGTGTTACTAGAAGCAAGACCGAGGATCATTCATGACATTGTATCTGGAGCAGCAGGAATCATTCAAGCTTATCTTCCCGGAGATTACGGAGCAAATGCATTGGTTCAATTGATGTATGGCGATCAAAACTTTAGCGGGAAATTACCTTACACCTATCCAAAATACGATGGTGTGATCGAATTTTACGATCATCCGAAAAGTGTAGACCGCTCAAAATCTGGAGATTTCTCCGCGTACAATCCGGAGTGGGATTTTGGTTTTGGACTTTCCTATTCTCAATTTGAATGCGAAAGCTTAACACTTTCCACAGATGAATTACACGGAAACGATAGCATTCAGGTGACTGTGCGCATTCGAAACAACAGTCCTGTGTGGGGCAAAGAAATTATCCAACTTTATGTCAGTGATGATTTTGCAAGCCTAATTCCTACCGGAAAATCGTTGAAACGTTTTTTGAAAATAGATATTCCTGGGAATGATTTTATCGTTAAAACGTTTACGTTGTCAAAAGAGGATTTAATGTTTGTTGGTCCTAATGGAAATTTCATTGTAGAGGATGGAACATTTACCATTGGTGTTGGTCCGCTCCGAAAAACTTTTCGCTACCTCAAAAAATAACCGCTTTTTTAAACCAAAAAGGGATTTTATTGTTATTGAATAAAACAATTTGCTTTGCTTATTGTATTTTTTACTATATTAGTTCGATTTTCCAATGGAAATCAACTATTTTTGAATAATAAACCAATTTAATTAACTGATTATGAAAAAACTGTACTTATTTTTTCTTTTGCCATTTTTTGGCTTGAATGCCCAAGTAGAAGGTACTTGGAAGCTTGCTCCACAAGCGGGAGCATTGGGAGTAGGTCCAAACTTAGGAGACATTTCTTGGTGGTCTAACTCAACAGGTGATATAACAACACGCGCTTGTTTATTCGACGATTCAGTTCGTTTTGACCCAAATGGAACATTCAACAATTACATGGATGGAAATACCTGGTTAGAAGCTTGGCAAGGAGCGAATCCAGATGGTTGTGGAACACCAGTTGCTCCACACAACGGATCAAATCCAGCTACTTGGAATTTCGATGCTGCTACAGGAACATTGACTGTAGTTGGTGTTGGTGCACACATCGGATTACCTAAAGTAATCAACGGTGCTGAAATTACAAGCCCTGCGAACGCAGCTTCATCCATCGCTTACCACGTTGAATTTTCAAACGGGGGAAATACGATGACAGCTACCATTAATTTCGGTCCTGGATACTGGCAGTTTGTTTACCAAAAAACACAAATCGTTCAAACAGCAACACCATTGATTACATTCCAAGTGAATATGAATAATTACACTGGACCGGCATTCACAAATGTTTACGTAAGTGGAACATTCAACGGGTGGAGTGGAAATGCAAATCCAATGACGGATGCAAACCTTGATGGAATTTGGGAAGTAACATTGCCAATTAACCCAGGTGCTATTGAATATAAATTCTCTTTAGACAATTGGGCAAATTCTGAGCAATTTGTTGGTGGTGAGACATGTACCATTACAACAGGTGGTTTCACGAATCGTTCTTATACCGTTGTTGGCGATGCTAACTTAGGCGCTGTTTGTTATGAAAGCTGTTCGGTATGTACATCTGATGTTACCTTCCATGTTAACATGAATGACTACGTTGGAGCAGCATTTACAGGAGTGTTCATTAACGGAACATTCAACGGATGGAACGGAACTTCAAATCCAATGACGGATGCAAACCTAGATGGAATCTGGGATGTTACTTTGCCTTTACCAAACGGAGCGATTGAATACAAATTTACATTGGACGGATGGAATGCTTCTGAGCAATTCGCAGGTGGTGAGTCATGTACAATTACAACAGGTGGATTTACAAACCGTGCGTATACAGTAACTGGAGTAGCTGACTTAGGAGTGGTATGTTACGAATCTTGTGCGGATTGCCCTAGCGGATTAAACGAAAATACTGTTGCTCAATTTACTTTAATGCCAAATCCAGCACATTCTTCCTTCAAAATCGTTTCTTCAGAAGTGATTTCAAGTGTTGAATTAGTCGACTTAAGCGGAAAATCAGTTCGCAAAGTAGCTGGTGCATCTACAGAAATGAACGTAAACGTTGCAGACTTAGTACAAGGAATCTACACAGTAGTTGTTCGTTCTGAAAACGGAACAACAACATCTCGTGTGATTGTTGACTAATATGTGATTTGATTGATTGATGAAAGAAGAGGGGAATTATCCCCTCTTTTTTTTGTCCAAAAACAGCTATTTAAATCCCAACCGCCTTTTTCTTTGCGTACTTTTGTTCCATGGACCATGACATTGAACTCAAATTTCAAAAATTAAAGACAAGCCTAGAAAAAGACTTCGGTCCCGGACTTGATGTCCCTTCCCTTTTATTCCTCATTGGAGTAAATGAATTGGGAATTGGCTATAAAAATTTCAGCAAACAAGAAAAGACTGAATTGATGCATATCGCAATTTGTACTTTGCTAGAACCCTATGGATATTATGAATTTGAAGGACGCGATAAAGATCAATGGCCACATTTCAAATTAAATCAGTTGATTCCGGCTCTAGGTCATCAAGCGGAACAACATTTAATCAAAGAAGCCATGATTGACTACTTCATTCAAAATGACTACTTCACACCCGATGCAGATTTTTAATAACTGCCCTGGAAGTGACCTGGCCTTTTATCTTTCTAAAAAGGCTGAAAATAAATCACCTTTGAAAGACCTTAATTCGTAATTTTGCGACATGACACAAGAGAACGTTCAAGCGCCTTCCATTCTAAAAACCTACTTGATATTTACCAAGTTTCGCTTGTCCTTCTTGGTGATTTTATCAGCCCTCTCCGGATATTTATTTGCCGGAGGAAAGGATGGATTAACAATCTTTTACCTCATGCTTGGTGGTACTTTGGTTACTGCCGCATCCAATGGTGCAAACCAGATATGGGAACGCGATTTAGATAAGTTTATGAATCGCACCAACCGTAGACCTTTGCCAACAGGACAAATGTCTCTAAGAGAGGCCTACATTATTTGCACTTTAACACTCATTATCGGAACGTTCTTATTGGCCCTGATTAATTGGAAAAGTGCTTTACTCGGTTTAAGCGCATTTATCAGCTATGTGTTTATCTACACCCCTTTAAAACAGAAAACACCATGGGCTGTCTTCGTTGGTGCCTTTCCAGGAGCCATACCACCCATGTTAGGAGCTATTGCTCACACTAATGCCTTTGGTTTTGAACCTGGCGTTTTGTTTTTTGTCCAGTTTACGTGGCAATTCCCTCATTTTTGGGCGATTGCTTGGGTTCTTTATGACGATTACAAAAAAGCTGGATTCTCATTGTTGCCATCAGACACCGGAAGATCTAAACATTCAGCGTTTCAGATTATGTTGTATGCCTTAGCATTAATACCCTTTAGTTTGGTACCATGGTTACTTGGTTGGACGGGTACTTACTCCCTAATTATCGCGAGTGTTCTAGGAATCGGATTCTTTCTGTATTCCTACAAACTCTATCATAGTTTAGAAGTTGCAGATGCGCGAAAACTAATGTTCGCTTCATTTGTTTACTTACCGATCATTCAATTTGTCTATGTGTTTGACCGATCATTTTAACATTTATCTAATTATCTATAATTGATCCTATTATGAGCAGCGAAAACGAAAAAAAATTCACAGAAAAACGAAATTTCGAAAACGAAATTAGTCCAGAAGTGAAAGAAAAAATGAAAAAAAACCTCGTATACGTGGGGATTTTTAGCATCATTATGCTCTTTGCTGGATTTACCTCTGGCTATTACGTATCGATGGGTGACTCGTTTTGGTTAAAATATCCTATGCCATTCTTCTTTTGGGTAAGTACAGCGAGTATTGCATTCAGTAGTTTAGCCTTTACTTTAGCTATTCGAAGTGCTAAGAAAAACCAACAAGGACCATTAAAAATGTGGATGGCGACGACATTGATTTTAGGCGCAGGTTTCATCTACTTTCAATTTAAAGGTTACGGAGAATTGGTGCGAAATGGGTTTCATGCAGTCAATAATTTAGTGGTAACTGATGGGCGTTATGGTGACTATTTCGAAGTAAAATATCAGGGTGACTTCATTGATGTGGATGGCAACAAATTTGTGTACAGAGGAAAAGAAATGAATGCGTATGACTTCAAGCTTTTTCAGGACTATATGACTCAATTTAAAACCGTTAAACAGGATAAACCACTGACATTGACTTATCCAATGCCACAATTCGAATTGTATTTCAATCACCAACCAATCCTGATAAAAAACAAAAAATTGTTTGTGAATGACTCCACTCAACTCTTGTTTACGGATGAGATTCGACTTAGTCAACTTGCCGTGAATGTGATGGATGGACGAGGTGATTTCTTTGCTCGTGGAGAATACGGGAAAGATTTTACCATTTTCTATAAAAAACAGCAATTAGATTACAAAGACAGAAAGCTCTGGTACAAAGGAAAACCGATTAAACCGCACCTTCAAGTGAAAGCCATGGAATCGGCTGATTCCGCCTCACAATACCTGTACCTCATCACATTTGTACATCTACTTCACGTACTCATTGCTTTACTTTATTTGTTAAAAGTCGTAACCGCTTCATTCAGAGGTCGTTTCAACGCTGAAAACCACTTGTCATTGAGATTAAGCGCTATGTTTTGGCATTTTTTAGGTCTTTTATGGTTAGCTTTACTCTTATTTTTCATATTTATTCACTAAACTTGCAAAAAATTAGTTAGAATGGCTGGACATACAACTCAACTAGACGCCAAAACGCTATGGGGCGGAAAAGAATCCCCTTTTCAAACAAGCTATGGTAAATTAATGATGTGGTTTTTCCTAGTGTCAGATGCCCTGACATTTAGTGGATTGCTTATTGCATATGGGTTTACGCGTCACGACGCGCAAGATGCATGGCCAATTGGAGAAGAAACATTTAACTCTATGCCGTTCTTAGGACATGGATATCCGTTACTTTACGTTGCCTTAATGACCTTCATTTTGATCGTTTCTTCGGTAACCATGGTACTCGCTGTTGAAGCTGGACATCGCATGGACAGAAAAGGAGTTACGAGATGGATGATAGCAACCATTATTGGTGGATTCTTCTTTGTGGGTTCTCAAGCATGGGAATGGTCTCACTTTATTCACGGGTCCGAATTCGGTAAAATTGAATTAGCAGACGGTTCTCAAGCAATCGTAAAAGGACACTTTGGAGAGATCGCTAACTTTACCGTTATCGAAGCAGGGAAGCACCACAAAGTAGGTGAAGTAATCAAAGAAGACTTGATGCACGAATTCCAACATGCTGCTGAAAAAGGGCATTTGGAAGGTGGAAACATTCACTTTGCAGATGGTTCTGTTGCCAAAATTAACAAGGCAAAAGACCACGAAATGAAATTAATCATTAAAAAATCTGGCGCGGCACATAAAATCGGTGATAAAGCCATCACAGGTGCAACTGCAGAAAAAATGTACTATGAAGCACTTTACAGTGGTGAAGCAAATCGTGTAGTTTACGGTGCAAACTTGAAACAAAACGAATACGGGCCGCAGCAATATGCTCAGTTTTTCTTCTTTATCACAGGTTTCCACGGATTCCACGTATTCTCAGGGGTTGTCATCAATATCATCATTTTATTAGGTGTAATTGCTGGAACTTATCACAAGAGAGGACACTACGAAATGGTTGAAAAAACTGGACTTTACTGGCACTTTGTCGATTTAGTTTGGGTATTTGTCTTTACATTCTTCTATTTAATCTGATTCAATCACACTAAAATATATTCTCATGGAAAGAGATGATTTAATTGAATATTCTTTACACAATCACCACAACGAAGAGCAAGGAAAATCGATTCGTAAAAAAATTCTTCAAGTAACTGTTTTATTGACAATCATTACAACAGTTGAGGTATTTTTAGGTGCAATGATCAAACAAAGTAGCGATGCTTGGGCATATGTGAAATGGTCATTTATTATTATGACGCTTGTAAAAGCAGCATACATTGTCATGGTATTTATGCACTTAGGCGACGAGAAAAAAGCACTTAGAAACGTTATTTTAATTCCATACGCGATCTTTATCCTTTACTTAATCTTTATCGGATTATGGGAAGCGACAGAAGTATCTGAAGCTTGGAAAACTTTCGGATTCTAACGAAATGACCTCTACACAGCAGCCCAGAAGTCGCTCAAAGTCGATTTTGGCATTGCTATTGGTTTTTGGACCAGCTTTATTTCTGATTCTTATTTCCACACGACGCTGTGATCACCGATTCAAAGAATTGGCTGATTATGGACTGGTTAAAGCTCCCTCCTTCGAAGTGTTCGAAAATGGTTCTTATCAAACCAAAAACCTTTCCGATTACAAAGGCGATTTGGTGCTTATTTCAACCATTCAAACAACATGTCCGAAAGAATGTGGCGTTTCATTGTGGCATTTTAATCAAATTCTTTACCAACACATCCGTAAAAACAAGCGCAAGAAATTAAAGCAAGTGCGTTTAATTTCGTTTGCTACCGATGAATTTGGACGTCCAGCTAGTGACGCTCAAATCGCAAACATTAGAGAAATGCTTCAAGATGATGTTGAAGGATTTGATCCATCACTTTGGATCATCGCCAAGGGAGATCCTTCGAAAGTATACGACATCAAACACAACAACCAAAGTCTTTACCGCAAAGGCAAAAAGTATTTTGGTGGTGTCAGTTATTCATCTTTAATGTTGCTTCTTGATAAACAAAATCACCTCCGAATGGTTTTAAAGGGCGACGAAGAGGGCATGATTCGTAGAATGAAAGAACACCTAGCCCTGCTCCAAAAGCAATATGACAAAGAACGGGCAAAACATGGCTAAGCTACCGCTTTTACTTTCCATCATTATCCTTGTTATTTCCTGTGGTGAAAAAACACCGCCTAAACTTCCTATTTTAGGGAATGTTGATTTGGTTTACAAAACCGAACATGGTAAAACAATCACCGACACCATCTATCCTAGCATCCCTTATTTCACCTATTTCGACGAGGACAGTAATATCGTTCATAACGATACATATAAAGGTAAAGTCTGGGTTGTTGAGTTCTTTTTTGCTACTTGCCGAACGATTTGTCCCGTTATGAATTCACAAATCAAGAAGTTAAATAAGGAGACTGAGAAATATGCAAAACATCTCCAATTTATTTCGTTCAGCATCAACCCCAAAAATGATAGCCCTTACATCCTTCGTCAATACAAAAAGGATCACGGAATAACAGCCAATAACTGGGCTTTTCTAACCGGTAATGAAGCAGAAACGCATCGCCTTGGCATCGAAAATTTCCTAACCTTCTCCGGAAGAGACGAAGAAGCTGAAGGTGGATATGCGCATTCGGGATCATTTACATTGGTTGATAAAGCTGGTCATGTTCGTGGCGTTTATGCCATAACCAATCCAGACCTCAGTGTCAACAAGAAAGAATACACGCGATTAAAAACAGATATTTCCAACCTTTTGAACTATGAATACCATGTCAAGTAACCAAACCCCATCATCCAAATACAGAAAATTAGTTATCGCAGTATCCATCATCATTCCCGTTGCAGTTGCCGCATTGTTTGGAATCAAAATAGATGGTGTTGATTTATCCTTTTTACCGCCGTTTTACGCAGCCTTAAATGGAATAACCGCTATTTTGCTTATTATGGCCTTAGCCTTCATAAAACAAGGCAACATGAAGCTTCATCAACGCACTATCCAAGTTTGTTTAGGCATAAGCTTGTTGTTCCTTGTTTGTTACGTAGCGTACCACATGACATCTGACACGACGTTATACGGCGATATGAACCATGACGGAATCGTTGATGCAAATGTTGGTTCCATTAAATACCTCTATTATTTCATATTAGCAACACATATCCTGTTGAGCATCGCAGTTATTCCACTTGTATTATTTACCTATTTATTTGCTTTAGAAGGAAATTACGCGAAACACAAAAGATATACGCGCTTCGCATTCCCCATTTGGTTGTATGTTGCCGTTACTGGTGTGGTCGTTTATTGGATGATTTCTCCTTTTTATGTGCACTAAAACCCATTATTTAGCGTAATTTTAACTGAAAACCACCTAAATCAGACACATGGATCAGACACATTTACACCTCATCACAAATCATGTTGCCATCATTGGGACATTTTTTGCCGCAATCGTTTTAATTCTTGGGCTTTTATCCAATACCGTTCAGACCAGAGTCGCTTCATTTATCTTAATGCTCATTTCCAGCATTGGGGCTTTTATTACGTTTCGAACAGGGCACGAAGCGGAAGAGTCCGTTGAACACATCAAAGGCGTGAGTGAGTATGTCATCGAACAACACGAAGAATTCGCTGAAACAGCCCTGTGGTTTATCGCTTTGCTTGCTATTGCCTCCATTATTGGATTGTACGCTGCAAAAAAGAACTTGTCCGCCGAAAAGAAAATATCTTGGGTCATTTTACTGATCAGTCTCATGAGCTTCGCTATTTTTGCATGGACTGGTTACCTCGGTGGTAAAATCATGCACGCTTAAAACCATTTTAATTCCAACTGATGAGTTCATCCGACAAACAACTTCGCTACGACAAAGCCTATTTAAGACTGGCGCTGAGTTGGGCTGAACTTTCCCATTGTCAACGAAAAAAAGTTGGGGCAATTATCGTTAAAGACGCCATCATTATTTCGGATGGATACAACGGAACCCCTGCTGGATTCGATAATTGCTGTGAAAACGATGAAGGAAATACGCATTGGTATGTCCTACACGCGGAAGCGAATGCCATTTTAAAAGTTGCCAAATCAACAAATAATTGCAAAGACGCCACGCTATATTTAACGCATTCTCCCTGCAAAGATTGTAGCAAATTAGTGTTGCAATCAGGAATCAAACGTTTGGTATATCAAGAAGCGTATAAGGACACATCCGGGATAGAATTTCTGAAAAGTGCCGGGTTAGAAGTTGTACAAATTACCGATTGTGACCATGTCTGAATCACCTAAATCCTCCTACCTACTTCCGCTTTTGCTGTCCGCATTATTAGCATTGGGCTTCATCGGTGGATCCATGTTAGAACACGTAGATCAAAAATCAAGTAGTGAGCTGCAAAAACTGGAGGATATCCTCACCCTACTGGATCAAAATTATGTCGACAAAGTAGATAAAGATGCCATTTTCGAAGAAACCATTTCGGATATGTTGCATGAATTAGATCCACACAGCAATTACATTTCCGCGAAGGACATGAAGTCCGTCAATGAGTCCATTACTGGTCAATTCGGTGGAGTTGGTGTTCGTTTCTTGTTGCTCCGCGATACCATTTGTGTCACAAATGTCATTGAAGGGTCTCCATCCGAAAAAGCAGGTGTAAAAGCAGGTGATAAAATCATCCGAATCAATGGCAAAAAAGCGACTGGTAAGCAAATGACCAACGACAAAGTACTCGCTACGTTAAAGGGTCAGCCCGGAACGAAAGTTCAGGTAACGATGTTGCGTCAGAAGAAAAACCTAAACATCACTTTAGAAAGAGGAATTATTCCAATCCGTTCCATTCCTTGTGCTTATATGCTAGATAAACAAACTGGTTACATACTCATTTCCGAATTTTCTCAAATGACATCGGATGAATTTTATCAAGCCAGTATAACCTTGCAATCACAAGGTATGAAAAGGCTTGTACTAGATCTTCGCAATAATCCTGGTGGCGTTATGTCCTCGGCCATTGACATTGTGGACGCATTTTTACCAAAAAACAACCTGATTCTCAAATCAAAAGGCAAGAAAGAAGGCGAACATGCATTTTATTCAACTGCTGGCGGACATTTGGAAAAAACAAAATTGGTTGTCCTCATTAACGCCCATTCGGCATCCGCTAGTGAAATTGTTGCAGGAGCAATTCAAGATAATGACCGCGGTATCATCGTGGGAAGAAGATCATTCGGTAAAGGCCTGATTCAAAAAGACGAAGTATTAAGGGACGGAAGTAATTTACGCCTGACCATTGCCCGTTATTATACGCCATCCGGAAGATGCATTCAGCGTTCATACAAAGGAGGATATGAGGCTTATATGCAGGATGAAGAGCGCATTGCAAACAATGAATATTTCCAAGCGGATAGCTCCATTTTTGTCGACTCTTTGAAATACAAAACAAAACATGGTCGTACGGTGTATGGGGGAGGCGGAATTATGCCGGATGTTTTTGTTCCGGGAGATACTCTTGGCACCTCCTTTTACTTAACCGAATTACAATGGAGTGGCGCATCAAGGGCATTTGCCTTTGATTTCATGCAAACATCCCGCAATAAATGGAGCAGCGCAGCACAGTTTAATGCCAATTTCGAGGTGAGCGAACAATTATTAGATAAATTCGTTTCCTTCGCTGAAAAAGAATTTCATGTGAAAAAAGATCCATACGGACTTCGTGTGAGCAAAGTGCTTATTAAACGAATGTTGAAAGCAGAAATTGCAAGTCAGGGATGGACAGAAGAGGGGTATTATCGCGTACTCAATCCTTTTGATAAAGAACTGAACAAAGCGATCTCATCATTCAAGTAGGCGACTACTTTTTTCTTTCGGAAAGGAATAGTACAACAAAAACTCCAACCATTCCTAAAACAGTCCAAACCGCCACCCAAAATGTGCTTCCAAAAGCCAAAGGTAAAAGTACGTTCATGTGTTTTTTTAGGAAATATACCTTGAAAATCAATACGTCATCCAAAGAATGAACATTTCAGTTTAAACAACGAACATTCAGCAAGATTAATTGACTATTGGAATTATTCTACTGGAAATCAGAGAATAAACGCGTTTTCCAATTCAGAAGCTCATCGCTCGTGACTAATCCGAGTGAACATAAGTTCTCTACCACCTTTTCAAAGGCAGAAAAATCTATGTCGTCGCCATCATTCCATTCCGTTTGGGCCAACCACTCGGCAACCTGTTCTAATGGCAACGCATAACGCCAAGCAAATTGCTCTACGGCATTAGCAGAAGTCTTTAATTTGCGTGCTTCTCCTTGTACAATCTGAACAATTTGATGCAACAAATCTGAATTCTCCACTAAAAGATCAGCTTTCACCGCAATGACAAAACATGGCCAAGGCGTGTAGACCTCATCTAATAAACGACAGTTTCCTTTTGCTACAAATGGAGACGTGGTGTATTTTTCCCATAAAAAAGCATCTGCCTCCCCATGATTTAAAGCCCAAATTCCTCCGTATACATCCCCCACTACATTGAATTTCAAAGAAGATAAATCCCACTGCTCTTGTTGTGCTTTAACGTAGGTCATCAAATGAGACCCTGATCCTTCCCGAGAAATGGCGAAGGTTCCATGGGCTAATGACTCCACTTGGGCTATGGAACCATCCGTTGGCACATGAATTCCCCAGCACAAAGGACTCTTGACATAAACACTGAGGATTTTAGCGTCCAGTCCTTTTAAAATGGCACGGGTGATTCCCTCCGTTAATAATACCGCAATATCCAATGAACCAGCTTGCAGTCCTTTGATCATTTGTCCCGTTCCACCCGTCATGTCGGACCAATGTAATTCAGCGCCAATACGTTGAAAAGCACCATCTTCAATGGCGTTTCTCCAAGGCAAATTAAAATGTTCAGGCACTCCGCCTATCTTAAATCGTTTCATCTTTTTCAGCCTGCTGATTAAAAAACTGCATATCGTAAAGACGCTTGTAATAACCGTCCTCCAATACGACTAACTCCTCGTGGGTTCCCATTTCCACTAGCTCGCCTTTTTCCATAACCACAATGCGATTCGCCTTTTGAATGGTCGATAAACGATGGGCAATAACAATCGATGTTCGACCATCTGTAATCTTGTCAATTGCACGCTGAATGAGCACTTCGCTTTCACTATCTACATTGGAAGTCGCTTCATCCAAAATCAAGATTTGAGGAGCGTATAAATACGCACGAATGAACGCTAATAACTGGCGTTGTCCTACGGATAACATGCCCCCCCTTTCCCCTATTTCATGATCGTAAGTATCAGGAAGTTTCATGATGAAGTCATGAGCCCCAACAGCCTTTGCGGCTTCCATGACATCCGCTCGACTATATTGAGGGTCGCCCAAAGTGATGTTATTGTGGATCGTGTCTGAAAACAAGAAAACATCTTGCAGGACAATCGCAATGTTCTTTCTTAACGTGTACAACTCAATCTGCTCGATGGGGACGTTACCCAAGAGGATTTCTCCCGAATTATGCTCGTAAAATCGTCCAAGTAAATTGACAATTGTGGATTTTCCCGCCCCAGTTGCCCCAACAAATGCGACAGTTTCTCCTTGATGAATGGTTAAATTCACGTGTGATAGTACACTTTGTCCCTCGACATACGAGAAGGAAACGTCGCGGAATTGGACATCTGCAGAAAAATCTACATCGGTTAATGTCCCACCTGTTTGGATTTCCTCTTCCTCATCTAAGACGTCAAATACACGCTCTGCACGAACGGTGCCGCGCTGCAACACATTAAACTTATCGGCCAATTGTCTGATGGGACGATACAATTGATTGATCCATAAAGTAAAGGCGAAAATCTCCCCATACATAGACCGTATCTCCTTATCCGTTTTTCCAGAGACATGTAAAGCTCCCCAAACTAAAAGAAACGCAATCGAAACAGAGCTGAGTATTTCGACGACGGGGAAAAAAATGGAGTTGGCCCAAACAGCTTTAATATGCGCTTGTCGATGTCCCTCGTTAATTTTTTCAAATCGTTGGTATTCTTGCTTTTGTCGATTAAACAATTGTACGATAGCCATCCCGCTTAAGCGCTCCTGAACAAAGGTGTTCAATTTTGTCACTGCCACGCGTTCTTGTTGAAACGACTCCTTCATAGAACGAGCAAAAATACGGGTAGCGATCAATAAAAAAGGTATCGGAACAAGGGTCATCCATGCCAATTCCCAATTCTTCCAAAACATCAAAGCTAAAATGAAAAGGAGGGAAAACAAATCCGAAATGATTTCCATGATTCCAGAAGAGAAAACCTCCGTAATTGCTTCCATGTCGGAAACCACTCTCGTCACCATAGCCCCTACTGGATTCCGGTCAAAATAGGACATGCGGAACGTTAAAAAATGTTGAATGATTTTTTGTCGCAAATCGCGAATAACAGACTGAGCCAAGAGGTTAGAAAAATAGGACGACAACAATTGAAGCATTCCTTCCAACATGAGTACTCCAAGTAAGACCAAGGAGGCAAAGAATAACATGGTCGGATTGTGTGTTTCAACAATGTATTTGTCCACCATCTTTCCAATTAACAGCGGCCTCAACGGACCCGGAAAAGAAAGTAAAATCACCGACAACATAGACAAAACCAAATACTTTCGGTAAGGTTTTGCGAAATAAAACAAGCGTTTGAATAGCTTTTTTTTCTGTGGAGATGTTGGCGTCATATGATTTAACAAAATTAAGCCAAATCGCGTACATGGAACTCTTTTTCATTAGAGGTTTGTGCAGATATGCGGCGGCTTTTGGTAGAAACTTTTATTTTACCTAACTTTGCAACCAATTTTCTAAGAACGTGGGAGTAAAAATATTTGCCGGAAGATCATCTGAAGCGTTGGCTGCGAAAGTAGCAGACAGTTTTGGTGTTAAACTTGGGGACGTAAAAGTAAGCGTATTCAGTGATGGAGAATTTCAGCCTTCATTCGAAGAAACGGTTCGTGGACAGGATGTTTTCATTGTTCAGTCAACCATGCCTCCAACTGAAAATTTATTTGAATTACTCTTGTTGGTGGATGCTGCTCGCAGAGCATCTGCACGAAAAATCATCACTGTTATTCCATATTTTGGATTTGCGCGTCAAGACCGTAAAGACAAACCACGCGTTGCAATTGGTGCAAAATTGGTGGCAAATATGTTGATGGCGGCGGGTGTTGATCGCATCATGACCATGGATTTACATGCGGACCAAATTCAAGGATTCTTTGAAGTGCCTGTAGATCATTTGTATGCATCTACCTTGTTTTTGGGTGAAATAGCAAAATTAGACACATCGAATTTAGTGGTTGCAGCGCCAGATGCTGGTGGAGCAAAACGTGCTAATTCTTACGCGAAAAGTTTAAATTGTGGATTGGCTTTATGTCATAAACACCGCAAAAAACCAAATGAAATCGCTGAAATGACGGTGATCGGTGACGTCGACGGAAAAGATGTGATTATCATTGACGATATGTGTGATACGGCAGGAACATTAACCACCGCGGCAGATTTATTAATCGAAAAAGGCGCAAAAAGCGTTCGTGCATTCTGTACGCATGCTGTTTTAAGTGGTCCTGCGTATGAGCGCATTGAAAATTCTAAATTAACCGAACTAATTGTAACAGATACGATTCCTCAATCACGTCACAGTGATAAAATTCGCGTCATTACAGTGGCAGACTTATTTGGAGACGTGATTAAACGCCTAATCAATAATGAATCCATTAGTTCTCATTTTGTAATCTCTTAATTAATATATACATGAAAACAGCACATTTGAGCGGTTCGCTTAGATCGAACGTAGGGAAAAAGGATGCTGCCAGTTTAAGAAATGCTGGTTTAGTTCCTTGTGTGCTTTACGGACAAGGTGAGCAAACTCACTTCGCGGTAAAGCGAACAGAAATTGACAAAATCGTTTATTCACCAGAAGTTTACCAAGTTGCTTTGGATATCGAAGGTAAAAAAGCGATGGGTATCATTCGTGAATTGCAACAACACCCAACAAAAGACACGATTCAACACGTTGACTTTTTAGAGTTAAGTGATTCTAAACCAGTTCGCGTTAAACTTCCAGTGAGATTGACAGGTTCTTCTCGTGGTGTAATGGCCGGTGGTAAATTAATGACCGTTTTCCGTACACTTCAATGTGTCGGGTTGGCAAAAGATCTTCCAGATGCAATTACGTTAGACATTTCTAAATTGCGTATTGGACAATCTATCCGTGTAAACAGCATCGAAATTCCAGGTGTAACGTTGTTAGACCCTGCAAATGCAGTTGTTGTTTCCGTTAAAATGGCTCGTGGTGCTGTTAAAGGTGCTGATGCTGACGACGAGGAAGAAGAAGAAGAAGCATAAAAAGCGATATGAGTTTCACTCATTTCAACTAAATAAGCTCGAAACCGCCCTAGTGGCGGTTTTTTTATGTCCAAAAATCAAGATAATGATCTCGTTCGTTTTCGTTTTGACAATTGTTCCTTAATTTCGTTCCAAGCATATGGAAACGAAATCGATTATCATCATCCCAACATACAATGAACTTGACAATGTCGGTCCAATGGCACAGGTGATCATGGCACTCGAAAGTAATTTCGACATTCTTTTTATTGACGATTCATCCCCAGATGGCACCGCACAAGCGATTATGGCCTTGCAAGAACGCTTTCCAAATCGAATTTTTTTAGAAACCCGTTCCGGAAAACAAGGACTAGGAACCGCCTACATTCACGGATTTAAGTGGTCTTTGGCGCGTAACTACGGATTTGTTTTTGAAATGGATTGTGATTTTTCTCACAACCCAAAAGACCTTGTTCGACTTTTAAGTGCTTGTCAACATGGCGCGGACGTTTCCATCGGCTCGAGGTATTGCCGAGGAGGGAAAGTGAAAAACTGGCCCTTAAAACGCATTTTAATGAGTTATTTTGCGAGTGTTTACGTGCGCATTATTTTATGGATTGGCATCCGAGATACAACAGCCGGATTCAAATGTTACCGTTCCGAAGTGTTGAGAAACATTCAACTAGATCATATTACCTTTAAAGGATATGCTTTTCAGATTTGCATGAAATACGCGGCTTTAAAACATGGATTTAAGGTAAAAGAAATACCCATTACATTTATCGATCGTGTCGTGGGCGAATCAAAAATGTCTACCGGCATTTTCAAAGAAGCCTTTTTTGGTGTCTGGAAAATGCGAAAAATGGATTTATGAATAACTACTTAATTAAAGCAGGGACGATTGTTAACGAAGGGAAGCAATGGGTGGGTGATGTGTTGGTGTTAAACGGACGGATCCATAAAATCGCTTCTTCCATTGATTTACCAAGTGGCGTGAAGGAAATACGCGCAGAGGGAAAATTTGTCCTGCCTGGTTGCATTGACGATCAAGTTCATTTCAGGGAACCAGGTCTCACACACAAAGGAACAATTTATACAGAGTCTCGAGCAGCTGTCGCTGGTGGAATCACCTCGTTCATGGAAATGCCGAATACCGTTCCAAATGCATTAACACAGGCGTTATTGGAGGATAAATACCTCATTGCATCCAACAGTTCTCTTGCCAATTACTCCTTTTTCATGGGTGCATCCAATGATAACTTAGAAGAGGTGCTTCAAACCAATCATCAAAATGTCTGTGGGATAAAAATCTTCATGGGATCATCAACCGGAAACATGTTGGTTGATAAAGCAGAAGTGCTAGAAAGTTTGTTTTCACGTGTTTCTATGCTCATTGCAACCCATTGCGAGGACGAACATACTGTTCGAACGAATTTAGCGCTATTCAAGGAAAAGTACGGAGAGAAGATTCCCGTAGAAGCACATCCGCTCATTCGTAGTGGAGAAGCGTGTTATTTATCCTCTTCTCTCGCTGTATCATTGGCGAATAAAAACCGCTCTCGATTACATATTTTGCATATTTCCACAGAGAAGGAAACGCATTTATTCGACAACACATTACCGTTAGAAGAAAAGCACATTACTGCTGAAGCTTGCATTCACCATCTTTGGTTTTCGGACCAAGATTATGCTGAAAAAGGAAACTTTATCAAATGGAATCCTGCCGTGAAAACAGCCGAAGATCGGGCAGGAATATGGGAAGCATTATTAGATAATCGCATTGATGTCATCGCCACCGATCACGCTCCTCATACGCTTGAAGAAAAATCCAACACGTATTTAAATGCCCCTTCCGGAGGCCCACTAGTACAGCATGCTTTAATTGCCATGCTCGAAAAAGTGAAAGAGGGTAAGATTAGCATTGAACGTGTGGTTGAAAAAATGGCACATGCTCCAGCCGTACTATTCCGTGTCCAAGAGCGTGGATTCCTGCGCGAAGGATATCATGCGGATATTGTGATTGTTGATCCAAATCGTCACACGAGCGTTTACAAAGAAAATTGTTTATCCAAATGCGCTTGGTCACCTTTTGAGGGACACACATTTGAACATGCGATAGATAGCACGTTTATCAATGGACGATTAGCTTATCATCAAGGAGAAATCTTAGAAGGAAAAAATGGTGATCGACTCCTATTCAACTTAGCTTAATGAAATTCATTCTACCGTTTTTACTTACGCTTTTCGCTGCCGCTTGTGGAAACATTTCGTCAGAAAAACCTGCTGGACTCATCGATGCAGATAAAATGAGCGTGATTTTGGAGGATGTGTTGTTATTAGAAAGTCATTACCAAAGTAAATATGGTGTGCCTGGTGTATATAAGGATGCATTGGACGAATCCGTCAACAAAGTGTTGAAAAAGCATGGTGTTTCAGCAAAGCAATTTCAAACAAGCTATCGTTATTTTGCAAGTCATCCGGAGGAATTCAAAGCGCTTAATACGCGTATAATGGACCGATTAAGTCGAGAAATCCCTTAAAAACTGTGATGCTTTGCTGCCACGGGATAACCAAGAAAACGCGCTGCTTTCTCATTGAATACAATTTCAGACTCTGAACTGTAAAACACTTGGGAGGCATTTTTAGTTAGTTTCCCTTCCATTTCTGGATGCGCCACAAGGTATTGACCTAATTTATCAGCAACAATTGGACCCTGAGATACTACCTGAATGTGTTTTCCTGCGATTTCCTGAATTTTATCCTTAATTACCGGGTAATGTGTACAAGCTAAGATTATCGTGTCTATAAGCGCATCTTTTTCCAACAGCGCGCGAACATCTTCTTCGATAAACTGAATTCCCGCTGAATGATCATATTTCTCATTCTCAATCAACGGCACCCACATTGGGCATGCATGTTGGGATACCTGTACATCAGGCGCAAACTTTTTTAATTCTATGAGGTAAGATTCGCTTTGAATCGTGCCCGTTGTACCCAACACACCCACATGTCGCGTTTGACTGAGCGCACCGATTTCTTCGGTGCTTGGTCGGATTACGCCGAGGACCCTTTTATTAGGATCAATGTTTGGAAGATCCTGTTGCTGAATTGTTCGCAATGCTTTAGCAGAGGCTGTGTTGCAGGCAAGAATTACTAACGGGCAGCCTTGATCAAACAAAAATTTGACTGCTTCCAAAGTAAATTCATAAACGACATCAAAGGATCGGTTTCCATAAGGAGCGCGGGCATTGTCTCCTAAATAAATGTAATCGTATTCCGGAAGCGCCTTTTGAACTTCCTGAAAGACGGTAAGTCCACCGTAGCCGGAATCAAAAATACCTATGGGCGCATATTTATTCATGGTTCAAAACTAAACAAAAAAGGCAATCACTAGGATTGCCTTCTTGTATTTTGATGATGGTCTTATTTTTTAGATGCCGCAGCGTCCAAAATTAATAGTTCCGTAATCACTTCATTTGTAATGTCCATTCCACCTTTGTAATACATGGTCATTGCAGATTGGTCTAACACGTAACTCAATTTTTTACGTTCAGCAACCAATTCGATGGCTTTTTGAACTCGATCTAAAATAGGTTGGTTCAATTGTTCGCTGTATGATTTCAATTCTTGCTCCAGTTCTGTTTGACGCGTTTCCAAATTCTGTTGCATACGCATCAATTTATTTTGCTCATTCTCTTTTATCATCGGTGGCATTTCTCCAGCCTTGTCTTTTTCAATAAAAATTTTATACGCTGATTCAAAAGACTTTTGCATCTCTTCTAATTCAGCAAAGCCTGATTTTTGAATTTCCTCCAATTGCGCCATTGCCGCTTTACGAGAAGGCATCGTGTCCAATAATTTTTGAGAATCTACGTGTGCTACTTTTGATTGAGCCGCAGCTCCAAATCCGATAAATAAAACCAATCCTAATAATAACTTTTTCATTCTTTGTTTATGTTACTTTGTTATACCCATTTCTTCGAGAACAGAATCACTCATGTCGAATTCCTTCTCTGCATATACCAAATTGCTTTGGTTTGCCTTATCAAAAACGAAAGAATACCCCTCTCGTTTTGCTACTTTTTTCATGGCTGTGAAGACCCTATCTTGAATCGGTTTCACAAGCTCCTGACGCTTTTGAAAATAATCACCTTCAGATCCAAAATGTTGTGTTTGAAGATCAATGGCATCTTTTTCCAATTTTTCTATTTCCAGTTTGCGTTTTTCTCTTTCCTCTTTTGGAAGAAGCACTTCTTCTCGTTCGAAGTTTGATTTTTTTGTTTTAATCACTTCGTATCGATCTTCAATTTCCTTCGTCCAACGCTCCGCCATTTTATCTAAGCGTTCTTTTGCTTCTACGTACTCAGGAACATTTTTTAAAATGTAATCTGAATCAATAAATGCATAGGTCTGTGCATTGGCAAATCGCATGCCAAAAAACAAGATGAAAAGAAAACAATACTTTGCCATAAAAAAAATTGTTTCTAAAGAACGACGAAGTTAAACATTTATTATAATAATCTATAATTCTCCCAAGTTCATACCGATGGTGAAGCTTAATTTAGGATAGAACCCTTTTTTCGCGATGGATGCATCAGAACCCGAGGATGAACCGGATGCGCTTGACCAACTATCTAGTTTATCAAATCCAAAACCATAATCGAGTCCTAACATTCCAAACATTGGTAAAAACACACGAATTCCTACACCCGCCGCGCGCTTCACATTGAATGGATTGAATTTATCGAACGTAGGATAGGTGTTTCCAGCTTCTAAAAAGCTCAACGCATAAAATGTTGCTTGAGGGTTCAATGAGATTGGATAGCGCAACTCAAGGGTATATTTCGCAATGATTGGATCTCCACCATTCGCAGATATACTTTGGTCATCGTAACCTCTTAACGCAATAATTTGACGTCCACCCAATTGATTTACCCCAGAAAGTCCACTTCCACCCATCGAGTAACGATCGAATGGCGTTAATCCTTTTGATTTATTGTACATACCAATGTATCCAAATCCAAAACGAGGCATTAACACTAATTTTTTATCCGCGGTTAATGGCAAGAACCATTCGCCTGTGAATTTGAATGAGTAATATTCCAAGAATAAAAAACGCTCGCGATCCGTCATGGAGGCATAGTCTACGTCTTTCGTGAAATACGAATATGGAAGCGTCGCTTTAGTTGTTAACGTAAAATTAGAACCGCTTTGTGGATAGATTGGGGCACTTACAGAACTACGTTGCAAGACATATTTAAAAGCAATGTCATTTGCGTATCCTTCATTAAACAGAGGAAATCGAGAGTCCTTCATCACATCGTAATACTGATAACTTAATTCGTAATACGCTGTGAAGTAATCATCTGGCCATCTTTTACGTCTTCCCAAACCAACACCCGTACCTGTGATTGAAAGCCCTGTATAATTTGGGTCTGAACGCAAGAATCCGGTTGTAGAAGACGCTGTTCTATTCACCCAGAAAGACAAGGAATTTGGTTTTTTTCCCCCAAGCCATGGCTCCGTAAAAGAGAAGTTATAACCTTGATAATACCTTCCGTTTGATTGTGCGCGAATGGACAAACGTTGTCCGTCTCCCCCAGGAAGTGGCGACCACGCCTCTTTTTTGAAGAAGTTCTTTGTCGAGAAATTATTAAACGAAAGACCTACTGTACCAATAATTCTACCAGGTGTTGATGGTCCAGCACCACCGTATCCACCAGACAATTCAATTTGATCACTTGATTTTTCTTCGACGACATATTCAATGTCTACTGTTCCTTTGGCTGGATTTGGCATTGGATTCACCTGAAAACCTTGGTCATTGAAGAAGCCTAATTGTGACAGCTCACGTTGGGTTCTCATGATGTCTTCTTTATTAAAGACATCCCCTGGTTTGGTGCGCACCTCCCGAAGAATCACATAATCATTTGTCTTAGTATTACCGCGAATCGTAATGTTTCCATTTGTTGCAATTTTTCCTTCGATGATACGAATTTGGTGATTAATGTAATTATTAGTCACATTCGTTTCAACAGGAATTACCTGAAAGAACAGGTATCCTTTATTCATATACAGTGCGGAAATGTCTCTTCCGTCCGGACCTCCAAACAAGCGCTGAGTGAATAATTCTTTGTTATAAAGGTCTCCTTTGTGAATTCCTAAAACGGTGTCCAGAAAACTCGAGCGGTATTTGGTGTTGCCTATCCATTCAATGTCTCCGAAATAATATTTTTCCCCTTCATTGATTCGAATCTCGATTTTCAAGTTTTTTTCATCCAACAAATAAACGGTGTCGTGGATAATTTGCGCGTCTCGTAATCCTACTTTATTGAATTTCGCTAGCAACGCTGTCTTATCGGTTTGATAACTTGATTCGGTAAATTTAGAGCGCTTAAAGACACGAACAATTCCTTTTTCTTTTGTGTCCTTCATGGCCATTTTCAATTTCCATAAAGGCACTTCTGTGCTCCCAACGATTTCTATCTCCTTGATTCCAATTTTTGGACCTTTGTCGATGTTAATTAAAAAGATTTCAGAGTCGTTGATCAAGGTGTCTTTCATGCGACGAATGTTCACGTTGGCATGGTAAAATCCTTTCTCGCGAAAATACCCACGGATTTTACTTTTTGTTTGGAATAACAGGTTTTCTGTGATCGTTTTTCCTGCGTAGAGTGAGATTTCCTCTCGTACTTTATCCGCTTCTCGTTTCGTAATGCCTTCAAATTTGAACTTCGATAACTTTGGGCGTGGAACTAACTCGATGACCAAATAAACAACCCCAGCTATTTCTTTTTCAGCGTAAATGGAAATATTCGAAAACAATCCTTCGCTCCATAAATTTTGAATGGCCTTATTGATTTGCTGACTTGGCAAGGTGATCATTTGACCTTGGCGTAATCCTGCAATCATTTTAATTCCCTGGTGATCATAATTATCAGCACCAATGACACGAACTGGACCAATCTCATACTCTTTTGGAGCAGAATAATCAAAGTCCAAGCCACCCAGTGTTGTTGGTCCATTCTGGCTAAATGAAGCAAAAGAGAGTAGTAAGAAAATAACTAAGTATTTCATTTAGTTTCGTTTAATTGTTCAGAGGTCATTCCAAACCGTCTTTCACGTTGCTGGTACGAGGTTAAGGCCTTCAAAAACTCTTCTCTTCTGAAATCTGGCCAATGCACCGGCGTAAAGTATAACTCTGTATAAGACAATTGCCAAAGCAAAAAGTTACTAATGCGGCATTCACCACTTGTTCTGATGAGCAATTCAGGGTCTGGAATACCCGCCGTGTTGAGCACATCACTAATCGATGACTCGGTGATTTCTTGGGATAAAAGTTGTCCAGATTTTACCTTTTCTGCCAACATTTGACAAGCATTTGTTATTTCCCATCTAGCACTATAGTTTAACGCTAGAACCAATGTTAAATCGGTATTGTTCGCTGTTTTAGCGATGGCATTATTCAGGGAAATAATGCAAGACGCTGGCAAAGCGGAAATATCTCCAATGGTAAGAAGGCGCACGCCGTTTTTGTGCATTTCATCCGTTTCATTCGTTATGGCTTGTACGAGCAAATCCATCAATCCCATAACTTCCTCTGGTGGTCTATTCCAGTTTTCCGTGGAAAAGGCATACATTGTTAGGTATTCTATTCCTATTTCTCGTGCCGTCTTTATGATTTCTTTTACAGACTCTACTCCAGCAGCATGACCGAACAAACGATGTTGTCCTTGTTTTTTGGCCCATCGTCCATTCCCATCCATAATAAAAGCGACATGCTTTGGGATGTTGTTTTGTTCTAATTGGGTTAATTCACTTGTCATTTCCATCTTCCTTAACGAAGTTAATCAAAGAATCTTGTCTTGTCCATACAAATTTGCACAAACGTTTTATCAAAAAAAAAGGGACTGGTTAACCAAATCCCTTTTTACATTCGTTTACACCTTGTTATTCAGCAAGAATAATCAGGCGATTATTGTTTAATTCTGCCACACCACCTTTGATTGTAACGCTCACTTTTGATCCTGATTGAACTAATTTATCGCTCATTTCAGCTTCTGCAGCATTTCCATCCAAGTCAAAGATGACTTCGCCGCCTTTCAAGGAAGAAATGATTGGTGCGTGGTTATTCAACACTTGAAAAACGCCATCTAACCCTGGAAGAGTTACACTTGTTGCCTCTCCTTTGAAAAGACTTGCTTCTGGTGTGATGATTTCTAATTTCATGTGTCAATAAATTAAGCTTCTGCCAACATTTTCTCTCCTGCAGCAATCACATCTTCGATGCCACCTTTCAAGTTAAATGCTGCTTCTGGATATTGGTCAAATTTACCATCCAAAATGTCGTTAAACGCTTTGATTGTATCTTGAATATCTACTAATACCCCAGGGATACCCGTAAATTGCTCAGCAACGTGGAACGGTTGAGACAAGAAACGTTGTACACGACGCGCCCTGTGAACGATTAATTTATCTTCTTCAGATAATTCATCCATTCCTAAGATCGCGATAATGTCTTGAAGTTCTTTGTAGCGCTGTAGTGTAATTTTTACACGTTCAGCGCAGTTGTAATGCTCTTCACCAACGATTTCAGGTGTTAAAATACGTGAAGTAGAATCTAATGGGTCAACCGCTGGATAAATTCCTAATTCGGCAATTTTACGAGACAATACCGTAGTTGCATCCAAGTGAGCAAATGTGTTTGCTGGCGCTGGATCGGTAAGGTCATCCGCAGGTACATAAACCGCTTGTACAGAAGTAATGGATCCATTTTTTGTAGATGTGATACGCTCTTGCATTGCACCCATTTCAGTTGCTAATGTTGGTTGGTATCCTACCGCTGATGGCATACGTCCTAACAAGGCAGAAACCTCAGAACCTGCTTGTGTAAATCGGAAGATGTTATCTACGAAGAAAAGGATGTCTTTTCCTTGTCCTTCACCATCACCATCTCTAAAATATTCTGCAATAGTCAATCCAGAAAGGGCAACACGTGCTCTTGCTCCTGGAGGCTCATTCATCTGACCAAAAACGAACGTCGCTTTTGATTCTTTCATTTCTTCTAGGTTGATTTTTGTTAAATCCCAACCACCTTCTTCCATAGAGTGCATGAAGTCATCACCATATTTGATGATACCAGACTCCAACATCTCACGAAGCAAATCGTTTCCTTCACGTGTGCGCTCTCCAACTCCTGCGAATACAGAAAGTCCACCGTGTCCTTTAGCGATGTTATTGATCAATTCCTGAATTAATACGGTTTTACCTACCCCGGCACCACCGAATAATCCAATTTTTCCTCCTTTTGCGTAAGGCTCAATTAAGTCAATTACTTTAATTCCCGTGAAAAGAATTTCTGTTGCCGTTGATAATTGATCAAATTTTGGCGCTTCACGGTGAATTGGCAATCCATCAGAATTGTCTACCACGTTGATTCCGTCAATAGCTTCACCAACCACATTAAACAAACGACCTTTGATTTTATCTCCGGTAGGAACTTTGATTGGAACTCCTGTTGCAACCACTTCCATTCCTCTAGTGAACCCATCTGTTGAGTCCATAGAAATCGCACGAATAGCGTTTTCACCAACGTGTGATTGAACTTCCAAAACTACACGAGTTCCATCTGCCTTACGCACTTCTAGTGCGTCGTAAATGTTTGGCAAAACTGTTCCTCGTTCAAATCGTACGTCCACAACTGGACCGATTACTTGTGAAATTTTTCCTTTAACTGATGACATTATAAGCCTTTTTGAATTCGGGCGCAAATATACATGATTTTATTTGAAATTCCGAGTATACTTCTTATAATTGTTTTATCTGCTTTTCATTAAAATTCGCACTGGAAAATAAGAAAACAAAAAACTTAGGGCGGAAACCGTAAGTGTGATGGAAAATAAATCGAACCAAGTGAAAACAATTGGGAAGGGGATATTTGCACCAGGAATACGCAATAAACCAACGTTTAACTGAAGTAATCCAACCCCGTAACCCAATATTAAACCGAGTAAAATTCCCCATCCAGAAATTAATAATCCTTCGTAAAAGAAGATGTTAAATACGTCTTTTTTGCTCATCCCGATTGCGCTCAACAAATCGACACTCTCTTTCTTTTCCACATACAACATGGTCAGTGAGGCCACCAAGTTAAAAGCGGCCAAGACAAAAACAAATAAGAGAATAATGAAAACGACTAATCGTTCTGACTTGCTCGTCCGAAAGATTAATTCATTTTTTTCCACATTTGTTTTCACGGAAAATTGATTTTTCACAAGTTTGTTTTGAAGGATTTCCTTGACTTCTTGTGCGTTGAATCCCGGTTTTAATGAAAGGTATATTTTACTTATTTCATGATCGTATCCCAACAGGTTTTCTGCGGAAGAAAGATCCCAAATCAGCGCTCCTGCATTCACCTCTTGATTGAAGTTCATTGCGCCATCAATCGGAATGCGGGCTGAATGAAACGGCGCTTTTCCTAAACGGATTTTTACGTTGCGTTTTGGGGCATAAAGTACAACTTGTTCTTTTTCAGTAGGACCCAAAGCCATTTTGAGGTTTTGCATTAAATCAGCTCCTAAATACGCAAAATGACCATCCTGAAAATCAGATGCGCCATATCCATTTATGAGGTGTTTGGGTAAGTGACAATCTTTCAAGTAATTTTTCTCCACCCCATAAAGTGTCGCGTTAATCCATTTTTGTTCATGTCGCAACACAACTATTTCTTCCACTTGTTTTGAAACATGTTGAATTCCCGGCGTCGATCTTAAGTCAGAAAAATTGATTTCGTTTTCAAAAAAGGTTTTGCGTTGAGCGTGTTGAATCGTGATTTGAGGGTCAAACTCACTATAGAGTTGTTCAATCATTTTTTCAATGCCATTGAATGCTGAAAGCAGCACAACGAGCGCTGCAGTAATAATCATGACACCAAAAAGAGAAATTCGGCTTATGAGGGTGACGATGTTCCGCTTTCCCTTAGACCATAAATACCTTTTTGCTATGTAAAACGGGGTGTTAATCACTTCTTTTTCAGTAACTCATCGATTTTCATTGCGTAATCAAGAGAGTCGTCAATTTGAAAAACAAGGTCTGGAATTTTACGTAGGTTTTTTAAACGATTACCCACTTCATACCTGATTTTACCTTGATTTGCGCGGATGTTTTCCAACACAACAGTTTTCTCTGGGCCAGCAAAAACACTCAAAAAACAACGAGCTAAGGATAAATCCGAAGTTACCCGAACGACTGTAACTGTGACCATCGCGCCAAGGCAAATTTCACTTGCATTTCGTTGAAAAAAAGTGGATAATTCAGCTTGAATGACCGCTTCTATTTTGTTTTGTCTAATTGAACTCATGCTTCAAAGTTAGGAATTTAAGAAGGATTTGCAGCAGTTTGCCTCTTTTCCCCCATCTTGTGCATCCATTTTCGAAGATCCATCAAGTTGAATTTTTGTTCACCGCGATTAAATTTCCTGCGCTCATGGATTAAATCCGGTAGGGCCTGATAAAATTGTTTGACAGCTTTTCGGTGAATACGCTGTCCAAACAAGGATTGAAAAATGGCTTTGATCGATACCTGCAACACATAGACCCACTGAAATCCATTTGGTAAATGTAAAAAATGTAAAAAATGTTTGTTTCGCTTCGCGATTGTTCGCACATGAAGCGGTGGTAGTTTGTTGATGGTGGTCGACTGCGCGTGATAACAATGTGATTCTGGTTGGTACCACAAAACCCACCCCCGTCGCCAGGCACGGATTCCAAGATCCACATCTTCGGCATAATATGGATTGAACAGCTCATTGAATCCACCTATTTCTTTCAAATAGGAAGAGCGAATCAAGGCATTTGCTCCAGAAAGAAACAAGGTTGGAATCCGAGCATTCGAAAATTCATTTTTGTTGCTTTCAATTTTCCACCTGCTGATGCTTGGGAGTTTCGCTCCGTCTTGTAAAGCAAACGTTCCTTGTTCTTGAATGAGTCCCATTACACCAAAGGTTTCTTCAGAATCAAACAAGGGTGTTTGGGCAGTAAAGTAAGCTGTACCTAAATGAACATCTGAATTAAGAAGACAAATTAATTCCTTTGAACTTCGTTGAATTCCCCGATTCGCGTTTCCAGAAAATCCCGTGTTGCGTTCACTTTTGACTAATACCACCTCTGGGAATTCTTGTTCAAGCAAAACAAGAGAACCATCCGTTGAGGCATCGTCCGAAACAATGATTTCATAGTCTGTGATGCCACTTGTTGTAAGTGCTTTAAGTGCGCTTTCAATTGTTTTTGGAAGCAATTCAACTCCGTTATAATTCGGAATAACAATCGAAATACTTGGGGTTGTTGCGTTCATGTAACACGTGTGAGACGACAAAATTAATCAAATAATCAAGGAAGAAATGCCCCGGGTTGGCATAGCGAAGGAATCCGTATCTTTGTTCCATGAAAACCTTTTGGGAAATTTTTGGCTTTGCCTTTAAATACCGCTTATTAGCGCTACTAACAATCATCGGAAACCTCTTGTTTACGGTTTTCAACTTGCTTTCTTTGGTGTTGTTTATTCCTTTTCTACAATTGATTTTCAGCTCAAAAGAATTAAAAACAGTGGTGAAGGCACCACATTACTCTGGTCATTTGAAAGACCTACCGTCTCATTGGGTAGACCTTTACAATTACGAAATGCACCACATGGTTGTTTCAGATCCAAAACGCGCATTAATCACGGTCTGTTTCATGGTTTTTGGCGCTTTCTTCTTCAAGAATCTCTCCCGTTATTTCGCTGTTTGGTTTCAATCAGAGTTGCGCGCAAGAGTGGTGAGGGACATTCGGAATCAACTGTACGATAAAGCCATTAAATTACCGCTTGGATTTCATGCCAACGAAAGAAAAGGGGATTTATTAACCCGAATGGGACATGATGTTGGGGAAGTAGAAAACGCCGTGGTTTGTACATTAGAATTGGTCTTTCGCGACCCAATCTCCATTATGATACACGTTGGAACCCTCTTATTCATTAGTGCAGAGCTTACCGTTGTCTCCTTTTTTCTTTTGCCTATTTCCGCTTTTGTTATCTCCACAGTTGGAAAGAGTTTAAAACGAACAGCCAAACAAGGGCAAGAACAGTTGGGCTTATTAACTTCGTCCTTTGACGAAAGTTTAAGTGGTGTTCGTATTATAAAATCCTTCAACGCATTACATTTTATGTCCGGCGTATTTCAAGGACTTAATTTAAGACACCAAAAATTAACAACAAAAACCATCCGCAAAAAAGATGTCTCCTCCTTGTTGAATGAAACCATTGGTGCGGGTGTAATGATGTGTTTGGTTTGGTTCGGGGGAAAACAAATACTCGATGGTGACCAAGGTGGACACGCATTGACAGGAGAATTATTCATCACGTTCATCGTGGTTTTTTCGCAGTTACTTCGTCCCATTCAAGCGGTTTCAAGTGGTGTTGCGGTCATCAACAAGGGCAAGGTTTCTCTAGATCGCATCAATGAAATTTTACACAGCGATGAGAAAATTTTAGAAAAAGAAAACGCAGAATCCATCACAACTTTCCAGCATGCAATTGTATTTGATCGTGTTGGCTTCAAGTACCAAAATGAGCCAATTATCAAAGACTTGAGTTGGGAGGTAAAAAAAGGCTCTGCGGTTGCCATTGTGGGTGAATCAGGAAGTGGAAAATCGACCTTAATGGACCTGCTGTCTCGTTTTTATGACGTGGAAAGCGGAAGCATTCAAATTGATGGACACGACATTAGAGATTTGAAAATTCATGACTTAAGGGGTTTAACCGGGATTGTTTCCCAAGAATCAATTTTGTTCAATGTGACGGTTACCGAAAACATCGCGTTCGGGGACGAAAACCCAAACATGGAAAAAGTACTGTATGCGGCGAAAGTAGCGAATGCACATGGATTCATCGCGGAATTAGAACAGGGATATGACACCATTATTGGTGAACGAGGAAATAAATTATCTGGAGGACAAAAGCAACGATTAAACATAGCCCGAGCAGTATATAAAGATCCAGCGATTTTGATTCTGGATGAAGCGACTTCTGCGCTCGATACGGAATCAGAAAAACTGGTACAAGACGCACTTGAAACATTGATGGAAGGCAGAACGTCATTTGTGATTGCCCACCGATTAAGCACGATTAAAAACGCAGATGAAATTGTGGTTTTATCAAAAGGAGAAATCGTTGAAAAAGGCAATCACGACGACCTTATTGCCGCGAAATCCCATTACTATAAGTTCTGTTCTTTACAGGGACTAATTTAATTCTCCGATGAAATAAGTGTTCCGTAGACACTTTATCACTAAATTTGTACATTAAACCAAAAGCATGAACCATCAAACTGTTTCTTTTTCAAAGGACACCAATACAGAGTTTTACAAAACACTGAGGTCAAGGGTAAACAATTACTTTAAGGAAAACAACATCTCTCGCCATGCGAATGCCGCTATGGTGATTAAAACTATTGCCATGCTTGGAATTTATTTAGTTCCTTTTGGTTTTCTGTTTGTTGATGGATTAGATTCTTGGGTTTATTTCCTTTGTTGGGTGCTCATGGGTGTTGGAATGGCTGGGTGTGGATTGTCTATTATGCATGACGCCAACCATAGTGCTTATTCACGAAACGAAACGATTAACAAAGCGATTGGAAACGTTTTGATATTACTAGGAGGAAGCGCTGTGAATTGGAAGATTCAACACAACGTTTTACATCACACCTTCACGAACGTTACACATTTGGACGAAGACATCGATCCACCAGCATTTCTACTTCGTTTTACTCCACACAAAAAACGTTATGCAGCGCATAAATTCCAGCACTTATATGCTTGGTTTTTCTATGGCATGATGACCATGATGTGGTTTTCAACCAAGGATTTCAAACAAGCTAAACGCTACAAAGAGAAAGACTTAATTAAAACCCAAGGCACAACATATGCGCGCCACATGAGTTTTATCATTCTTTTCAAAATCATCTACGTTGGGTTATTTATCGTTTGTCCTTTCATGTTAAGCCCTGCTAGTTGGGTGCTTACGTTATCGGGGTTCGTGACCATGCATTTCATCGCTGGATTTGTTCTTTCTATTATTTTCCAACCAGCACACGTTGTGCCAACATCGAACTTCCCTATGCCAGATGCATCAGGAAACATTGAGGCGGACTGGGCTGTTAATCAACTTTACAACACAGCTGATTTTGCACCAAAATCAAAATGGTTTTCCTGGTATGTTGGAGGATTAAATTTCCAGGTGGAGCACCATTTGTTTCCGAATATTTGCCACATCCACTACAGTAAACTTGCGGAAATTGTAAAATCTACAGCAGAGGAGTTTAACTTGCCCTACTATTCGTATAAAACATTTGTTGGGGCATTGGCTGATCATACAAAAATGCTTTACAACCTTGGTCATTACGATCAAGCGCCAGCTATTCACTAAGAACACCCCATGTTTTTGGAGGAATTAAGAAGCTATTGTCTTCAAAAAAAGGGGGTAAGCGAAGGGTTCCCTTTTGATCAAAACACACTCGTTTTCAAGGTTTTTGGTAAACTATTTGCCTTAATGGATGTTGAGTCCTTTGATGGTGTAAATTTGAAATGTGATCCAGAAAGAGCCATTGAATTACGAGAACGTTATCACGCCGTACAAGCCGGATATCATATGAATAAAAAACACTGGAACACCGTTCGGTTGTTTGAAGATGTCGATGATTCATTATTACTAGAACTTGTAGATCATTCCTATGATTTAGTTTACAATAGTCTTCCGAAAAAAGTTCGAGATGAAAATCCGCGTTGATAAATATTTGTGGTGTGTCAGACTGGCTAAAACCCGATCTCAAGCAAGCGAGTTAATTTCTAAGGGAAAGGTAAAATTGAATGGAATAGAGATTAAACCATCCCGTGAAATCCGCCTAAACGATATCATCGGAATACAAAAACACAGTGCTGTTTTCGAATATAAAATACTTGGCTTTTTAGACAAAAGGGTTGGAGCGCCTCTCGTCTCTCAATTTCTAGAGGACATTACACAACCGGAAGAAATGGAGAAGTTAAAAGAATACCAGCTTGCTCAAAAAGGATATCGAGAAACAGACGGAAAACCCACAAAAAAAGACAGGAGGGAATTAGATAAATTTTTAGATGAATGGTCTGACTAACTTGTTTAAACCGAATAAAAGTCGATGATTTTATCCGCCAAAACATTGCTTAATTTGAAGTAACTTTCCTTTGTCCACCCGCCAACATGTGGTGATAACAGCACATTCGTTGCCTGCATTAAATAACTAAAATCCTCGGGGAGTTCACCGTCAAAAAAGGATTCAAAACTCGTCTTTTCGTATTCCAAAACATCCAAGCACGCACCTTTAATTTTTCCTTCCTTCAAGGCTTTTACAAGGGCTGATGTTTGGACAATTCTTCCTCTGGATAAATTCAACAAATAAAACGGTTTACTACAATTTTGAATGAAAGATTCTTTCAAAAAGTGAATGGTTTCTTCATTTTGTGGAATATGAAAACTGATGATATCAGCTTGTTCTTGTATGGCTTCTAGGGTACATTCTTGAACAAAATGATCTCCAAATCCCTGTTTGTATCGATCATAGGCCATTACTTTTACTTCAAATCCGCGAAGTTTACGTGCAAATGCCCCACCATTATGACCAAAACCAATGATGCCGATTGTTTTTCCATCTAATTCCTCACCTCTGTTTCCTTCACGGTCCCATACACCATTTCTTATTTCTGCATTTGCTTTGGGAATCTTGTTCAATAAGGATAACAACATTCCCAGCGCTTGCTCCGCAACAGCATTTCTGTTTCCTTCAGGGGAATTAAATAATTGAATCCCCCTTGACGCACAATAATTCACGTCGATGTTTTCCAAACCAGAACCAGACCTTGCAACAAACTGTAAATCAATTAGTTGGGTGATGTTTTCTTCGTTTAGTGTGAATTTTGATCGAATGACCAAGCCAAAAGCATCCTTAACATAAGAAATCATTTCGTCTAACGGAACATTGGTTGCATCAACGCACTGAAAACCAAATTTTGTTAATCTTTCAGCTAGTACCTCATGTACTGTGTCAATAAAATAAACTTTTCGAAGCATCGGAGATGTTTTGTCAAATGTAACGAAATATCGCCATCACGTAATCACAAGCGAAAAACTGATCGAAAATCAAAAAACGGAAAAATACGGCTCTCAGAAATGGGGATTTAAGAAACAAACGCTCATACGTGTTGGTGTTCGCTTGTTTGTAGGGTTAAAAACGCATTAAACGCGCTTAAAATGCATTTTTAACGCCCTAAATGGATCAAAAGGACAGAAACATCGCTCGGAGAGACACCAGAAACCCTAGAAGCTTGTCCAATGGTACGCGGTTTTATTTTACGGAGTTTTTCCTTCGCTTCTAGTGAAATACTTTTTATCAAGGAATAATCGATGTGTTCCGGAATGATTAAATCTTCCAATCGCGCCAATTTTTGAGCTTGTTCTTGTTCACGATCAATGTACCCTTCATACTTTAATTGAACCTCTGTTTGAATAAGCACATCCGTATCAAACTCCGCCGCCTTTTCTGCTGCCATTTTTGCCTCGCTTGAAACCATCAACAAATCCGTTAAATTGATATGTGGACGAGTTAACAAGCTGGTTATTTTTACTTGTTGGTTGATTGGAGTTGATTCCTTTTCTGCTAATAAAGGGTTTGCTTGATCAGGAGTAATCCCTATTGTTCGAAGCTCTTTTTTCAGCCAATTTGTTTGTTGTATTTTATGCTGCACTTTCTCGAATCGTTCTTGTTCGGCTAACCCTATCTCAAATCCGAGTGGAGTTAAGCGTTCATCTGCATTGTCTTGTCGCAACAGTATTCTGAATTCAGCTCGACTGGTAAACATGCGATATGGTTCATTAGTACCCTTCGTTATTAAATCGTCGATTAATACACCAATATACGCATCACTGCGTGACAAAATGAACGGGTCTTTTTCTTGAATTTTCAAGTGTGCGTTGATACCCGCCATTAATCCCTGGCAAGCCGCTTCTTCATATCCAGTTGTTCCATTTATTTGTCCAGCGAAATAAAGGCCTTCCACCAGCTTTGTTTCCAGGGTGTGTTTTAATTGAGTAGGGGGGAAATAATCGTATTCAATCGCATACCCTGGTCTAAACATTTTCACGTTTTCAAATCCTGGTATTGTTTTCAACGCAGCTAATTGAACATCTTCCGGAAGCGAAGTACTAAATCCATTCACATAAATCTCAACCGTTTCCCATCCTTCAGGCTCCACGAAAATTTGGTGTCTATCCCGATCAGCAAATCGATTTATTTTATCTTCGATGCTTGGACAATACCTTGGCCCTGTACTTTTAATTGCTCCATTAAACATTGGTGAACGATCGAATCCAGTTCTCAATAATTCATGCGTGCGCTCATTTGTATACGTAATGTAACAAGGTATTTGTTTGCTTAATGCTGTTGTGTCGGCATAACTAAATTTAGATGGGTTCTCATCTCCTGGTTGGATTTCCATTTTTGAATAATCCAAAGAGCGTCCATCGACACGTGGAGGTGTTCCTGTTTTCATTCTTCCCGCTTCAAATCCAAGAGATATTAAATTCTCTGTAATTCCTGTCGCCGCTTTTTCCGCCGCTCTTCCTCCACCAAATTGCTTTTCACCCAAATGAATTAATCCATTCAAAAAAGTACCATTCGTTAAAACAACCGCCTTGCCGTATATATTCAAATCCATGGATGTTTGGATGCCAACAACCTTGTTTTCTTCCACAAGAATTCCAATACACATGTCCTGCCAAAAATCCACATTTGGATTTCGCTCTAACAACATACGCCATTCCCATGAAAACATCATACGGTCATTCTGTGTCCTAGGAGACCACATTGCAGGTCCTTTTGACATATTTAGCATACGAAACTGAATCGCGCTTTTATCACTTACAATTCCAGATCCACCACCTAAAGCGTCAATCTCTCTTACGATTTGTCCTTTCGCCACCCCTCCCATTGCTGGATTACAACTCATTTGTGCAATCGTATTCATGTTCATTGTGACCAATAACACTTTACTACCCATTTTAGCAGCGGCATTCGCGGCCTCACAACCAGCGTGACCCGCACCCACAACAATAACATCGTAATTTTCTAACATAGGGATTTGTTTCACGTGAAACACTTTTTTAATCTTTATTTGTTTCACGTGAAACAAACTTGGTTAAATATTCATTTTCCTTTGAGCGCATTAACAATATATCCTTTTCAGATTTATCCTTATATCCACACAAATGTAAAAGTCCATGGAAAACAACGCGATAAAACTCATTTTCTTCACCTGTATTCTCCAGTTTGCTATTTTCTAAAACCCGTTCATATGAGATTAACAAATCCCCAGAAACAACATCGTCATCACAATAATCAAACGTAATGATATCCGTGTAGTAATCGTGCTGTAAAAAATCTTGATTCACCTTTAGCAAATACTCATCCGTACAAATAACAACAGACAAATCACCAAGATGTTTACCCTCATCCATCACAAGAACCTTTAAAAAGGACTTGAGTTGATTCATTCTTAAAAAACTAGGTTTTTTTAAATCGATAAATTGGAAAGAAATCATTTACTAAAATAAATCGTCACTTCATTCCCTTTTTCATTGAATTCCACCTCATCAGCCAAACTCTTCATTAAAAAGATTCCTCTTCCATTTTCTTTTAGGATATTTTCGGGAGCTGTTGGATCCGGAAGATTATTGTAATCAAATCCATTTCCATCATCCTTCACGTGAAAACAAAAAGACTCAGAGTTCTCTGCCACTGCCACCTCGATGTACAATGATTGATCATTTCCGTTACCGTGGCAAATGGCATTATTCACTGCCTCTGTGACCGAAATGAGAATATTTCCGAATGCATCCTCCTGGATATGCAACGTTTGGCAAACGCGCTCAACCAGATTCTCAACATCCACAAGAGATTGATAATCAGATGGTAACGTTGTTTTCTCAATAATATTAAATCCTTCTTTCATATGACCTTTTACAGGAAATGCTACTTAATTTAAATTGAAATATTGATTCGCTTTTTCTTTGTAATACTGACGTAGTGAAGGGTCAGCAGACTTCAATAGTTCCAATTCCTTCAATTTTGATTTGTTATACTCATCAAAACGGATTTTGTTACCATAATCTTCATCTTTTCCTGATTTAGATTCTCTTTTTTCTTCATATCCTCTTTCCATCAGTGCTTTTTCGCTTTCTAACAGACGAGTTAAGATTTCCTTTTGACGATTGACCATCTCCTTATTAAAGTTCTGATTGATGATGTTCTTCTCTTGTTCTTCCAATTCTTTTATCAATGGATTCAATTGATTACCCAATCCCTTTCCGTCCTTATTCATTTCGTTTCTAAGTTGTTCTAAGCGTTGACGAATAGCTGTTTGTTCAGCCGCCATTTTAGCCATTTCTTTATTACCTAATCCCAACATGCTTTGTCCCGATCCGCCCGGTTTTCCTCCCGGCTTATCACCTGGTTTATCTCCTGGTTTGTCACCTGGTTTACTACCGCCTGGATTCGGGCCTTTTTGCATTTGTTCCAATTGTTTTTTTAACATTTCTTTCATGTCGCCTGTTGACATTGATTGTCCAGGTTTTGGCCTTCCCTTACCAGGATTATTACAACTGCCACTTCCAGCCATTTCTGATTGCATTTGATTTTGCATGCTTTGCAATGCCTCGTTTAATAATAAAGCTAAATTATTATAGGAAGTCATGACTAATTGCTGGTGTTTATTCAAATCCTTTTTTCGGTGATCATCAATATCTTCTACCGACATCCGTTGATTATTTTCAATGGAATTTAATTCCTTATCAATAAACGATGCTATCTTAGGTTGGCGTTTTGCAAGCGCTAATAAACTGTCCTTTACTATTTTCGTTTCATCAATAATACGTTGTTGTCTTCTACCCAAACGACGATACATTGGATCTTGAGTGGTAATTTTTGTAAACTTATTCATTAAAGCTTCTTGATCAAAACTGAGTGTCATCAAGCTTTCTAAAATATTGCGCAGTGATTTCATATCTTCTTCCTGCTCCTTTTTATTCGACTGTTGTTGCTTCGCATTTAGTTGATTAGCCATCGAATTCATTCCTTCCGCTGCTGATTTTTGACTTTCTCCCGCCTTCTTTTCTTTACCCTGTTCAATGCCTTCTTTGGCTTCTTTTAAATCCTCCGTTACCCCTTCTTTTAACTCTTCTAAATTTCCTAAGTCCATTGGTTTTTCCAATTCTTTATTCAATTTATCTAAATTTTCAAGGTCTTTTTTTAATTCTTCAAACTTCTTATTTAGTTCCTCTTGCTTTTTAAGTAATTCCTCTTTTGAAGCATTTTCCTTTGTTTCTTCTCTTAATTCTTCTTGTTCTTTCGCTAATTCCTTTAATTCCTTCTCAACATCATCTATTCGTTCATTCAACTGCATTTTCTTCAACATTTCAAGGCTACGGTCCAATTGCTTTTTCATATCCTCACTGGATTGATTCAATTCTTCCATTTTTTCCTTTAACTGTTCCTTATCATTTTGTTGTAAAAGTTTTTCTAATTCATCTAATAACTTTTTCAGTTCATCATCCATTAACTCATCCAGTAATTTTTCAATCATTTCCTGTTTTTCAAGGAGTTCCTTATCCATAGGAGATAATTGGTTTTTTTCTTCCAAACTCTTCTCCATTTCATTTTGAACTTTCTGAAGTGACTCCATGAGTGTCGATTGCTCCTCTTTCAATTGCTGAACTTTATTTAATTTATTCCAGTCCGATGATTTAGCATTCAACGCCTCCTTTTTTAATTCAGAAATGTTCTTTTGAAATTCTTTGGTTTTCTTTAATAATTGATCTAGTTCTTCTTTAGTTTGCTCTTGTTCTTTATTTCTATTATCATTTAATTCCTCTAAAGAAGGAAGTTCATAAGTAAATAATTGACTTTTACTTGCCTTACTTCCATTAACTCCATCATTATCATATACCACAAAATAGTAGTTTATTTTATCGTTCAATTTCACATTTTCCCGATTAAAATCCACCGCAAAATTGAAATTCATTTGAGAACCAGCTACCTGTTGAACAGGCATCCTTACCTCTTTACTTTTCCCGTTTTCCTGGGTAATTTTATATACGAATTGAAGGTTTTTCAACCCATAATCATCAGAAATCACTCCATTAAAGAATTTTAATCCTGCTGAAATAGAATCTGATTGTTCCGCCACCTCTATAGAAGGAAATGCATCTTTTAACACATTGATTTTGTAGTTAACTGTATCTTTTTGTTTTTGAAATTTATTTTCAAGAATAAAAGTCAACAGCTTATCCTCCTTACAATTTTGTTTAAACTTAAACGATTCCTCCGTAAAATAGGTAGACCACTTCAAACTACGAACCTCTGTTCGTTTCGCGTTTTTTGTTCGAACGCGATATTCTACAACAGTGCCTTCCGGAAGTGTTAAATCACCTACATTATCAATTGTTTCATTTGTTTTACCTAAGTAAGCTGGATAAGTACAAACTGCTTGAATTTTTCCAATCAATGACTTTCCAATCACATTTAAGTGAAAGCGCTTACTATCAAATTCATTCGTTGTAAAATAAAAAGAAGTGTTTTTACGTGGTTTTTTAATCGAACCTATAAAGGTGTTTTTGGTTTTACGTAATAATAAAAACTTCCCTTGTTCTGAAACAATGTAAACTTGATTAGGAAGTACCTTTTCACCTTGTTTATTTGGACTAATTTCTAGATTGACAAGAAAATCTTTTCCTTCCTCTAACACCAAGTCATCTGTTATCAACTTAAAATCAAACGGCGCGGGATCTTTGAATTCCTGATTATAATATACCACATGTTCTGTTCCTTGCGTTATGACTGATGGAATAAATATCGCAATCAGAATAAAACATAAAAACAAAGGAATTAAATACCTTAAGTATTTTTTATTCTCTCCTATTTCGATGGCATTTTTAAAAGGAATGATACTTAGTGCATTTGAGCGTTGATTTACACTAGCCCTTAATAATTCCATATTTCCTTCCTGGTGAACTAAACTTTGTTGTAACTGGAGTGTGTTTTTAAGTCGATCTGAAACATTCGGGAAAAATGTCCCGATAATTTCAGCAGCTTGAAGGCGACTGATTTGTTTTCCAAACGAACTAAGTTTACTCAAGGGGATTACAAAGAATCGAACGAGAACGTATCCATTCAATCCAATAAAACCAAAAAAGAAAACAGCTCTTACCAAGGAGTTGAATCGACCCACATATTCCAAACTCGTCGCTAACAAGAACGTTAACAAGAAGATGACAAAAAACAGCAAAATTCCTCGAATCATTTGATTCTTGTAGTACTTTCGTATAAAAGCATCAATTTGAAGAATCAGTACGTCAAAGCTATTTTCCATGAGATAAAAGTATTCAAGATTTTGATACAAGGCAAATTTAATCTGGATCTCCTTATTTAATATAATATATTTCTTTTTTTAAATTATTTAAAATCTTTATTACTCTTATTAAGACTGTTCATTTGTGTAAAAGTTATCCGTTAAAATTTGCAGAAGACGATATAAACAAAAACTCCAAGTTAATGAACAAGTAATAATTATTTAACTTATTGAATATAAGATGAATATAACCTTATAAACAATCCACAAAAAAGGAGACTTGTTGAAAATTAAACGAAGAAAGACAAGAAGAAAAAGTGTATAACCACATGTATATCTATGTATAACAACACGAAACTTATCGTGCTTATATTAAATAAATGTGCAATTCGAATTTCGAATGACTTATGCAAGTAAAAGTTATGATAGCTTATACACAGGTATTAACAATTCAAGAGGAAAATCGGTGGACAACTAACCAAACCATTTTCAATAAAACAAAGGGTTTAGCTCTTTAACAAAATCATCAAAGTGAATAACTCTCCCTATTTGTGAATAGTGATTACCTTTGTGAATAAATTGAAAATACGCTATGATGATTCCAATCGCATGTGACCACGCTGGATTTAAAACCAAAGAACTTATTGTGAAATACTTAACAGATAAGGGAATGGAAGTAAAGGACTACGGATGTTATTCTGAAGAAAGCATAGATTATCCAGATTATGCTCATCCGGTTGCAACCATGGTGGAAGAAAACAACGGAATGCTTGGTATTTTGTTATGTGGATCAGGAAACGGAATAAACATGACAGCAAATAAACACCAAGGTGTTCGCAGTGCTTTGTGTTGGACAACGGAAATAGCTGCTTTAGCGCGCAGTCATAATGACGCAAACATCATCGCTATTCCTGCGCGATTTGTATCAGAAGAGTTGGCGTTAGAAATGGTCGATACATTTTTATCTACTCCATTTGAAGGCGGAAGACATCAAAACAGGGTGAATAAAATCCCTTGTTAGTTTTTACGTATTAGAATTTCTACGCGTCGATTAGCTTCTTTTTCTTCCTCGTTTTGCGGATTTTTGTAAATTGGTTTTGTGTTTCCAAATCCAATAGCTGTTAATCTTTTAGGATCAATACCTCCTTCGACAAGATAATCCACTACTTTCTGAGCACGTTTTTTTGATAATTTCATAGACACGATGTCCTTGTCGTTATCCTCGTTAACATGTCCATGAATTTCAATAGAAACGGTAGGATTTAAAATCAAAAAATCCCGTAAACGCTTTAATTTTGGATATGATTCTTCTAAAACCGTTGCTAAGCCAGCGGCAAAATAAACATCATCCAACTCCGCTAACATTCCTTCTTGAATGGGATTTAACCAAATGGTATCGTGAAATGTCGTACTCATTGGAATCGTTGCATTTTCAAAGTCAGCGGACAAATATCCTTCCGCATCCACTCTTAATAAACCACCTTTCACTTTTTTGGCCATATTCATTTCCAAATCACTCGCTCGGTAGATGCCGTTGATTTCATTTGATCCCTGAAGCACAATGCGTGCTTCAATTGGATTTTTAGAAAGCTTATCTCGAATGAACAGGTGGTAGACAGGGATGGATTCGTTGTAAACAAGGTTCAATGGCCAGGACTTATTTTTCATTTCTTCATCCATCAGAAAATGAAATTGACAATCAATGGATTGTTTAGATTTCTCTACACCTAAAAGCACGATAAAATAATGGTCATTTTCGTTTACTTTTAGTTCGGTTTCTAACTTCACTAAGGAATCAATCGAACGCTCGACAATCACCTGTAAATTCTGTTCTTTCAGCGCGGAGCATAAATCTTCTTCTTTTTCTTTTAAAATCAACAACTGAATGGGTTGATTATGATGTAAAAAAGAAATGGTCAAGCTTCCTTTTTGACTTGTGGTAAAGTCCATCCAAAGTTGATTCTTTCCTGGATTTTTAGCATGTTGGAAGACCCCTTCGCTCGGAATCAAGCCTTTTTTTCCTAGAAATGAAACGGTATAATTTCCTGTTGGAACAATGGTTAATGCATGTTCACAACTCGAAAAATCTCGCTGTTGTGCAAAAGCAAGTGTCGGTAGAATTAATAATAAGATGAAAGTTCGCACGAGGCGTTTAACGAATTATTTCATCTTTAGTTTCACGTTACCCGAAACAATCGTCATCATGTAAAACTCACCAGCCCCTAAAACAATGTTAGAAACAGATAATTCATCGACTTTTCCCGATAAAAAAACACCATCCGTCAAGGTTGTGTTGAGTTGTTGGTTGATACTTATTTTCGTTTCTTCTAATAACGGGGCGAGGTTATAATCTGCAGCCTTACTCAATTCTTCTAAAATACGCTTATCGAACATCCATTTGGCGGTCTTTAGCAAGACGCTTTTAGAATTCAAATCGTAGGCAACATCAGACATAACGAAATGTTGATTAGGTGTAATAGCCGGTTTTCCTTCAAGGTAAAAAACGCCTTTCTTCGATCCAGAGAAATGAACCTCCACCAATAATTTTTGATTTTGTTGTCCAAGCACATGAAGAGAGTCGATGACGATGTGTTTATTATGAAAGGGGATGTCCATTCCCTTTATCGTTTTATTCATGAGTGTGTTAATGGAATCATAGGAAGCTTTCACCGAAATGGACAATTCAAATCCATCTTCACTTTTGTAGGTAGATTGATTCGGCAAAGGGGTGTGTTTTTGTTGAATGTTGTTCGTTGAAATAAGCGGTTGAACGGTTAATAGTGCATTTAAACTTGCTTTTTTTCCATTATTTTCAAAACTCACTGGACTAAGCGCCATGCTTTTCGGGTTTAAATAAAGCAAGCCGTATCCACTTAAATCCATAGGTTCTTCTAGTTGTTTCCACACATCTTGAAGTGATGAACGAATATCCACGTCCTCGATTTGTTGATCGATGTCTTTTTCTAGTGCTTCAAGTTGAACCCGAACTTGTTTTTCTACCTGGCTCGTTGCATCATATTTAAACACCGTAATTTCGCAGGGGTCTAATACATCAAATTTTTTCAGCTTAGTGGAGGTATTAAATCGATACCCATCGGTAATACTGACGGTTGTAGCATATGCAACCTTCACTTTTCGCATGGGCTCTCCATATCCACAACTTGCATAAAGACGAGGAACCGTACATGATCCTTTTTCATCCCATAACTCATGACATTTTGGACAATAGTTGAGTTTGAGTTCAAATTTACCATCCACTTCGTAATATAGCATGTTTGGTTTAAACTGAAAGTCAATAGGCTCACGAAGAAATTTATAAGAAAAACTCACACCTTCGCATTGTTCTTGTTTTCCCTCGAATTGTTTTGGAAGTGATTTTTCCACGTCCTTCAGTTGACTTGTCAAATCAATTTCAACGGGAATATGAATGTGAGAAGGGGGTCGGTTAAAAAAGGTTGAGTCAACGGTTGAAATTGTAGGTTGAGCTATGTCGATCGTTTTGCAGGAGCACAAGGCCCATAACAAAGAAGCTATTAGAAAAATCTTAATTCGCATGTTGAAAGATAGGTGATTTTTCGTTGTGGAAAAACAACAGCACAAAAAAGGGGGCCGAAGCCCCCTTGTCTTATGCGTTCATTTTAGCAATTAAGCCTTTGTCTAGGGCATCTAAAAATTCTTCAGTGTATACATAGTGTTCACCGTGGTTCACTTTGTTTCCATGAATACACACAGCTAAATCTTTGGTCATAATACCCGATTCAACCGTTTCGATACAAACGCGCTCGAGGGACAAACAGAAATCAATCAATGCTTGATTGTTGTCAAGTTTACCTCGGAATGCTAATCCTCTAGTCCAAGCAAAGATGGAAGCGATTGGATTTGTTGACGTTTGTTTACCTGCTTGATAATCTCTGTAGTGGCGCGTCACGGTTCCGTGTGCTGCTTCAGCCTCCATGATTTCTCCATCTGGAGTAATTAACACAGAAGTCATTAATCCCAAAGACCCAAAACCTTGTGCCACTGTATCGGATTGAACATCCCCATCATAGTTTTTACAAGCCCAAACGAAATTACCATTCCATTTTAGAGCAGATGCCACCATATCATCAATTAAACGGTGCTCATAAACAATCCCAGCAGCTTCAAATTTCGCTTTGAATTCGTTTTGGTAAATTTCTTCGAAGATATCTTTAAAACGACCGTCGTATTTTTTTAAGATGGTATTTTTCGTAGAAAGGTAGAGCGGCCATTTTTTAGAAAGCGCCATATTAAAACAAGATTGAGCAAATCCACGAATAGATTCATCTGTGTTGTACATAGCCATTCCAACACCATCACCTTTAAAATTGTAAACTTCAAAATTTTGAACCTCACCACCATCTTCCGGTGTAAAAGTCATGGTTAATTTCCCTTTTCCTTTGAACACAGCATCTGTTGCGCGGTACTGATCACCAAAAGCATGTCGACCAACAATGATTGGAGCGGTCCAGTTTGTCACCAAACGAGGAACGTTTTGCATCACAATCGGCTCACGGAAAACGGTTCCATCTAAGATGTTACGAATCGTTCCATTCGGGGATTTCCACATGGATTTCAAGTTGAACTCTTTCACACGCGCTTCATCTGGCGTGATGGTTGCACACTTGATACCCACTTTATATTGCTTGATTGCCTCTGCAGCATCGATGGTAATTTGGTCGTTGGTTTCATCGCGTTTTTCGATGCCCAAATCGTAATATTTAATATCAAGATCCAAATAAGGAAGAATCAATTTATCCTTAATGAATTTCCAAATGATGCGGGTCATTTCATCCCCATCTAACTCTACTACTGGATTGGCAACTTTAATTTTTGACATAGGTACATTTTTACCCTACAAAATTACGCAATTTTTTATGAATTATTGGAGTGAATTATTCGTATAAAAGCTTGGGTAAAACAGGCGGTAAATATACTTAGAAAGGAAGGATTGTCTGAAACGATGATTTTCTTAGTCAAAGAACCAAGTTGCTAAAAGCACCAAAATAGACAAGATGAAACCTAAGGATAAAATGGTTGGGATGAGCTTACTTTCTTTGTGTTCCCCTTCTAGAAAAAACCGCCATAAGACAAAGCTGATGATTCCAAACGGATAGGCGATCACTAATGCTGCCCCATATACCCAAACACTACCAGCCAAGGAAAACCAAACAGCTAAAAGGAAAGAAATGAGTGCTATCCAATCGTTCTTTGTTCTATGCATCACCGAAATAATTAGAAAGGTAAAAGTACTATTTTATCACAAAAAAAAGCGGTGAGAGTCCCACCGCTTTTAACTTTTTTAATGATCTTGATTAGTCTAATGAACCAATCATTTTAGATGGATCTACGTATTCATCATATTCTTCTGATGTCACATGTCCGAGTCCAACAGCTGCCTCTTTCAATGTTGTGCCATTTTTATGTGCATACTTTGCAATTTCTGCCGCCTTGTAATATCCAATTTTTGTGTTTAGCGCTGTTACCAACATCAAAGAATTGTCCAAGTGTTTTTTCACAACAGGTAAGTTTGCTTCAATACCAGCAGCACAGTTATCCGTAAATGACACACATGCATCACCAATTAATCGTGCTGATTGTAGCACGTTATAGGCAATAACAGGTTTGAAAACATTTAATTCAAAATGTCCGTTTGAACCCGCCACAGAAACGGTGACATCATTCCCCATCACCTGAGCACAAACCATTGTTAGTGCTTCTGGTTGCGTTGGATTTACTTTTCCAGGCATGATAGAAGATCCGGGCTCATTGTCTGGAATAATGATTTCACCAATTCCACAACGTGGACCTGAGGACAACATGCGAATATCATTTGCAATTTTCATTAAGGACACAGCCGATCTTTTCAAGGCACCAGATAATTCAACCATGGCATCATGAGCCGCGAGTGCTTCGAATTTATTGGCAGCCGTGACAAATGGAAGTCCAGTAAATTCAGCAATTTTTTTCGCTACCAACACATCGTATCCTTTCGGTGTATTAAGACCTGTTCCTACAGCTGTTCCCCCAAGGGCAAGTTCACTTACAACAACTAGCGCATTGTTAATAGCACGAATAGAGTAGTCAATTTGTGCTACATATCCACTGAACTCTTGTCCAAGAGTAAGTGGTGTTGCGTCCATGAAGTGTGTTCTTCCTGTTTTCACGATGTCTTTAAACGCTTCCACTTTTTGTTGTAGGGCATTGCGAAGGTGCAATAATCCCGGAAGTGTTGTTTCAACTGTCATTTTATAGGCAGCAATGTGCATAGCAGTTGGATATGTGTCATTTGATGATTGGGACTTATTTACATCGTCATTTGGATTTAACACTTTTTGTTCGTCCATGAGGTTTCCACCTTGTAGTACGTGTCCACGGTTTGCAATGACTTCATTGCAATTCATATTGGACTGTGTTCCTGAACCTGTTTGCCAAATTACTAAAGGAAATTCACCGTCGTGTTGACCTGTAAGAATTTCGTCACAAACACGGGAGATTAAATCTCTTTTTTCTAAAGTTAGTACACCAAGATCGTGATTGGCGTGAGCAGCAGCCTTTTTTAGATAGGCAAAAGCATGAATAACTTCAATAGGCATCGAGCCTTCAGGCCCAATTTTGAAGTTGTTTCTCGAACGTTCTGTTTGTGCTCCCCAATAACGATTTGCTGGTACTTTAACCTCGCCCATCGTGTCTTTTTCAATCCTAAATTCCATTTTTTAGTGTATTGTAAATTAAATTGTTTAATTTTGAACTGTTTTCAAACACAAAAATAATAGAAGATGAGCACTTTCGGCATTGTATTGTTTCTTTTAATTTTCGGGATGGCATTTTGGATGCTTTTATTCCTTTTAGGATTCATCCTTCCTTATTGGTTAACACTTGGATTATTCGAGCAGTTACGTCCGAAAAGGATTTTTGAAGACAAAGAAGAAAAATAATGCAAGATTGATATATGAAAAGCGTCCATTGGACGCTTTTTTTTTGTCTAAAAGTTCGGTGCTGTACTCAAGAAAAAAGAGGATAACGCAAAAAATATGTAATTTCGAATATCAATCAAAACAGCGCATATGGAAATCACACCTGAATTACACGAAAAATTAGAACAACTCAACCTAAAGTATGCGTCATTAGGAGAAAATTTACAATCCTATTTGGAGGGTTTGCTTTATGCAGATGTCACCACTTATTGGGATTATATCCAACTTGACACCTTATTAACGCTTCAAAAACCAAAAACCAATTTTCCCGACGAAACGGTTTTTATTATGTACCATCAAATCACCGAGCTATATTTTAAATTAGCCCTGCGCGAATTTGAACAACTAGGTGCAAAAGCGGATTTGACAAAGGCATTTTTTATTTCTCGTGTTACACGCATTAACCGTTACTTCGATGCATTGATTAAGAGTTTTGAAATCATGATTGAGGGAATGGATAGAGCTGAATTTTTAAAATTCCGCATGTCGCTTTTACCAGCAAGCGGATTTCAATCGGCACAATACCGTCAAATTGAAATATTTAGCACTGATTTCCTTCAACTTGTTGCGAAGGACCGTCGCGAAAGCTTCTCCTTGACATCCGACATTAAAGATATGTTTGAACACATTTATTGGAAAGAAGGAGCAACTGAAGTGACAACCGGTAAAAAAACACTCACCTTAACTCAGTTTGAAGAAAAATACCGCGAATCATTTATTGCTTTAGGGGAGAAATGCCGATCAAAAAACCTTTGGCAAACATACCTTCGTTTAAGTCCAGAAGATCAAGCGGATGAAACCGTGAAGCAAGCACTTCGTGAGAACGACACCAATGTGAATGTGAATTGGCCATTGGCACATTATAAATCTGCGGTACGCTATTTAGCGCGAGATCATGAAGATGTCGCAGCAACTGGTGGAACAAATTGGCAAAAATATTTACCTCCTCGTTTTCAAAAACGCATTTTTTATCCGAGTTTGTGGACTACTGAGGAACATGAAAATTGGGGAAAAGCCTGGGTAGAATCCACCTTAAAAACAAATTAGTTTTTATTCTTCAGTTCTTTCAAGAAAATTTTCGCAAAATCAATGATTCCGGAAGAGTTCATCTCGAATCCACGCACGCGTAAATTGATCATTACAAAGAAATCCTCGGAATAAACGGGGATAATTGCGCAGTCATTTGCTACGATTGATTCACACATTCTTTGAAGGGCTTTTTTCTCTTGAGCGTTCTTAGTCAAAGTGGATTTCAAATACAACTGATCAAAATGTTGGTTTTCGAACTTTACTAAGTTCTCTTTGTTGTTCGGTCCATGATAAAACAGTCGCAAGTAGGATTCTGCATCGGGATAATCTCCAACCCAACCTGCTTTCCAGAGTAGAGCGCCTCCGTTTATTATTTTTTGATCGCGTTCTTTTGTGCTGACGTTTACCACAAAAGCTTGAATGCCAATTTTAGCGAGTTGGCGACAAACATCTCGACACCATAAATCCGAAGTGCTTCCTAGTTGCGCGTTCACATAAAAGGGAATTTTTGGAAACGAACGGGAAGGAAAATATCCTGCTTTTTGCATCAAGTTTTTAGCCGTTTTTAGGTCAACTTGAACATCAGACAAAAAAGGATTGGAATAGAAGTTGCTTGTTGGAATAAATCCATGTGTGATTGCTTGACCGTCGCCACTCAACACCTCATTACAAATCCTATTTCTATCGATTGCCAATTCAAACGCTTGACGAACATATAAGTTGTTAAATGGCGGCTTACTCACATCCCAACCAATGTAATTGATTTTAGATGCTTTTTGAATGTGTACTCGGTGCAAGAGGTTTTTCCCTTTTTTAGCTTCGGACAAGGTTCCAAATGCAAGGTCAAGTTGATTGGCGGGTAAATCAAACAACAGATCCACTTTTTTTTGAGAAAACAATACGTATTCATCGGACAATGCTGTTTGTGTATTGATGTTTATTTCATCTAAAAAAGGAAGTTGATTGCCAAGCTCATCAAAAGACCAGTAATCGTAATTCCGATAAAGTTTCACCCCCTTTTCACTTATTGAACCCAAATAAAACGGCCCAGATCCAACCGGGTGTTTTTGGAATGCATCTTTGTAATAGGCACAGGCCGTTTTAGAAATGATTCCTAGGCTAGGGTGGGAAAGTAATTGAATAAAATTGTTATACGGCTTAGTCAACACAATTTTTACCAAAGATGGATGGATGACTTGCACTCCAAGAACCAACTTTTCCAATGGATTTTCATTGTTTTTATAAAATTGCTCGGATCCAACGATTTTTCCAACTAACAAATTTGAAGACTGATTCTGCTTGTTTTTAGAGCAGGCAAAACTTAGTGTAAAAGCAACGTCATATGCGGTTAATTCACGGGACTCTCCCGCAAAACAATCGTCTTTATGGAACAGAACACCCTTCCTAAGGCGAATATAAACACATTTCCCATTGTCTTTCAGCTCGATTTTTTCCGCCAAACAATTTTGAATGGTCCCCTTTGAATCGGATTGTTTGACCAGTGGATCAAAAAGTTGACTAATGACACGAAGGTCTGACAAGGAGTTTGTTTCCAGTGGAAACAGGCTAGTTAGAGGTTCGGATAGGGCATAGGAAAAAATCCCACCATACATTTTGTCTCCTTTGGCAACACGCGTTGATTGCGAATTCCACAGATAGAAAAAAAGAACAACAAAAAGCCCTAACGCGAGAAAGAAAAAAACAAATTTAGACGACTTGAACGGATTCTTCATAGCCATTCGTATTCGCTAATATTGCCATAAGACAACATGCTATTTCCGCACTAAATGGAAGAATCCATGACCAGTAACCTCTTGACCTGAAATATTGTATCCCACATATTTGTAGAAGTAAACACCTTCATTTGCGAGTACGCCATTTACTTTTCCATCCCATGTTGGATTGTCAGTTACTAAATTATCACTGCTCTTTTCAAACAAGACATTTCCCCATCGATTCATGATGACTAAGTCTAATTTCACGACGTTTTTCGTACTTAAGAAATACGTGTCATTAACACCATCCCCAGAAGGAGTAAAGACATTTGGCGCCTCCACAACTGGAATTGGATAGGTACATGAACCATCATTAACAATCGCATTTGGATCATAATTCAAGGCGTTTGGATCGGTACAACCGGTTTGGTAAATACAAGAACCATTATCGACATTTGCTCCAGCATTGTAGTTTAATGCAACTGGATCCATACATCCACACACATCCACTTGAATTAAGTAGAATGCTGTATCCGAGCACTGTGCACTTTGGAAAGCAATTAGTCTAACGGTGTACATGCCAAACGGACCATTGTAAGTATGCGTTACGTTGTTTAAGTTTCCGCTTGTTGTAGTTTGTGAATCTCCAAAATCCCAAGAATAGTTGTTTGCGTTTACACTGGTGTTTTGGAAAACCACGTCAAATGGCGCACAACCTTGAATTGGTGTTCCTGAAAACTGAGCATCCGGCGCATTTTGAATTCCCACGAAGGCACTGTCTGAAATGGAACAAACATTATCTTCCACGGTAATATAATACCATCCAGATGGAATGTTTTGCCAAACGGACGCATCAATAAAGCCATTTGGTCCTGGTCCAGTCCATGTATACGTAGGAACACCTGTTAACCCGCTTGCCATGACCGAAACAAATCCGGTTGGTTGACACGTCGCAGGTCCGGTGAAAATCGTATCAATTGCGATGGTTTGATTTAAAGTAAGCGTAACCGTGTCGATTTGAGAGAAGTTACAGTTGTCTGTTGCTGTTACCAAGAAGTTAATCGATCCGTTTTGACTGATTCCTTGAATAATCGTGTCATTGGTGCCGAGAGGCGCGCCGCTCATGGTTGTCCATTCGTATTGATATGGAGCATATCCTCCAAATGCAGAAGCACTAAGAACAACACTATCATTTGCACAATAAATCGTTGGGTCTGTTTCGGTGATATTAATAATAGGACCTTCTCCAATATAAATGGTTCCAGAAGAAATAATGGTATCACCACATGGATTAATGATTTCAACAGAAATAACCACGGATTCGAATCCTTCTGTAATGTTATCTTGAATTGGCGTTAAGTTGATGACAACGGAATCTTCACCAGGTAAAAATGTGATTGGATTCACCAAGTTGTTGTAGTCTACACCTTGTTGTGCTACTCCACCAATAGTATAGTTAATGATTAACGTGTCATTTGTTTGTCCTGCTGGACGTGTAAAAATAAAGTCAGCAAACGTACACCCCTCCACAATGGTTGTGTCACCAGATACTGTTGCTACAGCCACGTCTACGGCAGCTGAACTAAAACTTCCTGCTTCTAAGAATACGCCAGAGTCATAAGATTGATCACCCACATTTGAAATAGCTAATTTAATGTGGTACAATTGATTACATTGAACAGCTGAAGCAGCTGTCAATTTCACTGTTGTACCGTCGTATTGAATGGCATCTCCATAAGTTAATGTGGAGGCCGCTTCATTGAAAACATAATAATTGGTATTCGATGCATCACCAACATTATTAATGGTAACGGGTGTTCCTCCTGGGATGGTCGCAATGTTTATTCCGCCATTTGGATAACCAGCTTGTACATATGGACCAGCAATACCAGGCCCCCAAAGGAACAATCCAAACGCATCGTTAAAAGTAGAAGGTGAGAATTCAGGATATTCGTCAGAACCAAACATGTAATTAAAAATCACCGAGTCTCCTTGTGGAATAAAGTCGAATTCCAACACAACACCATTTGTAACGGATCCTGCTGCAATGTCGTTCAAATGCGGATCAGTTGAAACAGAGGCTGTGGGAGGATTATTGTTGGTGAAGGAAGTGGAGCTGTTTGGACCAATCGCACCAATCGCATTTCCTGTTGTTAGAATTAATCCACTATCGATGGGGAAAGCTGGATTGCTATTCGTGAAAAAACCAACGTTTCCTTGCGGTGTATTGGCTAAAAGTGGGTTCCCGTTTATGGTGACATTCAAGGCTGTTACCCCAAATCCGAGTAGTACATTATCTACTAATTGTTGCGGTGTTTGAACAGTGGAAACTGTAATTGGCTGAGCAAAACTAAGGGTGTTGAATAAGGCAAAAGCCACAACTAAATATACGCGTAATGATTTCATCATAATCTATCGAATTGACACTAAGACACATTGATATACACAATGGTTGCATTACAAAATTAATATAATGTTTGAATTACCAAAAACCAATGAAATTTCGCAACTTTGAGTCTTAATTTAATCGCATGAAAAACACACAGAATTACATTCAAGAAAACAAAGAGAAATTCCTTCAAGAATTACTGGATATATTGCGCATTCCATCGATTTCTGCAGACCCAGCTTACACAAAAGACGTCGCGACTTGTGCGGAAAAATTGGCCGAACACATGACGTCCATTGGCTTGGATAATGTGGAAATTTGTCCCACAGCTGGTCATCCCATTGTTTATGCGGAGAAAATCTTCGATTCGAACCTGCCTACCATTTTAGTATATGGACATTACGATGTCCAACCGGCTGATCCCATTGAATTATGGACCTCTCCACCTTTTGAACCGGTCATCAAAGAAACACCGATTCATCCAATGGGAGCGATTTTTGCGCGTGGTGCGTGCGACGATAAAGGACAAATGTTCATGCATGTGAAAGCGTTTGAAGCAATGATGTCAGCGAACGAACTTCCTTGTAATGTGAAATTCATGATTGAAGGCGAGGAAGAAGTGGGTAGTCCAAACTTGGCCATCTATGTGAAGGAAAACAAAGAAAAACTTGCCGCTGATATTATCCTCGTTTCTGATACGGGAATGTTAGCAAATGATACACCGTCCATTACAACTGGACTGAGAGGATTGAGCTATGTGGAAGTCGAAGTTGTTGGGCCGAATCGGGATCTTCACTCTGGACTATATGGTGGATGTGTGGCAAATCCAATCAACATTCTAACAGAAATGATTGCGTCGTTGCACGACGAAAATGGTAAAATCACCATACCAGGATTTTACGATACAGTAGAAGAGCTTTCTATTGAGGAACGAAGCGAAATGGCGAAAGCACCATTTTCAGAAACAGCTTATTGCGAAGCTTTGAACATTAAATCAACGCATGGCGAGGCAAGTTATTCAACGATGGAGCGTGGATCAATACGTCCAACCTTAGACGTTAACGGAATTTGGGGAGGCTACATTGGTGAAGGCGCTAAAACAGTTATTGCTTCCAAGGCGAACGCGAAAATTTCCATGCGTTTGGTTCCGCATCAAACGTCGGAGGAAATCACGGAATTATTTGTCAAACATTTTGAATCCATTGCGCCGAAAAGTGTGCGCGTGAAAGTGACACCACATCATGGGGGAGAGCCTGTTGTTACCCCAACGGATTCCATCGCCTATAAAGCAGCGAGCCTCTCGTATGAAACCACCTTTGGTAAAAAACCAATTCCTGTGAGAAGCGGCGGAAGTATTCCGATCATTGCTATGTTTGAACAGGAACTCGGATTAAAAACCATGATGATGGGCTTTGGTCTGGATAGCGATGCTATTCACTCTCCGAATGAACATTTTGGGTTGTTTAATTACTACCGTGGAATAGAAACGATTCCTTACTTCTTTGCAAATTACACTCAATTAATGGCCAATGAAAACGCTTAGTTTTCTATTTCTCCTTTTCTGTGTGGCATCTTGTGCTTCCTTTGAAGAACCTGTTGAATTTGTTAGTTATGATGGTTCAAAATTGGAAAAGCTAAACATGGATGAAGCGGCCTTTCGCATTCAAAGTACGGTCCACAATAATACATGGCTTCCCATTAAAATAAAACCATCTACATTGGAAGTTTATGTGGACGGAAAAAAATGGGGAGACCTTTATTTGGATGAGAAAATCCGTTTAAAGGCGAATAAGGATAATCAGTTGAATAGCCTATCTCACGTGACTTTTGAAGACGGAATGATGGCCAAGTTAATGGTCTATCGTTTTAAAGATTCCGCACAATTACAATTGCGGGGAAAAGTAAAGACTGGACTGTTGTTTATCCCCATTAAAATACCGGTGAATTACACAAAGACGATTTCACCGAAAAATTTGAATTTTAACTTAGACCAACCATAATGCTCTCAGCCGAACACCCAAAAAAATTATTTTTACTAGACGCATATGCGTTGATCTACCGCGCGTATTTTGCATTTTCGAAAAACCCACGTGTGAATTCAAAAGGTCAAAACACCTCTGCTGCCTTTGGATTTACCAATGTGCTCATCGATGTGATCAAAAATGAAAAACCCACACATCTGGCGGTCGTATTTGACCCACCCGGTGGATCGGCACATCGTCAAGAGGAGTTTGCCGCATATAAGGCTCAACGAGAGGAAATGCCGGAGGATATCCGATCGATGATTCATCCGATCAAACAAATCGTGGAAGCCTTCAATGTTCCCATTTTGGAGGTGCCTGGTTTTGAGGCAGATGACGTGGTTGGAACCGTGGCAAAAATGGCTGAAAAAAGAGGCTTTCTGACTTATATGATGACGCCGGACAAGGATTATGCACAATTGGTGAGTGAGAACATTTTTATGTTCAAACCGGGTAGAGGAGGAAATCCGCCTGAAATCATGGGAGTAAAAGAAGTCCGCGAAAAATTTGAAGTGGAACGCCCAGAACAAGTCATTGATATTCTAGGACTTTGGGGAGATGCTTCAGATAATATTCCTGGAATTCCTGGAATAGGGGAAAAAACAGCCAAAACGCTCATCGCTAAATACGGTTCTGTAGAAAACCTCATCGATCATGCACATGAATTGAAAGGAAAACAACAAGAAAACGTGATCAATTTTGCGGAACATGGACGCATTTCAAAAATGCTGGCTACGATAATTTGTGACGTTGACGTCGAGTTCAAGGAAGAGGAATTGATTATGTGTGATGTCAATCCGGAAAAAGTGTTAGACATTTTTACAGAGCTCGAATTTCGCACATTAGCGAAACGAGTTATTGGTGAAGAAATTGTTGTGTCGGCACCGGCCGCAACTACAACGAAAGCGTCACCTGATTCTTCGCAACTTGATTTGTTCGGAATGCAGAGTATGATTGAACCACAAGAAGCGACACCAACAGCTAATTACAAAACGATCGCGACTGAGCGCCCAAGTTACCATTTGATTTCAACGGCAGAAGAACGTAAGGAACTCCTTGAAATTTTATTGAAGCATTCACAAGTTTGTTTTGATACGGAAACAACGGACATCGATGCATTGCACGCAGACTTAGTGGGATTCTCTTTTTCTTACAAAGCTCGTGAAGCGTTCTATGTGCCTGTCCCTGCAGATTTTCAAGAAGCAAAGAAAATCGTGGAAGAATTTAATCCTTTATTTCAAGACCCTTCCATTGAGAAAATCGCACACAACATTAAATATGATTTAAAAGTGTTGCAACGCTACGGAATTGAAGTGGCAGAACCTTTGTTTGATACGATGATCGCGCACTATTTGATCAATCCTGAGGCGAAACAAAGCATGGACTTCCTTTCCACTTTTTATCTGAATTATCAACCAGTTTCAATTGAAACTTTAATCGGAAAAAAAGGAAAGGGACAAGGAAATATGCGTGATTTGAAACCAGAGGAAATCTGTGACTATGCTTGTGAAGATGCGGATATCACGTTCCAACTAAAACAATTGTTTGAACCCGAAATTCAAAAACCCCATCTATCCGAGTTGTTTTACAAGATGGAAATGCCATTGGTAAAAGTCCTAAAAGACATGGAATACGAGGGGATTTCCATTGATGTTCCAGCGCTTATTGACTATTCGAAAGAATTAGACCAGACCTTGATTCGTTTGGATTCAGAAATTAAAGCCGCAGCTGGAGAAGATTTCAATATCGATTCACCAAAACAATTGGGAGAAATATTATTCGAAAAATTAAAAATATCTAGTAAGGCAAAGAAAACAAAAACAGGTCAATATGCGACCTCAGAAGACATTCTTCAAAAACACGAACATGACCACCCAATTATTCCGATGATTTTGGAATACCGTCAGTTGAGAAAGTTAAAAAGTACTTATGTCGATCCACTTCCAACCATGTGTGATCGCATCGATGGACGCATTCACACCAACTTTATGCAAACTGTTACAGCAACAGGGCGCTTGAGTTCAAATAATCCGAATCTTCAAAACATTCCGATTCGCTCCGCGAAGGGACGAGAAATTCGCCGGGCATTTGTGGCGAGGGGGAAAGATTTTCAATTAATGGCCGTAGATTACTCTCAGATTGAGTTACGTATCATTGCGGCATTAAGTGAGGACCCAAATATGATTGAAGCCTTTCAACAAGGACACGATATTCACGCAGCAACGGCAGCAAACGTATTTCATACGCCAATTAACGAGGTCACACGAGATCAACGAAGTGCGGCTAAGGCAGTAAATTTCGGAATCATCTATGGTCAATCCGCATTTGGGTTATCACAAAATTTATCAATTTCTCGCACAGAAGCAAAAGGAATCATCGATGCTTATTTTGAACAGTATAGCACGATAAAAAAATACATGGAAAACGTCATTGCTCAAGCGCGAGAAACGGGCTATGTGGAAACCATTATGAAGCGAAGAAGGTATTTGCCCGACATTAATTCTGCCAATGCAGTCGTGCGAGGATTTGCTGAGCGAAATGCAGTAAATGCCCCCATTCAGGGATCCGCTGCTGACATTATTAAAATGGCCATGATCTCCGTTCATAAAGCAATGCATAAAGAAAATGTTCAGTCGAAAATGATTTTGCAAGTGCATGATGAACTTGTGTTCGATGTCCATGTTTCCGAAGAAGCTCGCATGCAACAGTTGGTCAAAGAAGCAATGGAAAGCGCTGTTCAACTCGTCGTTCCAATGGAAGTAGAATTAAAGTTGGCGCCAAATTGGTTGGAAGCACATTAGTTCTCAATCCTCAAGCCTATTAAGCGTATATTTGTTATTCATAAAAAAAGAACATGGATTTTTTCACAATTTTAATCAAAGCGGCACAGCTATTTTTATCCTTGGCTATTTTAGTCACACTTCATGAATTTGGACATTTTATTCCTGCACGATTATTTAAAACGCGCATTGAAAAGTTCTACCTGTTCTTTAATCCTTTCTTCTCGGTTTTTCGCAGAAAGAAAGTGAATGGGGTGACAAAAACAGCTTGGTTTACCAAGGATTCCCCGAAAGAATGGAAAGAAGATGCCGACAGCACTGAATGGGGCTTTGGTTGGTTGCCACTTGGTGGATACGTAAAAATTGCCGGGATGATTGATGAATCCATGGATACGGAGCAGCTGAAACAACCTGCTCAAGCATGGGAATTTCGTTCTAAAAAAGCATGGCAACGACTCATTATTATGATTGGTGGAGTTGTTGTGAATCTCGTGTTGGGATTTGTAATATACATTGGAGTTGTCTTCACTTGGGGCCAAATGGAGTTGAAACCTGTGAATTTAGCACATGGATTAAGTGTTCATCCCTATTTAGAAAAACACCACTTAAGTTCAGGGGATAAAGTACTCACGTTAGAAGGAAAGGAAGTCTTGAATTTAGACGAACTCAATAAAGGAATCATGTTCCGTGATGCGCGAAATTTGACCGTTCTGCATCCAGACGGAACAAAAGAAAGCATTCAATTACCAAAAGACATTGACAAAACCTTATTTCAAGTTGGCGCCCTTCCGGCTTTTGGACTAAGATCATCTGCGCATAGTGTGGGCGAGGTCGTTAAAAATTCACCAGCAAAAAAAGCTGGATTGAAAAAGAACGATGTGATTTTAGCCGTAGGAAATGAACCGGTTCATTATTTTGATGAATTATCGAAAGGCTTATATGAGTCAAAAGGAAAAAGAACCAACTTGACTGTTTTACGCGGAAAAGACACCTTGGAATTAACGGCAAAAGTGAAACAAGATGGAACCATTGGATTTCAAACAAGTGGCAAAATCCTGATCGATTCTTCTGCCATTCAAACCAGACACTATGGACTAGGTAAAAGCATTTCCATCGGAATGACATATGGAAAAAATACGCTTTCGGATTATATCGCTCAATTTAAATTCGTTTTTACAAAAAAAGGAGCGACATCCATTGGTGGATTTGCGGCAATTGGAAACATGTTCCCTCCAGTTTGGGACTGGGAGTCGTTTTGGCTTTCAACAGCGCTTTTGTCCATTATTTTAGCCTTCATGAACATCCTGCCAATTCCAGCATTAGATGGCGGTCACGTTGTTTTCTTGTTGTACGAAATGATTACAGGTAAGGAAGCTCCGCAAAAAGTATTGGAATACGCGCAAATGGTGGGAATCGTATTATTATTAACCCTAATGGTATATGCCAACGGAAACGACCTGATTCGTTGGATATCTTCTTTTTAAAAATTTCTGTATGGTGACTTTTCAAAATTATGTCCTTGGCAAATGGATGAATGGAGATGGTGTAGAAACACAATTGTTTAATGCCATTGATCATTCCGAAATAGGAACTGTTTCAAGCGCGGGAATTGATTACGAACAAGTGCTGGACTACGGACGCCGAGTGGGTGGACGCACACTTCGTAAAATGACTTTTCAAGAACGCGGAAGAATGTTGAAAGCATTGGCGCTTTATTTAATGGAACGCAAAGCCCGTTACTATGAAGTTAGTGCATGGACCGGAGCAACAAAAGTGGATTCTTGGATCGATATCGAAGGAGGCATCGGAAATTTATTCGCAAACGCGTCACTTAGAAGACAGTTCCCCGATTTACCTTATTATGTGGACGGAACAGCGGCTCCATTATCCAAAAACGGAACATTTATCGGACACCATATCATGGTGCCGAAAGAAGGGGTAGCCGTTCATATCAACGCCTTTAACTTTCCTGTTTGGGGAATGCTGGAGAAAATCGCTGTGAATCTAATGGCTGGAGTCCCGGCATTAGTGAAACCATCTGAATATACCTGTTTCTTAACAGAGGTGGTGGTTCGCGACATCATTGCTTCCAACATTTTACCAGAAGGATCTTTACAATTGATTTGTGGATTGGGAAGAGGAATTTTGGATCATGTGGACACACGTGACATGGTCACATTTACAGGAAGTGCAGCAACAGGAAAATTATTGAAAGGTTTGCCTCGTATTTCTGAACAAAGTGTTTCGTTCAACCTAGAAGCAGATTCGCTGAATGCGACAATATTAGGTAAAAAAGCAGTTCCCGGAACGGCGGAATTCGACTTGTTTATAAAAGAAACGGTTAAGGAAATGACCATAAAAGCCGGACAAAAATGTACAGCTGTTCGACGCATTCTTGTGCCGGATGAATTAATCGATGAGGTACAAGTTGCGATTTCATCTAGATTAGCCACGACCATTATGGGGAATCCTTCGGAGGAAGGAGTGCGCATGGGACCATTGGCAACTCGTTTGCAAGCGGAACGTGTTCGCGAATCTGTAGAGGAGTTAGCAAAATCGCAACAAATTGTTTTTGGTGATTTGGATCATTTTGAACTAAAAGGATCTACCGCAAAACGAGAGGCCTTTTTCCCTCCTGTTTTGTTTAGAAACAATCAGCCATTCCAACAAACTGCTGTCCACGATATCGAGGCATTTGGGCCTGTTGCGACAATTATGCCGTACAAGGAAATAGATGACGCGATTGAATTAGCTAAAATGGGTAAAGGTTCCTTGGTTTCTTCGATCGTAACACCGGACAATCAAGAGGCACGTGATTACGTTGTTGGTGCGGCAAGCATGCACGGACGCATTTTAGTGTTGAATGAACAATGTGCGAAAGAAAGCACTGGACATGGATCGCCAATGCCATTGTTAACACATGGTGGACCAGGTAGAGCTGGTGGCGGTGAAGAAATGGGTGGAAAACGCGGAGTATTGCATTATTTGCAACGTACAGCCATTCAGGGACATCCCACAACGATTACAGCCATTACCCAACAATTTCAAGTAGGCGCAGAAATGCCAGAAGCGAATCCTCATGTCTTTAGAAAACACTTCGAGGAATTAATTGTAGGTGAAACAGTATTTACACACAAGCACACGGTAAGCGATGCGGACATCGTAAACTTTGCGAATGTATCCGGAGACAATTTCTATGCACACATGGATGCGACCTCATTGGAAGGAACCATTTTTGAGCGCAGAGTTGCTCATGGTTACTTCATTCTTTCGAAAGCGGCAGGGTTATTCGTGGATCCTAAAAAAGGACCTGTATTACTTAATTATGGTATTGACGAAGCACGTTTCACCAAACCGGTATATCCAGGCGCAACAATCGGAGTTCGTTTTACAGTGAAAGAGAAAATCGATCAAGAGAAAAAATCTGAAGACGACATTCCAAAAGGCATCGTTAAATTCCTAGTGGATGTTTATGATGAAACAGGAGAAACGGTTGCGTTAGCAACTATTTTAACGATGGTGAAGAAATTAAATGATTAATTCAGATTCCAGATAAAAGAAAAAAGGCAGCGTTTAGCTGCCTTTTTTATGATGTCAGGATTTTTATTCCCCTTCAATTTCTTTGCGGATACCTTCAATTTCAACCTCAAGTTTGTCGGTGTCATAATCCGTTTCTTCGTCGTAAATGTCGAAATAAGGCTCTTCAAATGACTTCACAAATGATTTACGCTCGAAAGTTAACAAGAGCGATGGAAGGATGATTAGATTTGTCACCATTCCAACTAAAATAGTAATAGAAACCAATAGACCCAGTCCTTTTGTTCCACCAAATTGAGAGAACACGAACATAATAAACCCAAAGAATAAAATCACGGAAGTATAAAAAATACCCAAACCTGTTTCTCTTAACGAGTGTAAGATAGCATGCTTCACATCCCATGAATGTGCACGTAATTCCTGACGGTACTTCGCTAAGAATAGGATGGCATTGTCTACCGTAATTCCTAATGCGATACCGAACACTAAAATCGTTGAAGGTTTCAATGGAATTTTAAAATAACCCATAATTCCAGCAGTAACCAATAAAGGAATGATATTCGGAATCATGGAAACGACGATGATTTTAAACGATCTAAACAAAAAGGCCATCAGAATGGCAATGGAAATAATGGCAAACACCAAACTTTGCAATAAGTTGATGAACAAATATTTTGTTCCTTCCGAGACAACAACTGCAGTACCGGTGAAGGTAGAAACATAATACTCTTGGTCAATAGCGGTGCGCAACACATCTTTAAATTTCGCTTTTGTCAAATAAGGACGAAGGTTTTCTGGGTCTAAATCAAAGGACATTTGCAATTGATTATTGCCTTTGGAAAGGAGTGAGGTGACGTTGTTATAAATACTGGAATAATTAAATACCAAGGAGTCTGCTGCTGATTTATCTCCTTTGATGTATTTCGTATACAAACGTTCGAAGTCTTTTTTCTCCGGATTGAGAATGCTATCGACTTTAGCACGAAGAACATCCACTTTATCAGAAACTTTATACGAGCCCAGCTCTCTCATCTGCATACGGATACGCAAGGTAGTATTTGTGGTATCGATGAGGTTTTTCAGTGAAATATTACCACCATTTAAACTGCTGACATCAAATTTATCAAAGTAACGTTTTAGTCGAAGCTTGTCTCTATTGGAAATCATTCGGTAAAATTCCGGGTTATTTCCATGGTAACTCATGTTGATGGATTTCAAGAAGTCGACATAAGATAAACTCTTCGAGAACAATGTGTCTTTCGCAAAGGTTTGTTGAATTTCCTCCACTTTTTCTAACGTTTTTTGGGAAAACAAACGCGCCTTTTGCTTGTAGTTTACCGTTACTTCAAACGGAATAGATCCACCAAAGTTCTTTTCGATAAACTTCAAGTCAATTAAAATTTGATCTTCATCTGGAATGTCTCCGGTAATATTTCCAGTAGCGATGATCTTCGTCATTCCGTAAATACCGATTCCAACGAGAGCGACAGAAGCAACGTATACCCATGTGCGGTATTTCGTCACGATGATGACAACATATTCCAAGAATCCTTTCGAATAAACACGGTAAAGGTGTTTCAAATGACGTGGTTTAGGCGGTTTCGAATAAGACGCCATGATCGGAATAATGCAGAGTGACAACACGAACACCACCATGATATTCAAACTCGAAATGATTCCAAATTGCGCTAATTTATCAGAACTTGTAAACGTTACGAATCCAACAGCTGTGGTTAAGTTTGTCAAGAATGTAACCGAACCAATGCGACGAATCATGATGTAAAGCGCCTTGGTCTTCATGTTCGTTCGAACATATTCTTGGTGATAGCGCGTAATTAAGAATACACAGTTAGGAACACCAATCACAATCAATAATGGCGGAATTAAAGCCATCATAATGGAGAGTTTGTAGCCAATTAACGCAATGCTTCCAAGTGCCCAAATCACCGATACAAATACCACAATGTTACACTGAATCATCACACGGAATGATCGGAAGAACAGGTATAGTAAAAGGGAAGAAGCGATGATAGACAAGGCCAAGAAAATGTACATTTCATTAACAATGCGTTTTCCCATGACCACACGAATGTGTGGAAGTCCTGCGAAATATGCTTTACCAAAATAAGGAGAATAGGAAGCTGCTAACTTCTCAATTTCGAAAACGACTTTTGATTTTTTGGGATTCGAAAGACATTTCTCATTCATGCTAATCAACAACAATGAAACATTCGTTGAGTCGTTATAGAGCATTCCTCGGTAAATCGGATTGTGGCGAATTTCCTTTTTTAAAGAATCAATGGATTTTTCTTGAAAGGCCGTTTTTGGATCTCCAAATATTTGATACGGTTCGAATTTTTGCTCCTTGATGTTGTTTTTCAAGCCCCACAAGGTGGCTTCAGAAATGACGTTTTCAACCCCGTCATATTTTAAAATTTTATACGATAACTCTCTCCACTTGGTGAAATTTCGTTTCGTATAAAGGGAATCTGTTTGAATCGCCACAACAATTGTTGAGCCATCTTCACCAAATTCAAGCTTGAATTTTTCGAAGTCCATTTGAACAGGACTGTCTTTTGGAAGTGTATTTCCCAACCGATTATCCACCTTCAAAGCGGTGAAGGCAAAGTAACCAAAGAAAACGGTCAGCAAGGCAATAATTGCCATGATGTATAATCGATTTCTTAAAATGATACTTGCAAATTTACCCCACATAGATTGTTTCTCTAAAAATCAAGGGGTGAAGTTAAGAAATATTTAGGAGAAACGAAGAAAACCGTCAAACATGGCAGCTCAATTGGCGCTCGTTTGAACTGTGTCAAGCTGGTTTTAGTGAACTTATCTGACTTAAAAGTGTTTATTTTCTAGGAATTCACCCAATTTGTAAGCGCAATGTTAGACTTGTTTAGCGAACATCGTCAGGATTCGTCAGGATTTGAAAAATTTATCTTCGAAGATGGGGAGTGTTGGTTCATGCGCGATTTTTTATCTCCGCAAGAAGCGGTAAAAATGGAAACGTACTTACTGAATGCTATCGCATGGAGGCAAGATGAAGTGGTCGTGTTCGGTAAAAAATATTTAGAACCAAGAAAAACGGCTTGGCATGGAGATGCAACGTGTGTGTATGCATATGCCGGAAAATTGAATCGTCCGGAACCATGGACAGGACCATTAATTCAATTAAAAAACAAAATACAGGAGGTAATACAAAGTGTTCGTTTCAACAGTGTATTACTGAATTTATACCGAGATGGAAATGATAAAATGGGATGGCATTCGGACAACGAAAAGGAACTAGGTGAAAAACCAATCATCGCTTCCTTAAGTCTCGGTGCGGCGCGTTATTTCGATTTAAAACACAAGAAAATAAAAACACTGAAAAGACGATTTGAACTCCCTTCCGGCTCGCTCTTCGTTATGTGTGGAGACTTACAAGAAAATTGGTTGCACCAAGTCCCACAGCAAAAAAAGGTCAGTCGTTCACGCATTAATTTAACATTCCGAGAGGTATTCCCTTTAAACGAAAAATCCTAAATAACCGAAGCCATTTAGGATTTAACTTTCTCGTGAAAGGTGGAAGCCCATTCACAAGTTTTTCAAAAACAAAAAACCCTGACGGTAAAGTCAGGGTTTTGTACTCGAGGCGGGACTTGAACCCGCACGCCCAGATGAGCACAGGATTTTAAGTCCGGCGTGTCTACCGATTCCACCACTCGAGCATAGACGAGCGAGAGACGGGATTCGAACCCGCGACCCCGACCTTGGCAAGGTCGTGCTCTACCAACTGAGCTACTCTCGCTTATTTTGTTTTCAAGAAAACCGCTGTCCTCTTGCTCCTCACAATTTCAGTTTCCTTTCCTTGCTTGGGGTGGCAAATTTAAAGTTTTTTTTCGTCTTACAAAACACTTCGCGAAAAAAAGCGCTTATCCTTCCTTTCTAGCAAAGCAATAAAACAACCAAGTCAGGGGCAGTAAGAGGTCGTAATTATAGAACAAATCTTCAAAAGGAATAGTCCCCATCCGCCAGCCAATAATGTGTTGCTCTGAATACCAGACGATTGGTTCCTCGGTAATTGATCCGGTTAGAATCCCATTTACTATAAAAAAAGGCACTAAACAGACTAAATAAGCGATTACAAAATCCCCAAACCATGCCTTTTTGAACGTAAAAAATGTAAGGATTAATGACATGAATGCTGCTGAAATCGTATAATAATGATCCATGTCTATCTTGGAGAAAAACAATGCCCCCCCGCCATACACAAGCACCATTATCAAGGAGCTGATTCCAACTATCCAAGTGAACAGTTTTTTTGTCACATCACTTTTCCGTTTCGGAAAATAAGCCTGAATTACACGCAGGATAAAGATGAAATTATAAGGAACGACTAAAAAGAAAAGCACCTCTTCAATGGGAAGATGTCCGATATACAACTTAGCCAAATACCGTGGATTAAAGCCCCAAACACCAAGTTGTGTAAAGGCTTCATCCCAAAGAATAAATCCTAAGCCGACAATAAAAATACTGGGAAACAGGAAGCGCCAAGACTTATAAAAAGCAACCTTTTGATCAAAACTTAGGGCAAGTGGACCAATAAACGAACATAGAATAACCCATCCGTATGCACTCATCAGTTTCCTTTTTTACGGTAGAAGGCAGTGCGGGCATCCTGGTAAAATTTAGGAGAGACAAACAACATACCAAAGCTCTCGCTGTGTTCTTTACCTAGGTGCTTGTGGTGAATTTTGTGTGCTTTGCGAATCGCATAGAAATATGGATGATCGATGTCTCGTAACCATTTAAAGCGTCGGTGAATGTACACATCATGAATTAAAAAATAAGTAAAGCCATAAGCCGCAATACCAAATCCAATCCAAACGGGAACGTACAATTGATTCATCATACCCAACATGATGCACAACCAAGATGGAATGGCATATATCAAAAAGAAAACATCATTTCTTTCAAAAAATCCGGGTTCTTCTTGGTGATGATCCTTGTGAAAATACCACATGAATCCATGCATGACAAATTTATGCGTTGCCCACGCCATGAACTCCATACCTAAAAAACTGGCTAATAATACAAAAGGTCCCCACCAATACATGACTACAACATTAAGAGTGTAAAAAAGATGAACATCATTAAAAACAAGGATTCCGCTACTTTGTTCACTTCTGGTAATTTCATCCGCTGATAAATGTGCTGCAACACGTAAGATACAACGAGCCAACACACAAAATTATAAACAGGAATCACACCATTGCTCCAGTGCCAATAATCCAATTTGATGGCCACGGGTTCCAAGATATAATCAAAGAGTACCATCAGCAAGGCAGCAACGATTGCTTCGACATGCTTATTGAGTTCAAAGCGATGAACAACAGCAGCTGAAGTAACCACCATAATTCCCCAATTAGCCCCAATGATTAATGGAATTCCGTACCATTTTAATCCAAGGTTATTGCCATAATAATACGAACCGAATAAATAAGATGTGTGCACGCCAATTAATTCTACTGCCACACCAATAACGAACGCAATTCCCAAGAAAGCGATGAAACTAAGTTGTTTGGATTTTCTACTGAAAATGAGTCCTAGAAACGAAATGAAAAGGTTTAAAGCAGATAATTGTACAAACCACCCTCTGGTTGAAGGCAGCAACATTCCTACGGCTCCGACCAGGTATAAAATCAACAGAATAACACGGATCCATCGCTCACTCATGGTATGCGGTTTTCGGTTATGCATTTACTTCCTTGTATCACATTGTGGATGGTTTCATCTAACGAATAATAGGATTGTGAAACGATTTTATCCAATTTTTCTCGGTTATACGTGATGGTTTTATAACCGGAATGAACAGATTCAATGCTCACCCCTGTTCTCTTACCTGTTATGTGTCCTAGTAATTCATTCATCAAGGCATAAAATAAGGCAACGAATTTTGGCGCCGTGAATTTTGGCGAATTTTTTCCAAGTGCTTTGCAAAGAGATTGAAACAAATCATGGAAACGAAGATTTGGACCAACACATAAATACCGTTCCTTTGAAATAGTTGATTCTGTTAATTGAATCATGGCCGTTACCACATTTCTTACATCCACAATTGCATTTGCGCCTGGAGGATAAAAAGGCATGCCTTTTTTTGCTGCTTTAAAAATCGCAAGCGAACTATTATTCCAATCACCTGGTCCAAAAATGACACATGGATTAATCATGACAGCATTTAATCCCTCTTCGATACCGCGCCAAACTTCTTTTTCAGCGAGAAACTTTGAAACGGAATATCCGCTAACTTCATTTCCAGGCTCCCATTTATTCATTTCATTGGTTGCACCTTTTACATTCACTCCAATTGCCGCCGTTGAACTCACGTAGCAGAGTTTTTTTATTTGATGTTTCAGTGAATAATTGACAATGTTTGCTGTGGCTATTCGGTTGTTTTTAATGCATGATTCAAAATCCGCTTTGAAAAACGAAACCAATGCCGCACAGTGATATACATAGTCTACTCCAGTCATCGCCTCGTCGATCTCCATTAGATTCAATAGGTCGCAGTATGCCCATTGAATACCATCCCATTTTTCACTTGATTCCTCTGGGTAATAATAGTGATAAAGTGCTTTGACATCCTTGATTTTATCGTGATTTCGGTATAAAGCTTTACAGAGATGTCCTTGTTGCGTCAATTGAATCAACAAATGACTACCCACTAAACCTGTTGCGCCGGTAATTAAAATCATATGGTAAAGCTAGGTATTAAACTCCATTATTGGTAAATGGCGCTCAATCCCTCTTTGATTTGTGACGCCGCAAAGGATAACTGTTCGGGACTATGTGCACTTGAAACGAATCCAACTTCATAGCCACTTGGACCGAAATACACTCCTCGATTTAACAAGAAGTGATGCAATTTGTTAAACGAGGTCATATCAGCATCGATTTGATCCGCCGCGGCAATGCGTTTTTTTCCGTTGAAAGAAAACCAAAAGATGGAACCAATACTTACTAATTCCACCGGTAATGCGTGCGCGTTTGCAAAGTCATTAATGTCGTTCACAAAGTTAGTCGTCTTCTTTTCCAAGTCTTCATAGAAGTTCTCTTGCGCACAAAGTGATAATTGTGCGAGTCCCGCTGCCATTGCTACTGGATTTCCAGAGAGCGTTCCTGCTTGATAAACGGGTCCATCCGGAGAAACGAAGGACATAATTTCACGCTTCGCTCCATAAGCTCCAACAGGCAAGCCACCACCCATGATTTTTCCATAAGTTACGATATCCGGTGTAATGTTGTAATGTTCGGCTGCGCCACCAAACGCCACACGGAATCCGGAAATGACTTCGTCGAAAATCAACAAAATGCCATATTCAGTGCACATCGCACGTAGCGACGTAAGGAAACTTTTATCTTGTAATAACAATCCGTTATTTGCTGGAATAGGTTCGATAATCACACACGCTATTTCGTGGGATAGTTTTTCGAAACAAGCACTCAGTGCTTCCAGGTCATTTAAGGGAAGGACAATGGTTTCATTGGCAAATGCTTCCGGAACACCTGCGCTAGATGAGGTGCCAAAGGTTACCAAGCCACTTCCTGCTTTTACTAATAGCGCATCGACATGACCGTGGTAACAACCATCAAATTTGACGATTTTCGTTTTATTCGTATAGCCTCTTGCCAATCGAATAGCTGACATGACCGCCTCTGTCCCAGAACTTAAAAAACGCAATTTATCAATGAACGGAATGCGCGCTAAAATGAATTTTGCCAATTCACTTTCCTTTTTGGTCGGCGCGCCAAAACTAGCACCGTTTTGTAAAGTTTCAACGATTGACTGAAAAACATGTGGGTGATTGTGTCCATTGATTAACGGACCCCAACTCCCACAAAAATCCAAGAATTGATTTCCATCTTCGTCCCAAATTTCCGCACCATTTCCTTTGGCGATAAATAGGGGAGTGCCTCCAACTGATTTAAATGCTCGAACTGGAGAATTGACTCCGCCGGGAAAATAAGTTTGAGATTCTTGAAAGAGTTTTTCAGATGTGCTTCGATTGATGGAATGTTCGATCTTCATTTCTTGCGTATATTTGTCGTGCTACAAAAGTAACAATAAAGGATGGATATGGTTTTTGAGAATAGCTTGGAATTTGCACGAAAAATGGATCAACAAGATCCTCTTCGCGCATTCCGCGATGAATTTTTGTTCCCAACTTTTCATAGTGAGAACCCAATTTACTTTACTGGGAACTCCCTTGGATTACAACCAAAAAAGGCAACTGTTTATTTACAGGAGGAATTAGCTGATTGGGCGAAATTCGGAGTGGAAGGACATTTCCTATCGAGAAGACCTTGGTTTTCCTACCATGAGCAGTTGACAAATATGGCAGCCAACGTGGTCGGAGCTTTGCCAATTGAAGTGGTAGTGACACACTCCTTAACAACGAATTTACATTTGTTGATGGCATCCTTCTATCGTCCGGAAGGAAAACGAACAAAGATTTTATGTGAAGCCAAAGCTTTCCCGAGTGATCAATACGCCTTGGAATCTCAATTGAAAATGCATGGATTGAGCATGGATCATTTGGTGGAAATTTCACCAAGAGAAGGCGAACAATTAATTCATGAAGACGACATCTGTGCGAAAATACAAGAAGTGGGTGATGAATTGGCATTGGTGATGATTGGCGGGGTGAATTATTACACTGGACAATATTTTGATTTGCCAAGAATTACCGAAGAAGGACATAAGGTTGGCGCATATGTTGGATTTGATTTGGCACATGCTGCTGGAAACATCAATTTAAAATTACACGATTGGCAGGTAGACTTTGCCGCTTGGTGCGGTTATAAGTATTTAAACTCTTCCCCAGGAGGAGTTTCTGGAATGTTTGTCCATGAAAAACACGCATACAACAAGAACCTTCCAAGATTTGCCGGTTGGTGGGGTCATAACAAGGAAGAGCGGTTTTTAATGAAACCAGGATTTGATCCACTTCCGGGAGCCGAAGGATGGCAATTAAGCAATGCGCCAGTTTTAGGGATGGCTGTTCATTTGGCTTCATTGGAATTGTTTGAACAAGCAGGAATGGACCGAATTGGCGCAAAAAGAGACCTAATGACCGCTTATTTGGAATTTGTCATTGCTGAAATTTCTAAGCGAAATGCGGAAAAGTGCACGTTTGAGGTCATTACTCCAGCCGATAAAAACCGTCGAGGCGCACAACTTTCAATCATGGCAAAAGGGCAAGGACGAAAATTATTTGATGCGTTATCTGATTTAGGAGTTATTGCCGATTGGAGAGAGCCCAATGTTATTCGCATTGCACCAGCACCGTTGTACAATTCATTTGAGGACTGTTACTTATTCGGAGTGCATTTGGAAAATGCTATTCAGTAACGGTAGTTCGAATAACCTGTTCTATAACGGTTGGAAAATGCTTGATTTCCAAGGAGCGAACTTCTTGCTCAATTCGTTCAGCGGACGCAAGATGAGGCAAAGCCACAGCAAACTGGGCCAATAATTTTCCTTTGTCAAATTCCTCATTCACGAAATGAATGCTAATTCCTGAGAAAGGCATCCTTGCTTCAGCAACGGCTTTGTGCACATGAGCACCGTACATTCCTTTTCCACCAAAGTTTGGAAGAAGAGCGGGATGAATATTAATCACCCGATTGGGATAAGCTCCGACAAATGCAGCAGGAATCTTCTTCAGAAAGCCAGCGAGAATTACCCAGTCAATCTGATGCGTGCGACAAATGCTTAAATACGTTTCCGAATCGAAAGTTCCAGATTGTTCAAATGCGATACCACGTTCTAGACAAAGTTGATGCATCTCTGTGTTTTCCACTGTCGATAGCACAAGAGACACGGAAATATCAGGGTGATTTTGGAAATAACGCATGATATTTCGGGCATTACTGCCTTTTCCGGAAATAAATAGGGCGATTCGTTGAAATTTCATTCTAAGCGCAAAGTTACACATCTGTTGGGATTCACGTGTATTCAAGAATGTTAAGTTGATAAATATTACCAATTAAGTTTTGTTAATTGGATGTTTGTTTTTTTCTTTGCAGGCTGAAACCTTTAAATTAAGAAAAGATGTCTGAAATCAAAGCTAAAGTTATCGCGATCATCGTTGATAAACTGAATGTTGAAGAAAGTGAAGTTACAAACGAAGCGAGCTTCACAAATGACTTAGGTGCCGATTCATTGGATACCGTAGAGTTAATCATGGAATTCGAGAAGCAATTCAATATTTCCATTCCAGACGATAAAGCAGAAGGTATCCAAACTGTTGGAGACGCTGTTGCTTATATCGAAAGCAATGTGAATTAATTTTTACTGAATCCAATTTAAATAGGCATGCAATTAAAACGAGTAGTCGTAACTGGCCTTGGTGCTTTGACACCAATCGGTAATAATTTGCAAGAGTATTGGGACGGATTACTTGCAGGGAAAAGCGGTGCTGCTCCCATTCAGCAATTTGATGCGTCCTTGTTCAAAACTCAATTTGCCTGTGAGTTGAAAGGGTTCAATGTAGAAGATCACATTGACAAAAAAGAAGCCCGAAAACTCGATCAATTTTCGCAGTATGCCATAGTTACCGCAACGGAAGCTATGGCAGACTCTGCATTGATGGAGTCTAATCCAAATTGTGACCGTATTGGTGTGATTTGGGGATCGGGAGTCGGTGGACTTAAAACATTTCAAGAGGAAGCACGCGAATTCTTCGCTGGAGATGGAACGCCTCGTTTCAATCCCTTCTTTATTCCGAAAATGATTGCAGATATCGCCGCTGGACACATTTCCATCAAGTATGGATTGCGTGGCCCGAATTATGTGTGCGTTTCTGCTTGTGCTTCGGCAACAAATGCCATTATTGATGCCTTTAACTTGATTCGTTTAGGTAAAGCGGATGCTATCGTAACAGGTGGATCAGAAGCAGGTGTAAACGAAATGGGAATGGGTGGATTTAATGCATTAAAAGCGTTGTCCACGAGAAACGATTCGCCAGAAACGGCTTCCCGACCATTCGATTTAGATCGCGATGGGTTTGTATTGGGAGAAGGATCAGGGGCATTGATTCTCGAAGAATACGAGCACGCAATTAAACGCGGCGCTAAAATTTACGCCGAGGTAATTGGCGGTGGAATGTCTGGTGATGCATATCACATGACAGCCCCACATCCAGATGGTCTTGGTGCTCGCAATACAATGCTTGCTGCATTGGAGGATGCGGAAATTACCCCAGACCAAATCGATTACGTAAATGTACACGGAACATCGACTCCATTGGGGGATATCGCTGAGGTTAAAGCGATTCAAGCTGTTTTCGGTGAACACGCCTACAAGTTGAACATTAGTTCCACAAAATCGATGACTGGCCACCTTTTAGGTGCTGCTGGCGCCATTGAAGCAGTGGCTTGTGTGATGTCGGTGAAACACGATATCGTTCCGCCAACGATTAACCATTTTACAGACGATCCGGAGTTAGATCCAAAGTTGAATTTCACATTCAATACTCCTCAAAAACGTACCGTGAATATCGCCTTGTCCAATACGTTTGGCTTTGGTGGACATAACACGAGTATCATTGTCAAAAAATTTAATTCATAAGCGCTCTGAAACTTCCTTTGTTTTCCACGAAAAGAACAGAGGATGAATTAAAAATCATTCGGTTCATACTCAAACAATTTGGGTATAAGCCTATCAATGTTGCTTATTTCACGAGAGCCTTAACCCATAAATCTTTTTTACCGGAGGATAAACACGATTTCGCAAATGAAAGATTGGAATTCCTTGGTGATTCCATTTTAGATGCCGTCGTTGCTGAGTATTTATATACGAAATATCCAGATGATGACGAAGGATATTTAACCAAATTAAAATCGCGCATTGTAAACCGAAAGTCCTTGGCTGCAATCGGTGAAAAAATGAACATTCGCAGCATGTTGATTTATAATCAAGCACGCAGTATAAATCTTGTTACGCTGGAAGGAAACGCCTTCGAAGCCATCATTGGAGCCATTTATTTGGATGGGGGATTTGAGAAAACTAAAGCGACATTAATCAAACACGTTTTTCGTAATCATTTAAACTTTAGTCAGTTATTGTCGGAGGAACTCGATTTTAAGTCAAAGTTGTTTATTTGGTGCCAAAAGAAAAAATTACCCTTAGATTTTGATTTAGTGAGTGAGACGCACGTCAACGGACAGTGGAATTATGAGATGGCCGTTTTTGTCAATCGAACAGAATACGGACGAGGAAAAGGTTTTTCAAAGAAGGAAGCTGAACAAGCTGCAGCAAGAGAAACCTTGCAATTGATGGGGGAAATTTAGACAGATGCTAGTATTGCGTTGATTTTTATTATACATTTGTTCATCAAAGTTCAATAACATGACGACAACAGAAATTATTTACGCAATTGGTGACCTTTTTCAATGGTCTTTTGGTTTCTTCGAATTGGTAGGAAATTACTTTAATACGACGTTGATCCTTTTAGGATTCTTCGGATTCGGATACTGGATGAATACGCAACGCAAGTTAAGCGCGAAAGCAAATGTACCAGTGAATGTAAGCGAAAATGTAGGTTGGTACAAAAAAGAAAATCAACAATTAAAATAATAAATCATTTTATGATTTGAATGTCCACTCAAAAGGTGGACATTTTTTTTGATTCAAATTATAAGCAAAAAAAAACAGGCTTCAAAAGCCTGTTTCTATTTTTAGGAAAATCTTACTTCTAAGATTTCGTTAATGCTCCTTTTAGGAATTCTCGATTCATACGAGCAATGTTTTCAATAGAAATTCCTTTTGGACATTCCACTTCACAAGCCCCAGTATTTGTACAATTTCCGAATCCTTCTTCATCCATTTGACGAACCATATTCAAAACTCGGTCAGTTGCCTCTACTTTTCCTTGCGGTAACAAAGCATATTGAGAAACTTTCGCTCCAACAAATAACATAGCTGAACCATTTTTACATGTAGCAACACATGCTCCACAACCAATACAAGCAGCAGCTTCGAATGCTTTGTCGGCGTCAGCTTTTGGAATAGGAATCGCATTTGCATCCATCGTGCGACCAGAGGTATTTACCGAAACAAATCCACCCGCTTGTTGAATACGGTCGAATGCACTTCGATCAACCATTAAATCTTTGATGATTGGAAAAGCACGCGATCTCCATGGCTCTACGTAAATGGTATCGCCATCCTTAAACATACGCATATGCAATTGACATGTAGTCGTACCCGTATCTGGACCGTGAGCACGTCCATTGATGTACAATGAACACATTCCACAAATTCCCTCACGACAATCGTGATCAAACGCAATTGGATCTTTTTTCTCGTTAATCAATTGCTCATTCAATTGATCCAACATCTCTAAGAAAGAGCTATCCGTAGAAACGTTGTTTAATGCGTACGTTTCTAATGCACCTTTGGCATTGGTATTTCTCTGTCTCCAGATTTTCAATGTGATATTAATGAACTTAGAAGCCATAATCTCTTTCTTAATTATTTGTAATTTCTTGCTGCAATTTTAATAAACTCGTAATTCAAGTCTTCTTTATGAAGGGTTGCATTTTTTGCATCACCTCCGTTGTATTCCCAAGCGCCTACATATTTGAAGTTTTCATCATCACGTAAGGTTTCCCCTTCAGCATCTTGGTATTCTTCACGGAAATGTCCACCACACGATTCTTTACGATGTAACGCATCAACTGCCATCAATTGACCTAATTCAAGAAGATCGGCCACACGCATTACTTTCTCCAATTCTGGATTCATTTCATCAGCGTTTCCTGGCACGTAAACATCTTTATAGAATTCTTCGCGCAATTCAGCAATTTCTTCGATGGCTTCTTTTAAGCCTTGCTCGTTTCTAGCCATTCCAACTTTGTTCCACATGATTAAACCCAATCGTTTGTGGAAGAAGTCAACAGATTTGCTTCCGTTGTTGTTTAAGAATTTCTGAATGGATTCTTTCACTTCGTTTTCGGCAGCCTCAAATTCTGGGGCATCTGTAGAAATTTTACCTGTGCGAATCTCATTTGCTAAGTAATCGGAAACAGTATAAGGAACTACGAAGTATCCATCCGCTAATCCTTGCATTAAGGCAGAAGCTCCAAGACGATTCGCTCCGTGGTCAGAGAAGTTTGCCTCTCCAGTCACAAAACATCCCTCAATTGTACTTTGTAGGTTGTAATCTACCCACACACCACCCATTGTGTAGTGAACAGCTGGATAAATTTTCATCGGTGTTTCATACGGATTATCATCCGTAATCTTTTGATACATCTGGAATAAATTCCCGTATTTCTCTTCGATCCATTTTTTACCAAGCTCAATCATGCGCTCTTCGGTTGGATTATGATCCCCCAAAGCATAAGCGGCTTGTTTTCCTTTGCTTTTAATTTCAGAAGCGAAATCCAAATAAACACCTTCATTGGTATCATTTGCTTCAATTCCGTATCCAGCATCACAACGCTCTTTCGCCGCACGTGATGCCACGTCACGTGGAACTAAGTTCCCAAAAGCAGGATACCTTCTTTCCAAGTAGTAATCTCTATCTTCTTCTGCGATTTGTGTAGGTTTTAATTTACCAGCACGAATGGCTTCTGCATCTTCTTTTTTCTTCGGAACCCAAATACGTCCGGAGTTTCTTAAGGACTCCGACATTAACGTTAATTTGGATTGATTTGTTCCATGGACAGGTACGCAGGTAGGGTGAATTTGAACGTAACAAGGGTTCGCGAACAACGCGCCTCTTTTGTGCACTTTCCATGCGGCTGAAACGTTACTTCCCATAGCGTTGGTTGACAAGAAATACACATTTCCATATCCACCTGATGCAATAATCACAGCATGAGCAGAATGACGCTCGATTTCTCCTGTTACTAAGTTACGGGCAATGATTCCACGTGCTTTACCGTCAATTTTAACCAAATCCATCATTTCGTGACGGTGGTACATTTTCACACGACCTAATCCAATTTGACGAGATAATGCTGAATATGCACCTAATAACAATTGTTGTCCTGTTTGTCCAGCAGCGTAAAATGTACGTTGAACTTGTGTTCCACCAAAAGAGCGGTTATCTAACAAGCCACCATATTCACGTGCAAAAGGAACACCTTGCGCGACACATTGGTCGATGATGTTTCCGGAAACTTCCGCTAAACGATGCACATTTGCTTCACGCGCACGATAGTCTCCTCCTTTAATGGTATCGTAAAACAAACGGTAAACGGAGTCACCATCGTTTTGATAATTTTTCGCCGCATTTATACCTCCCTGTGCCGCAATGGAGTGCGCACGACGAGGAGAATCTTGAAAACAGAATGCTTTAACGTTATATCCCATCTCACCTAGAGATGCTGCAGCCGACGCTCCGGCTAATCCTGTTCCAACGACAATGACGTCAATTTTTGGACGGTTGTTTGGAGCAACCAATTTCATGTGATTTTTGTGGTTAGTCCACTTATCAGCAATTGGTCCTTCTGGAATTCTTGAGTTTAATTTTGACATAATCCTGTTTTTCCTAATGGTTCATGTAAATAATAACGGGAATAATTGCGAACAAGAAAGGCACGACAATACTGAAGGCCATCCCAATTTTCTTAATAATCGGCGTATACAATGGGTGGTTTAATCCGAGTGATTGAAATGCAGAAGCAAATCCATGCCACAAGTGGTAACCTAAAACCAACATCGAAATCACATAAAAAATAACTCCGAACAGTGCACTTGAATTTTCTTTGCTAAAGAATGTCATAACAACCGTGTGCAAATCTTTGTATCCTTCTCCAATTTTCACACCGGAAGTAATGTCGTAAAATTCATGTTTGTTTTTAATCTCAAACAATTTTTGTTCTTGACCAGTGCTTGGATCCTTTACTTTGAATTGTTGGTATGTTCCATTTGTATTCAAGTAATGAGTCACCTCAATTGGTTTGGTAATCATTTCACCAGTAGCTGGGTTTTGTCCAACTGGATAGTCAACCGTTTTTACCAATGAATGCATTGGAATTTCTTCCGTGATTTTTGCTTTCCACCAGAAATTCGCCATGTGCGTTGCCAAGAAAACCAAAATCAAGGTTCCTAAAATCGCCATGTTTCTGGAGGCAGTACTTGAATTTGCTTTTGGATTATTGTAAGCGTAATTCACCGGACGCGCTTTTTTATTTTGAATCGTCAACATGATGCCATCCACTGCGTGGATGATGATCGCGATATACGTGGTATACGATAGCACTTTGATGAATAAATTATGCCCCATGAAGTAAGCATATTCATTGAATGCACGTCGCCCTTCTTCTCCTGTCTTAAATATAAGTTGAAGGTTTCCGAGAAGGTGACCGATGAGGAATGTACATAAGAACAGTCCCGTCAAAGCCATGAAGTATTTCTTGGCGATGGATGATTTAAATAATACTGAGTTACTCATAATTGTTAACCATTAATGTGCTGCAAATTTACTTCTAACTAACAAGAAAATGGGAATTTTGTTTTTATTTAGAATGAATTTAGATAAGATAGAGAAGCCCCTGTTTCGTGAACGTTTAATTTTACTTCCGCCCCTACGATGACGGATCGATTATCTTCAAAATGCCCAATCGGAAAATCATAGCAAATCGGAATCTTGGAATACTTGAAATGATAGGAAACAATTTCATCAATCGTTAATCCAGTTGGATTATCGGTGTCCTCTAAATCAGTCATTCCGCCAATCATTAATCCCTTAATTTTCGAAAGGGCTCCCGCTTTTTTTAAGGCGAAAAACATACGGTCAAGGTGATACAATTGTTCGGCCAAATCCTCCAGAAATAAAATTCCGCCATCAAATTGTAAGGCGTCATCTGTGCCTAACAGACTAAATACAATACTTAAATTTCCACCCATTAATATCCCCTCGGCCGAACCAAGCTGATTCGCTGGATTTGCTTCGCACTGGATGACAGGTTTTTCTCCTTGAAGAAGCGCGAGCATGGTTTCTAAAGCTTCGGGCGTATTCTTCTCAAAGTTCAAAGGCATCGAACCGTGAATACTTTGCACTCCGAGCTTCATTAACCGGTGATGAAATACGGTGATGTCACTAAAACCAATCAACCAACGTGGTTCACGTAACATGTTGGCCCAATTGATTTGATCTACAATTCGCACACAGCCATAACCACCACGTGCGCACAAAATGGCTTTCACTTCTGGATGGTCGATCCCAAACTGCATGTCAGCAGTACGTTCTTCATCTGTTCCGGAAAAATATCGGTACGAGCCTAAGCAATGTTCACTTAATAAAACCCGAAATCCGTGCGATTCTAGAAAGGACTTCGTATAGGAAACGGAAGCGACATCCGTGGCTTTTGCTGGTGCAGTTATGTAAATTAAATCACCTTTGGATACGTTTGGCGGAATAATCATTTTGAGTTCATTTGTTGCATGTATGCGTCCGCGATCAATAGGTCGCTGTTTGTGGTAATTTTAATATTCTCTTCATTACTATCCACAAGAAATGCTTGGATACCCAAGGCCTCCACGACACTGGCGTCATCGGTCATTCCTGAATGATAGCTTGTTTGATAGGCTTTTTTTAACGTTTCTGCATCAAAACATTGTGGAGTATGGACTAATTTGAATTCACTTCGATTGACCATTTTTGATCCGTCGGAATGTACCGCTCGCAAGGAGTCTTTTAACGCCAATACGGGAACCACACTTTTAGCATGAAGTAACGCAGTAAAACAGCGTTCAATAGTTTGCTCACTGACTAATGGACGCACGCCGTCGTGAACAGCAATGAAGGATCCTTTGCAGGAGTCAAGCGCCAATTGAATGGAATGAAATCGTTCTTCTCCACCGACAACCACTTCATGCGGAATATCACATTGGTGGGTCTGCAACAGCTCTTGCCAATAACCCAACCAATCACTTGGCAAGGTCACAATGAGTTGTAGTTTTGGATCGTAGTGGTGAAATTTCTCCAAACTATGGAGTAAAATAGGTTTGCCATGAAGGGATAGAAATTGTTTGGGTAAATTTCCCCCCATGCGTTTCCCAATTCCACCAGCAGTAATGATTACAGTGCCTAACATATGGACTCAAAAATAAACATTACACTGGATTTAATATGGAAGAATGTTAATTCTTTTTGGGAGTATGGAAATTTCGAAACATGAGCCACTCAAGTATTCACCATCTGTTTCGGCGTGTAAAATAGTTCCATCTGTTTTCAAGCGCAAATGATTACTCTCGAAATAATGTGCTTCGGGATGTTTGATTCGTTTCCCCCTCTTAACTTTTAGGACATTGCGCAGGTAATCGAATAAGGATACTTTTCCGAGAATGGTCATGTTTAATTTACCATCGTGAATCGTTGCACCTGGATGGATGTGAAGTCCGTTTCCAAAAATGGCTCCGTTACATCCTGCGGCAAGTAATAACTCGCCACGATATTCAAAGGAGTCTGAGCTTATCTGAACCTTTGGACGCTCATAGCTAAAAAAAGTTTTTAAAATAGCTAATCCATAGGAAAATCCGGGTCCGAATTGTTTTCGAAATTGATTCAATGAAAGCACCACCGCTCCACCAAAACCGATATCTGCCACATTCATGAAATAGCGAATTTCTTCATCTGCTTGAATCCTTCCAACATCACAGGAAATGGTTTTATTCTGTGAAATGGCGGTCATGAATCTGTTGATGTTAAAGGAATTGAATCCAGCACTTTGATAAAAATCATTCCCCGTCCCATTTGGGATAATCGCCACCGTTGGGAGTTTTTCTACGCCGGAATCCATCAGTCCATTGATGATTTCGTTTAAGGTTCCATCTCCTCCTATGGCGATGACAATATCCACTTTGGAAGCATGTTCTTTGGCTATTAAAATCAGTTCTTTTTCAACGGTTGATTCAAGAATGGTGAAATCACGCTGCCATGTGGACTGACAAAGTTCAATTAGTTCCAAGATGACAGCACTTTTTTTCTTGCTGCCATTCAGTAAACAGAGTAGTTTTGACATCTACCAAAGGTAATGAAATAGACGTTGATTTTTCATAAATGCAAAAAGGTGATGAACTCCTTTTCGTACATGAAAAAGCAAATCACTATCTTTGCTGTATGATTATCGGGTCTGATTTTGAAAAAATGAGCGTAAAATGGGGAGATCTCATTATCCTCGAACCAAATACGTTCTTGACAGATACGATGATGGCATTGATCTGTTTTTACCTAGCCATAAAAGTTTGGAAAAGTCAAGCTAAAAATCCTTTTGTCAATTGGTTCTTAGCCTTTTTTATCATGTTAGGCATAAGCACCTTTACTGGTGGACTAGGACACGCGTTTTACCATTACTGGGGAACACCCGGGAAACTATTTGGATGGTATACAGGAATATTATCGGTTTATTTTATTGAACGAGCAATGATTTCGTTTGTCCATGATCAAAAAAGAATGAAAGCTTATCGATTCATTTCATTGAGTAAAATGATCTTGATTTATGTCTTAGTGACTTGGTTGTGTTTAACAAAAAATGTGATGCATAAACCAGATATTGGATTTTTACCTGTCGCAATAAATACGATTGTCGGAACGATTTTGAGCGCAGGGATTTTAGGAATGGTATTTTACAGAAAACACCAAGCGCCATTTCATTATTTTACACTAGGAGTCTTGGCAATGCTGCCTGCAGCTTTCTTTTTCTTGATGAAAATCAACTTACATCCATGGTTTGATAAAAATGATGTAACGCATTTATTACTATCCATAGGGAATGTTTTGTTTTACCTAGGAATATCTAAAGTAGCAACTGAATTGGACAACAAATTCAATATTGAATTCGCAAGTTCGAATAATTAGTAATGGTTTTTCCTTCGCTGGTTTTTCCTGTTAAATAATACACGTAATTTCCAGGTAAGCATAGTTCTCCATCAACGGTTTTACCATTCCAACTTTCAAGTGGATTATTGCTTTTAAATACAACGTGATTGTTCATGTCAAGAACGACTAAACTATAGTCTGTGAATTCAAAAGCACTTAAATCAATGCTGAACACATCGTTTTTACCATCCGCATTCGGAGTAAAAATGTTTGGTAAAATGATGGTTTCTTCCTGTTCTATGGAACTTGGTTCGTTGTCAACTTTATCTGCCTGTAAAGCCTGGGTATTTTCAGAAATCGCATGAATGCTTTGATCAGAAACCATCGTTTGTAATGGAAGAATTGGCATGACCTCATTCTCCCGATTCTTCAAAGAAATGTCAGGGCCGCATGAAGCACTACCATAACTGCTGTGTAGGATCCCTGGACCAAATGCTGGGCCATTGTCTGTTAATTCTTCTGCTTGGATCGACTCATGAGCTAAACTATTTTGAACGTCGTGAGGTGGACCATCAGTTCGGAAATGACTTCTTTTGCTTTCATTCGAAGTTTGAACGGAATGATGTGCACTTTTAGATGTCGTAACATGTTTATTTGCTGGAGTAACGGAAGGGCGACTGATAAACCAAACACTACCGATAACGGCTGCGGCACTTAGTCCACCGATAATGGATTTAGCAATAAAAGATAAGCCACTACTAGTTATCGCCGAACTAGTAGAAAGCGAAGAAGAAACAGAGGTCCAAAGTTCTGGATTAACCGGAACCTCATGGACGCCTAGTTTCTCTTGAAACAATTCTTTTATGAAATCTTTTTCTTCCATGTTATCTTTTTTCTATGCGGTCTTTCAAGTATGCCCTAGCCCTTAAATACTGCGATTTAGAGGTGCTTTCACTAATGCCTAAAGCTGTTGCGATTTCTTGATGAGAATATCCTTCGATGGCAAACATATTGAATACAATTCGATAACCATCTGGCATGGCTTGAACGAGTTTCATTAAATCGTCCGCCATTAATTTCTCAGCAATGTATTCATGTTGTTCGATGCGGTAAGTGACTTCTTCCACTTGAATTTCTCCAAGGGTTTTTTGATCTTTTCGAAGTTGATCTAGACAGGTATTGACGACGATTCGTCGAATCCATCCTTCGAATACGCCTTCAAATTTATATTCTGGTAATTTAGAATAAACTTTGACCAACGCATCTTGCAGCACATCCTCCGCGCGCATCTTGTCTTTCATATAACGAAGACAAACGGAAAACATTTTAGGGGCAAACATGTCAAATAACGCTTTTTGAGCCTTTGGATTCCCATCAATACACTGTTTAATTAATGTAATTTCCTCCATGCTCACGTTCATTGACTGCATTCGTTTTGAAAAAGTTGCACTCCCTGTTTAAATTCATACGAATTAACGTAAATTCGTTAGCTTAAACAAATCCAGCAATGAAGAATACCATACTTTTAATCGTATTATTTAGTTCCTTCTTTTCTCAGGCGAAAATTGCTTTAAAAGATGGGATGTGGCTAGGACAACTAGCCATGAATGATCGTTTGACTATTCCGTTTCAACTTCTCGTCAGTCAAAAAGGCAAAAACGTATGCGTTGTCAATGGCGCTGAAAAGATGCAGATGGATGTCCTTCATAAAAAGGATAGTCTTTATTTAGCGTTTCCATTTCAGGATGCTGTGCTTGTCTTGCATTTGGAGGAAGGTGAATCTTCCGCACGTGGATATTGGCTGAATCGAAATAAAAAAGTGCGCGTAAAAATCCCACTTACTTTGACGTGGAATGTCGAAAAACGATTCCCATCGATGGTGGAAACGAAACCAATGGATGAGGTGTTTACAGGAATATGGAGTGTCACGTTTCAACCTGGAACCAAAGATGCTGAACAAGCCGTGGGGATCTTTAAAGCTGAGAATGGTTCACGCATCACAGGGACTTTTTTAACCGAAACTGGTGATTACCGATTCCTCGATGGAAATCGCTCCGGATTGAATTTTTCTATGTCGACCTTTAATGGGTCATGGGCAATGCTTTTCGAAGCAACGTTGGACTCAGATACATTAAGAGGATCGTTTTATAGCGGACCTTCCTATGTGACTCAATGGATCGCGGTTCGAAATCCAAACGCTCAATTGCGCAATGAAGCATCTTTGACATACGTAGTGAATGATCAGGCATTGATCACGAAGGACATGCAAAAATTAAATGGAAAACCATTTTCATTGAAGGAATATGAGGGGAAGGTGGTCGTTCTTCAAATCATGGGAACTTGGTGTCCGAATTGCCTGGATGAAGTCCAATTTATGGAAAAACTAAATCAGAACTACCATGAAAGCGGATTGGAAATTGTTGCCCTGGCTTATGAAGTGGGGACAAATACAAAAGAGCAACGTAAAAAATTGATAACATTCAAAAAACGAATCGGGATGTCCTATGATTTGATTTTAGCGGGAACTTCCTCGAAGGATGTGGCAGCAGCTCAATTTCCCATGTTAAATGGGATTATGAGTTTTCCAACAACGGTGATTTTAGGTAAAGACGGGAAGGTACTTCATGTTCATACGGGTTATAGTGGACCGGCAACAGGGGAAGCGCACAAAATATTGACAGACAAAATTCAATTGGAAATTGAACTGGCGTTGGATTTACTGAAGTAAAAACCAAGTGAAACAAAAAAAGGACGGTAATTACCGTCCTTTTTTTATGTTTGATCATTCGCAGATTAGTCTCTAATCAAGAATTGATATTTATCGATATTTTTCAATGCGATACTTGTTCCTCTTGCAACCGCTCGAAGTGGATCTTCGGCAATGTGTACAGGAAGTTTTGTTTTTGCAGAAATACGCTTATCCAAGCCTCTCAACATGGAACCACCCCCGGCTAAGTAAATACCAGTTTTATAGATATCCGCTGAAAGTTCAGGTGGCGTTAACTCCAATGCACTTAAAATCGCTTCTTCAATTTTAGAAATGGTTTTGTCTAATGCATGTGCAACTTCCACATAAGAAACCATGATTTCTTTAGGAATACCAGTCATCAAATCTCGTCCGCGTACGGCAAAATCTGCTGGTGGATTATCTAACTCAGGTAAGGCTGCCCCTACTTCAATTTTGATTTGCTCTGCTGTACGCTCACCAACCAAGATGTTGTGTTGACGACGCATGTATTCTTCAATGTCACTTGTGAAGTCATCTCCGGCAATGCGAATGGATTTATCACAAACGATTCCTCCCAATGCAATGACAGCAATTTCCGAAGTACCACCACCTATGTCGATGATCATATTTCCCATCGGTTCTTCCACATCAATTCCAATTCCAATGGCAGCTGCCATCGGCTCGTGAATCAGGTAAACTTCTTTTGCTCCGGCGTGTTCAGCTGAATCTCGAACGGCGCGCTTCTCTACCTCAGTAATTCCTGAAGGGATGCAGATAACCATTCTCAAGGTTGGATTGAACAAACTTTTTCCTGGATTGATCATTTTGATCATTCCACGAATCATCTGCTCTGCACTTTGGAAATCGGCGATTACTCCATCTTTCAATGGACGAACCGTTTCGATTAACTTATGGGTTTTACCGTGCATTTGTTGCGCCTTTCGTCCAATGGCAACTACTTTGCCTGTTTGAATGTCTTTCGCTACAATAGACGGCTCGTCAACGACCACTTTATCATTCCAAATGATCAGTGTGTTTGCTGTCCCTAAGTCAATCGCAATTTCTTGCGTTAAAAAACTAAAAAATGCCATGTTGAATCCAACTAGTGATTAAGTTGTTCCTTTTTCGAGAGAATCGGTGAAAAGGTTACAATTTAATGTAAATATATGTAAAGTTAATGTTTAAAGTGGCGCACGCCGGTAAATACCATGCGCATTCCATGTTTATTGCAGTAGTCAATGGACAATTCATCCTTAACGGATCCTCCTGGTTGAATGACCGCATCAATTCCTTCTAAATGAGCAATTTCCACGCAGTCTGGGAAAGGGAAAAATGCATCACTTGCCATGGCCGCTCCTTTCAAATCGAATCCAAATGTTTTTGCTTTGTGAATGGCTTGGTTCAAGGCATCTACTCGGGATGTTTGTCCTGTACCACTTGCCAATAATTGGCCGTTCTTCGCCAAAATGATGGTATTCGATTTTGTATGTTTCACCAATTTATTCGCAAATAATAAATCGGCAATTTCTTGCTCAGTAGGAGCAAGGGTTGTGCGCACTTCTAAATCTTCTTTGGTCTCTGTTTTTGCATCTCTATCTTGAACTAAGATTCCGTTCAAGATAGATCGAACCTGTTGTTGAGGCAATGCTGTTTCTTTTTGAACCAAAATGATGCGGTTCTTTTTGCTTTTTAATAAGGTCAATGCTTCATCCTCGTATCCTGGTGCAATTAACACCTCACAAAACAAGTCATTAATCAAGGTTGCGGTCTCCAAATCAATGGATCTATTGGATATTAAAATTCCACCGAAAGCACTGACAGGATCAGCAGCTAAGGCCACTTCATATGCTTCTTTTAAGGTAGGCCGAGTTGCTAGTCCACACGCATTGTTGTGTTTTAAAATCCCAAATGTAGGACCATCGTTTTTAAATTCTTGTAATAGATTCACTGCGGCGTCAACGTCCAATAAATTATTATAGGAAAGTTCTTTGCCGTGTAATTTGTCGAACAGCGCATCTAAATCACCAAAGAATTGTCCTTTCTGATGTGGGTTTTCGCCGTAGCGCAATGCTTCACTTTTTTCAATACTTACTTTCAAGTAAGGACTATTATTTTGAAGAAAGTATTGGTGAATCATGGTGTCGTAATGCGACGAAACATGAAATGCCTCTCCTGCAAATTGTTGACGTTGCGCAAGTGAAGTGGCCCCATTTTGTGCTTGTAATAGCTGTAAAAATGATGCATACTGCTTCACAGATGGAATGATAACAACATCCTGGAAATTTTTAGCCGCCGCTCGGATTAAAGAAATACCACCGATGTCAATTTTTTCAATGATGTCTTCATGGCTTGCTCCGGACTGAACGGTTTCTTCGAATGGATACAAATCAACAATCACTAAATCTATGCTAGGGATATTGTGTTTAGCAATCGCTTCTTGGTCTTCCGCTAAGGCACGTCGATTTAAAATCCCACCAAAAACGGTCGGATGTAGCGTTTTGACACGTCCTCCTAGAATTTCTGGAAAGCCTGTTAAGTCTTCCACGGCAATAACGGGTATTCCCAAATTTTGAATGAAGGCTAATGTCCCTCCAGTTGAATAGATCGAAACGTTATGTTTATGTAATTCACGAACAATTTCGTCCAGCCCATCTTTGTAATATACTGAAATTAAGGCGCTTTTGATGTTTTTTAAATCTGTCATGAGGTGTAAAAGAAAGTGCAAAATTAGGGTTATTTTTTTGAATTCGCAGAGAAAAAAAGAGATCATTTCTTGGAAAATGGAGCGATAAAAAAACCCCGCAAGAGGCGGGGCTTATTTACCACAAAGACTTTCATCTTGTTTTTTCTTTTCGAATCGTTTTTTGAGCGAAAATGTTTATTCTGTCTATCACCGACTAAAGTCGCTTCTACCCAGAACACATTTCACAACTGTCTGGATTGTCAAGGGAGCATGCAATTGCAGCTGCTTGTTCTTCCAATGATTTAGCAGTTGGTTCTTCCACGACTGTTTTTTCAACAGTAAATTTGATGGCATCTGTTGCTGCTTTTGTTCGAAGGTAATACATACCTGTTTTCAATCCTTTCTCCCAACCATAGAAGTGCATGGAAGTTAATTTCCCAAAGTTTGCATTTTCCATGAAGATGTTCAAAGACTGACTTTGACAAATGTATGCTCCGCGATCAGCTGCTTGATCAATGATGGCTTTTTGAGAAATTTCCCAAGCTGTTTTGTATAAATCTTTTAAGCGTTGAGGAATTTCATTAATGTTTTGAATGGATCCGTTTGCTGTCATGATTTTTTGACGCATATCTTTGTTCCATAATCCTTCGCGAACTAAGTCTTTAAGCAAGTGTTTGTTCACGATGATAAACTCTCCTGAAAGAACTCGACGGGTATAAATGTTCGATGTGTAAGGCTCGAAACACTCGTTATTTCCTAAAATCTGTGCAGTCGATGCAGTTGGCATTGGTGCTAATAACAATGAGTTGCGAACTCCGTGTTTTTTCACTTCTTCTTTCAAGATATCCCATTCCCAACGATTTGTTGGTGTTACACCCCACATGTCAAATTGGAAAACTCCTTTTGATACAGGAGAACCTTTAATTGTTTCGTATGGACCTTCCACTTTTGCTAAATCTTTGGAAGCAGTCATGGAAGCGAAATAAATCGTTTCAAATACTTCGCGGTTTAATGCGCGTGCTTCATCAGATTCGAAAGGAAGTCCCATCATGATGAACGCATCAGCTAACCCTTGCACACCTAGTCCAATTGGACGATGACGTAAGTTTGAGTTTTTCGCAGCTTCTACAGGATAGAAGTTTTCATCAATGATGCGGTTCAGGTTTAACGTTGCTTGGTAAGTTACCTCGAATAATTTATCGTGATCGAAGTTTCCGTCTTCTGTTACATATTTAGGCAATGCAATGGATGCAAGGTTACAAACTGCTACCTCATCTGGCGCTGTGTACTCAATGATCTCCGTACACAAATTTGATGATTTAATCGTCCCTAAGTTTTGTTGATTAGACTTCGCATTTGCGGCATCTTTGTACAACATGTAAGGTGTTCCAGTTTCAATTTGAGATTCTAGGATTTTAAACCATAAATCTTGTGCTTTAATGGTTTTACGTCCTTTGCCTGCTTTTTCGTATTTGGTATACAATGCTTCGAATTCTGCACTATGCGTATCAGAAAGTCCTGGACATTCGTGAGGACACATTAAGGTCCAGTCACCATTTTCTTTCACACGTTTCATGAATAAATCTGGAATCCATAATGCGTAGAATAAATCGCGTGCACGCTGCTCTTCTTTCCCGTGGTTCTTTTTCAAATCAAGGAAATCGAATACGTCTGCGTGCCAAGGTTCAATGTACATCGCGAAGGATCCTTTTCTTTTTCCTCCACCTTGATCAACGTAGCGAGCGGTATCGTTGAACACACGCAACATAGGAACAATTCCATTGGATGTACCATTTGTTCCTTTAATATAAGAACCTGTCGCGCGGATATCGTGAATAGCTAAACCAATTCCACCAGCTGATTGTGAAATTTGCGCACAAGATTTCAATGTGTCGTAAATTCCTTCAATACTGTCTTCTTTCATGGTTAACAAGAAACAAGATGACATTTGAGGTTTTGGAGTTCCGGCATTGAACAATGTTGGTGTTGCATGTGTGAACCATCCTTCTGACATCAAGTTATATGTTTTGATGGCAGACGCGATGTCCTGTTTGTGGATACCCACCGCTACACGCATTAACATTTGTTGTGGACGCTCAGCGATTTTACCATTTAAGCGCATCAAGTATGAGCGTGTCAATGTCTTAAATCCGAAATAATCATAACGGAAATCACGGTCATAGATAATGCTTGAATCTAAAGCCTCTTTATTTTCTTGGATGATCGCATAAACGTCATCAGCAACTAACGATGCATTTTGATTTGTTTTTGGATCAATGTACAAGTGAAGATCTTCGATCACTTCTGAAAACGTTTTTTTCGTTTCCTTGTGCAAGTTTGACACAGCAATGCGAGAAGCCAATAACGCATAATCTGGGTGATCAATCGTTTTTGCTGCTGCAACTTCTGCCGCTAGGTTGTCTAAATCAGATGTGGACACACCATCGTAGATACCTTCGATTACCTTCATTGCTACTGCTTCTGGCGATACTAATGGATCTAATCCGTAACACATTTTAACAATGCGCGCTGTGATTTTATCAAATTTCACAGCTTCTTTTCTTCCGTCTCTTTTTACTACGTACATTGTAATTCCGTAATTATATAATTAAAATTCTTCGTCCAAACTGAATGTCTGGTTTTCTTTACCCGCTAATACTCCTGCTTTTTGGTATTCACCAACACGTTTCTCAAAGAAGTTGGTTTTTCCTTGAATCGAAATCATTTCCATGAAATCGAAAGGATTCGATGTATTATACACACGTTCGTTCCCTAACTCAACCAATAATCGATCAGCCACAAATTCAATGTATTGTTGCATGAGGTCACTGTTCATTCCAATCAACTTAACTGGAATGGCATCTGTTACAAATTCCTTCTCAATTTCTACAGCATCCATGATGATTTCGCGAACTTGATCTTTCGAGAGCTTATTTACCAAATGGTTGTTGTAAAGCAAACAGGCGAAATCACAGTGCAATCCTTCGTCGCGAGAAATCAACTCGTTCGAGAAAGATAGACCGGGCATTAGCCCACGTTTTTTCAACCAGAAAATGGAACAAAACGACCCAGAGAAAAAGATTCCTTCTACCGCGGCAAAAGCAACAAGGCGCTCTGCGAATGATCCTTTGTCGATCCAACGAAGAGCCCAATCCGCTTTTCTTTTCACACAATCCAAAGTTTCAATGGCATTGAACAAGTGATTTTTTTCAGCAGAATCTTTGATGTAGGTGTCAATTAACAACGAGTATGTTTCCGAGTGGATGTTTTCCATCGCCACTTGATTCCCATAGAAAAACTTCGCTTCTGTGTATTGAACTTCTGACAAAAAGTTTTCTGCAAGGTTTTCGTTTACGATACCATCTGACGCGGCGAAAAAGGCAAGGACATGTTTAATGAAATGACGCTCGTCATCATTCAATTTATTCTCCCAATCAATTTGATCTGGAGATAAATCAATCTCCTCTGCTGTCCAAAAACTAGCCTCTGCCTTTTTGTAAAAACTCCAAATATCATCGTGCTGAATTGGAAATAATACAAATCGACTTTTATTTTCTTCAAGAATAGGTTCACGTAAAGATGTTGTCATAAGCGGCTTAAAATTTATCGTTCATTTAGGGGGAAAGCACATGGCAAGTTTGCTGGAAACTTGTGATACTAGTCCTGTAAATGTTTTGTGTTACCCAATTGCCTTAAATGTTTCGTCATTTTGACTTAACACTGGCAAAACTTGAGACTACAAAAATTGTCAAAAAACTTTCTTAAATCAACTAAAGAAATTAACATTTCCGCGATGTTATTAACACCGAAAATCACAATCCTTTCACCAACAAACCCTTCAGCAATTTTCAACACCAATTGGAAAGATATTCACATCGATTTTTAACAGTCATGGATAACTATTCATGAAAAAAAATCCGATAAAATGAAATAATTTCCTTATGTGATTAAGTCCTATAAATTTAAGGCGGAAAATAATTTTTTCCAGAAAACAATTCATGAGTTTTTTAACACGTTAATGTTCATATATGCAAAAGGCAACATGGACAAAAGAATAGAAAAATATTTCGAAAAATCTACCCATTATTTTGATGGCATCACGCATCTTATTTTCCCTCATACATGTTTGCAATGCCAGGTGGAATTATCGAGATTCGAAAAGTATATTTGCGTGTTTTGTTGGGAAAAATTGCAGCGCACATATTTTGAGTCATACGCGGAACCGAGTTCCATGGACAAGTTGTTTTGGGGGCGCTTACCACTAAACGAAACCTTTTCGCTCTATTATTTCGAAAAGGAGAAACCAATTCAAGAAATGCTACATGCATTGAAATATGATTTTAAAGCATCACTCGGAAAATACTGTGGAGAGAAAATGGGGAAAGTCATGCTGCAAAGCGAAAAATACAAGGACATTCAAGCACTAATCCCCGTGCCCATTCATCCCAAAAAACGCTTTACTCGGGGCTATAATCAAAGTGAGTTATTGGCTGAGGGAATTGCTCAAATATTGAATGTGCCCATCTTGTTGAATGTCGTGCAAAAAACATCCCATAATGGAAGTCAAACAAGAAGAAACCGTTTCTTGCGCTGGGACAATGCCATGGAGCAATTCAGTTTAATGAATGAACTTCTAAGTTACACACACATTGCCATTGTCGATGATGTCGTCACAACAGGAGCTACGTTGGAAGCAATGGCACAATTATTACTAAGCCGCCACCCAAATCTTCGAATAAGTTTGCTTAGCTTCGCTATTGCAAAATGACAAAAAATAACATTCTTATTATTGGTGCAGGTCTTTCGGGGACCTGTTTAGCTCGACAATTGTTAAAAAAAGGACATGCGGTACAATTGATTGATCGAGGGGAAAATCACTCCACAGCAATCGCGGCAGGAATGATGAATCCAATGGTCTTTAGAAGAATGAACAAGTCTTGGCGTTTGGATGAATTTGTGAAAGAAGCGAAAGCGTTTTACCTCGAAATGGAAGAACTGCTCCAACAGCCTCTTTTCCATCCATTGATCATACGTAGGATGCTCTCTTCAGAACAAGAACGAAATTATTGGTTGGAAAGGGAGAGGCTTCCCGAATTCCAGGAATATTTAACACCCATAACTCCGGAAGACGAGGTTTATTCACAGGCGGACAATCCATTTGGAAGTGGACGCGTAAACGCAGCTTTTTGGATTGATGCACATGCGTTCTACCATGCTAATTTGAACCAATTTTTTGATCAAAACATGTTGTTGAAGGAGTCGTTCGATGCAGCACAATTTGATGCTGAGCATTTATCATACAAAGGAGTGAACTACGATAAAGTTGTATTTTGTGTGGGGTATGAACAAATGAATACACCCTTTTTTTCAGAGTTGCCAATTCAACAAACGAAAGGACAAACGCTGCGCATTCGTTCCAATGAAATTCCCGAAAATGAATCGCTCAATCGAAAATGTTTCGTGTTACCTTTGGGTGACCAGGTGTTTCGAATTGGCGCGACTTATGAATGGGATAATCCAGACTTAACACCAACGGAAGAAGCGAAAAACGAATTGGTCAATCACCTCAGCGTTTTGGGAAATTACGACTATGAAATCATCGATCAACAAGTGGGCATTCGTCCAACAGTACTCGATCGTCGCCCTATTCTTGGGGAACACCAGCACTATAAAAACATCTATCTCTTTAACGGCCTAGGCACAAAAGGTTATCTCATGGCACCGACTTTATCCCGCGAATTGAGTGAATGTATGTTGGAAGGAACACCACTTGACAAAGAAATTTCCATCGAACGATTTTATAGAAAAAGTAAGTAATAGGATTTTTTCGTAGTTTTAAAAAAACTAAAACGAAAAAATCATGGAAAGTAATACCGTAAATACAAGCTTGGAAATATCAGAAAACAGCAAAGAGTTTTTAATGGAATCAGCCAAATGGGCACGGTTTCTTGCCATCGTTTCTTTTGTTGGATTAGGAATTATTGTTTTGGTAGGAGTCCTATTCCTGTTTTCAATCATCCCAATGACATCGTCTAATTCCGAGGCCGCTCAATTTATGCCTCCGATCGTTGGTGTATTGTATCTCTTGATGGCTGTTTTGTATTTTTTTCCTACAATGTACCTCTATCGTTTCGCAACATCCATTCAGACAGCACTTTCTGAATCCGAAAGCAACTCCCTGGAATTAGGTTTCGAAAATTTGAAGTCCTTGTTTCGTTTCATCGGAATATTAACCATCATCGTTTTATCATTCTACGTTCTCACTATTTTATTGATGGTAGTGGCTGTGATCCTTAAATAATTCTTGCCGTATTTATAGTCAGGTTTTTCGACTGAAAATCTTACAGAAAGTCGTATTTTTGCTGCTGCTATGAATCACATTCGAAATTTTTGCATTATTGCACACATCGACCACGGAAAAAGTACACTCGCGGATCGACTACTACAAACAACCGGGACCATTTCAGACCGGGACATGCAAGCGCAAGCGCTTGATGACATGGACCTCGAGCGAGAGCGCGGAATTACCATTAAAAGTCATGCCATTCAAATGAGTTATAAGTTTGAAGGCAAAGACTATATTTTAAACTTAATTGACACCCCGGGACACGTTGACTTTTCATATGAGGTTTCTCGTTCCATTGCTGCCTGTGAAGGAGCATTGTTGATTGTGGATGCATCACAAGGCATCGAGGCGCAAACTATTTCTAATTTATACCTTGCTTTAGAGCATGATTTAGAAATCATCCCCATCTTAAATAAAATGGATTTACCAGGCGCAATGCCGGAAGAAGTTTCAGATCAGATTGTGGAATTAATTGGTTGTGATTACGAGGACATTATTCCTGCTTCTGGTAAAACAGGATTGGGAGTTGATGCGATTTTAGCAGCCGTGGTAAACCGTATTCCGGCTCCGAAAGGAGATGAGGCGGCACCACTTCAAGCCATGATTTTTGATTCAGTATTTAATCCATTTAGAGGAATCATCGCTTATTACCGTGTGAAAAACGGAGTCATTAAAAAAGGACAAAAAGTTCGTTTTTTGAATACAGGACGTGATTACAACGCGGATGAAATCGGAATTTTAAAAATGGACCTTTCTCCTCGAAATGAGGTGCGAGCAGGGGATGTCGGATACATCATTTCTGGAATCAAGCAGGCGAACGAAGTAAAAGTTGGAGACACCATTACGTCAACCGAAAATCCATGTGAAGTCGCTATCAAAGGATTCGAGGACGTCAAACCAATGGTATTCGCGGGAATTTATCCAGTGGACACGGAAGACTATGAAGAATTGCGTTATTCCATGGAAAAACTGCAATTGAACGATTCTTCTTTGGTCTTTGAGCCGGAGTCATCAGCCGCTTTAGGATTTGGATTCCGCTGTGGATTCTTAGGAATGTTGCACATGGAAATCATTCAAGAACGCTTGGAACGTGAATTCAACATGACGGTTATCACTACGGTTCCGAACGTTTCATATAAAGCCTACATGAAAAAAGATCCAGAGGATGCATTCATTGTAAATAATCCTTCTGAATTGCCAGATCCTTCCGGAATGGATCGCATTGAAGAACCGTACATCAAAGCACAAGTCATCACAAAAACGGAATATGTTGGAGCCATCATGACTTTGTGTATCGAAAAACGTGGTGAACTGCAAAATCAGGTTTATTTGACACAAGATCGCGTAGAGATTACGTTCGAAATGCCTTTGGCAGAGATTGTCTTCGATTTTTATGATCGTCTAAAATCGGTATCGCGAGGCTATGCTTCGTTTGATTACCATCCAATTGGATATAAAGAGTCTGATTTGATTAAAATGGACTTACTGTTGAATGGCGAACAAGTGGATGCCTTATCGGCTTTAGTGCACAGAAGCAATGCGTATGATTTAGGAAAACGCATTTGTGTCAAATTGCGTGAGTTAATTCCGAGACAACAATTCGAAATTCCAATACAAGCGGCAATTGGCGCGAAAGTGATTGCACGTGAAACCATCAAAGCCCTGCGCAAAGACGTAACGGCGAAATGTTATGGAGGAGATATTTCTCGTAAACGTAAATTATTGGAGAAACAAAAAGCAGGTAAAAAACGTATGCGTCAAGTGGGACGAGTTGAAGTTCCGCAAGAAGCATTTTTAGCAGTATTAAAGTTAAACGATTAAACCTATACATATGAACTCAATTTTAACTCATGCACATTCTGGCTTACGTTGGGTAGCCATTATTTTATTGTTGTTGGCTATAGTAAACGCCATTACCGCGAAGTCTTTTGAAAAGAAACATAAGATGATCAACTTATTTACCATGATTACGTTGCATACGCAATTGATCATTGGTCTAGTACAGTATTTCTTCACCTCAAACAAAACAAATTTTGCTTCAGGATGGATGAAAATTGAAATGTATCGTTTCTACGGAATGGAGCACTTATTGGGGATGTTGATTGCCATCGTGTTGATTACCATGGGATACAGCAAATCCAAAAGAGGAACGACGGATGAAGAGAAATTTAAACCGATCAAGTTGTTTTACCTGATTGGATTCATTTTAATTCTTGCTTCTATTCCTTGGCCATTTAGAACTGCACTTGGAGGATCATGGTTTTAACACGCTTTCTTTTGTTTCTTTTTGTCCTTTGCTTGGGATCTTGTGGCACGGGGAACGCATCCAAAAACGAGGAGGCATTACCGAGTGAAACTCCGGCAGAAAAGGGAGCCTCTTTGTATACTGTCAATTGCGCCAGTTGTCATGGCGAAGATGGAAAATTGGGTGCATCAGGCGCGAAGGATTTAACCCTTTCCAAATTGAGCGACAATCAAATCAAAACCATTTTGAAAAAAGGGAAGAATGCCATGCCGCCTATGGCTGACATCTTAGAAAACAACGAAAACATCGATGTGGTCATTCAACACATCAAATCTTTAAGAAAATAATGCAAGAAGGTCACGTAACAGTCGATGCCGTTGAGGAATCGTGCGTATTGGTTGGAGTGATTACTTCTGAAATTGATGAGGTAATTGCCAATGAACATTTAGATGAATTGGAATTTTTAGCGGAAACGGCTGGAGCAATTACGCACACCAAGTTTTTGCAAAAATTACCTTATCCAAATCCAAGAACTTATGTGGGTTCGGGAAAATTGGAGGAAATTAAACAATACATGAAGGCAATGGACATCGAAATGGTTATTTTCGATGATGAATTGTCTCCTTCACAATTGAGAAATATTGAACGCGAATTGGATTGCAAGGTCCTTGATCGCACCATTCTAATCTTAGATATTTTTGCGAGTCGAGCACGCACGTTTCATGCGAAAACGCAAGTGGAATTGGCACAGCTTCAGTATATGCTTCCCAGGTTGACGCGTATGTGGACGCACTTGGAACGACAAAAAGGAGGAATTGGTTTGCGTGGACCGGGAGAATCTCAAATCGAGACCGACCGTCGAATCATTCAAATGCGTATTTCATTGATGAAGGAACGCCTGAAGGAAATTGATAAACAAATGACAGTGCAACGAAGTAATCGTGGACAGTTGGTTCGTGTTGCATTGGTTGGATATACCAACGTGGGCAAGAGTACCTTAATGAATTTGTTGTCGAAATCGGATGTATTTGCTGAAAATAAATTGTTCGCTACACTGGATACAACCGTTCGAAAAGTGGTGATTGATAATATGCCAATGCTATTGACGGACACCGTTGGATTCATTCGAAAATTGCCTCAACAGTTAATGGAATCGTTTAAATCGACCTTAGATGAGGTGCGAGAAGCGGATTTATTGGTGCATGTCTTGGACATATCTCATGCGAATTTCGAAGATCATTTTAATGTAGTCAATGAAACCTTGAATGAAATTGATAAAACCGAAAAACCAACCATTGTTGTCTTCAATAAAATCGATGCGTATCAACCACCTTTGAATGAACTGAATGAAGAGGAAGAAGATGTGACTTCCTTAGAGTCTTTGAAAAAATCTTGGATGGCAAAAATGAATAAAACAAAATGTGTTTTCATTTCAGCTCAAAACAAGGAAAATGTCGATGAACTGAAAGAAGTGTTGTACGAGGAAGTGAAAACGATTTTCCGTGTGCGCTATCCTTATAACAACTTCTTGTATTAGTCTATGACTAACTCCAAGTCGATTTGACGTTTTTTCGGATTGACTTTTGCAATTTTCACACGAACCTTATCCCCAAAATTGTACGCTTTTCTAAAACGAGCGCCGGTAATTTTGAAATTTTCTTGATCAAAATAGTAGCGATCTCCCGGAATCTCTGACATCGGCACCATCCCTTCGCAATGATTTTCGTCCATGCGAACAAACATACCATGTTCTGCAATCCCTGAAATAGTCCCTTCAAACACCTCGCCTAAATGATCCATCACAAACATCGTTTGGAAGTATTTGGTCGATTCGCGTTCGGCCTCTGCTGCTTTCCGTTCGTTTTTAGAAATTCTCGTGCAAATGGCTTTCAGTTCGCCTCCGTATCGATGTTGTTTGTTCGTTAATTCTTCTTGTAAAATGCGATGAACCACTAAATCAGCGTAACGTCGAATCGGCGAAGTGAAATGGGAATAGTATTTAAATGCTAATCCGTAATGACCAATGTTTTCTGTCTCATAGGATGCTTTTGCCATCGATCGAATGGCCATTGATTGCACCAATGAAAATTCATTTTCCTCTCGAATTTCTTCAAAGAGCGCATTTAAATTCTTTGCAATGGATGCCGTATCGTGTAAGTCGATTTTATGCCCAAACTTTTCAATAAAGACTGCGAAAATGTCCATTTTCCCTGGATCCGGAGAGTCGTGAACGCGGTAAATCATTGGAATAGGATCTTTCCCTTTCACAGGCTTTGACAAGAAAGTAGCTACTTTTCGATTGGCCAATAACATGAATTCTTCAATCAGTTTATGAGCATCCTTCGATGTTTTAATCACGACCTCAGAAGGATTACCATCCTCATTTAAGCGAAAACGCATTTCCTCTGACTCGATACTCAATGCCCCGTCTTTTAAACGTTGCTTTCTCAGGATGTGAGCAACAGAATTTAATTTCAAAATGACTTCTTGATGGTCGCCAGGTGCGCCCTCAATGATTTCTTGTGCTTCTTCATAGGTAAAGCGACGATCCGAGTGAATCACGCCTTTTCCATACCATTCCTTGTATACCTTGCCTTTATCATCCATTTCAAAAACAGCTGAAAAAGTGTATTTGTCCTCATGCGGGCGCAATGAACAGGCAATATTAGAGAGTTGCTCTGGCAACATGGGAATTACCCGGTCCACCAAGTAAACGGAATTAGATCTAAGCAAAGCTTCAGCATCCATGGCCATCCCAGGACGCACGTAATGACTCACATCAGCAATGTGCACGCCTAATTCGTAATGACCATTGTCTAATTCTTCATAGGATATTGCATCGTCAAAGTCTCGTGCATCAAATGGATCAATGGTAAAGGTGAGCACTTTTCTAAAGTCTCTTCGAGTCGCAATTTCTTTAGCGTCTAATTCAACGGGAACTCGCTCTGCTTCCTCTAATACGGCATCTGGAAAAATAGGATTGATTCCTTGGTTATATAGAATGGAGAGCATTTCCGTATCATTGCTACCGGGCATACCAAGAATCGCCACAACCTCTCCGTAAGGTTTATCGGCGGATTTCGGCCAAACGGTAATTTTCACCAGTGCTTTTTCCCCATCTCTCGCACCATTCAAGTTTTCTTTCGCTACGCGAATTTCAAGTCCACTGCGGTTATTATCCGGAATCAAAAGTGCATTCTTGTCGCCATATTTAATGGTGCCCACAAATTGAACACGTTCGCGTTCTTTTACCTCAACAACCGCTCCTTCGTCTCGGTTAGGACCAGATTTGAAGACGCGTACTTTTACCGTATCACCATTCAATGCTTGTCCAATGTTTTGCGGTGCAATGAAGACGTCTTTTTCTTTTCCTTCCACAACGACGAATCCGGCTCCGCGTTGCGTTAACTGGATAACTCCTTCCACGAGGTTGCTTGTTCCGCTCAAGCAGAATGTAAAATGATTGACGCGTTTAATGGCATTTTTTGTTGCAAGCGAATTTAAGCCTTCGAAAACCACTTGTCGACTCATTGGATCGCGCGCTTCTACAAGGGTACAGATTTGTTGATGCGTGAGTTCAACACCTGGATGTTTTTCAAATACGCGTATCAGAATCGCATTGATTCCCGATTTCTTTTTTCCAGATGATGGCTTGGAATTCCTTTTTTTGGACATAGCACGAAGTTAGACAAATATCTTGTCCTAGGCATTTTAATAAAGTGGAAAGAGGTGAATTAGTGGCGAACGACTAATTTTTTGGTGATGGTTTTTCCGTTAGCTGTTTCGAACACTAAAAAATAAACGCCATTGCTTAAATCGCTTACGTTCAATTTTTTACTGCCATGAATGGTTTCTTTCATGATAACATTCCCAACTGCGTCCATCATTTTTAAATTTGATTGATCCATTCCGGCCAATTGAATGCTAATGGATTCAGAACTTGGATTCGGGTAAATGGTAACAGCTGCATCCTCTTTGATTGGTTTTACAGAAGCTAAATAGTCAACAACAACATCAATGGAATCACTGTAATTAACACCATTTGCAGAAACGTAATAACGGTAATGTGCTGTTCCGTAAACACCGTCTGCAGGATCAACAGAAGCTTTCAATTTTCCGTATTCCCCATCATTTAAAGTAAACAATACGGCTTGAGAACCAGGAGTGGTCCATGGGTTGGTATTCATTTGTGCGGAAGAATAACACGTTCCACCGAATGGATCTGTTGCGTGTCCCCAACATAATGCGTCTGTCCATCCAGCTGGAGCGTCAATACGCAAACGTGTGATTCTCCATTGTCTCGGAGCACCAGTGTGATTTTCTACATCAAGCGGAATATCAAAAGATGCATTTGAAGGCGCGACTACATTATAGGTCGCACCAGACAAATCGGTTGTTTGTCCATCAACGTGAATGACAATTCCATTTTGAGCAAAGGAAATTACACTAACTGAAAGGGTTAAGATAAGAAATAAGGACTTCATCATTGGAGGTTCAATTTTATCAAAAATAACAAAATATTCTGTAGTTTCAAAATCTCAGAAAGTTTTTCAGGTCTTGGTTTTTTTATACCTTTGAGTTCGGCAAGGTTTTTGAAAGACCGAGCGAAAAATAAAAACTATGAAAGCTATCCTTACCTTAACATTTGTCTTTTTTACAGCAATAAACGCTTTTTCTCAAGATGCGAATAGCACAGAAAATCACCTCAAGAAATTACCTTCTGTCAATCTGAAGGACATCAAAGGAAAATCCGTGAATACGGCAGCTCTTGGTGTGGAAGGACCGATTATTATTAGTTTTTGGGCAACATGGTGCGCACCATGTAAAAAGGAATTAAACACCATCCATGAATTATATGAAGATTGGCAAGCTGAAACGGGAGTAACGCTTGTTGCTGTTTCGATTGACGACGAAAAAACGAAAAGTCAAGTTCCGGTTTACGTGAACGGAAAAGCTTGGGATTACATGGTTTTAATGGATCCAAATGGAGATTTTAAACGTGCTATGGGCGTAAACAATGTGCCACATACCTTTCTGATTGACAAGGACGGAAACATTGTTTATTCTCACAATAATTACGCACCGGGTGATGAAGATAAACTATACAAAGAACTTCTTCACTTAAGCGGAAAATAAACCGAATGAAAAGATTTTTACTCGTCTCGATTGGGACTTTCATCAGTTTTTTGAGCTTTTCACAAGGCTCAGTTACTGGAAACATTGAAAGTACATTTCAATATTTAAATGCGGATTCAATTATCGATGCCAAACAGCCAGCTCAAAAAGGGTTGTTGAATTCGTACATGAATGTGTTTTACACGCAAGGAAACTTCAAGGCTGGAATGCGTTTGGAATCTTATTTACCTAGAATTCAAGGATACCCAAATCGCTTTGATGGAACGGGAATAGGCATGCGATACGTAGGATATTCAAACGGATTTGTTGACGTTACATTGGGGTCGTTCTATGAGCAATTTGGTTCAGGATTGTCCTTCAGAGCATATGAAGACCGTGCCTTGGGCTATGACAACATGATGGACGGTGTGAGAATTGTCGTACGTCCAACTTCTGGACTCGTGTTGAAAGGTGTTTACGGTACGCAACGTTTGTCCTTTCAAGGAGGAAGCATAATTCACGGCGCTGGAATTGTCCGCGGTATCGATGGTGAATTCCACCTGAATGAAGGCATTAAAAAGATGAACGAATTTCCCTTGGATGTTGTATTGGGCGCATCCTTTGTAAGCAAATACCAAGAGGATAATAATCCAGACCTCATCTTACCCCAAAACGTTGGAACCTATGGTGGACGCGTAAAATTGCGTTATAAAAATTTCTATGGAGACATGGAATATGTTCAAAAAGAACAAGACCCTTCCAATGACAATAATTACATCTACAACTACGGACACGCATCCGTATTTAATTTGAGTTACACGAAAAAAGGACTGGGAATTTTAGTTTCGGGAAAGTCAGTTGATAACATGAGTTACCGCTCTGATCGGACGAAAGATTTACAAGATGTGTTCATTAATTACCTTCCGTCCTTAAATAAAACGCACACCTACAACCTTGTGGCAACCTTGTATCCGTATGCAACTCAACCAATGGGAGAGGTGGCTTATCAAACGGATGTATTATACACGTTTAAAAAGGGTACAAAATTAGGTGGAAAATATGGCACAACCATTGGTGGAAATTTCTCCACAACGTATCGTCCGCAGAGAAGTACTGCTGGAATCAATCCGTTGGATTCAACGGGTGTGACCTACACATGCAAACCGTTTCATGCAAGTGATAGCATGTATTGGCAAGACATCAACTTCAATATCACTAAAAAAATCAACAAGAAGTTTAGCACGATTTTGAGTTTTTATTCCATTAAAATCAATAATGATGTGGTGAAAATTTCCAATGATGCTCACGGAATTATTCACGCAAACATTGGCGTTGGTGAATTCTCTTATAAGTTCAACACCAAACATTCCTTGCGTACAGAAATCCAAGGCCTATTCGTTCAAAAGGAAAATGGATTGATTAAGGATAAAGGAAATTGGGCGACCTTGTTATTGGAGTATTCTATTTCTCCAGGATGGTTCTTTAGTTTCATGAACCAATACAACTACGGCAATCCTGATGTGAATAAACGCGTGAATTACCCAATTTTGACATGTGGATACGTGCGTGATGCTACTCGATTCACGGTTTCTTATGGACGTCAACGCGCAGGACTTTTCTGTGTTGGAGGTGTGTGTCGCTTTGTTCCGGCATCCAATGGTTTAACACTTAGCTTTACTCAAAGTTTTTAGTATGAAAAAGTTGATCTTTTTGTTCGTGGTTGGTTGGTCCTTATGGACTTATACAGCATGTGATCATGTCACAAATCCCTTTCCTCCCCAAGCTCCTTTGGATTTGGATTCCACGCTTTACCCAGGAAATTGGGCGGATTACGTAGCAAATGAATGGCCAACGTTTACCGCTAACACAAATGTGGATCGAAACATTTTAATCGAAGATTACACGGGACACAAATGTATTTTTTGTCCGGCCGCTGCGGATTTAGCACACCAAATGGAAACCGCTCATGAAGGAAGAATTTTCGTTTCCTCTATGCATGTTGGTCCATTGGGAATCGGAGACTTTCAAACAGTGAGTCCACCGGAATATCCCGTAGATTTTACCAATCCACAATGTGTAGAAATCGGAACCTATTTTGGCGCTCACGATGGTGGATTCAGCGGTAATCCACGTGGGACGATCAACCGTTTTACATACGGCGGGAATATATTTCAGAGTCCAAACGCATGGACTAGCATGGTGAACACCATGCTCGCAGAAAACACCTTGAAAGTGAACATGCAGTCCGCATTGAATTATTATCCGCAAACACATGGTGCGTTTTTACATGTTGAAGTAGATAAGTTAGATGCAACTTTAACAAATGAACTAGGAATTGTTGCTTACGTGTTAGAAGACTCGTTGGTTGGAGATCAGAAAATGAGCGATAACTCACATAATACTAGTTACATCCACCGAGATATCCACCGTGGTAATTTGAACGCGCAGGCATTTGGACGAGTACTGGGTCCAAATGACATCCAAAATGGAAAGTACTATGTGAATTACAGTTTTGTGGTTCCAAACCAATTAGATAATAATTACAATGCAGCAAACATGCATGTGTTGATTTATGTGTATGATCGAACAACTTGGGAAATTTACCAAGTCATCCGCCAGAATATCATTCCATAGCTTCTAGTAAATCGGGCTTACTTTATGGCGTTAAGACAACATCTTGCACAAAAGCTAGAACAACGGCTATCTCCTCAACAAATCCAGTTGATGAAATTGTTGCAGGTTCCTACCATGGAATTGGACCAACGGATAAAACAAGAATTAGAGGAGAATCCGGCGTTGGAGGAAGGAAATGACGAGTTCGAAGACGAGTTCGAACAAGAAGATGATTACGACGAAAACGATTCAGAAGAAGAATTTGATTTGTCCGATTATCTGGATGATGATGTCGCCGATTACAAAACACAAGCAAATAATCATTCCAAGGATGACGAAGAACGCGTGATTCCACTTTCCGGCGAACAATCCTTTCAAGAGAAATTAACCGAGCAATTGCATTTGTTGTATTTGGATGACAAGCAATTTACCATTGCGGATGTATTAATCGGAAATTTAGATGAATCAGGTTATTTGAATCGAAGCATTGATGCGATTGTTGATGATTTGGCCTTTTCAATGAATTTGGATGTACAAGAAAAGGAAGTGTTGGAGATCTTGCAGTTAGTACAAGAATTAGATCCAGCAGGAGTGGGCGCAAGAAACCTTCAGGAGTGCTTGCTACTTCAAATCAAACGCAAACAGGATGGCGACATTTCACGATATACCGCCAAGAAAATTTTGGAGGATTACTTTGAGGAATTTACGAAGAAACACTACGAGAAAATCGCCAAGAAATTGGAAATCGACGAACAGGATTTAAAAGAGGCCATCGATGAAATTTTAAAGTTGAATCCGAAACCGGGTGGTTCAATGATTGAATCGGCGAAAAACTACCAACAAATCATACCAGACTTTACCCTGTTCGAAAGCGAAGGACGTTTAGAATTAACACTGAATGGACGCAATGCGCCGGAATTAAAAATCAGTAGGGAATATGAAACGATGTTGCGTTCCTACGCGGAAGGAGCAAAATCGTCGAAATCAGACAAGGACGCATTGACTTTTGTTCGACAAAAATTAGACGGAGCAAAATGGTTCATTGACGCCATTAAACAGCGTCAGCAAACCTTGTTATTGACCATGAGTGCCATAAAGGATTATCAAGAAGCTTATTTTTTAAGTGGAGATGAAACGAAATTGCGCCCCATGATTTTGAAAGATATAGCTGATGTCATCGGCTTAGACATTTCGACCATATCTCGTGTGGCCAATTCAAAGTTCGTTCAAACAAATTATGGTATCTTTCCACTAAAGTATTTTTTCTCCGAGTCCCTATCGACAGATAGTGGGGAAGAAGTATCGACCAGAGAAGTGAAAAAAATCTTATCCGATGCCATTGAAGCAGAAGATAAACACAATCCATTAACCGACGAGAAACTAATGGATTTATTGAATGAAAAAGGCTATAATATTGCCAGAAGAACCGTTGCTAAATACCGAGAGCAATTGAATATTCCGGTGGCAAGAATGCGCAAAGAATTGTAAGTATGAAAAGAATTTTGGCACATTTTTTTTCTTGGATCTTTTTACCATTGTTTATGCCAACCTATGGCATCCTGTTAACAATGTATGTCACATCGATTCCGAAGGATTTATCCCATGCATCCATGTTTTTTATGGCTCCTGAAATGAAAACAAGGTTGTTATTGTTGTTCTTCCTTTTTAGCGCAGCCGCTCCGGGCTTATCCTTCTTAGCATTGCATCAAAAAAAGGTCATTAGTACCATTGACATTGAAAACCAACGAGAACGTAATATCCCTTTATTGGTGATGATGGCTTATTCCTTGGTGTTGTTTCTCTTGTTTTTTGTGAAAGCACCGGAAAGTGTTTTGCCGATAGCATTTTATGCCCTTCCGTTATCAGGACTTTTGGTGACATCCAGTTTTATGGCCATCAATAAATGGATAAAGATCTCCTTGCACGCTGGCGGAGCAGGAATCCTTGTTGGATTTTTATTTGCCTTTTACTTAGAACAACAGCAATTTAATCCGTGGATCCTTCCAGCGGCAATTTTTGCTTCAGGATTAACCATTTCATCGAGACTTTATTTGAACAAACATCGTCCAATTGAGGTTTATACTGGCTGGATCCTTGCCGTAATCATCACTTTTTGTACACATGTCATCTATACAGCATGCATATGAAAACGCTCACTTTTTGTTTGTTCCTACTTGGCTTCACTTTCAGCGCTTGTGTTGACTTGAAGAAAGATGAATACACCCAACGCATCACTAAATTAGAAACGGCGTTAAGCAAGATAGAGTACAAACTTCTTTTCAATAAATTGGGCTCGCTTCCGGAATTAAAGCGTCAAACAGAGGCTGTCGAATTAAGAATCAAAAATTACCTTGTCTTAGATACAATTGATCTTATAACTGGAAAAAAAATCCAAGCCTATAAAATTATGATCAAGAATTGGACGCCTATTTGGAAACAATTTAGTCAATTAAAAGATGGAATCAAAGAGGAAAGCCGGACGCTTAAAAACTTGAGAAAGGACATCGAAGCAGGGGCTGGTGATCGCGCTTCATACGAACAATATCTTCTATTTGAAAAAAATAAAGTGACGCAATTGGATGTGCTACTTCAAGATTATCTGAGATTGAAAAAAGAAAACCTCCAAACCTATCAGTCCTTGCACAAGGATTTAAACCTTTTTTCGCTGGAATTACTCCGAAAACATAATTTAAGACAATGAAAAATAGCTTGATTCTCGTTTTTTGTTTTCTTTCGTCTTTTTCTTGGGGTCAAACAGAGACCGACCTTCAACTCGCTCAATATTACTATACCAATGGAGCGTTTGACAAAGCGGTGATCTATTATGAAAAGATCTATCAGAACGATCCATCGAAAATCGTATTCAATCGCTATTATGAGTGCTTGTTAGAAGTAAAGGACTTGAAAACAGCTGAAAAGGTCATCAAAAAACAGGTGAGTCAAAATCGCGGTGATATTGAATTACGCGTCACTTTCGCACAGTTTTATGAAGAAACAAATGAGCCTGCCAAAGCAAAGAAAATATACGATGAAATCATAGATGAGGTCAATAATAATCCTGGTTATACCATTCAACTTTATCAGGCGTTTGTCGCACGCGGAAAGTTTGATTATGCCAAGATTTGCTTGGACAAAGGCCGGAAGTTAGCGCCGAGTTATCCCTTCAATTTTCAATATGCTGATTACTATTCCCTTGTTGGCAACAAGCCGGAAATGATGCGTGAGTATGTGGAATATTTGGAATTGCAACCGAGTATGAAAGAGTCCATTCAATTAGCCATTAACAGTCGAGTGGACTTAAGTAAAAGTGATTCGCCAGACTTTATCGCCTTGAAGGAATTACTCATTGTGAAAACACAAAAACCGAATTCACCATTGATCTATTCCGATATGTTGATTTGGTTGTTCGTTCAAAATCAAAATTTTAATGGCGCTTTTATTCAAGCGCAAGCTTTGGACAAACGCGTTCAAGGGGATGGATCTCGTGTCTTTGAACTGGGACTCGTTTGCGTAGAAAATAAAGTGTACGACGTCGCACGAAAGTGTTTCGATTATGTCATTGCACTTGGCTCGAGTCAACCCTTGTATTTCGAAGCACAAAAATCTTTGTTGAATACCCGTTTTATTGAGATCACGACCAATCGCGCTTATTCATCACAAGAAATCACGGCTACCATACAAGATTACAAGCAAGCCTTAGAACGCTTGGGAAAAACAAGGTTTACTTTTCAAATCATGCTTGAGCTTGCGCACATCAATGCGTTTTATGGAAACCAAATAGAGGAAGCCATCACCTTGTTGAAATTCGTTTTGCAACTTCCAGGACTCACCGATATGCAGAAGGCGCAAGCCAAAATGCAATTAGCGGATGTAAATGTGTTGGGAGGCGATATTTGGGAGGCGTCCCTGTTATATATGCAAATCGATGCCGACTTTAAATTTGAGCAGATTGGCAACGAAGCAAAGTTTAAAAATGCACGTGTTTTTTATTTTGATGGGGAATTTGATTTTGCGCAGGGACAGTTAAACGTTTTGAAAGAATCCACTTCCAAAATGATTGCGAACGACGCATTGCAGTTATCCATTATGATTACGGATAATTACGGTTTGGATAGTAATTACCAAGCCATGCTTTGGTTTGCTACTGGTGAGCGTTTGATTGAGCAGCACAAATACGATTCAGCATTTGTCCTTTTCGACAGCATTCAAATCAATTTCCCGATGCATGCATTAGCAGATGAAATTCTTTTCCGAAAAGGCAAAGCGATGGAACAACAAGGGAAATGGGTAGAGGCTTTGACGTATTATAGTGATGTGTTGAAATTCCATGCCGACGACATTTTAGGAGATGACGCGCTTTATCGCATGGCAGATATTGAAGAAAATCAATTAATGGACAAAGAAAAAGCGCTTGAATATTACAAGCGCTTAGTGATTGATTTTAAAGGAAGTCTATTTTCAACGGAGGCAAGAAATCGGATTCGATTCCTAAGAGGAGATGCGAATATCGAACTTGACTCTGAAGAACTTTAATTTAGTTCAAATCGGGCATTTCACGTGTAAATGCAGGAATACCTGTCACATCCATCCCCGTGATTAATAAGTGAATGTCGTGTGTTCCTTCGTACGTTACAACAGACTCTAAATTGGCCATGTGACGCATCATAGAGTACTCACTCGTAATTCCCATTCCACCGTGAATTTGTCTCGCTTCGCGTGCAATGTTTAAGGCAATTTCGACATTGTTTCTTTTAGCCATGGAAATTTGAGCGGAAGTGGCACGTCCCTCATTTCTCAATTGACCTAGTCTGAATGTTAACAATTGCGCTTTTGTGATTTCTGTAATCATTTCAGCTAATTTCTTTTGAATTAACTGGAAAGACCCAATTGGCACATTGAATTGTGTGCGTTCTTTTGAGTAGCGCAAAGCTTGATCGTAACAATCCATCGCAGCACCTAAAGCACCCCATGCAATTCCGAATCGAGCTGAGTCAAGGCAACTTAATGGTGCGCCTAAACCAGATCTTCCTGGAAGAATATGTGTTTTTGGCACTTTAACATTGTCAAAAATCAACTCTCCAGTTGCCGATGCACGAAGGGATAATTTCCCGTGCATTTCTGGTGTAGAAAATCCTTCCATACCACGCTCAACTACAAGTCCATGAATGCGACCTGTTTCATCTTTTGCCCAAACAACAGCGATATCTGCAAACGGTGCATTGGAAATCCACATTTTCGCTCCGTTAAGAATCACATGATCACCAGCATCTTTGAAGTTCGTAATCATTCCACCAGGATTTGATCCATGATCTGGTTCAGTTAAACCGAAACATCCCATCATTTCACCAGTAGCCAATTTTGGAAGGTATTTTTGTTTTTGCTCTTCAGATCCGTATTTCCAGATTGGATACATCACAAGAGAAGATTGAACTGATGCAGTTGAACGAAGTCCAGAATCGCAGCGCTCTAATTCTTGCATAATTAATCCGTAGGAAATTTGATCCAAACCAGGACCTCCGTATTCCTCAGGAATGTAAGGACCAAAAGCGCCAATTTCTCCAAGACCTCTTAAAAGGTGCATAGGGAATGTTGCATTTTCGTAATGTTCATCAATGATTGGAGAAACTTCTTTTTTTACCCAAGCTCTTGCCGCGTCGCGAACAAGTTTGTGTTCTTCGGAAAGAAGGTCATCCATTCCATAATAATCGGGATGTGTAAACAAATCTGTTTTCATATAATTACTTGTTTGACGACAAAAGTAAGTAAATATTAAAATGTCCACCCCATTCATTTTTGAATTAATTTTGTGAACAATGCAATTAAGCCTACTTACTTCATTTCAATTAATCGAACGCGACACGCAATTAAATAGTTATTTGCTTTTAATTATTCTATTGTGTTTTGCTTTTGTTGGTATTGCACGCGTAGCACAGCCGGATTTAATCACACAAACTTTCGTGGGATTTTTCAAAATGAAGCGGATCGATAACTCCGGATTTGAAGGAAATAAATTGCAACCGAGTATGACAGCTTTGATCATTCTGAATTACTTGGTCTCGCTTGGAATGGGAGCCTTTTTAATCTTGGCAAAGGACAATAGTGCTTGGCTCGCGGTGAACTTCTCGTTCTTAATTATTCTCACATTGACTTCGCTACAAGTGATAAATTTTCGGCTAGCCTCCTTACTCTCGGGGGAGAAACCTATTCTTGATATGATGAGCGCAATTAATAAACAAGTGTGGTCATTTGGAGGGTTTTTACTGTTGGTATTGTCCTTGTTTTGGGTGCTCAACCAAGAATCGCACATTCATTTCGAACGCCTGTATGTTCTAATCGTGATGGCCTTGATGATTTGGCGCATGGTTAAAGGACTTCGCTTGGCCTTGCAATTAAGATATAAATGGTATTATTTAATTTTGTATCTTTGCACCCTAGAAATATTACCCTTGTTCATTTTATCAAAATTGGCCTTGGAATATTTCGCAAAAATGGTGTGATTTTTTATTACGTAAAAACAACGGAACTTGGCCATCAAGACAATTTTAGTTTCGCAGCCTAAGCCTGAAGGGGAGAAGTCTCCTTACTATGACTTGGCTGAAAAGTACAAGTTGAAAATCGACTTTCGTCCGTTTATCAAAGTAGAAGGCGTAGACCCAAAGGAATTTAGAGCTCAACGTGTTAATTTAGCTGATCATACGGCGATTATTTTAACTTCAAAGGTAGCAGTTGATCACTTCTTTCGTATCGCAGAAGCAACGAGATTTGAAGTTCCGGATACCACAAAATACTTCTGTATAACCGAGGCAGTTGCACTGTATCTTCAAAAATATGTGACTTACCGCAAGCGAAAAATTTTCTTTGGAAAGCAAACCATTGATGAATTGGCGGAAATGATGAAAAAACATAAGAATGAGAAATTCTTATTGCCTTGTACAGACATATTGCGCGATAACATTCCATTGACACTTGAACAACATAACGTCCCTTTTACAAAAGTCATTTTGTATAGAACGGTGGCTTCAGATTTGTCAGATTTGGAAGACGTTTATTATGACATGTTGGTCTTCTTTAGCCCTGGAGGGATTGAATCGTTGTTTAAAAATTTCCCAGATTTCAAGCAGAATGATACGGCGATTGCAGCGTTTGGTCCTACAACCGCAAACGCAGTGATTAAGAACAACTTGCGCTTGGATATTCATGCACCCCACCCAAAGGCGCCGTCTATGGTTGGAGCTATTGAATTGTTCATCAAAGATCAGCTTAAAAAGAAATAGCATTTCTTATTAAAAAATGTCGCTTTTCCCCTTTTTTCTTTGGGGGATTCTTTCTACATTTACGCAAACTTAAATTTTAATTCATGAAAAAACTATTATTCTCAGCTTTGTTGCTTGTGTCAGGAGTTAGCGCGAATGCACAGTTAGCGAATGGAAGTGTTGCTCCTAACTGGACCTTCACTGACTTGAATGGTACTACTCAATCTTTGTATTCTTACTTAGATCAAGGTAAAACCGTTTTTATCGATGTATCTGCTGCTTGGTGTGGTCCATGTTGGAACTACCACAACACGCACGCTTTACGCGATTTGTATGAAAACCACGGTCCAACAGGATTGCCAAGTGTTGTTGCTGGTACAACAAACGATGTAATGGTATTCTTCTTAGAAGGTGAACTTTCTAACACAGAAGCTCAATTACATGGTCCAGCTGCTGCAACAGGTGCTGCTGCAACTGCAACACAAGGTGACTGGGTAACTGGAACAACATATCCGATTGTTGACCTTCCAAACAATACTGCAGGTCAAGCATTCATGTCAGGATATAACATCGCTTATTTCCCAACAATTTACAAAATTTGTCCTAACCGTATCATTACTGAAGTTGGACAATTAACAGCAGCTAACTTGTATGCAACTGTAGCTGATTGTCCAGCACCAGCTTCTCAACCAGCTGACGTTGCTGCATTGGCTTATACAGGTGCTTTAGTACACTGTGAAGGTGCTTATACACCATCTGTTCAAATCCAAAACAACGGTACATCTGCGTTAACAAGCGCTACTGTAACGATTACAGTTGGAGGAACAACAGTTTCTACAGGTTCTTACACTGGAAACTTAGCTACATACGGTGTAGCAAACGTAACATGTACACCAATCGCAAACTTTACAGGTGCAACATTGTCTGTAACAGTTACGACAACTGGTGATGCTAGTGCAACTAACAATAACGTTTCTGCAACAATTGCTCCAGCAGCAAATGCAGCTTCTCAATATGTTACAGTAAACATCACAACTGACTACTATGCTTCTGAGACTTCTTGGAACATTAAAAACAGTGCTGGTGCAGTAGTTGCACAAGGTGGTGGTAACTGGGCTGATATGACTACTGGTGCTGCAGGACAAACTGTTCAAACGCCAGTTCAAGTTACATTGAACCCTACACAATGTTATACATTCGAAATCTTGGATGCATATGGTGACGGTATCTGCTGTAACTATGGTAACGGTGCTTACTCTGTAACTGACGCTTTAGGTGCGGTTGTAGTTTCAGGTGCTTCTTTCGCTTCTAGCGAGCAAAAAGCATTCAAAACAGGAGTTTTAGGATTGAACGAAATGGAAACAATTGCATTGAACGTTTACCCTAACCCTGCATCTGATGTATTGAACGTAACTTTCGAAGCAAACAATGCTGATTTCGTTATCACGTTAACGGATCTTCAAGGACGTGTAATTTCTTCTAAAGAAATGACAAACTTGAACGGTACGCAATTGGTATCATTTGCTACGGCAAATGTTGCTGGTGGTAGCTACATCGTAACTGTTGCTTCTAACGGTACAAAAACAACTAAAAACGTTGTGATTAAATAATCACACTCACGCTTTGGAAACGCCCTCAATTGAGGGCGTTTTTTTTTGACTATACTTTATGTTTATTCCTTTCCAATCAGCGCTGAACTTTCCACTTCCAGAGAAGTTTACATATCCATTTTATTATCAACCTCATCCTATCGCACTTCTTGCCTCGAAAGAACTTCAAGTCAGATTACTAGAACAGGAATTTCAACACGATTTCGGTATCAATCAAGTTGAACGCAATGGTGCCATTGGTAAGATGTTTGGCGTTTTAGTGGTGCAAAATGAACAAGGCGAATTAGGATACCTAGCTGCATTTTCTGGAAAATTGGGAAATTCTAATGAGCATGATGGATTTGTGCCGCCCGTCTTTGATCTACTAGATCCAACAGGATTCTTTCGGAAGGAAGAAATAGAAGTCAATGAGTTGACATTGCAGCTCGAAGAGTTGCTCAACGATAAAGAATACATCCTTCTTCAATCAAAAGTCGCGCAAGTGAGAATGGACTTTCAACAATGGAATGATGCAGAAAAAT
>Ga0228701_1000047_pt1 | contig 158305 bp, 167 predicted proteins | sample McNCre117_Aug_MG_2_FD_178017 | JGI IMG/M metagenome (GOLD analysis project Ga0228701, IMG submission 178017) | Freshwater microbial communities from McNutts Creek, Athens, Georgia, United States - 11-17_Aug_MG | ecosystem: Environmental > Aquatic > Freshwater > Creek | place: USA: Georgia...
GTCGAATAATAAGGCCTTAGAAATTTATAATCCAACGTCGAATACAATAGACTTAAGCGCCTATTTTGTGGCACGTTACTCAAACGGAGCAACGACAGCTACAGTAGCAAACGCGATTCAATTAACTGGAACAATTGCCCCACATGATGTGTATGTGGCAGTTTTAGATAAACAAGATCCACTTGGAACGGGACAAGAAGCTCCGATTTGGGATTCATTACAAGCTAGAGCGGACGGATTTTATTGTCCAGTTTATAACACATCTAATTCTTTTTATTGGAATGGAAACGATGCTGTAATGTTGGCAAAAGGAACATTACCTGCAACCGCAACAACTTTAATCAACGCAACGAATGTACCCGGATTTGCGATTGTTGACTTGTTTGGAAAAATCGGAGAGAATCCAGCAAACGAAACAGGGACATCTTCTGGAAATGATGGAGCTTGGTCTACGCAATTTCCTTACAGTACAGGATTAGGCGTACTTGTAACGAAAGATCATTCCATGATTCGTAAACCAACTGTGGTGAAAGGTACGACTGCGAATCCATCTTTCTTTAATCCTATGTTAGAATACGACACGATTCCACCTGTCATTGTTCGCTTGGATGCAAACGGAGATACCTTATTTGGCACGAGCGGTAATCCAATTTTAGATGGTAACTGGGCGTCTTTGGGCGTACATGATTGTTCTTGTAATCCAGCTGCTGTTTCTGAACATGAAGAAATCGCATTGAGTGTGTTCCCAAATCCAAGTAATGGTATGGTGAATATCCGCAACAAAGGAAACATCCGTAAAGTACAAGTATTGAATTCTTTGGGACAACAAGTTTACACACAAGCAGTTTCAACTGGAAAAACACTTATTTCTTTGGATTTAAGCGAGTTTACTGGTGTTTACATGATTCGATTGACAGATGCAAACGGTCAACAAATCATTCGTAAAATCATTTTAAGATAAGCGGATAGGATTCTATCAACTTAGGGAAAATGAAATACATCTTACTACTTCTTGTCGTTTTCTGTGCTGAATGGAGTTTCGGACAGACAAGCGCAAAAATCACTGGTGAAGTCAGTGAAAACGCGACTAATCAACTCATTAGTGGGGCTAAAATCACGCTTTATAACAATAAGGGTGTGGTGGTGAAAAGAGCCCTGACCAATTCACAAGGAATTTACGAAATGACCGATGTGACCTTTGGCGACTATTCCATTACGTTCAAAATGATGGGATTTGATTCCATGGTGCAACAAATTCAAGTATCGAAGTCAATCATGACGGTTAACTTCTACATTGGAGCAAGTCAGGAATACCGCGAAATTAAAGTCATTGGAAACTTGGCGAATACACAAAATGTTCCTGTAGCCGTAACAAAAATTCCACTTCAAAAAATCACCGAAGAATTAGGTTCACGTGACCTACCTATGTTACTAAATGGTACACCTGGTGTTTATGCGACCCAACAAGGTGGTGGTGATGGTGATGCACGTATAAACGTTCGTGGATTCGATCAGCGTAACGTCGGAGTCATGATAGATGGTGTTCCAGTGAACGACATGGAAAATGGCGCTGTTTATTGGTCGAACTGGTTTGGACTTGATGCGATTACCGCTCAAATGCAGGTACAACGTGGATTAGGTGCAACGAAAATTGCCATGCCATCGATTGGTGGAACAATCAACATTATTACACAAGGTGTATCAAACAAACCGGGTGGATCTTTTCGACAAGAATATGGGACAGGAAGTTTATTGCGTTCGACGCTTTCCTATAATACAGGAATGACCAAATCAGGTTGGGGACTGACGTTCTCAGCTTCCTATAAACAAGCTCAAGGATGGGTTGCAGGAACACAAAGTCAAGGTAAGTTTGGGTATGTGAAGGTTTCAAAGAAATTAAACAAGCACTTAATGACCTTATCCGCTTTTGCAGCACCACAAGAACACGGACAACGTGCTTACAATCAAGCTATCCAATATTTTGACGCGAAAACAGCTAGAAACCTTGGTGCCGTTGTCGATTCGAATGCCAATTTCTACGACATGGGAATTCGATTTAATCAACACTGGGGATATCAAACGGATTTCATCACAGGAAAGAAAGAAGTCCTGAGTGAACGCATGAATTACTATACCAAACCTCAATTTACATTGAAGGACTTTTGGACGGTAAATGACAAACTATCTATATCAAACATTGCTTATGTTTCCATCGGTCGCGGAGGAGGAACAAGTATTTTTAATTCTTCTTCGTTATTACGCGATTCTACGGGAACCATCAATTGGGACTTGGTGATTCAAGAAAACAAGGTGAATTCGCTTTTCGGTACGCCAAATACGGATCCACTTTATTCCCCAACGGAAATCAAATCCAGCCAAATTATCTATGAAAGCATGAATAACCACTTTTGGGCTGGGTATTTAGGACAATTCAATTACCAATACAACAAAAAAATCGAGTTATCAGGTGGTGTAGACTTCCGGTATTACAAAGGCTCGCATTACCAAGTAATCACGAACTTATTAGGTGGAGATTACTTTGTAAGTACTGCGGATAAAAACGATGCTGATCCTATGCAACGTGTAGGCGATAAAATTGCAAAGAATGCATTTAATGCTGATCGCGATGGCATCGTACAATGGTCAGGCGCCTTCGGACAAATGGAGTATACTGATAAAAAACTTTCGTTTTTTGTTAACCTTTCCGGTATTGTTAACGGCTACAAAGGTGTGGATAAATTCCAAAAACGTGTGCTTGATTTAGGTGATACTGTCTTAAGAATTGGAGCATTTGATACCATTACCTACAAAGGCGTAACCTATGATGCTAGCAACAAAGACTTAAAGTATTACTCCACAGATTGGAAATTCCTACCTGGATTTACCTTTAAGTCAGGTGTTAGCTATAAGGTTCAGAAAAATGCAACAGCATATGTTAATGTTGGATTCTTAAATCGAACACCCCAATTTTCGAATGTCATCGACAACAATTCAAACACCTTTTTTGGTGAAATCGTTAACGAAAAAATTCTATCCGCAGAAGGAGGTTATAATTTCGCCCGAGAAAAATTCGGATTCAATGTCAATGCCTATGCCACAAATTGGAAAAACAAACCTTTCCCTTATGGTGTTGCTGTACCAGATCCAAATGACCCTACGGAGTTTATCCGAGTAAACATCAACGGAATGGACGCTGTTCACCTTGGCGGGGAATTCGACGCCGCATTCAAATTCAGTAAAAAATTATCAGGAGATGTCATGGTATCTGTCGGACAATGGTATTGGAATTCATCCAAAACAGTGATTGTCCCTCAATATGACTCGCTTCAATTTAGTTTCGATGCAAAAGGAGTTCATGTTGGTGATGCTGCACAAACAGCGATGGCTGCTTCGCTTCGTTATGAACCAATTAAAAATCTATATTTCAAAGTACAACTTCAGTATTTTGATCGCTACTATTCTAATTTTGATCCATTTACCCTCCAAGGTGCAGATGGTGGAAGAGATTCTTGGAAGATGCCTGCATATTCGCTTTTGAATGTTTTTGCAGGATATAAAATTCCATTTAAAAAATTCAATGTATTAACCACAGGTACAATTACCAACGCTTTAAATAAAACGTATATTTCAGATGCAACCAACAATGCGAATGACATATACAATTCGTTCGATGCGAAATCTGCAACCGTCATGTTTGGTGGTGGATTCCGTTTTAATTTATCACTTGCAATTCAATTTTAACTATGAAAAAAGGAATACTTAGTGCCCTTACATTTTTCGTTGTATTCAACGGAAAAGCACAGAACATTTCTCAAGTAAGGAACTTGGGGATTGGTCAAACCGTAACTGTAACTGGTGTTGCAACAAACGGAAGTGAATTAGGAAACATTCGCTACATTCAAGATGGTACCGCCGGTATCGCATGTTACGGAAGTTCTTTGTCCTCCGTACAACGCGGTGATTCAATCACAGCAACTGGTGTGTTATTTGACTTTAGTGGACTATTGGAGTTATCTCCAACAAACAGTTTTGTCAACCACGGGGCTGGAGTTTTGCCACAAGAACAAACGATTCCCTTCTCCAGTGGAACAGAAGCATTAGAGGCACAATTGGTGCGATTTGACAATGTTACTTTCGTTCAAACTGGAACTTTTGCAACAGGAAATAGTACCGTTCAAGTCTCCAATGGTACAGCTACATTTGATGTGCGCATCAATGGATCAACAAACATCGATGGTACAGCCATTCCAACGGGTCCAATTTCCATTATTGGAGAATTAGGACAATTCAATGCGAATTATCAAATCATCCCAAGAAACTTATTGGATATTTTCCCATATGTTGCTCCTGCAAGAGAAATCAACGTGAAAGTGAATGGAACAACTGTGTTGAACAATGATACGTATGTTGTGGGGACAACCGCTGCAACAACCGTAACTATTGAAAACTCTGGTGTCTCTAATTTAACGCTATCTGGAGTAACTTTCACAGGAACAAACGCAGCTGAATTCTCCATTAACTTAACAACAGGGACTGTTGCTGGACTTGGAAGTAACAACTATACATTATCATTCGCTCCTGCTGGAACGGGTACACGTACCGCTACAATTTCGATTGCAAATGATGATAGTGACGAGAACCCATATGTGATTCATTTATACGCTATTGGAACGAACAACCTAGCAACTGAACCAACGGCCAATCCGACGAACTTAACTTTCCCATTGGTAAAAGCATATACCGTTGGTGGACAATATACAGCTGGAACAAATGCTGAAAACTACATCGTACTTTGGAAAAATGGGGCTGCCGTTACGGGTATGCCTACAGATGGAACAAGCTACAAACGTGGAGATGTGGTAGGTGACGCGCGCGTTGCGTACATTGGAAGTGGAACTGGTTTCACGCCTCGTGGAATCATTGCAAACCAAAACTACCACTTTGCTGTATTCGCTTTCAACGGACCTGCTGGATTCGAAAACTACAAAACAACCACACCAGCGATTGGGAACGTTACAAGTCAAGGACAACAAATCGCAAATTACTATGCAGGAATCAACTCTGCCTCAAGTACGTTTTTAAGTGACTTAAGTGCGTTGATTAATCCACATACCGTTGTTTCTTATTTTAATTACAAGACGACGATGATGAATCAATTCGAGATTCGCGATACCACGAACGGTCAGTCTTTTGTAACATGTGTTTATTCTGGTGAGCGCAAAGTATTTGATGAACCATTTGATTGGACAGCAGTAGGATATTCTCGTGAGCACTCTTATTGCCACTCTTGGATGCCAACATATCCATGTGATAATCCGGAGCAACCTGAATACAATGACCAACACAACTTATGGCCAACAAACTTGCAACAAGCAAATACACCACGTTCGAATTTGCCTTTAATGGACATCGATGGACAAATTGTATTTACCTATTTAGAAGGAAACGTTGGCTACAGCGGAAGTCAATTGGTATATGAACCACGCGCAGCGCAAAAAGGAAATGCAGCTCGCTCCATTTTTTATATGGCTACATGCTACAACGGACAAGGAGGAAATAACTGGCAATTGCCATCAAACCAAAGTCAAGAGACCTTGAAAACATGGCACTACAATGACTTACCTGATAATTACGAAATTGCGCGTAATGAATTTATTTTCAGCAAACAAGCAAATCGTAATCCGTACATCGACTCGATTAACTTCGTGTGCCATGTGAATTTCGCAAATATGAGCTATGTGACATGTGATGCTGGAATCGAAGAAAAACTAGCAGCAAACTTCACCGTTTTCCCTGTTCCTGCTTCAGCGAAATTATATGCTCAAGTAAATGGCTTGGATATCGTAGAATATACGATTACGGATATGCAAGGAAGAACGATTCAATCCTCTTCAAATGTACAAGTTCCAGTTTTAGAGTTGGCAACATCTAACTTTAAGTCAGGTATGTATATCTTGAAAGTTGGAACAACTTACGGACAAGTACAACGCGAATTTATCATCGAATAATGATCAAACATTTGATGTTCTTTTTGATTGGAGCAAGCCTTTTGGCTTGCTCTTCTCATTTAAATATCTCGGTTTCGAACGTTCCGCTTTCGAACGACTCGAAAGAAAAAGCTGACATCAGTCGTTTCATTTCCCCTTACAAGGATTCCATGGATCGTGCCATGAACCAAGTTCTCGCTGAATCTAGTATTTCGATGGAAGTTGGGCGTCCTTCCAGTTTGTTAGGAAATTGGGCAAGCGATGCTTTGTTTGTCAATCAAACTAGAACGGTCAAAATGGCTGAACCCATTTTTTGTTTATTGAATACCGGTGGGATCCGCTCCTCGCTCGGTAAAGGTGCGATCACGTTAGGTGACATTTACCGAATCATGCCCTTTGAAAACAGCGTAGTTTGGTTGCGCCTACCCGTTTCATCCCTCACAAAAATTCAATCTTACTTACGCCTAAGTGGTGGCGAACCGATTGCAAACGCGACGATGATTGATGGTACATTCACGGTCAATGGGGTTCGAGAAGAAACCAAATATGTATGGATTATCACCACAGACTATTTAGCGAATGGCGGAGATCGAATGGACTTTTTTCAAGATGCGGTCGAGCGAGTTGACAAAAAAACACTTTTGCGAGATGTGTTTATCGAAGAGGCCAAAATCCAAAAAAACCTCATTGTTTCACCCGAAAAACGCATTCAATAAATGAAACGCAGGAACTTTTTAAAAACAAGTATTCTCGGATCAAGTTCCATGCTTTTGATGAATTCGTTTCAATGGACGAAACAACTTCAAGAGTTGAAGGAAAAAAAGTTGGTGATCTTACATACCAACGACACACATTCACAAATTGATCCTTTTCCTACCAATCATCCAAAATATCCCAACAAAGGAGGTGTGGCACGCCGTGCAAAGCTTATTGACGATATCCGAATGCAAGAAGAACACGTTTTATTGTTGGATTCAGGAGATATTTTTCAAGGGACACCCTACTTCAACCTATTTCATGGCGAATTGGAAATGAAACTCATGAGCGCCATGCAATACGATGCCGCGACGATGGGAAATCACGATTTTGACATCGGTTTGGAAGGATTCCTTCGAGCGAAGAAATATGCCGATTTTCCCTTTTTATGTGCGAACTACGATTTTTCTAACACTGTTCTTAAAGATCAAACCCAAGCCTATAAAATTTTTCATAAAGCCGGACTTAAAATTGGCGTATTTGGAATAGGCATTCAATTAGAAGGACTCGTTTCCAACGCAAATTATGGTTCAACCATTTACAAAGACCCCATTGAAACAGCAAATTGTGTTGCCAAAGAACTAAACGAAAAAGGATGCGATTTTGTGATTTGTTTGTCCCATTTAGGGTATAGTTATCCGGATGAAAAAAAACCATCTGACTTAAAACTTGCGGTTGATAACGAACACATTGACCTCATCCTAGGTGGACACACGCATACCTTTATGGAAGCCCCATCCATTCACCGTAATAAAGGAAACAAAGAAACCTTAGTGCATCAGGTTGGATTTGCCGGATTGTTCCTTGGAAAAATTGAAGTCACGTCCAACAAGGTCGCCTGTTGGAAACATGCTATTGAATAATTCCCTACCTTCACTCGATGAAAAACTGGTCGATTTTCGTTTTAATCCTATTGTTTTCTTGTACGAAGGAAGTAAAAATCGATATTCCAGGTTATCAAAATCAACTTGTGGTAGATGGCATTATCGAAACAGGTGGACATCCAATAGTGCTGCTTTCTCAAAGTGCGAATATCTACGAACAAAGTGATCTAGCCGCCTACATTGCGCGATTCGTGTACGATGCGAATTTATCTGTGATTCATGGAAACGACACCTTTCCTTTATCGCTTTATACCATTCCAGAACTTCCCATTGAAAGTCAAAAGAAAGTAGCAGAAATGCTGCGTTTAGATTGGAACGAAGCGCTACTGCTTCCCATTAAAGTCTACAGTTCCAATGACCTCATCGCAGAAGCAAGTCAATCGTACACCTTGCACATTTCGCATGACGGTAAAAACTATGCTGGCACGACGTATTTACCCACACCAACCCCATTGGACACCGTCTTTTGGAAACCCGAGCCAGGAACAACTGATTACGGTTATTCGTGGGCCCGACTCAGCGATCCAAAGAACCAATTCGATGCGTACAAATGGGAAGTGAAACGCATACATTTGTTCAACGGCGCCCCCATTGATGACATTTACAAACGAGGTTATGGAGGCTTTTTTTCCGATCAATTTTTCGATGGAAAAACCATTGAATTTTATTACGAAAATCCATTGAAACGAAAGGACACTACCCACCTTAAACAATACAAAAGGTACTATCGACTTGGGGATTCAGTGGTCGTGAAGTTTTCAAAAATGGACCAACACGTATTCAACTTTTACGATAAAAAATATGCGCAATTGAATTCCGCCTCAAATCCCTTTGCTACTCCAATCAACGTACCATCCAACATTCCTGGACTTCTTGGCGTCTGGGCTGGATTTTCCCCGTGGTACGACACCTTATATTGTATTCCATAATTACATCCACTTCGTCAAGAACTGATTGTATTCCCCTCTCAATTGAGCAAAGTTCTTTTCAAAATACCCAATAAAATCTGCTTCAGCTTCGTGACTTTCTACCTTGCGGTGATCTACAGCTATAGGATTTGCATGTACCTCTTTAACCAATTTCGTTTCATTCATCTTGATGGCGTGTGCTAATTCGTCAATGTTATTGCGTTGAACGATGAATTGATTCTGAAAATGTTCAACATCCTTTAAGAAATCTGATGCATTATTTTTACTCGTCACTTCATCCAAACGTTCTTTCAGAATGACGATTTCTTCCTTGTAAAAATCCAGTCTTTTTAACCAATCTTGATTTTCCAAATGCTGATCGATGATTTTTGCTTTTGTAGTCATATGTTTTATTTTCTACAAAGATCACGCTGTTTTTATCACTAAAACATGACGATAATCAACGATTCAACTGATTTCTACAGGTGAAAATATCGACAAAACGGCTTAATTTGATGTATCTTTGCACAAAAATTCAACTATGTCAGAAAAAGCTGTTCGCGTACGTTTCGCTCCGTCACCAACTGGACCACTTCATATGGGTGGAGTTCGCACTGCCTTGTATAATTATCTTTTTGCAAAAAAACACAATGGAACATTTTTAATCCGTGTGGAAGATACGGATCAAACACGTTTCGTTCCTGGTGCACAAGATTATATTATGGATGCGTTGAATTGGTGTGGGATTATGCCAACTGAAGGACCAGGACTTGGTGGTAACTATGGCCCTTACGTTCAATCGGAGCGTAAAGAAATGTACCGTCCATATGCTGAAACATTGGTAACTGAAGACAAAGCCTACTACGCCTTCGATTCTGCAGAAGAATTGGACAACATGCGTGAGCAGGCAAAAACAATGGGAATGCCCAATTGGCAATACAACAGCGTGACACGCACATCGATGCGTAACTCCTTGACGCTACCGCAAACAGAAGTTGAAAAATTATTAGCGGAAGGACATCCGTACGTGATTCGTATGAAAATGCCCCGCAATAGAGACATTCGTTTCCACGATTTAATCCGTGGATGGGTGGTTGTAAACACCAATAATTTAGATGATAAAGTGCTTTTCAAAAGCGACGGAATGCCAACCTACCACTTGGCAAATATTGTGGATGATCACACCATGGAAATCAGTCATGTGATTCGTGGAGAAGAGTGGTTACCTTCTGCCCCACTTCATGTGATGTTATACGAAGCCTTCGGTTGGGACTGTCCAGAATTTGCACATTTACCTTTGCTATTGCGTCCGGATGGAAATGGCAAACTTTCCAAACGCGATGGAGATCGACTAGGATTTCCTGTTTTCCCAACGAATTGGACAACAGCAGAAGGTGAATTGTATTCTGGATACCGCGAGAAGGGTTACCTTCCTGGCGCCTTCATTAATATGTTAGCATTGCTCGGATGGAATCCAGGTACGACGCAAGAGATTTTTACCTTGGATGAATTGTGCGAAGCCTTTTCCCTAGAACGTGTTTCCAAGGCAGGAGCAAAGTTTGATCCAGAGAAAACGAAGTGGTTTCAACAACAATACTTACGTGGATTAAACAACGATGAAATTGCCGCTCAATTGAACGAAATCGGTGGATTTGACATGCCGCTTGATCGTCTAGCTCAGGTTTGTGGTTTGATGAAAGAACGCGCCACATTTGCACAAGATATTTTAACAGAAGGAAGCTATTTGTTCTCGCGTCCAACGGAATTCGATAAAGATACAATCCTGAAAAAATGGAAGGATGAAACAACCGGATACATTTCCGAATGGAAGTCCATCGTTTCTGATATCCATAATTTCACTGCCGAAGAAATTGAAAAAGCGTTTAAATCCTTTTTAGAGGCGAAACAAGTTGGCATTGGTGCTGTTCTTCTACCGTACCGTTTATGTGTCACAGGTGTGGGCGCAGGTCCAGGCATGTTCGATATTTCGGCTTTCCTCGGAAAGGATGAAGTTCTTGCACGTTTAGAAAGTGGATTAGCTCGCATTCAAACCATTCGCGATGAAGCAAGTCATTGAAGTTAACGGGATTCAATTGTACGCACACCATGGCTGCTTAAAAGAAGAGGAGCTCATTGGTGGACATTACATGGTGGACCTCGCTTTATTGACGGATTTCTCCAAAGCTGCTGAAAACGACGAGTTAATCGACACCGTAGATTATGTGGCATTGAATCAAATCGTAAAAGAAGAGATGGCCATTCGGTCGAAACTCATTGAGCATGTTGGACAACGCATCCATCTTCGCATTCGCAAGGAATTGAAGGGAATTCTTCAATTGCGCGTGAAAATCACCAAATTAACACCGCCAATCAACGGAGATGTCAAGAATGTAGCCATCGTGATTAGCGATTTGGATGTGTATTAAAAAACGCGACTAATTTTGCCATCGCCCTCGCGCGATGACTGAATGCATTTTTTTCACTCATGCTCATTTCTGCAAAGCTTCGTGTTTCTCCCTCTGGAATAAAAATTGGATCATACCCGAATCCTTCATGACCTGTTTTTTCGTATGCGATTTGTCCTTTCACAATTCCTTCGAATTGGTGCTCCTTTCCTTCCCAAAACAAAGTAATCACGGTCTTAAATTGTGCGGAGCGATTTGACTCATGTGCTAATTCAGCAAGCACCTTTTCCATGTTGTCATTGGCATCTTTGTGATTCCCAGCATAACGCGCCGAATGTACCCCTGGACGTCCATCAAGCGCTTCAATTTCTAATCCGGTGTCATCTGCGAAACAATTGGCCTGAAACTTTTCATGGACAAAGCTCGCTTTGATCTGCGAATTTCCTTCAATCGTCGGTTCCTCCTCCGGAATTTCATCGAAGTAGTTTAATTCTGATAGTGAATTGATGTCAATCCAATCCGGTAAAATGCGTTGGATTTCTTGTGCTTTGTGTGCGTTGTGACTTGCAAAAATGAGTTTCATGCATCAAAAATAGGAAATATAGCCGAAGTGAATTTTTCCCGCGCTCAATTGGATGGGATTTCCCATTTGCGAACCGAGTGCATATGAAAGTCGAAAAATACCAATGTTCGTTCCTGCAGAAAGTCCAAATCCGAACCCATATGGATGATCCTTTACATACGATAAGGCCGTATTTTCATAATACGCTTGGTTGTAGAAAACAAAGACATTTGAATTTTTGTCGAGCAAGTATCGCCACTCTAAACTCAATTGGGCCTTCGTTGTGGCGAAGATGGTCTCTTCGTTAAAACCACGTAGAGAATTTGCACCACCAAAGCGAAACAGCTCATTTTGATAAATGTCCGGTGCATGGTACGTATCCAATTGAAACAAGGTGCGGAAAGTCATTCGTTGCGCAAGCGGCAAAAAATAATCAGCCATGACATGACTTTTCCAAACAAGATCAGTACTGGATTGGTTTTTTCGCTCGCCTACTTGTCCTTCAAATTGCAGGATAAATCCAGCTCTTGGATTAGGAATATAATCCAACTTTCGACGGAAAAGCACCAATCCGTAACTATTAGATGATAAATTGGCCAATTTGCTAAACATCGGATTTACACTTGTAGTTGAAAGAACTGAGGAGGAATTAAAATAGTAATTGGCACGCAATTGCCAACCATGTTGAAATTGGTATTGAATCCCTAAGGTTGATTTAACCTCGAGAAAACTGGAATCTCTTTTATACAATTGGAAGTCAGCAATGACACCGAAAGGACTTTTGAACAAGTAAGGGAGATTCAAATTAGTTTGTAAAGATTGAGTTTGGGGCTGAATACTTCGCCATGACAATTGAAAAGACTCATTGTGTTTGGTGATGTTCATTAATTTCAATTGGACATCTCCTGTTAAGGACAATTGATTGGTCTGTGGATTGGGTTGTAAACCGATGACACCTTGAACTGAACTTGAACGATTACTTTGTAAATAGACAAACAATTCCGCACCGGATTCGGTAAACAACACTTCACAGTTTTTCTTAAGTGAAAAGATAGCTGTTTGAGAAACACGTTGTCCGATACTTTCCAACATGCTTTCATTGTACACATCGTTTACATGTATTCCAATGATGCTTTGAAGTGTACTTTTCGAAATCGCCACGTCATTCTTTAAGTGAATTTCCGTCCAACGGTAGTACGGACCCGTTTCAACGAGCAGTTCGGCATCAATCTCTTTATCGTACATCTGAACTTCCTGCAAGGACACTCGACAAAAAGGATAACCATGATTCAAATAATAAACAAGAATTTCATTGGCGAATTGAGCGAATGCCTCCGGTTTAAATGCTTGTTTGAGCCATTTCTTTCCTGGACTCGGAAATACATGGTCTACGAGTATACGTGTTGTGTCCGAAAATTGAAGAAACAATCCTGAAAACTGTTTTCCGAGCTTCACTTGGATGGAATCGTAGTCCTTTGTTTGAGCCACAAGGTTCATTTGGCAGAGAAAATAACCATTTTCCACACAATGGGTCCATACTTCTTTTTGACGCTTTTCAACCGTTGATGCCTGTTGATTCAACATGACTTTCTGTAGCGCTTTTGGAAAAGGCTCCCTATTTTCTTGAAAAAAAATCACATTTTTTTGAGTCCACCCGGAAAAAGGTAGCAAAGCAAGAAAGAATAAGGAAATCAGAACTATTTTCACTTGGATAAAAATCGAAACTTTTATGGATATAACTCCCCTTTTTTGAAAAAATTGTAACTTTATAAAATGTGCCTCGTTAGAGAGTCCACAAACAACAAAACAAATTACGATGAAAACGAAACTTACTTTATTGATCTGTGTTGCGGTAGTTACAGTTGTATTAGCTTCATGTGGAGCCGGACGCACAGCTAGTTGTGATGCTTATGGTAGCATTCAACAAACAGAAAATTCAGATTTAGCAGCGAAATAAGTCGCTAAATCTTAAAAGTTCCAGCGCTGAACATGCAGAGCCATTTGGTTTTGCATCTTCAGCGCTTCTTTTTTTGCGGCATCCGCAAAATCCAAACCGGAAGAAGCGTAGATAATTCCACGAGAGGAATTCACCAAAAGTCCACACGTTTCATTTGCTCCATATTTCACCACATCTTCTAGACTTCCACCCTGCGCTCCAACGCCAGGAACCAAAAAGAAATAATCAGGAGCTAGTTTTCGCACTTCGGCGATATCTTCCGCGCGAGTAGCACCCACAACAAACATCATTTTCTCTGAACTTGCCCATTCCATCGATTTGCGCAATACTTGTTCAAACAAAAATCCATTGTCACTTTTTTTCAGTTGAAAGTCCTTTGCTCCCTCATTTGAAGTTAAGGCTAATAACACCACCCATTTTCCTTCAAATTGTGTAAACGGCAAAACACTGTCTGAACCCATATAAGGCGCAACGGTTACAGCATCAGCGTTTAAGGTTTCGAAAAATGTTTTCGCATAATAAGTGGATGTATTTCCGATGTCACCGCGTTTAGCATCCGCGATGATCATGCATTCTTTCGGGATGTAATTGATGGTTTTCTCCAGAGAATCCCATCCTTTTGATCCGTGGCATTCGAAGAATGCTGTATTTGGTTTATAAGCAACCGCGTATGGATGTGTCGCATCGATGATGGCTTTGTTGAATTCAAAAATTGGATCGTCAAGGTCCAACAAATGAGCTGGAATTTTTCCCATGTCTGGATCTAATCCAACGCACAAAAAAGATTCCTTCAAGCGAATTTGAGCCAATAATTCTTGTTTTGTCATAGCGTCTCTCCTTTTAATTTTTCGGCATTTTCGGCCATTTTCAAGGCATCAATCATTTCTTGGATATCGCCGTTCATGAAGGAACTCAAATTGTACATCGTCTTGTTGATGCGGTGATCCGTAATTCTTCCTTGTGGATAATTGTAGGTTCTGATTTTCGCAGAACGGTCTCCAGTTGATACCAATGTTTTACGTTGCGCAGCACGTTCGTTGTGCACGCGATCTAATTCTGCTTGGTACAAGCGAGAACGCAATACTGAAATCGCTTTTTCCAAGTTTTTATGCTGTGATCGTCCATCTTGACATTCCACAACCACTCCTGTTGGAATGTGCGTCAAACGAATCGCGGATTCTGTTTTGTTAATGTGCTGTCCACCTGCTCCAGATGCACGAAACGTATCTTTTCGCACGTCATTCATGTCGAGGTTGAAATCAACTTCTTCTGCTTCTGGCAATACGGCAACGGTAATTGCAGATGTGTGCACGCGTCCTTGCGATTCTGTTTCAGGAACGCGTTGTACACGGTGAACGCCCGATTCAAATTTCAGCATACCATAAATTCCTGCACCAGCCACATCAATGGAAATCTCTTTGTATCCTTTCACTGTCCCTTCGGATGAGTTAATGATTTCATATTGCCATCCCATTTCTTTAAAATACATGGTATACATGCGAAAAACGTCTTCCACGAAAATACACGCTTCGTCTCCACCTGTCCCTGCACGTAATTCAATAATGGCATTTTTATCGTCCTCAGGATCTTTCGGAATGAGCATCATTTTAATCTCTTCTTCCATGATCGGACGTTTATTTTCCAATTCATCGATCTCCATCTTCGCCATTTCACGCATTTCGGGATCGGTCTCTTCTTCCAATAATGCTTTTGAGCTGGATAAATTTCCAAGTACATTTTTATAATCCTTGTACATTTCATTCAAGGGCTCTAAATCGCGGTATTCCTTATTGAGCTTCACATAACGATCCATATCCGAAATAATATCTGGATCGGTAATCATGGTTCCAACTTCAATAAATCGGTAATGAATTGCTTCTAATTTCGAAAGTAAATCTGACATGACGCAAAGATAAGAAGAACATCTCCGAATCCAAAGTAATCCGGAAGGGCATTCGCGAAGGAGCAAAAAAAAAGCCAACTGAAATCAGTTGGCTCTTCGCTCTTTTTTCTTGAAGCTTAGTCAATGGAACCTGTCACGCGTTTCATGAACGCATTTAAGGCATCGCGCTTTGCTGTACCGGAGCGAATATCCTTATGGACCTCTAAAGCTCCTGAATAATTGGATAACAACTCTCCGATCACATCTAATTCCTCGTCCTTAATTCCGGGTGCCTCGATTAAATTCTCGAGTGTTTCCATCGTTTCAATGACGTAGTCTTCATCGTTTTGTTCGATGAATTCAACAATGTGCTTAATGACTGGTAACCGCATCTAATACTTCTTGAATGGTTTCTATTTTATTTCCTTGTGCTTCTTTCACCAAGGATCCATTTACGAATCCGGCAAAAGTTGGCAAGTTACTCACGTTTGCAAATTGACGTGAATTCGGAAGTTTTTCTGCATCGATGTAATAAAACGCAATGCCTTCATTTTCCTCTGCCATACGCTTGAATTTCGGTTTGGTGATTTTACAATTCCCGCACCATGAAGCGCCATATTGCACCATCACTTTGGCGTTACTTGCCAAAAGCTGATCCAAATGATCTTCTGTTAATTCGGTAAACATATGCTTAGTGTTTGCTTAAGTAATCAGCTACTCCGTTGCGTGTCGCATTCATGGCATCTTTACCTTCTTCCCAGTTTGCTGGACAAACTTCACCGTGTTGTTGTACGTGTGTGAAAGCATCGATCAAACGAATGTATTCATGAACGCTACGTCCTACAGGGAAGTGATTCACTGACTCGTGAAATACCATTCCTGTCTCATCCAATAAGTAAGTTGCACGGTAAGGCACGTTATCACCTACTGAATCCTCATCAAACATATCGTAATCTAAAATACCTAATTCCATTGCTAAGTTACGCGTTGAATCCGCGATTAACGGGAATTTCACTCCTTCGATTCCTCCATTGTCTTTCGCTGTGCTCAACCAAGCAAAGTGTACTTCAGCCGTGTCACAAGAAGCACCGATAACGATGGTATTTCTTTTTGCAAATTCAGCCGCAGCTTCTTGAAAAGCGTGAATTTCTGTTGGACAAACAAATGTAAAGTCTTTTGGATACCAAAAAAGTACCACTTTTTTTTTGTTCTCTACTGCTTGTTGAAGAACGTTGATTTGAAATGCATCTCCCATTTCATCGATTGCTTTGACAGTTACGTCTGGAAATTTCTTTCCTACAAATGTTGACATATAAAATAATTTAATTTGGTTACTAATTGATTATACAAAGTTAAAGCTAAATGGTTTGCCAAACCCGATAATCTCTTGTTTTGTTGGGACAAAGTTACGCCCCAAATAACCATCTATTTATTCAATATATTTTATATTTGCATAGATTTTATTTATATGATATCCATTCAGCAAATGCAGTACATTGTTGTTCTCAGTGAAGAACGGCAATTTCAACGGGCAAGTGAGCGTTGTTTTGTCACGCAGCCGACACTTTCCATGCAAATTAAAAAAGCCGAGGAACAATTGGGTTATTTGGTTTTCGATCGTGAATCCAGTCCGCTTCGTTTGACACCAGCCGGTGAAAAACTCATTCCCATTCTTCGGGAATTACTCAGCGAGAATGAGAAAATCAAATGGCTTTCTGAGCAAATGAAAGGCAACGTAAAGGAAGAAATCCGTTTAGGCATTATCCCAACTGTTGCATGTTACTTGATTCCTTCACTTTTCAGTGAGTGGCAAAGTACGTTTGACAACATCAAATTGAGCATCCACGAAATGAAAACCACAGAGGTCCTCGAGGCACTCGAGCGGAAGGAAATTGATCTGGGCATTATTGCTGGTCCGCATCTCGATCAACGTTTGCGCACCATTCCTTTATTTCAAGAGGAAATTTTCGTTTATGCACCGGCGTTGAGTGGAACAACGGTTTCAATGGCTGACTTACAACAAATGCATCCTTGGTTATTGAACCAAGGTAATTGTTTGCGCACGCAGATGGTACATTTCTGTCAGTTAAAGGAATTCACTCCAATCAACGAATGGAACTACGAAGGCGGTAATCTGCCATTAATTATCGAAATGGTTGATCGCAATGGTGGTTACACCTTGATTCCTTCCAATTATTCACTCTCTCCAACACAACAAGAAGGAATAAAAACGATTTCTGACCTTGGAGCCGCACCAGCACGAGAGATTATTGCTCTTTGTTCGAATCGCAGCGCAAAAATGCAAGGAATGGAAGCTTTGGCTCGTAGCATTCAATTCGCATACGGAAATCCCAAACAGAAATCGCTACAGGTACTTGATTGGAAATAAAAAAGGGGTGAATTGCTTCACCCCTTTTACGATCTTATTGCGTGTTCCTTTATTGAGCTGATGCCAATTTAATGAAATCATCGTATTTCACTTCTTTTTTCACCAAGTTCACTGATGACTTAAAGAAGTCTGTCAATTTTTGCTCTGCTAAACGATCGTAAATACCGTTTGCTTGTTCTTTGTTTTGCAACAAACGAGCAGCTGTTTCTGTCAATTCTTGATCATCCGGTGCTGGTAATCCGTATTGTGCGTAATTCCCAACCAACAATCCTTTCGTGAAATCCATCACTTCTTGGTTTGTTAATTGAATGTTGTTATCCTTGAAAATACGCGTTTGAATCAATTGCCATTTCAAGGACTTTAAGTAGGCATCAAATTCCGCTGCGATTTCTTCATCTGTTACTGGTTTTTCGGAAGAAACTTGAATCCATCTTTTCAAAAATGTTTCAGGGAAGGTCATTTTCGTTTCTTCTACCAAGTGATTGTAGACGTTGCGTGTAAAAATGCGGTCTGTATCTTCGGCAAACATACGTGTCAAATCAGCGGAGATGCGTGCATGTAATTCCTCTTCTGTTTTCACTTCTTCAGCGAACAACTTCGAATACAATTCCTCATTTAAATCAGCCATTTCCATGCGCTTCACATCAGAAATAGTGAATTGGAAAGCGGACTTCATATCAGCCATCGCTTCTTCTGAAATCCCTAATAACGCTGCACAATCTTTATCGTCTTTGGAAACAATTTTCGGATCTAAATCAATGGTGTCGTTTACTTTTTTTCCTTTCAACGCTTTGATTCCTGCTTTGTTTTCCAAGAACTCCATTGAAATGGTTGTTGAATGAGAAATACCATCTGTATTGATGGTTCCATCGGCATTTTTCTCTTCAAATTTCCCCATGACCATGTCTTTGTCACCAACGACATCCGAAGAAACTAATTTACCATAACGACGACGTAAATCTTCCACTTGTTTATTAATCAAGTCTTTATCGATTTTCACTGTCGCGTAATCAAATTTTGATTTTGCATTAATGGGTAATTCGAATGCTGGACTATATCCAATTTCGAAAGAGAATTCGAAGCTATCTGGTTGTTCAAAGCTTCCTGTCATTCCTTCTCCCTCTTTTGGAATTGGATTTCCAAGAATATCCAATTTTTCGTCCAAAATGTATTTATATAAAGCGTCATTCGTCAACTTGTTCAGTTCTTCCGCTAATACGGATCTTCCAACTTGTTTTTGAATCAATCCCATTGGGACATGTCCAGGACGGAATCCAGGGATTTTCGCTGTTTTTCTGTATTTATCCAATGCAGCTTTCACTTTTCCTTGATAATCTTCTGGAGCAATGTTCACTTTCAGGATGGCATTCTGTGCATCTACTTCTTGACGAGTAATGTTCATTTTATTGTTTTTTAGTCAATTTACTACTTAAAAAAAAAGGCCTCGTTACACCAACGAGACCTTTCGTGCGGATGGAGGGACTCGAACCCGCACACCTCTCGGCACCAGATCCTAAGTCTGGCGTGTCTACCAATTTCACCACATCCGCAATTATTTGTATTCAAAAGGTTCTTTTACCCTCGCCCTACAATGTTTCCATCGTAATTGGGTTGCAAAGATAAAGCTAATTTTTTAAAATGAAAGTTTCGTGGGAAAATTATCTTCTTTTTTCCTGCATCGCTGTTCGGATTTCCTTCATAAACTCGGAAGCGTATACAAAACTGAGTATTTCTGGATTTTCCGTTGTGATAATGGAATCTTTGTCCCCACTCCACCATTTCTTACCTTGATAAATGAACAAGATATTTTGACCAATTTCAATCACACTATTCATGTCATGTGTGATGACTACTGTCGTTATATTAAACTCCGCAGTAATGTCTTTGATCAATCCGTCAATAACGATCGATGTTTTTGGATCTAGTCCAGAATTTGGCTCATCGCAGAATAAGTACTTTGGATTCATGGAAATGGCACGTGCAATCCCGATGCGCTTTTGCATTCCACCGCTACATTCTGCCGGAAACAATTTATTTCTCCCGGTCAAATTCACACGATCCAAACAAAAATCGACGCGTTTTTGCATTTCTCCTTTCGTCATATTCGTAAACATCGTCAAAGGAAACATGATGTTTTCCTCCACTGTCATGGAATCAAACAAGGCAACACCTTGAAACAACATTCCAATTTCTTCGCGGATTTGGCTACGTTCAAAGCGTTCCATGCTGGTAAAATCCCTTCCGTCAAACAAAATTTGTCCTTCATCGACTTCGTATAATCCAACCATGCATTTCGCTAAAACCGATTTTCCTTGTCCTGATTGTCCAATGACTAAATTTACTTTTCCTTTCTCAAATTGATGGTTAATGTCGAACAATACTTGTTGACCATAAAACGATTTGTTGACGTTTTTTACTTCAATCATGACAACAATAATAATTGTGTTAATATGAAGTTCGCCACCAAAATAGCGATGCTACTACTCACAACCGCTTGTGTCGATGATTTCCCCACGTTGATTGATCCACCTTTCACATAGTATCCATAAAAAGAAGATACGGACACAATTAAGAATCCAAAGACAACAGTTTTTGTCAAGGCGTATGTGATGTGGAATGGATTAAAGAAAGCGCGTAAACCTAAAACATACGTTTCAGTTGTTGTCAAATCAGAAATCATCAAGGACATCCATCCACCCAGCATACTTAAGGCCATGGAGAAAATAATGAGGATGGGGAAAAATAAAATAGCCGCAACGATTTTTGGCAATACCAAATGATTCAAGGAATTGACCCCCATGATTTCCAAGGCATCAATTTGTTCAGTTACGCGCATCGTTCCAATTTCAGATGCCACATTTGACCCCACTTTTCCTGCCAAAATCAAGGAAATAATTGTCGGTGAAAATTCGAGAATGGTACTGGATTGCGTAATGTATCCAACCGTGTACTTTGGTAAAAGCGGATTGGACATATTCGATGCCGTTTGTAAGGCGATCACTCCTCCAATAAACGTAGACATCAGTCCAACAATCGGCAAGGAGCTAATGCCAATGTTATCTAACTCATTGAACAAGCGTGAAAAGAAAATCTTCCACTTTTTCGGTCTCGTAAAGACCATTGTCAACATGAGCGTATACTTTCCTATGTTCGATAACCAATTCACGTGGCTAAGTTACGTATATTTTCTAAGTGCTCGGAGGGAGATATTTGTTTGATTTTGTTTTTAACTTTGTTCGTGTCTATTTCAAAGCGAGAACAATTTATAAAAACCTTGAATCGATTTGCCCCGGAAGTATTTACGGAGTATCTAACCGATTTAATCCTTGCTGCGAAAGTGACCTTTAAAATCGTACCGGGCCGCAGTACAAAATTGGGCGATTTCCGTGTAAAGCAAGGACAAGAAAAACCAACAATTACGGTCAACGGTGACTTGAATCCCTACTCTTTCCTTGTTACAGCCATTCATGAGTTGGCACATTTGGAAGCTTTTCGAGATCATGGCATGCGCATTCAAGCACACGGAATCGAGTGGAAACAAGCCTATCGACGCTTGATGGAGCCCGTTTTATTAAGTAAACAATTACCCGTAGACGTTGAAAAAGCACTTTGGAAAAACTTCACCAATACCAAGGCATCCTCTTGCACTGACTTACAACTGAGTCGAACATTGAAGCAATTTGACGTAAAACAAGGAACAACTTTAGAGGAAATTCCGCATAAAAGCACCTTTCATTTAAATGGAAAATCATTTGAGAAAGGCTTACTGCGTAGAAGTCGTTATCTTTGCACTGAATTAAAAACGGGAAAACCGTATTTAGTTCATGCGTTAGCAACCGTTGAAATCATCGAAAAATATGAGTACAAATAACTACGGATTAATTATGGCAGGTGGCGTTGGTAGCCGCTTTTGGCCCATGTCCACCCCTCAAAAACCCAAACAATTTTTAGATGTATTGGGAATCGGAAAGTCTTTATTGAGATTGACTTTTGAACGCATGCAGAAATCCGTTCCAACAGAGAACATTTACATTCTTACAAACACTTCCTACCGAGATTTGGTAAAGGAACAACTTCCTGAATTGAGTTTTGAGCAAATTCTGTGTGAACCGATGCGTAAAAACACGGCTCCTTGTATTGCCTATGCTGCAGCGAAAATTCATGCGAGTAATCCAGAAGCAACCTTGATTATTTCACCGTCGGATCATTTAATTGTCAATGAAACGCGCTTCCAAGAAATCATTTCTACGGCGATTTCGGTGGCGAATGAAAAACAACATTTGGTGACCTTGGGTATTGAACCAAGTCGTCCAGATACGGGATACGGATACATTGAATTCGACTTGAACAGCGGCGTTCAAAAAGGAGCGGCAACTGAAGTCATTCAATTCCGCGAAAAACCAAACCTAGAAACAGCACAGCAATTTATTGCGGCAAAGAATTTTTATTGGAATGCAGGAATTTTCGTTTGGAGAGCGGATGTCATTTTGAACGCATTAAAATCTTTCCAACCAGTTTTGCACGACATTTTTATGTCGGATATTAGTGCTTACGGTACAACTCACGAAGCAGATTTTCTTTACAATGCGTTCAATCAATGTGAAGATATTTCCATCGATTTCGCTGTAATGGAACACGCTAAAAATGTGTCCGTTGTATTGTCCGATTTCGATTGGAGCGACCTTGGGACTTGGGGTAGTTTAACGGAGCATTTACCGAAAGATCATGCTGAAAATTCGATCATTGGTGACAATGTATTTGCGTTTGATTCAAGTAATTGCTTGGTCAATGTACCGAAAGACAAATTGGTTTTATTGGATGGATTAAACGATTACATCGTTGTTGAATCAGATCATATGTTGATGATTCTCAAATCATCCAATGAGCAAGAATTGAAAAATTACTTGAAAGTACTAGAAACGAATCGTCCTGAATTCTTCGAAAAATAATGGTAAAAATCCGCGACATTGAATTAGGGGATTTCCCGCTTTTACTTGCTCCAATGGAGGATGTAAGTGATCCGCCGTTTCGTGCTTTATGCAAAAAACACGGTGCCGATTTAATGTACACAGAGTTCATTTCTTCGGAAGGACTGATTCGCGATGCAGCTAAAAGTGTTCAAAAATTAGACATTTTTGAATACGAGCGACCAATTGGCATTCAAATCTTTGGTTCGGATATCGAAAGCATGATTCAATGTGCTGAAATCATCGATCAAGTGCAGCCGGATTTATTGGACATTAATTATGGTTGTCCAGTGAAAAAAGTGGCTTGCAAAGGTGCTGGCGCTGGATTATTACAAGACATTCCTAAGATGGTCCGAATGACGGAGGCAATTGTCAAATCAACGAAATTACCGGTAACGGTGAAGACTCGCTTAGGTTGGGACGATGACACAAAATATGTCGTTGAAACAGCAGAGCGACTTCAGGACATCGGCATCGAAGCGATTTCCATTCATGGTCGGACGCGCAAACAAATGTACAAAGGAGAAGCTGACTGGACCTTAATCGGTGAAGTGAAAAACAACTCCCGTATGCGCATTCCAGTTTTTGGAAACGGAGACATTGATTCTCCAGAAAAAGCAGTGGAATATAAAAACCGTTATGGTGTGGATGGCATCATGATTGGACGTGCAAGTATTGGTTATCCTTGGGTATTCAACGAAATCAAACATTTCATGGCGACTGGAACACATTTGGCCTCACCGAGTATTCAAGACCGCGTTCAAGCATGTAGAGATCACTTGGAAATGAGCATCCAATGGAAAGGAATGCAACTTGGAATCAATGAAATGAAACGTCATTACACGAATTATTTCAAAGGAATTTCACATTTCAAGGAATACCGCACGAAGTTAGTGTCTAGTTTCAATGTAGATGAAATCATGGAGATTTTACGCTACATCGATGAACACGCAGATGAATTTCAATTCGCTCATCCGAACGAACTTTAAATCAGTTTATTTCTTCTGAAAATGCGACGTACTGGAATGTGCAAACTTCCGAAGACTTCGTGACGCGTTAAGGAATCGATGCTGAAGAAATACTTAGTCCCTTTGTTTGTCCATGTCACATGATTATTGGTACTTGGAACCAATTTCGGTGCTGAAGGACCTGAATAAAATTGATAAATCGACCCGTTCTTTTTCAATTTTAACAAAGGTGAAAACAAGAAACGAAACTCCTCGCCTTCTTTTCTCAAAATACCTTTTCTCATTAATTTATTCAAAAAGACTTGTCCGTATTCATTCATGGAAATCAAAGCAGAATATGCCGGAATGAGAATCTCTTTTTCTCGAGAAACTTCTTGCTCGTTAAAGTCCTCATCCAAAACCGTTTCAATGTAACGCTCTTTTACTTTTTGCATTCCTCCCTCAATAAAACAGAGGTCGCCCGTCCAAGCTTGAATAAATTCCGCAAAAGGAAATCCGAATCGTTTACCGATTTTCGAGAATTGCACAAACATGGAATCCTCTTTGTTTTTCTTCAATTCTTCTATATCAAGGTGGACATCGATCATGCGTTGTGTCCCAATGGAAGACGGATAACTCATTGCATTTTCTTTGCGCTTAAAGTACAGCGGTTTTGTTTTCTTCAAGTAGCTTTTCAATTTGAAACTAGAGGAATCACTGTCATGCGCAAACATCGCTGTTTCAATGCCCAATGATTTCAACTTCGCCCAATTCGAATAGATGACCAAATGTTCATTCTTGAATTGTTTTTGCGCTAGGAATCGTTTCCAATCTTTGTGAACTCCGAGGTGTTGTGCACTTAGTACTTGCTCCAATACTGCTTTGAAATCATTTCCTTTGTAGAAGAACACATAACCATCGCCATAGTGCAAGTAGGATTTATCTTCTAAATTGTAATAGTATTTCTGGTCGTTGAATACAGAATCTGAAATATCCACGAATTTCTTCAAACGCTCAATGCCACCCATAATTTTGGAACTATCCGTTAGATGCGCCATGGCTCCCCAATTGCCATTTTCGTTTCCAAAAAGGTAAATGTTTTGCTGAAGATCCAGTCCATACATTTTACCCTGTCCCAATAAAAACTCATAAGTCGTAAAATCGCGCACAGCAATTTTATTGTATTGCAACATGCCATTGGTCTCTTTGGCTAGTTCCAAAATATTTGCTGTCGCAATAAAGTCTGCGGTTGGCAGGCGATCAATTAATCGCGGAGGCGTCGGTTTCTGAAAGAGGATGTTTTTCAAGAAAAGCACCAATCCCAGCGCACCTGCGAGTAATAAAAAAGTACTGATTTTACGAAACACAGCTTACGGATTGAAGGTGGTCACTACGTAAATGGAATTAATCAAGTCCAACAAGTGTTTACCCGTTGCTTCGCTTCCTTCAAATGAATATTGCAAATTGAATTTGGTCATTTCATCGGTTGTTTTACTTGAGGTTAAATCGAATTGACCTGATTTTCCTTTTAAGGACTGAACGATTTCCTCTTGACGCGGATTCAACACTCCTGTAGGGAAACGATTTAAGGTTTCTGCAATGTCAACGTGTGCATACATGAATCCACTTTTCTTCGCTGCTTTTTTCTCTTTGCTTGAAATTGCTTTCGAAGCGTAACCATCGGCATGATTCACCGCTAAATCTTCGTCGTTCGTAATGATGAACAAACCATTTGTATTGATGAAATAAAGAGGGGCTGAATCCAAAATGGCATTTTCAAATTTCCAATATGAACCCATATTTTTGAATTTAGATGTCAAGCGGCTCATGTGTTTCATGACTTTTTCAGGAATATCAGAGCGGTCAATCGAGAAGCCCATGGTGAAAATCGGCATATCCTCTTCTGCTTCAGCCTCACGTTCACCGTATTCAAACGTTTCTTCGTCGTAATAAAACTCAATTTTCTTCGTCTTGATTTTCTTGATTCCATTGAATGTCCCGAACATACTTCCCTTGTACGTTCCGAAAAGTGCATCTTTGTTGACAAACTCGTTTAACAACTCAATGGTCAAGACGTTCATGGAGATTTGCGCGTTCTTCTCATCAGATAAAATCGGCATGATGACTTTGTACGCTTGCTCGTATGCTTGACGCAAGTTAACGTTGTAGGTAAAGTAACCCGTGCTTGACTCTGGAATATAATTCAACACGTTTTTGTCGAATTTGGAGTCATTCATTTCTTTGTAAATGGAACCGAGTTCTTTTCCGTAATGCGCTTCGACTTGAAACTCTACCAAATTATCCTTTAGAACCAAATCTCCCAAAATAACATTGCCAGTATACAGCTCCTGAATATCCTGATACAAGGAAGGTAGCACTGTTTGGAAGTACCAAAGTCCTTGGGATTTTTCAAAATTTCGAGAATTGTCCAAGTAAAATGTACCAACTGCATCGTGCGACATTTGTTTTTCAAAGCGAACGTCCGTTGTATATAAATTTACTTTGTCTAAAAACAATTCTTTCATCAAACGCTCCAATTCGCGTTCCTGCAAAATCGTTTGAACACTGTCACGCAGCTCATAATAATTCTTGATATTTGGATCTTCGGTCGCTTCAGGTGATGAAATTTGTTCAATCGGCTCGTCTGGCACAAATTCCTCTTCATTCAGAATTTCCTCTTCCTCATCTTGATAATCATCAAATAATTCATACGGCATTTCATTTCCTCGCGCATACCAAATGGAATCTGTCATTTGGTCGATGTATTCCATCGTCGGTTCAATGCGAACCAAAATGGCTGTATTTTCCTTGATAATTAAATTATTGAAGAATGTTCCATACAATTCAACTCCTGGAAATGTACCATCCAATTTTTGAAAGTCATCAAATACATCAAACAATTGCGCTTTATTTTTAACCCCAAACGTGAATCCTGAAATTTCGTTTTGATTGGTTTTCCCGTAAAATAAATTCAAGCGTTGATCGAAATCTATCCCTGCATCTTTTAACGTTTTTCCGGATGTCGAACCATCGAACAATTCCTGATGAACCTCCTCCATGAATTCGTAATTCACGAGGTCATCCATGGAAATTTTTTGCAATAAACTGATGTTGTTGATGCTAAAAACCGTTACCGCGTCTTTGGGAATAAACAATTCGGATTTTTGTCCAAACAACATCGTGCTTGTCATCAGTGTTCCGAAGTAAATAAGTGCTTTTTTCACAGGCAATTTTCAAATGAAATATGAAGCGAATTTAATCATTATCTCGTTAGTTTTTCGTCGAGATTAAATAGATTGTGTTTTCGAGTAAATCTTGGTTTTCTTTGATGCTATATGCACTCGCTTTCACCATGACTGCGGTTTTGCTTTTACTCAAGGTTCCTAAGGTATTATCGAACTTTTCAATGGGACGATCAAAACGCGTGATGGATGTATACGACCCTTCTTTTAACAACTCAAGATCATTGGATTTGTAAGCTTTCACTTTCGCACGGGCAAATGCCGGAATGGAGCGTTTCAATTTATTCCCATCCCAAGTAATCCAAATTTCGTCGGCCTCTGGACCGAGTTTATCCTTGGATACAGCCTCAATGGCATTTGCAAGTCCAGCCTGAAGTGACATGATGCTCGTAAAATCACACGAGAATTTCAAGATAAAATCGGTGTAGTTTTCTTCGATCACTACATTTGAAATTCCCGGTTGTGCATCCAGTATTTTCGCGAACTCCCCTACTTTCGCACTGATTTCTTGAATGCTTGGCACTTTCTTGCCGTCTAAACTATCCAAGGCAAGTATCGAATTGACTTTCACCTTACTTGCGGACAAATTCACTTTGTAACGCAAGGTTCCGGAGCCATCGTTGTGCATGGTTAAATCATCGGAGATTTCGATGCACGAAACCAAGGATAAAAACAAGACGAAGAGTAGGATAATTTTTTTCACGTCGGACTGAAATCAAATGTAGTGCCAAAATTAATCAAATAGATTCGTTTGGCGCTTGCTCAAAGGCACAAATTCCTTGCGTATTTCTGGAACATTTGGCTCTTTGGACAAGATGAGTCGTTTTTCGATGGAAATTGCTTCCATTCGTTCGGATGGAAAACGTTGAGAAAGATCCCATTGCACCATTCCACTCAACCATTTTTCCTCCTGATCCTCACTTAAAATGAGCGGCATGCGCTTTTTCACGTTGTGAATTTCAGACATGAGTTCATTTGCCTCACACGTCACGATGGTAAAGGTTTGTTCAAATGTTTGCGTTTGCGGATTCAACCAAGTATCAAATAATCCGGCAATGGAAAAAAGTTCCTGGTCTTTCACTTTGATCAAAAACGGTTCTCTGTTCGCTCCTTGTTTCTGCCATTCAAAAAAACCGGTTGACGGAACCAAACAATGCTGACGATTCCACAGATGTTTGAAGGAACTGCGTTCTTGCAGCGTTTCAATACGCGCATTCAGCGTTTTATTCGCTATTTCATCCGTGTCATTGGACTTAAACCAATGTGGAATCAACCCCCATTTCATGGACTGTATGGATGTATCATTGGTGATGATACGCCAAGATGGATGAGAAAATCCAGACGCATAATAAATAGGGGTGTCAGGGATTAGCTCTGGGACAAGTTTTTTATATCGTTTGGCCAAATCAATGTTGACAGAAGTCGATGAATTTGCGTAACACATAAGCGAGATTGAAGAATAAAGGTAAGAAATCGTAGATTTTAAGCAACAAAAAAGCCACTCTTTCGAGTGGCCGTATATAGTCGTCTCTCGCTATCCGAATGAATCGGGAAGAAAGAAACGGAAAAGAGCCCGAAGGCTCTTATAAATACTACATCATACCGGGCATTCCGCCTCCCATTCCTGCCATTGCAGCAGCTGGATTTGCTTCTTCCGGTTGGTCTGCAATCACACATTCTGTCGTCAACAACATCGCTGCGATGGATGCCGCATTTTCAACCGCAATGCGCGTTACTTTCGTTGGATCGATGACTCCAGCTTTGTACAATGCTTCGAATTTCTCTGTACGTGCATTGTATCCAAAGTCATCTTTTCCTTCGCGTACTTTCTGAACGATGATTGCTCCTTCTCCACCAGCATTGGCAATGATTTGACGCAATGGCTCTTCAGCTGCGCGTTTCACAATCGCAATTCCGGTTGTTTCGTCCTCATTCGCTCCTTTTAATTTATCCAAGGATTCGATGGCACGGATTAATGCTACACCTCCACCTGGTACGATTCCTTCTTCCACTGCCGCACGTGTCGCCGCCAATGCATCGTCCACGCGGTCTTTTTTCTCTTTCATCTCCACTTCTGTTGGAGCACCTACGTAAAGTACGGCAACTCCACCAGCCAACTTCGCTAAACGCTCTTGCAATTTCTCACGGTCGTAATCAGAAGTAGTTGATTCAATTTGAGAACGGATTTGTCCAACGCGCGCTTTGATATCCGCCTTTGTCCCTTTACCGTTAATGATTGTTGTATTGTCTTTATCGATTTCGATTTTTGCTGCAGAACCTAACATATCCATCGTCACGTTTTCCAAGGTCATTCCGCGTTCTTCAGAAATCACTTGTCCTCCTGTTAAGATGGCAATATCTTCCAACATTGCTTTACGACGGTCACCGAATCCTGGAGCTTTCACAGCTGCCACTTTCAACGATCCACGCAATCTATTCACCACTAATGTTCCTAACGCTTCTCCGTCAACATCTTCCGCGATGATTAACAATCCTTTTCCAGCTTGAACAACCGGCTCCAAAATTGGCAGCAATTCTTTCATGCTTGAAATTTTCTTTTCGCTGATCAGGATTAATGGATTTTCCATTTCCGTGATCATTTTTTCCGCGTTTGTAACGAAGTATGGCGATAAGTATCCACGGTCGAATTGCATTCCCTCTACCGTTTTCACTTCTGTTTCTGTTCCTTTCGCTTCTTCAACCGTGATGACACCATCATTTCCAACCACTTTCATTGCTTCAGCGATCAATTTACCGATGGTTTCGTCGTTGTTCGCTGAAATCGTTGCGATTTGTTGAATTTTGCTGTTATCTGAACCAACCTCTTTCGAAATCTTTTTCAAATTTTTCACAACTTCCGTCACCGCTTTATCAATTCCACGTTTTAGGTCCATTGGATTTGCTCCAGCGGCTACGTTTTTCAATCCAGCGCTCACAATTGCTTGAGCTAATACGGTTGCAGTTGTTGTTCCGTCCCCAGCGATATCCGCTGTTTTCGAAGCCACCTCTTTCACCATTTGCGCACCCATATTTTCGATTGGGTCTTTCAATTCGATTTCTTTGGCAACCGTTACACCGTCTTTCGTAACGTGTGGTGCTCCGAATTTTTTACCAATCACTACGTTGCGACCTTTCGGTCCCAAAGTTACCTTCACTGCATCTGCTAATGCATCTACTCCTTTTTTTAATTTCTCACGTGCTTCTACGTCGAAAAAAATATCTTTTGCCATGTTACGTTAAGTTTGAAAGATTAATTAAAAAATACCATAAATATCAGACTCTCTCATAATCAGAAAGTTCTTTCCATCAATTTTGATTTCTGTCCCAGCATACTGACCGTATAAAATAGAATCACCAACTTTTACTGACATTGGCTCATCTTTTTTTCCGGATCCAGCTGCTACAACAATTCCGCGCAATGGTTTTTCTTTTGCCGTATCTGGAATGATGATTCCGCTTGCTGTTTTTTGCTCTGCTGGCGCAGGTTCTACCAGAACTCTGTCTGCCAAAGGTTTGAAATTTACTGACATTATTTTAAGTTTAATTTGATTCGATTTTTACCAATATTATGCCACTGAAGGAAAGCGGACAATTTTTCGCTTTGGGACAAAAAAAATGTCAGCATGCGTGACATACTGACATTTTACATTCATTATTTTGTAAGGACTATTTATTTCCTTGAGCCGGAGCTTGTCCTTGACCTTGTTGTGTTTGTTGTGGTTGAGCAACTGGTTTTGCTGCTTTTGGTTGACGAATGGTCATCACCAAACTCACTAATACGATTGTTGCTGCAAGACCCCAAGTCATTTTATCAATTAACTCATTTGTTTTTTGAACACCACCCAATTGTGATGGCGAACCGAAATCAGAACTCAAGCCCCCACCTTTGGGATTTTGAACGTAAACAACTAAAATCAACAAGATACTTGCTGCGATGATAAGTATAGATAATAATAAATCCATGATTAAGAATTAAGTTTTCTCTTTAAATTTCTAATTTGGCTTGCAAAGAAACTCTTTTTTTCCGGAAAAGACAAACTTAATTGCTCATAAACTTGAATTGCCTTGTTAATATTTCCTTGTAAGGCAAATATTTGGGCAAGTGTTTCGCTCACAGGCATGGCATTTTCACTAACACTTTCCTTTGCTTTTTTCAACGGTGAATAGAATTCCTTTTTCGGTTTTTCAAAATGGTAGAAACTCGGTTTTTTCTCAACTTCAGACTCTTCTTCGTGTTTTCCATCGAGAATTTCACCCATTTTTAACCAATCTGTGAAGGTTTTCGGTTCATCACGAACAATGGTTTTGTTCGGCATAATCTCCTCCACTTCTTGTTCTACTTCCTCACTGTGAATGCTGAGGTCCTCATTCGCTAATTCTTCTTTCACATCTGGATAAGCCATTTGCAAATAGGATGAGCCAATCACCGCAGACTGAATCAAGGCTTCAACTTCCGGTTCGGAGTCCAATTGATGTGGGATATTCAGCGGCAATGCTTCTTCCTCCTCCACTTCAGGAATCAGATTCAACGGAGCCTCCTCTAACGCAACGTGGGTAGATGCTTCGATTTGTTCATTTACCACTTCAAGCACCTCTTCGATTTCGCTGTGCACCGTTTCTTCAGACTCTTCCAACACCGGCAACATTATTTCTTGCTCCACGGCTATTTCGACCCCGACCTCATCCGGGGTCCGCTGAACGATGTCCTCATTCTGTTTCGCGCTTTCTGTTAAAAAGCCATATAACAATTCCCGATTTGGAATTTGATAAGCAAACTTCTCTAATTGTGAATTGAAGCGCAAATCTTGGTCATTCGCTAACGACTTTAAATACAAAGTAACAAGACTGGACGAGTATGGATATAATTCCATCAATTCTTTCAACTCAGGCAAATGCTGTGTGGAACAACTATTCAAATCCTTCATTTGAAGGTGTATGGAATCACGATTCAGCATTACCAGTTACTTAACAATTTATTGATTAAATCTTGAACCATTTGAACTGAAATGTCCTCGAACAATTTATTTTCCACTTCCGATAAATTGGTCCCTGCATTAAAATCCGCAAATCGTGTACTGGTCAGGATCCATTGTTCTTCCTTGGGTTTTTTAATGGAAATGTTCATTTGAACCGTCATTGTTAAACGGTTTTGCGATGCGTTGTCATTACCTTGTATCGCCAAAGGTTGAACATTGTACTGCGTAATTTTTCCATCGATGTTTACTTCACCGTTTCCAAAGTTCGTATTTAACAAAAGAGGCGTGTTATTTTGGACACCATCCTTCATTTTTTCGGATAACAAAGGAGCAAAATTCAAAGGACAAGTAGCCGCTTCAATTTCCAATGTCTTCAGGGTGAAGGTTTTCCACTCTTCGGGCATGCCTCCTTTGTCCTTGAAGGAAAAGCTACTTGGCCAACAAGACCCTAAGAGTAATACCAATAAACCAAATAACAGGTTTCTCATTTATTCACCAAGTTGATATTCTTTAATTTTTCGGTACAAGGTACGCTCTGAAATCCCTAATTCCAAGGCTGCGTATTTTCGTTTTCCTCGGTGTTTTTCCAAGGCTTTTTGAATCAATTCCTTTTCGCGATCTTCCAAAGATAAGGATTCTTCTATTTCTTCGTGTACTTCAAATGTTTCGGGAAGCACAGGGTAATTCGGGTGATGATCAGCGGCCACAGCTGGTGGTAAAATTCGCGCAGTCGAAGGCGATTCATCATACACATCTTGATAGATGCGATTGACAATAGCTGTTTGATCGTTGTTCAATGGCATCGTTGCACCATTGTTGACTACCTCCAAGACTAATTTCTTTAATTCAGTTAAGTCTTTCTTCATGTCGAATAAAAACTTGTACATCAATTCGCGTTCAGAAATAGACTCTTGACTTTGATCGTTTTTAACCAAAAAACTCGATTTTTCGGTAATGGGCTGCAAATAGGATGCTAAAATCAGTTCATCAATGTCCCGTGAAGTTTCAATCACGGATAACTGTTCAACCAAATTTTTCAATTGACGAATGTTGCCTGGCCATGGATAATTTTGCAGTAAATGAACCGCTTCATCCGTTAATTTAATGGCTGGCATGCGGTATTTCTCCGCAAAGTCATTGGCAAATTTGCGAAACAACAAATGCACATCCTCTTGACGATTTCTTAATGCTGGCAATTGAATCGGAACTGTACTCAAACGATAAAACAAATCCTCACGGAATTTACCAGAGTGAATGGCTTGCTGCATGTTTTCGTTCGTCGCAGCGACCACTCGGACATTTGTTTTAATTACTTTGGAGGATCCAACTCGAATGAACTCTCCTGTTTCCAGAACGCGTAATAAGCGGACCTGCGTCTGCATCGGCAACTCAGCAACCTCATCCAAGAAAATGGTTCCGCCATTTGCTACTTCAAAATATCCTTGTCGACTTCCACTTGCTCCTGTAAAGGACCCCTTTTCGTGTCCAAAAAGCTCAGAGTCAATCGTTCCTTCTGGAATTGCACCACAGTTTACTGCGATGTATTCACCATGTTTTCTGGCGCTTAATTGATGAATGACTTGAGGGATAATTTCCTTTCCTGTTCCACTTTCACCAGTAACGAGCACGGAAATATCCGTTGGCGCCACCTGCATCGCAACTTCTAAAGCGCGATTCAAAACGGGAGAATTCCCGATGATTCCAAATCGTTGTTTAACCTGTTGAATGTTCATTTTATACTTTTTAACACACAGAAACTACTTCACCCATCAAGGTAGCAGAAGTACAATCATCGATACGCACCATCACGTATTGCGCTTTTTGATATGTTCCCTTTGGAAAAACAACCATGGAATTTCTTCCCGTTCTTCCACACAAGTGTTCTTCTGATCGCTTCGATGGACCTTCAATCAATACTTTTTGAATGGTACCAATTTGCTTTTTGTTCGATTTCAAAGAATGTGCCAATTGTTTATCAATAATTTCGTTTAATCGTCGTCCTTTCACTTCTTCCGGAACATCGTCATCAAAACGTCTTTCCGCCAAGGTTTTAGGTCGTTCAGAGTATTTAAACATGTATGCGAAATCGTATTCAACGATGTCCATTAATGACAATGTGTCTTCATGTTCTGCTTCGGTTTCACCACAGAATCCAGTAATGACATCCGTTGAAATGGCGCAATCAGGTACGATGCGTTTGATGGCATCAATGCGCTCCAAGTACCATTCGCGCGAATAACCACGATTCATTCGGTAGAGTACGTCCGTATTACCTGATTGAACAGGTAAATGTATGTAAGGACAAATGTTTTCGTATTTCGCCATAACTTCGAGTACATCATCCGTCATGTCTTTTGGGTGGGAGGTACTGAATCGGACGCGCAACTCTGGAGAAACCAAAGCGACCATTTCCATCAATTGTGCAAAGTTGGTTGTTTCCTCTTCTGGATTTTTCACTTCACCTTTCGAACTTAAATTCCAACGGTAAGAATCCACGTTTTGTCCGAGTAACGTGACTTCGCGGTAACCACGAGCAAATAGGTCTTGACACTCTTGAACAATGGTATGAGGGTCACGGGAACGTTCACGTCCACGTGTAAACGGCACGACACAAAACGAACACATATTATCGCAACCACGCATAATGGTTACAAATGCTGCAATTCCACCTTGATCCAAACGCACGGGAGAGATGTCCGCATACGTTTCATCACGCGACAACAAAACATTCACCGCTTTTTGTCCCGTACCAACCTCTTCGATTAAGTTCGGTAGGTCACGGTATGCATCCGGACCTGCGACGAGGTCTACTAATTTTTCTTCCTCCAATAAGTTCTTCTTCAAGCGCTCAGCCATACAACCAAGGATTCCGACTACTAATTCTGGATTATTCTCTTTTTTAATTTTAAATTCAGTCAAGCGATTTCGTACGCGTTGTTCAGCATTCTCTCGAATGGAACATGTATTTAATAAAATCACGTCCGCTTCATCCATGTTGCGCGTTGTTTCATATCCATCTTGTGCTAGAATGGACGCAACGACTTCACTATCTGAAAAATTCATTTGGCAACCGTAACTTTCCAAATACAGTTTTTTCTTTCCTTCTCCACCTTGATTCGTCAATTCAATGGCTGTTCCTTGGATTGCTTCGTCAATTACTTTATTTTCAAATTCCATTTCTTCTTCATTAATAGGGATGCAAATTTACGACAAATAAAACGGCATGACAAATTGACATATTAAATTCATGGATGTATTTTTTTTGTTGTTTTTTTTTCTTAACCATAGGTTAAAGGAAAAGGGATAAAAAAAATTGCAGTGAACAAGTTGCTATTTGCCGTGTTTTCCATATACATTTGTCACCAAAATTCTTCTTATGGCTAAAAATCTGGTAATCGTTGAGTCCCCTGCGAAAGCAAAGACCATTGAATCTTATCTTGGAAAAGACTTTATTGTGAAGTCTAGTTTTGGTCACGTTAGAGACCTCACCAAGAAAGGTTTAGCGATTGAAATCGACAATCATTTTAATCCATTATATGAAGTGAGCGCCGACAAAAAACAAGTCGTCGCTGAATTGAAAAAATTAGCGAAAGCAGCGGAAGTTGTCTGGCTAGCGACCGATGAGGACCGCGAAGGAGAAGCTATCTCTTGGCATTTATTCGAAACATTGGACCTTGCCAAAAAAGATACTCACCGCATTACGTTCAATGAAATTACCAAAACAGCGGTGTTGAAAGCCATTGAGCACCCACGAAAAATCAACAAAGAACTAGTTGATGCGCAACAAGCACGTCGTGTACTAGATCGCATTGTTGGATTTGAGCTTTCTCCTGTTCTCTGGAAAAAAGTTCGTCCAAGTTTATCCGCAGGACGCGTACAGTCTGTTGCGGTTCGATTAATTGTAGAACGCGAACGAGAAATAGAAGCATTTCAAGTGAATCCTTTCTTTCGTGTCAATGCGAATTTTGGTGCTCAAAACGGCATCTTAAAAGCGGAATTGAACCGTCATTTGGATCAAGAAAAAGAAGCACAGAGCTTTTTGGAGATGTGCAAGGGTGCTTCCTTTTTTGTCGAAGACGTACAACAAAAACCGAGTACCAAATCGCCAGCAGCACCATTCACCACATCCACCTTACAGCAAGAAGCCAGTTTAAAACTTGGATTCTCGGTAACGAAAACAATGAGTGTCGCACAGCGCCTGTATGAATCCGGACACATCACCTACATGAGAACGGATTCCGTGAATCTTTCCGAAACGGCCATCAATGGAGCAAAAGCGGCGATTGAATCATTTTATGGAGATCATTATTCCAAACCAACCAAATACACAACCAAGAGTTCCGGAGCCCAAGAAGCCCATGAGGCGATTCGTCCAACGGACTTTGAAAAAACAACCATTTCTGCTGAACGCGACGAGACAAGGTTGTACGAATTGATTTGGAAAAGATCGATTGCGAGCCAAATGGCGCATGCGAAATTAGAGCGTACTACGGTAAAGATAGGTGGACTACCAACCAGCGACTATTTCACAGCAAAAGGTGAAGTAATTGTATTTGACGGATTCCTGAAAGTATACATGGAATCAACGTTGGAGGATGAACAAGACGAAGAAGCAGAAGGATTATTGCCAAAAGTTTCTGTCAATGAAACCCTGAACATGAATGTTTGTACGGCTGTTGAGCGATTTACCCGTCCACCTTCCCGCTACGTGGAAGCTTCATTGGTGAAAAAATTAGAGGAGTTAGGAATTGGTCGTCCATCTACGTATGCCCCAACCATCTCCACAATTCAAAAAAGAACATACGTTGAGAAACAGGAACGCGAGGGAGACCTTCGTCATTATTGTTTATTGACCCTTGAAAAAGGAGCCATTTCGAAAGAAACCAAATCAGAGACAACAGGGAAAGAGCGAAACAAACTTTCTCCAACGGATATCGGTATCGTTGTGACAGATTACCTTCAAGCGCATTTTGATCAAATCATGGACTACCAGTTCACCGCAAAAGTAGAAGCGGAATTCGATGAGATTGCACAAGGTAGATTGGAATGGACCAACATGATGGAATCCTTCTACAAACCTTTCCATACAGTTGTTGAGAATACGTTAGAACACAGCGAACGAGCTACCGGAGAAAGAGAACTTGGTGTTCATCCCGAATCCGGGCGCAAAGTCATTGCACGCATTGGACGTTTTGGACCAATGATTCAGGTGGGTGATGAAAAAGCGGATGGCGAAAAAGCACTTTTTGCATCATTGCAACCAAATCAATCCATTGGAAATATTTCCTTGGAAGAAGCGTTAAAATTATTTCAACTTCCACGCGTTGTTGGACAATACGAGGAGCAAGACTTGAAAGTGAATAACGGTCGTTTTGGGCCATACGTTCAAGTTGGAAAAGTATTTGCCTCGATACCAAAAGGAGAAGATCCAATGACCATTACCTTTGAGCGAGCGTTAGAAATTTACCTCGATAAATTACAGGTAGAAGCGAATCGTTTGATTAAGTCTTTTGACGAGCGTCCAGATGTTCAGTTATTAAACGGTCGCTATGGTGCTTATTTAAAAATTGGAAAGGATAATTTTAAATTACCAAAAGATACCGTAGCCGAAAACTTGACACTTGAAGAATGCATCGAAATTTCAAAAAGCGATGCTGCTAAACCATCAAAAAAACGTTCGTTTCGAAAAAAATAAGTATTATTGATTCGATAATCTTTAGATTTACGTTATGAATGGAAGTGTCAACAAAGTGATTCTGATCGGAAACCTAGGGAAGGACCCAGAAGTTCGACGCCTTGAAAATGGTGCGGTTGTGGCTTCATTTCCTTTAGCAACTTCCGAAATTTACAACGACAAGCAAAGTGGTGAACGTAAAGAAATCACCGATTGGCACGACATCGTTTTGTGGCGTGGTTTAGCTGAAATTGCGGAAAAATACATTCGTAAAGGAACCAAAGTTTACATTGAAGGAAAGTTGAAGAAACGTTCTTGGCAGGACAAAGAAGGAAATGTGCGTTATGCAACTGAAGTTGTTGGCGACGATTTGACGATTTTGTCCAGAAACGAGCCAAATGAACGTTCAAATGCACCATATTCATCCGAAGGAAAACCCGCTAATCCTTCACCAATGAGCGGTTTAGATAACAACATTGAAGATTCTTTACCTTTTTAACCATGAGTCTAATTGAGCCTCCCAGTTTACGCATTGCAACGAAAATAGTCCAAAGTGGATTTGATTCCACCACAGTGATTTACATCATTTGCATTGCGTTGTTATTGTTAATTTCTGCTTTGATGTCCGGATCTGAAAGCGCCTTCTTTTCCCTGCGCCCCGCCGACAATGAGGATTTAAAAAAGGAAAATAGTTCGCGATCGAAACTCATATTAAGCCTCCTTTCCAAACCGAAAGAATTGCTTGCAACTATCCTGATTACTAATAACTTCGTAAATGTTGGAATTGTCATCTTATCGACCTTCATTTTAAATGATGTTTATCCGGTAACGCAAGGATCTGAATTGAAGCGCTTTTTATTGGAAGTAGTCGGGATTACTTTTTTAATCTTGTTAATCGGAGAGGTTGTTCCAAAGATTTTTGCCGCACGAAATACCATGCGAGTCGTTCGTTGGATGTCATATCCATTGTACTTTTTAGGCTCAGTCCCTCCACTTTCTTGGTTAAAAATTGCATTGGTTCGCGGAACAAACTTCATTCAAAAACGAACGAAATCCTCGGTTAAAGTTAACCAAGATGAATTGGAACAAGCTTTAGCCTTAACAAAAGAAGATTCGAGCTCAGAAGAAGATCATAAAATTCTGGAAGGTATTGTGAAATTCGGAAAGACCGAAGCTAGTCAAATCATGACGCCGAGAATTGAAGTGGAAGCGATTGACACGGATTCAAGTTTTCAAGAAGTCATGCAAACGGTTTTGGAAGCTGGATATTCACGCATGCCCATTTTTGAAGAAACCCCAGACAACATTGTGGGAATCCTGTACATCAAAGATTTATTGCCGCACCTAAACGACGTAGAGACCTTTGATTGGAAAACCATCATTCGCAAACCATATTTCATTCCTGAGAACAAAAAAATAAACGATTTATTGCAGGAATTCCGCAGCATGCGCATGCACATGGCCGTTGTGGTAGATGAATACGGAGGTGCAAGTGGAATTGTGACTTTAGAAGATATTCTGGAAGAAATCGTTGGGGACATCACCGATGAATTTGATGACCATGAAATTGCCTACACAAAGCTAGACGATCAGACGATTATCTTTGAAGGAAGAACTTCCTTAAATGATTTTTACAAAGTCGTTGGCGAAAATTATGAGGAATCATTCGAAGCGGTAAAAGGAGAAGCGGAAACCATTGGTGGATTGGTGTTGGAACACGCAGGACGCATCCTAAAAAACAACGAGTTCATCGTCATTGAAAATGTCAAATTCATCGTTGAATCTTCGGATAAAAAACGCATGAAAACCATTAAAATCAAATTGCCATGAGACGCTCAATTTATGTTGCACTGACCATGTTAAGTGTTCTCATTTACTCCTGTGGAGAAGACGCACCTGTTCCAAAACCATCGACGTATTTGCGCATGAATTTGCCGGAACACAGTTACCGTATGTTCAAAGGAGATTGTCCTTTTTCCATGAAATTATCCAACTTGTATTTTCCTAGTGCAGCTGAAAAACCGCAGTCTAATTATTGCGTTCAAGAAATTGATTTGGGTCCATTAAATGGGAAATTGTTTATGTATTATTTGACCTTGCCTAGTAAAGACTCCTTAGCTGAAATCATCAACTTCGCCAATGACAAAGTCGACGAACATAAGATCAAAGCAGATAAAATCAACTTTGAGCAGATCATTCAACCAAAAAAGAAAGTGTACGGTACCTTTTTCGAACTGAAAGGAAACGTAGCTACGAATTTTCAATTTTACCTAACCGATTCCAGCACACATTTTGTTCGTGCAGAAGTATTGTTAAATTGTCGTCCGAACTATGATTCTCTACGCCCATCCTTAGAGTATTTGAAGCAAGATTTATTGGAACTCGTTCACCACTTTCAATGGCAGAAATAAAACAACACGTTTTAATTGCTTTAGGGTCGAACCTTGGGGATACTGAGAAAAACCTGCGTGTTGCGATTGACCAAATCCGAGAACATATTGGCGACATTGAATCCATTTCTCGTTTTTACGCATCGAAAGCCGAAGGATTTGACAGTGAATTCACGTTTTCCAATGCCTGTTTAATTTGTCAAACGACATTGGCTCCCCATGCACTACTCAGCGAGTTAAAAAAAATCGAGTTCGCAATGGGGCGAACGAAATCCAAGGAAAGCTATGAGGATCGCATCATCGATTTAGACATTATTTTTTACGGTAACGTACAACTTCAAACGCCTGAATTAACCATACCACATCCACGATTCAAGGAACGATCTTTCGTCATGGATCCTCTTCGGGAAATCGTGAATCAAGTATACCCATTTTGGTCTTTATCCATCGTATAAACAGCCATTTTATTATTATTGAAATCTTTTATACATTTGTAAAAAATTAAAAACCCAGTTATGAAATTATTTCGTTTAAGCAATTGGTTCTTTGTAGGTTCAGGACTTATGTTCTTAGCTTCTTGTGATTTGGTAAAGGATGTTACCTATTCTGTTAATCCGAATCCACTTGAAATGCATGGCGATAGTGTGAAAGTTTCCATCACAGTGAATGTCCCAGCAAAAGGAATTAAAAAGAAAGCGAAAGCTGAAATCACTCCGAAATTAGGAAACTACGCGATTGGTACTTGGTATGTAAACGGAGAAAAAGTAACGGAGAACGGTACAACGGTTAATTTCAAATCAGGTGGAACAGCAACCTTTGAACAAACCATTCCTTACACACCAGAAATGGAAGCCGCTGATTTAGTAATCACGGGGAAAATCTACAAACAAACGAAAGAGAAAGATGCATTGCCAGAAGTGAAAATTGCAGATGCAACGATCATTACTCCTTTATTGGTGAATAAAACCTTCAAAGTTCTTTACGAAGAAGATGCTTTAGTACGTCAATTTGAGAAAACGACGGATGCCACTTTCAACTTCGAAAAAGGAAAGTCAGATGTTCGAGCAACAGAATTGAAAGATGCGGATATTACAGCGCTAGTAGCTTGGATTCAAGCAGCGCAAACAAATCCTAAAATCAAAATCAACTCGATCGAAATCAATGGATATGCTTCTCCAGATGGTGAGGTTTCTAAAAACGACAACCTTTCATTTGATCGCACGGAAACAACAAGAACGGCGATTATTGCCATGATGAAAAAAGCAAATTTGACTGCCTACACAGATACAAACATGTACAAATTAAACAAGTACGGTGAGGATTTCGAAGGATTCAAAGCGCAATTGGCATTGTCCACAACTATTACAGAAGCAGACAAAAACTTGTTCATTCGTATTTTGGAAATGACCAAAGACTTGGAGCAACGTGAAAAAGAAATGATCAACTTAGGAAAATCATATACGGAATTAGAAAAAGATGTGTTTCCTAAAATTCGTCGTGCGATGATCGTTGTGAAATATACCGAGTTCGGATTAACGGATGATGAATTGAAAACTGCTGCTAGCAACAATCCGAATTCACTTTCTGTAGAAGAGTTATTGTTTACAGCAAACAAATTGACAACAGACTTGAACGATAAAGCACGTATTTATGGCGTGGCTGCGACGAACTTTGCTTCGGATTACCGCACACACACTAATCTTGGTGCTGCACGTTTTCAATTAAACAAAACGGCAGATGCAAAAGCATCTTTCGAGAAAGCAAGCTCAATCAAGGACAACGGAATCACGAAAAACAATATGGCAGCATGTGCTATTTTGGATGGTAACCGTGCGAATGCGAAAAAATTAATTGCACAAGCGAAAACAGCATTTGACGCAAAAGGTGATGCAAGTCAAAAAACAGCTGCAAATTACAACCAAGGTATTTTGAATATCATGGACGGTAAATACAGCGCTGCAGAAGGTAACTTCTCAGAGAGCAGTTACAACAAAGCATTGGCTCAAGTATTAGCTGGGAAAAATGATGCTGCGAAGAAAACATTGTCTGGATTAACCGAAACAGCTGAAACGGCATATTTAAAAGCAATCATCGCCGCACGCTCAAACGAAGGTGTGGATGCAGTAGTTGCTCAATTGAAAGTGGCGATTTCTAAAAACGCTTCTTTGAAAGAGAAAGCAGCAAAGGATAGAGAATTCTTAAAAATTGCAACGGAAGCTACCTTCACAAACTTGGTGAAATAATTCCGCTGACAACGCTTAAAAAATCCCGAGAAATCGGGATTTTTTTTGCTCAAACATTTCATCCTTACTTGATGAAAATCCTTAACTTTGTTTTCTAAAATTTACACAAATGGATAGCAACGAATTCCGCAAATACGCAACAAAACATATTGGATTAAACAGTATGGTGGTCGATCACTATATTGAATCCTCTTTAACGCCTTATATCATTGAAGAACGTCCTTTGAACATGACTCAGATGGATGTGTTCTCTCGTTTGATGATGGATCGAATCATTTTCCTTGGAACAGGCATCAATGATCAAGTGGCAAACATCATCAATGCGCAATTATTGTTCTTGGAATCTGTGGATGCGAAAAAAGACATTCAAATTTACTTGAATTCTCCTGGTGGATCTGTATACGCCGGACTTGGAATCTACGATACGATGCAGTACATACGTCCAGACGTAGCAACCATCTGTACAGGAATGGCCGCGTCTATGGGCGCAGTTCTATTGTGCGCTGGAGCTGATGGAAAACGAAGCGCTTTAAAACACTCACGTGTGATGATTCACCAACCATTAGGTGGCGCGCAAGGACAAGCATCTGACATCGAAATTACAGCAAGAGAAATTCAGAAATTAAAGAAAGAATTGTACGACATCATCGCTCGTCATTCCAAACAAGATTATGAAAAAGTTTGGGCGGACTCAGACCGTGATTACTGGATGACATCTGAAGAAGCGAAAGCTTACGGAATGGTGGATGAAGTATTGCTTCGTAATCCAAAATAAAGATGGCTAAAAAAGATGCTGTTTGTTCATTTTGTGGTTCTGAAAGAGCTGCTGTAGGAATTCTAATCGCTGGGATTTCCGGACACATTTGTGATAATTGTGCCGCTCAAGCGAATAAAATCGTTCAGGAAGAACTTTCCGGGAAAGCCAAAGAAGAACAATTAGAGTTGGTGAAAATCAACTTAATGAAGCCGCATGAAATTAAAGCGCATTTGGACCAATACGTCATTGGACAAAATGAAGCGAAGAAATTTCTATCAGTGGCCGTTTACAATCACTTTAAACGACTTGGTCACAAAGCTACCGCAGATGAAGTGGAGATTGAAAAATCAAACGTCATTCTCGTTGGTCGAACAGGAACAGGTAAAACCTTATTGGCGAAATCCATTGCTAAATTATTAAATGTCCCTTTCTGCATTGCAGATGCGACCGTTCTTACTGAGGCTGGATACGTGGGTGAAGATGTGGAAAGCATCCTCTCTCGCCTACTTCAAGCGGCAGATTACAATGTGGAAAGTGCACAAATGGGCATTGTCTTTATTGATGAGATTGATAAAATCGCACGTAAAAACGATAACCCATCCATCACAAGAGATGTCTCAGGTGAGGGCGTTCAACAGGCTTTATTGAAATTATTGGAGGGCGCAACGGTCAATGTCCCACCGCAAGGAGGAAGAAAACACCCTGAACAAAAAATGATTCAAATCGACACAAAAAACATATTGTTTATTTGCGGTGGAGCGTTTGATGGCATTGAGAAACTGATTGCGAACCGCGTGAATCGTCAAACCATTGGATTTTCATCCGATTCCGAAGAAACGATTGAGAAGGATTCGTTATTGAAATATATTTCGCCAAGTGATGTTCGCTCATTTGGATTGATTCCGGAGTTAATTGGACGTTTTCCAGTATTGACGTATTTGGAACCGCTATCCGATGCCGATTTAAAACGCATTTTGACGGAGCCGAAAAACGCGTTAATGAAACAATACAAACGCTTGTTCGAAATAGACGGTGTAAAGCTGAGTATCGACAACGAAGTTTTGGATTTCATGGTACGTAAAGCAAATGAATTTCAATTAGGCGCACGTGGATTACGATCCATTTGCGAGGCCATCTTAACAGATGCCATGTTCGACTTACCATCTTCTGGAGAGAAGGTCTTGGAAGTCAATCTGTCCTATGCGGAAGAAAAATTCTCAAAATCGAAAATAGCTACATTAAAAGTGGCGTAAAATAATGCACGAATTAGCTGGTTTTTATACTTTTGCAATTCGAAATTTTTGGAACTATGAAAACATTACAATTTAGAGAAGCACTTAGAGAAGCCATGTCAGAGGAAATGCGTCGTGATGAGCGTGTATTTTTACTTGGTGAAGAGGTTGCGGAATACAACGGGGCTTACAAAGTATCCCAAGGAATGTTGGATGAATTTGGTCCAAAAAGAGTCATTGATACACCGATTGCCGAACTTGGTTTCGCCGGGATTGCTGTTGGAGCTTCGATGAACGGTTTGCGTCCAATCGTAGAATTCATGACATGGAACTTTGCCATCCTTGCGGCAGATCAAATCATTAACTCCGCAGCAAAAATGTTGCAAATGTCCGGAGGACAATATTCTTGCCCAATCGTGTTCCGTGGAGGAAACGGTACCGCTGGACAATTAGCAGCAACACACTCACAAAGTTTCGAGGCATTTTATGCACATGTTCCAGGATTGAAAGTGATTACGCCTTCAAATCCAGCAGATGCGAAAGGACTGTTGAAAGCAGCGATTCGCGATAACGATCCCGTTGTTTTCTTGGAATCAGAAAAAATGTACGGAGACAAAGGAGAAGTTCCTGAAGGAGAATACATCATTCCAATTGGCGTGGCGAACGTTATCCGAAAAGGTACAGACGTAACCATCGTTTCCTTTGGTAAAATCATTAAAGTTGCAGAAGAAGCTGCAGAAGTTTTAGCGAAAGAAAATATCCATGTGGAAATCATCGATTTACGCACCATTCGTCCATTAGATTATGGAACCATCGTTGAATCTATTAAGAAAACGAATCGTTGTGTGGTATTGGAAGAATCTTGGCCATTGGCATCGATTTCTTCAGAAATTGCATACCACTTGCAACGCTATGCATTCGATTATTTAGACGCACCGGTTCAACGTGTGACTCAAACCGATACTCCATTTGCATTCTCACCAACATTAATTGACGAGGCCTTACCAAATGTGGATCGCTTAATCAAAGCAGTAAAAGCTACCATGTATCGATAACACACCTTTTATACCCATATAAAAAGGAATCCAATTGGGTTCCTTTTTTCGTTTTATTCATCTCCTTATCGTTCAAAATCAACAATTATCATTACAAATTAATTACATTCGTTCCATGAAATCACTACTCCTTCTTCTAAGTCTCGTTTGTTTCGGGACAACAATGGCACAAGATCAGCTCCATTTTTTATTGACTTCTACGACTTCGATTCGCATAACAGATCCCGTTTGTAAGGAAATGGCTGAAAAATCGAAAGAGCAACTGATCAATCAAATTGATGAGATTAGTAAAAATCAAAAGAAAGAAGGAATCAGGGACGGAAAAAGGGGATTGTCCCAACAAGCATATTTCGAATTGCTGCAACAATTTAAGTCAAATCCAGATCCATTATTTCCGGCTTTTCCAATTACTACGATTATTTTCAAATCGTATAAAGAATCGATATGGGATGAACTGTTTTTTAGTGCGCAGAAGGTTACTGTAAAAGGACTAGGTCCAGCTGATATAGAAGTCTCCATCAAAAATGTTCAAGTTAGTTCCTCTGAAACAGCCTTAGACATCGAAGTGAAAAACTTGAAAAAACCAGATTCAGGAATACAAACAACCCATTTAAGTTGTCCGACAGGACGCATGTTAATCCATGATTTCGATGAAGATGAATTATTGCCTTGGCTAGCATTTTGGGCACAGTTCCATCGAGAAGTAAAAACCAATGAATGGTTGGAAGAAGCGATCATGAAGGTGGAACCAAGTTTAATAAGTCGGGCACTTCTCGGTCGTCAAACGGACGAGAAAATAGAAAAACTTGGAATAAATACCCCGGAAAACCGAACCAAGGGAATGAATGAGGCAAGACGTATTTTAGAGGAGGTTCCCTACCGCATACCATTCAACGAAATCGTTGCATCATTCATCAGTAAAGATGAACAGCACTTATCTTTGCTTACATATCACGCATATCCAACCGAGTTGTATTATGAAGAAGAATATGCAACTTCCACCCTACAAATGACCAAATGGAATTTTAGAAAAAAAGATGGTCACTGGGAAATTTACACGCAAGATTTATATAAGGATTCTTTAGATCACATTCGTTCCTTTTACATGGCTGGCTTCGACGCGGAAAATCGTTTTAAAGAAGAAACATGGATTGAACATGCCGACTACGAAAACATTACGGAAGAATTTAATCATATTGAACTCATACGAGAAACCGCCTCACCAGAAATTGAAAACTTGATCCGAACACAAATTCAACCGAAATTAGCAGCACTGTTCAGCGAAAAAGGAAGTGAATACAACAACTTCTATCAACGTATTTCGCCACAATACTCGAGTCAATGGTCCGAAGATGTCACGGAGAAAGTTTACTTTCAAGATGTACTCATTTCCAATCCAGAAAAAACAGCCTATATTTTCCCTGTGATTTTAACGACGAATCAAAACGACGAATATGAGTCCACGGATGAAGTCTTTAAATTTTATGTCCTATTAAAAAATCAAGATGGAAGCTACACCTTATACGATTGGTATTTCTTTAAACCATTTGACTATTGGGGGACTTTTGCGCTATTGCGTTGTGCAGAAAGGCACTTAAAAAACATTTCAACCTATACTTCTGATCAAAAAGTGATCAATGATCAAGCTTTTTGGGATAATTACCTGTTTAAAAAGGGAGCACGTGGCTATGATTATTTGACAGAGGTTGTTTTGCCGAATGAATCTCCAAGCATTTCAAAAAGTGAATTTGACGCAACCGTACAAGATTGCATCGACTTATTGTTAGAACATGATGTCGTGGATTTATACGACCATCAATTAAAACAGATTATTCGCTGCGTGAATACGATTCAAAAAGAAAACCTGAGTGGTGCACAAAACGCGAAGTTAATTTCGTTGAGTCAGGAGCTCCATTTTCAAAAACGTTTGAATAAAATTCAAAAAAATGAAGGGAATTACTATCTAGGCTTGAACCTAGAATTTGGAGCCCCCATGAAAGAGCGTTCATATTATCATATTCGCTAGTTAAGCTAGGAATTCCAATAGGTATTCCATTCGTTCGCTTTATTTTTGATAATCAAGCAATAAAAAGACGATATTTTTTCAAACACTCTTGGTTTATAAAAATAAATAGTTATCTTTGCACCCCTCAAAGTACGTTTGGGGGTTATTATTTATTTTTAAAACAAGAGTATTTTATGCCAACTATTCAACAGTTAGTTCGCAAAGGAAGAACTGCGGTGGTGAAGAAAAGTAAGTCCGCTGCGCTTGATTCATGTCCACAACGTAAAGGTGTTTGTGTTCGTGTATACACGACTACGCCTAAGAAGCCAAACTCGGCTATGCGTAAAGTGGCGCGTGTTCGCTTAACGAACGGAAAAGAAGTCAACGCTTACATCGGTGGTGAAGGCCACAATCTTCAAGAACACTCATTAGTACTTGTGCGAGGAGGAAGGGTAAAAGACCTTCCAGGGGTACGTTACCACATTGTTCGTGGTGCAGAGGATACGGCTGGAGTTCAAGGTCGTAGCCAAAGAAGATCCAAATATGGTACTAAACGTCCTAAGCAGAAATAATTAAAAGCTTTACAAAATGAGAAGAAGAAAAGCCAAAAAGATTGCGATTCTGCCAGATCCGAAGTTTAACGATGTGGTAGTAACGAAATTCGTCAACAATTTAATGCTAGATGGTAAGAAGAGTTTAGCATTCCGTTTATTTTACGATGCAATTGAAATCGTAGATAAAAAAATAGAAGAAACAGAAGGATTAGATGTTTGGAGAAAAGCATTAGAAAATGTAACTCCAAGTGTTGAGGTAAGAAGTCGCCGTGTAGGTGGAGCTACTTTCCAAATCCCTACTCCAGTTCGTGAAGAACGTAAAGCATCATTAGCTATGAAATGGTTAATTGGTTACGCTCGTAAACGCAACGAAAAAACAATGTCTCAAAGATTAGCTTCTGAAATCATTGCTGCTTCTAAAGAAGAAGGCGCTGCTTTCAAGAAAAAAGAAGATACAATGCGTATGGCAGAAGCGAACAAAGCATTTTCACATTTCAGATTCTAAGACATGGCAAGAGATTTAAGATTTACAAGAAACATCGGGATTGCTGCTCACATTGATGCAGGAAAAACGACAACGACTGAGCGTATCTTATTTTACGGTGGTGTTAGTCACAAAATTGGAGAGGTTCATGATGGAGCAGCTACAATGGACTGGATGGAGCAAGAGCAAGAGCGTGGTATCACGATTACTTCTGCTGCAACGACATTAGATTGGAAATACAGAGGTCAAAACTACCATGTAAACATTATTGATACCCCAGGACACGTTGACTTTACTGTAGAGGTAAACCGTTCGTTACGTGTATTAGATGGATTGGTATTCTTGTTTTCAGCGGTTGATGGTGTTGAGCCTCAATCTGAAACAAACTGGCGTTTGGCAAACAACTATAACGTTCCTCGTATTGGATTCGTTAACAAGATGGACCGTCAAGGTGCCGATTTCTTGAACGTTTGTCGTCAAGTAAAAGAAATGTTGGGTAGTCATGCACTTCCATTACAAATCAACATTGGTGAAGAAGACAATTTCAAAGGAGTTGTTGACTTGATCAACTTTAAAGGAATCACTTGGAATGAAGAAGATTTTGGAATGACTTTCCAAGAAATCGAAATTCCAGCAGATATTATCGACGAAGCTAGAAAACTTCGTAGTGAATTGTTAGAAGCAGTTGCTGAGTTTGATGAAACATTGATGGAGAAATTCTTCGAAGATGAGAATTCATTAACTGAGCGTGAAATTTTGAATGCACTTCGCGAAGCAACAATCTCAGGAAAAGTTGTTCCAATGATGTGTGGTTCATCTTTCAAAAACAAAGGTGTTCAAGCGATGTTGGACATGGTAATGGAAATTCTTCCATCTCCAATGGACATCGAAGGCGTGACTGGAATCAACCCTAAAACGGATGAAGAAGTATTGCGTAAACCATCTTATGACGAACCATTTGCAGGATTGGCATTTAAAATTGCTACCGATCCTTTCGTTGGTCGTTTGTGTTTCGTTCGTGCTTATTCAGGAAAATTAGAAGCAGGTTCTTATGTATTGAACACGCGTTCAGACAACAAAGAGCGTATTTCTCGTATCTTCCAAATGCATGCGAACAAGCAAAATCAAATTAGTGAATTAGGTGCTGGTGATATCGGTGCGGTTGTTGGATTTAAAGATATCAAAACTGGAGATACATTGTGTGCAGAGAACGCACCAATCGTTCTTGAGTCTATGGTATTCCCTGAGCCGGTTATCGGATTGGCAATTGAGCCTAAAACACAAGCAGATACTGACCGTTTATCGATCGGATTATCTAAACTTTCTGAAGAGGATCCAACATTCCGTGTGAACACAGATGAGGAGACAGGACAAACGATTATCTCAGGAATGGGTGAGCTTCACTTAGAGATTATCATTGACCGTTTGAAAAGAGAGTTTAAAGTAGAAGTAAATCAAGGTGCTCCGCAAGTTGCTTACCGTGAAGCTATTACAGGTAGCACAGACCACAGAGAAGTGTACAAAAAACAATCTGGTGGACGTGGTAAATTTGCCGATATCTTTGTTAAAATTTCAGCTCAAGACAACGAAGAGAAAACAGGTCTTGAATTCATCAACAGCATTAAAGGTGGTAACATTCCTCGTGAGTTTATCCCTTCAGTTGAGAAAGGATTCAAAGATTCAATGAAAAACGGAGTTCTTGCTGGATTCCCTATTGAAGCGATGAAAGTTGAATTGATTGATGGATCATTCCACGCGGTCGATTCAGATTCTTTATCATTCGAACTTTGTGCACGTATGGCGTACAGAGCAGCATTGAAAGCATGTCGTCCAGTTTTATTGGAGCCAATCATGAAATTAGAAGTGGTTACTCCAGAAGAAAACATGGGAGATGTTGTAGGTGACTTGAACAGAAGACGCGGTATGATGCGTGGAATGGATGACCGTAACGGTGCGAAAGTATTGAAGGCAGATGTTCCTCTTTCTGAAATGTTTGGTTATGTAACTCAGTTGCGTACCATTACTTCAGGACGTGCTAACTCTTCTATGGAATTCTCTCATTACTCAGAGGCTCCTAAAAATGTCGCAGATGATGTAGTAGCAAAAGCAAATGGTAAAGTCACAGCATAAAAGAAAAATCAGATGAGCCAAAAAATTAGAATTAAATTAAAATCGTACGATCACAACCTCCTAGATAAGTCTGCGGAGAAAATCGTAAAAACAGTAAAATCTACAGGTGCTGTGGTTAGTGGACCAATTCCACTTCCAACACACAAAAGAATCTATACTGTATTGCGTTCACCACACGTTAACAAAAAAGCGCGTGAGCAATTTGAGTTGTGTGCGTACAAAAGATTGATGGACATTTACAGCAGTTCATCAAAAACAGTAGATGCGTTGATGAAATTGGAACTTCCAAGTGGAGTTGACGTAGAAATTAAAGTGTAATTTTTAACAACTAGTATATGCCAGGAATTATTGGACGTAAAATCGGGATGACTAGCATCTTTAGTGCCGAGGGTAAATCTTTACCATGCACGGTTATTGAAGCTGGTCCTTGTGTTGTGACCCAAATAAAAACACAAGACAGAGATGGTTACGAAGCAGTTCAGTTAGGATTCGGAGAGAAGAAAGAAAAAAACACTCCGAATGCATTGAAGGGCCATTTCAAAAAAGCGAACACTTCTCCAAAAGCGAAGTTGGTTGAATTCAAAGGATTTGATCAAGTGAATTTAGGAGATACTGTTTTAGTTGACATCTTCGAAGAAGGAGAGTTTGTTGACGTAATTGGAACCTCAAAAGGAAAAGGATTCCAAGGGGTAGTTAGAAGACATGGATTTGGTGGAGTTGGTCAAGCAACACACGGTCAGCACAACAGATTACGTGCACCAGGTTCAATCGGAGCTTGTTCTTATCCAGCTCGTGTATTCAAAGGAATGCGCATGGCAGGACAAATGGGGAACAAAAGAAGATTGGCTTCAAACCTCGAAGTGTTAAAAGTAATTGCAGACAAGAATCTAGTGATCATAAAAGGCTCGATTCCAGGTGCAAATGGTTCAACTGTAACAATTAACAAGTAATGAAACTGAAAATATACGATTCAAAAGGAGTAGCTACTGCGAAGTCAGTAACACTTTCAGAGGAGGTTTTTGGGATCGAACCAAACAACCACGCCATTTACTTGGATGTAAAACAACACTTGGCGAACCGTCGTCAAGGAACGCACAAATCGAAAGAGCGTAATGAGATTGCTGGATCAACAAAGAAATTGAAAAAGCAAAAGGGTACCGGTGGTGCTCGTGCAGGTAGCGCGAAATCAGGAACACGTGTAGGTGGTGGACGTATTTTTGGACCACGTCCAAGAAACTACCACTTCAAATTAAACGTGAAATTGAAACGTCTTGCACGTAAATCAGCGTTCTCGTTCAAAGCGAAAAACGATGGATTAATGATTATTGAAGATTTGAATTTGAATGCAAAAACAAAAGACTTCAAAGCATTATTGGCTTCATTGAACTTGGAAAACCAAAAAGTATTGTTGATTCTTGGTGATAAAACCGACAACGTTTACTTAGCGGCACGTAACCTTGGACGAGTGAAAGTCGTAACAGCAGACTCATTCAACACATTTGATGTATTGAATGCTGGGAAAGTTGTTTTGGCAGAAAGCTCAATTGATAAAATTCAAACTATTCTTAACTAAACGTTATGCAAACGATTATTAGAAAGCCGATCATAACAGAAAAAGCAACGATGCAAAGTGAACGAATGAATCGTTTCACTTTCGAAGTAGCTCGCACGGCTAATAAAATTGAAATTAAAAACGCCATCGAGAAGGTGTATGGAGTACATGTCACAGATGTTCATACATTAAATTATGGTGGTGGTAAATCCTCTGTGAAGTACACCAATAAAGGCATTGTTGAACAAAAAAGCAAACAATGGAAAAAGGCTGTCGTAACCGTAGCAGATGGTGAAACCATTGATTTATTTAACAATTATTAATGTTCAACCATGAGTCTTAAAAAATTCAAACCAACAACCCCAGGACAACGTCACAAAGTGGCGATGGAGTTCGCTGAGATTACGGCATCTTCTCCTGAAAAAAGCTTGGTTTCAAGTATGAAGAAAAGCGGTGGTCGTAATAACGACGGTCGCATGACAATGCGCTACTTAGGTGGTGGTCATAAACAAAAATATCGTATCATCGATTTCAAACGTAACAAGTTTGATATTCCTGCAACGGTAAAAACAATCGAATACGATCCAAACAGAACGGCGAATATCGCACTTTTGTTCTACGCTGATGGAGAGAAAAGATACATCATCGCACCGACAGGATTAAAAGTTGGTGATCAAGTATTATCTGGAAAAACAGCAACGCCAAATATTGGACATGCGATGTATTTATCAGATGTTCCATTAGGGACAGTGATTCACAACATCGAATTGAAACCAGGAGCTGGTGGTGTGATTGCACGTGGAGCTGGAACGTATGCACAATTGAATGCACGTGATGGTAAATATGCTATCATCAAAATGCCTTCAGGTGAAACTCGTATGATTTTGACAACTTGTCTAGCTACAATTGGTTCAGTTTCAAATTCTGAGCACAACTTAGTCGTATCTGGAAAAGCTGGTCGTTCAAGATGGTTAGGACGTCGTCCACGTGTACGTGGTGTCGTGATGAACCCAGTTGATCACCCGATGGGTGGTGGTGAAGGTAGAAATGCCGGAGGTCACCCTAGATCTAGAAATGGTATGCCTGCTAAAGGATTTAAAACAAGATCTAAAAGCAAGTATTCTGATAAGTTTATTGTAGAAAGAAGAAAAAAATAGGATATGAGTCGTTCATTAAAGAAACCGCCATTCGTTCATTATAAATTAATGAAAAGAGTTGACGATGCTCAAGCTGCAAACAGCAAGGCTGTAATTAAAACTTGGTCTCGAGCGTCTACAATTACACCAGAATTTGTTGGTTTAACCTTCGCAGTACACAACGGGAATAAATTTATCCCTGTGTTCGTTACTGAGAACATGGTTGGCCATAAATTAGGAGAGTTCTCCCCTACCCGCAATTTCCGTGGGCATGGAGGTAATAAAAAAGATAAGAAACGTTAAGATTTAAAGCAGTCATGGGAGCCAGAAAACGCTTAAGAGCTGAACAGCTTAAGGAAAATAAAAAATCAATTGCGATTGCGCATTTGAATAATTCGGGAATCTCTCCTCGTAAGATGAGATTAGTAGCTGATTTAATTCGCGGAGTTGAAGTAAACAAAGCATTGAACATTTTACAATTCAATGGAAAAGTTGCTTCAATTAGCCTAGGAAAATTGTTGCGTTCCGCTATCGCAAACTGGGAGTCTAAAAACGAAGGTTCTGACATTAGTCAAGAAACGTTAGTTGTTAGCCGAGTTGAAGTTGGTGGAGGTACAATGTTGAAAAGAATTCAACCAGCACCGCAAGGAAGAGCACACAGAATTAGAAAAAGATCGAACCACGTTACGATCGTAGTTGACGGTACTAAATAAGTTTAAGAAATGGGACAAAAAACAAATCCAATTGGAAATAGACTAGGTTACATCCACGGATGGGAGTCAAATTGGTATGGAGGAAACGACTACAAAGATAAAATTGTAGAAGATGACCAAATCCGTAAATATTTGAATGCTCGTTTGGCAAAAGCAAGTATTGCTAAAATCATCATCGAGCGTACCTTGAAGTTAGTAACTGTAACGATCAACACAGCTCGTCCAGGAGTAATCATTGGAAAAGGTGGTCAAGAAGTTGACAAACTAAAAGAAGAGTTAAAAAAATTGACGAAAAAAGAAATTCAAATCAACATTTTCGAGGTGAAACGTCCAGAATTGGATGCTCGTTTAGTGGCTGATGGAGTTGCTCGTCAACTTGAAGCACGTATCTCTTTCCGTCGCGCTATTAAAATGGCGATTGCAGGAACAATGAGAATGGGTGCAGAAGGAATTAAAATTAAAATTTCTGGACGTTTGAATGGTGCTGAGATGGCACGTTCTGAAATGTACAAAGACGGTAGAACACCGTTGCATACATTCAGAGCTGATATCGACTATGCATTATCAGAAGCACATACGACTTATGGTCGTTTGGGTATCAAAGTTTGGATTTGCCGTGGTGAAGTTTATGGTAAGCGTGACTTAGCTCCGAATATCGGTGTAGCAACTGGTGGAGGAAACAACAACAACGGTGGCGATCGCAAACCTGCATCGTTCAAGAGAAAGAAAAAGTAATTAGAGACAGTTAAATTAACAGGAAATGTTACAGCCTAAAAGAACAAAATTTAGAAGAGTACAGAAAGGAAGAAATCGTGGATTGGCGCACAGAGGTTCGACAATTGCATTTGGTTCTTTCGGATTAAAGGCTTTGGAACCAGGATGGATTACTTCACGTCAAATTGAAGCTTCTCGTATCGCCGTTACTCGATACATGAAGCGTGAAGGAAAAGTTTGGATCCGAATATTCCCAGACAAGCCGGTGACCTCTAAGCCAGCTGAAGTACGTATGGGTAAAGGTAAGGGAGCTCCAAGTCACTGGGTTGCAGTGATCAAACCGGGTTGCATCATGTTTGAAGCAGACGGAGTACCTTACGAAATCGCAAAAGAAGCTATGCGTTTAGCTGCACAGAAGTTACCTGTGAAGTGTAAATTCATTGTTCGAAACGATTATGTTTTACCAATTTAAGATTGAAACATGAAACAAGCAGAAATCAATAAACTATCGATTGAGGATTTAAAAAACCGTCTAGTTGACTTTAAAGGACAGTTGTCTAACTTAAAATTAACTCACCGAATGGCGCCAATTGAAAATCCATTACGCATTACAGCAATGCGCAAAACGATTGCAAGATTGAGTACAGAATTAACAAAACGTTCAAATCAAGCTTAGGCTTGAACTAAAAAAATGAACATGGAAGAAAATCGAAATTTAAGAAAAGAGAGAATTGGTGTCGTTACAAGTAACAAAATGGAGAAATCCATCGTAGTTGCTGTGGAACGTAAAGTGAAGCACCCGAAATACGGGAAATTCGTGAAAATGACCACTAAATTCGTTGCTCATGATGAGAAAAACGATTGTCACATCGGTGATACCGTTAAAATCATGGAAACACGTCCTTTGAGTAAATCAAAGAACTGGAGATTAGTAGAAATTGTTGAAAGAGCTAAATAACCGGAGAGATGATACAAACAGAATCCAGACTATCAGTTGCAGACAATTCAGGAGCCAAAGAAGTATTGTGCATCCGAGTTTTAGGCGGAACAAGAAGACGTTACGCTTCAGTTGGTGACAAAATCGTAGTTGCTGTTAAAAGCGCTATGCCTAACGGAGCAGTAAAAAAAGGTTCCGTAGCGAAAGCAGTAGTTGTTCGCACAAAAAAAGAAATTCGTCGTCAAGATGGATCTTACATCCGTTTCGATGATAACGCTTGTGTGATCTTGAACCAAGGTGGTGAAATGAGAGGTACTCGTATTTTCGGACCAGTTGCTCGTGAATTGAGAGAGAATAACTACATGAAAATTGTTTCACTAGCACCTGAGGTGTTATAATTATTGAAAAATGCAGAAGAAATTACACATTAAAGTTGGCGACACCGTGAAAGTGATTTCAGGTGAATCCAAAGGTCAAGAAGGCAAAATCGCTTCGATTGACCGTGAGAAAATGCGTGCTACTGTATCAGGTGTAAACATGATTAAAAAGCACAACAAACCAAGTGCATCTAACCCACAAGGTGGTATTGAAGAGAAGGAAGGAACAATCCATATCTCAAACCTTATGGTAGTTGCAGGAGGAGTTGCTACACGCATCGGTCGTAAAGACGAGAAAGGAAAATTAGTTCGTTATTCAAAGAAATCAGGGGAGGTGATTAAATAATGAGTTACACACCAAGATTAAAAGAAAAGTACAGAGGCGAGATCATGTCTATGCTTCAGGAGCGTTTCGGATACAAATCCGTAATGAGTGTTCCAAAATTAGAGAAAATCGTTTTGAGCCAAGGTATGGGTGACGCGGTAGCAGATAAGAAATTAATCGATAATGCTGCAGCTGACTTATCTCGTATTGCTGGACAAAAAGCGATTACAACTTTGTCTAAAAAAGACATCTCGAACTTTAAATTACGTAAAGGAATGCCAATTGGTACGAAAGTGACGTTAAGAGGAGATCGTATGTATGACTTTTTAGATCGTCTTCTTTCAGTGGCTTTGCCAAGAACTCGTGACTTCCGTGGTATCAATCCAAAAGGATTTGATGGTCGTGGTAACTTCAACTTAGGAGTGAAGGAACACATCATTTTCCCAGAAATTGATATTGACAAAGTAAACCGTATTTTAGGTATGGACATTACATTTGTTACCACTGCAAACAGTGACGAAGAAGCGAAAGCATTATTAGATGCATTTGGTTTTCCATTTATTAAAAAATAAGAAGAAATGGCAAAGGAATCAATGAAAGCGCGTGAGCGCAAAAGAGAAAGGTTAGTTGCTCGATACGAAAAGAAACGTGCTGAATTAACGAAAGTATTGAAATCAACAGATGCGTCTGAAGAAATTCAATCAGCTAAATGGGATGCAATGATGCAATTGCAAAAATTACCTGCAAACTCTTCCAAAATCAGAATGCACAATCGTTGTGGATTAACTGGTCGTCCAAGAGGGTATATGCGTCAATTCGGTATCTCAAGGGTTACTTTTAGAGAAATGGCATTGGCCGGAAAAATCCCAGGAGTTAAAAAGGGAAGTTGGTAATTAAAGAAAAAACACAGAAGAAATGAATACAGATCCGATAGCAGATTTTCTCACACGCATCCGTAATGCGAGTGCTGCAGGTTTGAAAATGGTGGAAATTCCTGGTTCAAACATTAAACGTGCAATGACACAAATTTTGTTTGATCAAGGTTATATCCTCAACTACAAATTTGAAGATGATAACAAGCAAGGAACGATTAAAATTGCATTGAAATACAATCAATCAACTCGTGTTCCTGCCATCACTAAATTACAACGAGCTTCTCGTCCAGGATTACGTAAGTATAGCGGATCAGTTGAGATGCCACGTGTATTAAATGGTTTAGGTATTGCGATTGTCTCAACTTCGAAAGGAGTCATTACAGACAAAGAAGCACGTAAATTGAATGTAGGCGGAGAAGTCCTTTGTTACGTTTATTAAAAATTTAAGAAATGTCAAGAATTGGAAAAGCACCGGTAACTATCCCAAGTGGCGTTGAAGTCACTTTCAAGGATTCAGTTATTACGGTTAAGGGGAAAAAAGGTGAATTAACGCAAGCTATTGACGCTTGTGTAGGAGTAACCATCGAAGACAATGTGATTACTTTCTCACGTCAGTCTGATGCACCAAACGATCGTTCTAAACATGGTTTATACCGTGCGTTAGTTTTCAACATGATCGCTGGAGTTTCAGAAGGATGGAAAAAAGAAATGGAAATCATCGGAGTTGGATACCGTGCTAATGCAACTGGTCAACAATTAGATTTAGCTTTAGGTTTCTCTCACTCAATCATTATGGAAATTCCTAATGAAGTGAAAGTGACTACAGTTACTGAAAAAGGTAAAGCACCAGTGGTGACACTTGAATCATTCGACAAACAATTGTTAGGTCAAGTGGCAGCTAAAATTCGTTCGTTTAGAAAACCTGAACCATACAAAGGAAAAGGTATTCGTTTCGTTGGTGAAGAAATTCGTAGAAAAGCTGGTAAGTCAGCAGGTAAAAAATAATAGGTAGATTATGGCACTAAATAAAGTATTAAGAAGAGCTAAAATTAAACGAAGAATTCGTAAGAAAGTATTCGGTACTACAGCGATTCCAAGATTAACAGTTTTTAGAAGCAACAAGCAGATTTACGCTCAGTTGATTGATGACATCTCTGGAAAAACATTGGCCTCTGCAGGTTCATTGAAAATGGAAGATGCTCAAAAAACAAACAAAGTAAATCAAGCTGCTATCGTAGGTAAGAAAATTGCTGAAGTAGCTGCTCAAGCAGGAATTGATAAAGTGGTTTTTGACCGTAATGGTTACTTATACCATGGTAGAATTAAATCTTTGGCTGATTCAGCTCGAGAAGGAGGACTTAAATTTTAATAAGAAATGGCAGCTCAAATTGTAAATAGAGTAAAATCAGCAGATATCGAGTTAAAAGACAAACTCGTTGCTGTAAACCGTGTGACGAAAGTTACCAAAGGTGGTCGTACATTCAGTTTTTCAGCGATCGTTGTTGTTGGTGATGAACACGGTGTTGTAGGTCATGGACTTGGAAAAGCAAAAGAGGTAACAGAAGCGATTACAAAAGGAATCGACGATGCGAAAAAGAACTTAATTAAAGTTCCAATCCTTAGAGGAACTGTTCCTCATGCTCAAAAAGGAAAATTTGGTGGAGCGGAAGTATTTTTGAAACCAGCTACTGAAGGTACAGGAGTAATCGCCGGTGGTGCGATGCGTGCAGTATTGGAAAGCGTTGGTGTACATAACGTACTTGCAAAATCACAAGGTTCTTCTAACCCTCACAACGTAGTGAAAGCTACTATGGATGCACTTGCTAATATGCGTGACGCCGTAGCTGTTGCTCGCCAAAGAGGTATTTCACTTGACAAAGTATTCAACGGTTAATATTTAGGAAATGGACACGATTAAAATAAAACAAGTTAGAAGTGCGATTAAACGTCCAGCTGATCAAAAGGCAACGATTAAAGCTCTAGGTTTTCGCCGCTTGAACCAAGTTATTGAAAAAGAGGCAACACCTCAAATTATGGGAATGGTGAATAAGGTGAAGCACCTCATTCAAGTAGTGGATTAATATTCAGTCGAAGAAAAATGGAATTACATAAACTAACACCTGCTTCAGGTTCAGTAAAAAAAGTTAAACGCATCGCTCGTGGTCAGGGTTCTGGTCATGGTGGAACGTCAACACGTGGACACAAAGGAGCAAAGTCTCGTTCAGGTTACAAAACTAAAATTGGTTTTGAAGGTGGACAAATGCCTTTGCAACGCCGTGTTCCTAAATTCGGTTTCAAAAACATCAACCGTGTAGAGTATAAAGCAATTAATTTGGATATTATCGAAAATTTAGCAACTGTTAAAGGCATCGTTGAAATCACTCCAGAAGTATTGAAAGCTAACGGTTTATTATCTAACAATGAACTAGTTAAGGTTCTTGGTAGAGGTGAATTAAAATCGAAAGTAAGCATCTCCGCTAACGGGTTCTCATCTACTGCTATTGCAGCAATTGAAGCTCAAGGTGGTACATGTAACAAAATCTAACTATCTTTGCACCCTCATAAATGAAACGATTTATACAAAATATTCAAAACATTTGGAAGGTAGAAGAACTACGTAAGCGTATTCTTTTGACCTTAGGCCTCATACTTGTTTACAGAATCGGGTCATTTGTCATCATTCCAGGTGTCAACTACGAAGCGTTAACAACGAAAAGTAGCGATCAGAATTTGTTAGAGACATTGTTATCTGTGTTCTCTGGTGGTGGATTCACTCATGCCTCTATTATGGCTTTAGGAATCATGCCTTACATCAGTGCATCGATCATTATGCAATTATTAGGAATGGCTGTACCAGCTGTTCAGAAAATGCAGAATGAGGGAGAATCTGGTAGAAAACAGATTAACAATTACACGCGTATCTTAACGATTATCATTTGTGCGCTTCAAGCACCAAGTTACTTGTCCTTGTACGTAGACCAAAAGCAAGCAATGCCTGCTGATGCCTCTACATTCTGGTGGACCCAAACCATTCTTATCTTAATCGCAGGTTCTATGTTTGCCGTTTGGTTAGGTGAGCGTATCACTGAAAAAGGAATTGGAAATGGTGTATCCCTTTTGATTACGGTTGGAATCTTATCAAGACTTCCAGGTGCGTTCTTCGCTGAATTCGGTAAATCGATTGAAGCAGGAAACCTAATCCGTTTGGTATTAGAAGTGGTGATGTTCATGTTGATCATTCTTGTAACGATTTTAATTGTACAAGGTGTTCGTCGCATTCCATTAAATACCGCGAAAAGAATCGCAGGTGCAAGAGCAACGGAGGATGTGAACGGAGCAAGAAACTACTTACCTATCAAGGTGAATGCAAGTGGTGTAATGCCAATCATCTTTGCGCAAGCAATTATGACCATTCCGATGATGATTTACTCAAGTGCAACTGGTGGTAAAGGTGAAGGTGGATTCTTACAACAAACATTGGGTGATCCTTATGGATTTAGCTACAATTTATTGTTGTGTATCCTAATCATTGTCTTTACGTACTTCTACACAGCTATTATGATCAATCCAAGTAAAATTGCGGATGATTTAAAGAAAAGTGGTGGATTCGTTCCAGGTGTACGTCCAGGTGAAGAAACAGCTGAACACATTGACTCAGTAGTATCGCGCATCACGTTCCCAGGATCATTATTCTTGGCATTGATTGCGATTCTTCCTTCTATCGCAAAATTAGCAGGAGTGAATGACGGTTTTGCCATGTTCTTTGGTGGAACATCCATTTTGATTATGGTTGGTGTCGTATTAGATACATTGCAACAAATTGAAACATACCAATTGAATAGAAATATGGACACCCTTATGGACGGAACAAGAGTTAGAGGTCGTAGAGGTGCAAACGAATTTTCCGGAATGTAATATTATGGCAAAACAATCATCAATAGAACAAGATGGGACGATCCTCGAAGCATTGCCAAACGCAATGTTTAGAGTGGAGTTGGAAAATGGACATGTCTTAACAGCACATATTTCAGGGAAAATGAGAATGTTTTACATTAAAATTTTACCTGGAGACCGTGTGAAAGTAGAAATGTCACCATACGATTTATCAAAAGGAAGAATATCATTTAGATACAAATAATAAATTGAAGAAATGAAAGTCAGAGCATCAGTAAAAAAGAGAACTGCAGATTGCAAAATTGTTAAACGTAAAGGTAGAGTTTACGTGATTAACAAAAAGAATCCGAAATTAAAACAACGTCAAGGTTAATTAGTAGAATATGGCACGTATTGCGGGTATAGATTTACCAAAAAACAAAAGAGGAGTAATTGGATTAACGTATATCTACGGAATTGGTAGAAGCACATCCCAGAAAATCCTTCAAGACAATAGCATCGATGAGAACATCAAAGTTCAAGATTGGAACGATGATCAACTTTCTGCTATTCGAAATGCGATTAATGAAATTAAAACGGAAGGACAATTGCGTTCTGAAGTTCAATTGAACATTAAACGTCTAATGGATATCGGATGTACTCGCGGTATTCGTCACAGAGCTGGTTTACCATTACGTGGTCAACGTACTAAAAACAACTCTAGAACTAGAAAAGGTAAGAGAAAGACAGTTGCAAACAAGAAAAAAGCAACTAAATAATAAATAGGTATCATGGCAAAAACGAATCAAAAAAAGAAGAAGAACGTTAAAGTTGATGCTGCAGGTGAAGCACATATCCAAGCGAGCTTCAACAATGTAATCATCTCTTTGACGAACAACGCCGGACAAGTGATCTCTTGGTCATCTGCTGGTAAAATGGGCTTCAAAGGTTCTAAAAAGAACACGCCTTACGCTGCGCAAATCGCTGGTGAGGATGCATCGAAAGAAGCACACGACTTCGGACTACGTAGAGTGAAAGTTTATGTGAAAGGCCCAGGAGCAGGACGTGAGTCAGCTATCCGCGCGATCCATAACTCAGGAATTGAAGTAACAGAAATCGTTGACGTTACTCCACTTCCACACAACGGTTGTAGACCTCCAAAAAGAAGAAGAGTATAATAGAATTATTAATCCATACGGGAAGAAAATCATCGAAGGAATGCCTTAATTCATGATTCCCGTTTTAAAAACACAGAAATGGCAAGATACACAGGTCCTAAATCCAAAATTGCGCGTCGTTTCCGCGACCCAATCTTTGGCCCAGACAAATCATTGGACAGAAGAAATTACGGTCCAGGACAACACGGTCCCTCTAAAAGAAGAGGTGGCAAACAATCTGAATACGCTATTCAGTTGGGTGAAAAACAAAAAGCGAAATATACTTACGGTATCCTAGAGCGTCAGTTTGCGAACATGTTCGACAAAGCTTCTCGCATGAAAGGGATTACAGGTGAAAACTTACTTCAATTATGTGAAGCGCGTTTAGATAACACTGTTTACCGTTTGGGTATCTCCCCTAGCCGTCGTGGTGCACGTCAGTTAGTTTCTCACAAACACATCACAGTAAATGGTGAAGTAGTTAACATTCCTTCTTACACATTGCGTCCAGGTGACGTAGTAAGCGTTAGAGAGAAATCCAAATCATTGGAAGCGATTAACGACTCATTAACAGCAAGTAATAAAAAGTACGATTGGTTAGATTGGGATAACTCTTCCATGTCAGGAAAAATGTTAAACTTACCAGCTCGCGAAATGATTCCTGAGAACATTAAAGAGCAGTTGATCGTCGAATTATATTCTAAATAAACCTAAGCGATAGAAAATGGCAATATTGGATTTTCAAAAACCAGATAAGGTTATCATGCTCAACTCCGATGAATTCAACGGAGAGTTCGAATTCCGTCCACTTGAACCTGGATATGGAATCACAGTAGGAAACTCCTTAAGAAGAATTCTACTTTCTTCGCTTGAAGGATTTGCTATTTCTTCTGTTAAAATTCAAGGTGCAGACCACGAATTTTCAACATTAAAAGGTGTAGTTGAGGATATTACTGAAATCGTTTTGAATTTAAAACAAGTTCGTTTTAAACGTCAAATTGAAGGAACAGATACAGAAACTGTGATTGTTTCAATCGGAGGTCAAAATCAATTAACCGCTGGCGACATCGGTAAATTCACAAGCGCATTCCAAGTGTTAAATCCTGATTTGGTGATTTGCAACATGGAGTCCTCAGTGAAAATTGAAATGGAATTGACGATCATCAAAGGTCGTGGATACGTTCCAGCTGAAGAGAACAAAACAGCAAATGCATCTTTCGGTACTATTTTTATCGATTCTATTTTTACTCCAATCGTAAACGTTCAATATACTATTGAAAACTACCGCGTGGAGCAAAAAACGGATTACGAGAAATTGGTTTTCAATATCAAAACTGATGGATCTATTCATCCAAAAGAAGCGTTGAAAGAAGCTGCTAAAATTTTAATTCACCATTTCATGTTGTTCTCTGATGAGCGCATTACATTGGATAGCGAAATTAAAGCGGAATCAGAAGAATTCGACGAAACTTCACTTCACATGCGTCAGTTGCTAAAAACAAAATTGGTTGATATGGACTTGTCTGTTCGTGCCTTGAATTGTTTGAAAGCAGCAGATGTTGAAACGTTAGGCGACTTAGTTTCTTATGCTAAATCTGATTTGTTGAAATTCAGAAACTTCGGTAAGAAGTCATTGACTGAATTGGAAGACTTAGTAGATAGCAAAGGATTGACTTTCGGTATGAACGTTGCGAAATATAAATTAGACAGAGATTAAGAATTGCAGTCATGAGACACGGAAATAAAATAAATCATTTAGGAAAGAAAACAGGCCACCGCAAAGCGATGCTTCAGAATATGGCTTGTTCATTAATCGAACACAAGCGTATTTCGACAACAATCGCGAAAGCTAAAACGTTACGCGTATTTGTTGAGCCGATTTTAACGAAAGCAAAAACAGATTCTACTCACTCACGTCGTGTAGTATTCTCTTACCTTCAAAACAAAGAGATGGTAACTGAATTATTCCGTGAAGTAGCTCCGAAAATTGCTAACCGCGCTGGTGGATACACTCGTATTATTCGTACAGGTTACCGTTTAGGTGATAACGCAGAAATGTGTATGATCGAATTGGTTGACTTCAACGAACTATACAACAACGATAGCGCGAAGAAAACAACTCGTCGTTCTCGTCGTGGTGGTGCGAAAAAAGATGAAACAGTTGCAGTTGAAGCAACAGAAACAGCAGTAGAAGAAGCTGTAGTTGTGGAAGAAACTAGCGCTGAATCGGAAGCACCAGCAGCAGAAGTTGTAGAAGAAGTAACCGAAGAAGCTGCTCCAGAAGCAACAACTGACGAAGCTCCTGCAGCTGACGAAACAGAAAACAGCGAAGAAAACGCATAATTGACACATTGTTAATAAAAAAAGGCGGATAAAATCCGCCTTTTTTTGTTTATAATAACCGCATTTGGAGTAGAGTTTCTAATTTTGAACAAAATTTATTCATGCAACAAAATCAACCAGCAATTTTACTTCTTGAAGATGGAACTTTATTCGAAGGAGTAGCCATCGGGAAAATTGGAACAACAGGTGGTGAAATCGCCTTTAATACCGGTATGACTGGTTATCAGGAAGTATTTACAGATCCTTCATACGTAGGACAATTGCTCATTATGACCACCTCCCATATTGGGAATTACGGTGTTCATGCTGCGGAAATTGAATCTGAATCCATTAAAATTGCAGGACTCGTTACGAAAAAATTCTCCAATGGGTATTCCCGTTCCTCAGCAAATGAATCTCTTCAAGATTTGATGGAACGAAATGGAACCGTTGGTATTTCGGACATCGACACGCGTGCACTTGTTCGCCATATCCGTCACAAAGGTGCAATGAATGCCATCATTTCATCTGAAATTTTGGATGTGAATGAACTAAAAAATAAATTAAGTGAAATCCCTTCCATGGAAGGTTTAGAGCTTTCCTCCCGAGTTTCCACTACCGAAGCATTCGAAGTAAAACCCGAAAATCCAACACACCGCGTGTCTTTAATCGACTTTGGTGTGAAGAAAAATATTGTTCGTTGCCTGGTTGATCGTGGCTGCCACGTAAAGGTCTTTCCTATGCATACGAGTAAAGCAGAACTTGACGCGTTCAATCCGGATGGATACATGCTTTCAAATGGTCCTGGAGATCCATCTGTAATGACAAGTTCGATCGCCTTGGTGAAAGAAATTGCTGATTCTGGCAAGCCAGTGTTTGGCATTTGCCTAGGACACCAAATTCTTGGACTGAGTCAAGGACTACAAACAGTGAAAATGTTCAACGGTCACCGAGGAGTTAACCACCCAATCAAAAACTTGAAAACTGGAAAAGGGGAAATTACCAGTCAGAACCATGGATTCGTGATTTCAAAGGAAAGCATCGAAGCGCAGGATAAAGTGAAAGTGACGCATGTGCATTTAAATGACCATACGATTGCTGGAATTGAATTGACTGATAAACCCGTTTTCTCCGTTCAATATCACCCGGAAGCATCTGCTGGTCCACACGATTCCAGATACCTTTTCGATCAGTTTATTGATAACATGAATACTTACAAATCTTAAGATGAGCTATATTACCGACATTTTCGCAAGACAAATTCTAGATTCCAGAGGAAATCCAACCATTGAAGTGGATGTTTTTACTAGTAATGGCATTCTTGGACGCGCTGCCGTTCCTTCAGGAGCTTCAACGGGTGTTCACGAAGCAGTCGAATTGCGCGACGGAGACAAATCCAAATACATGGGGAAAGGCGTCTTGAAAGCTGTGGAAAATGTCAACACAATCATCAATGAAGCGCTGCAAGGTGAAGATGTTTTCGATCAAAAAAGATTGGACCGCATCATGCTTGATTTAGATGGAACTCCAAATAAATCTAACCTAGGAGCCAACGCCATTTTAGGAACATCATTGGCAATTGCACGTGCAGCGGCGCAAGAAGCTGGAATGAGCTTATATCAGTATATTGGTGGAGTTGGTGCTGTAACCATGCCGGTTCCAATGATGAATATTTTAAACGGTGGATCTCACGCAGATAACTTAATCGATATTCAAGAATTTATGGTGATGCCGTTTGGCGCATCTTCTTTCTCGGAAGGATTGCGCTGGGGTACAGAAGTATTTCATCACTTGAAAAGTGTACTGAAAGAAAAAGGAATGTCTACAAACGTTGGAGATGAAGGTGGATTCGCACCAAGTTTGGGTTCCAATGAAGAAGCCATTCAAGTGGTGATCGAAGCCATCGAAAAAGCTGGATTTAAACCGGGTGTCGATATGCATATTGCACTCGATGCAGCATCCTCAGAATTTTACAACGCTGAAAAAGGAATTTACCACTTTGAATCAACGGGTGTGGATATGACTTCCGAACAAATGGTTGACTATTGGGTGAATTGGTGTGAAAAATATCCCATTATTTCCATTGAAGATGGATTAGCGGAGGACGATTGGGCAGGATGGAAATTAGCCACAGAAAAACTTGGCCACAAAGTACAACTTGTTGGAGATGATTTATTCGTTACCAACACACAACGACTTTCCCGTGGAATCGAAGAAGGAATTGCTAACTCGATCTTAGTAAAGGTGAATCAAATTGGAACCTTAACGGAAACAATTGAAGCCGTACAAATGGCCACAAGAAATGGCTACACTTCTGTGATGAGTCACCGAAGTGGAGAAACAGAAGACAATACCATTGCAGATTTAGCAGTGGCTTTAAATACTGGACAAATTAAAACAGGTTCTGCTTCACGCAGTGACCGTATGTCCAAATACAATCAATTACTTCGCATTGAAGAAGAATTAGGTGATTCAGCTGTGTATATTGGAAAGAATTTTAAATTCCTAAAATAAACTTGGCGCATCGCTTTAATCTTCGTGTTTACGCTTTGATTATCGATGAATCGAATCGCATTCTCGTTTCCGACGAATGTCGCTTTGGACACTTTTTCACGAAATTTCCAGGCGGAGGAATCGAAGCAAAAGAAGGAATAACAGATGCGTTAAAAAGAGAATTACAAGAGGAGCTTGCGGCAGAAATGTTGGACTCCTCTTTTTTTTATGTCAATGATTTTCATCAAGTATCTGCTTTCGACAAAGAACATTCGCTCGTGGTCTTTTATTACAAGGTAACGATTGCTTCACCCCAACAATTCGGTATTGACTCCTACGCTATTCCCTTTCAGGAAGAAACAGAAAAACAGCGTTGGGTTTCTTTGTATGAGCTACAAAAAAATGACCTGACCTTTCCGATCGATCAACTCGTTTTAGAAAAATTAAAGGCGGAGCTTATTTATTGAAATTCGGAGCAACCACGAGTTCTTTCGTTCCGTGTGTCCATGAATAAAATCCTTCGCCAGATTTCACTCCTTTCTTACCAGCAGTAACCATGTTCACTAACAAAGGACATGGTGCATATTTCGGATTGCCAAATCCGTCATGTAGCACTTCAAGGATCGCTAAACAAACATCCAATCCAATGAAATCTGCTAATTGCAATGGCCCCATTGGATGCGCCATTCCCAATTTCATAACGGTGTCAATTTCTTCCACACCAGCAACCCCTTCAAATAAAGTATAAATCGCTTCATTGATCATTGGCATCAAAATGCGGTTTGCCACAAATCCAGGATAATCATTCACCTCAACTGGTACTTTTTTCAATTGACGTGAAGTTTCCATAATGGTATTTGTTACCTCATCTGAAGTAGAATATCCACGGATAATTTCAACCAATTTCATGACCGGAACCGGATTCATGAAGTGCATACCAATTACTTTGTCCGCGCGATTCGTAACCGACGCAATTTTCGTAATCGATATGGAAGATGTATTTGTTGCCAAAATCACTTCCGGCGCTGTTACTTCATCTAACTCTTTAAAGATTTTTAATTTCAAATCAATGTTCTCCGTTGCTGCTTCAACGACCAACTCTACTCCTTTCACTCCTTCGGCGATGCTCGTGAACGTTTTTAGGTTCTGCAACGTTGCTGCTTTTTCCTCTGCTGTAATTGCTTCTTTTGCTACTTGACGATCTAAGTTCTTCTCAATCGTTGCAATGGCTTTGTCCAAGGCAGTTTGAGAAACATCAATTAAATGTACATGGTGATTAAATTGTGCAAAGACATGCGCAATTCCATTTCCCATTGTACCAGCTCCAATTACCGCAACATTTTTCATAAAAATCAATTTAGTTCACAAATATAATCATTGTATCTTTGTTGAGAATGGCTATTGAACGAATTCGTCAACTACTGGGATCTGATTTCTCCAAATCATTGAGTGTACTGTTATCTGGTACCATCATTGCACAAGCAGTTGGCTATTTAATTGCGCCGATTCTTACGCGCTTATACTCCACAGCTGAGATGGGTGAATTGGGTCTTTACATGAGACTTACTGGATTCATTTCTGCCATTGCAACCTTGCGCTACGAAGCAGCTCTGCCCTTGCCAAAATTAGATGGACACTCCTATTTATTGTACCGACTTTCTTATCGAATTTCGTTTATTGTTTTAATGATTACCAGTCTTGTGTTTGTCTTCATGTGCGCCACGAATTTTGGAGGAAAGTTTGATTGGTGGTTTTACGCCTTAACCATTCTTGGAGCGGCAAGTATCATCGTAGTGAACATAGGAACGAATTGGTCCGTTCGCGTTGGACAATACGGGATTATTTCCAGGCAGAAAATAACAAATTCAGCCATTTCCAATGCCTTGAGATGGGGATTTGCCTATTTGCATTTAAGTACATTTGGACTGATTCTCGCAACATTCATCGGACACATCCTATCCGCACTAGAATTTGCTTTCTCCTTCGGGAAAATTCATGAGAAATTTAACAAATTCATTTCGAAGAAAAAGACGGCTGTATTAATGCGCAACCACAAAGAATTTCCAACCATTAGTTTGCCGCATGTGTTTGTTGACAATGCAAGAGAAATGCTCATCGCCACCTTCATTTTTTCCTATTTTTCTGATTCCATTTATGGATCATATAATCACTCGTACACCATGCTGCGCTTGCCACTGACCTTAATTGGGGTTTCGCTGGGACAGGTCTTTTACAACCGTGCAAGTGAACTGCATCACCAAGGTAAATCGATGATGCCCATGATCAATAAAATGTTGATCGGAATTGCACTATTTTCTCTTATTCCTTTCGGTATTCTTTTCTTTTATGGGGAATTTCTTTTTGCCTTTGTGTTCGGGAAAGAATGGGGACTCGCTGGCTCCTATTCCGAAACGATGTCCATTTGGCTCATGCTTAATTTTATCTTCTCCCCGATTTCAGCATTGCCGTTGATTCTTCGGAAACAAAAGGTGTTTTTCTTCATGGGAATTGTCAGTTCACTCATTTTAGTTATTCCATTTTGGTATTTCCCATGGCAATATGGACGCACTCCGGAAGTATTTCATTTGTGCTTGCAAGTTGTTTCTTATGTTCAAGCCGCTTGGTTACTCGTGACCATCATCATTTTTTACACCTACGCATTGCGCGCATCTCAAGCGAAAATACGATCGTAAATCGCCTCGAACTTTTGCTTATTCGCTTTTTTCGTCGCCTTCTCTTCAATGATTTTAGTGTTGACTTCTTGCATCGATTGCGAATTCATTTTCAGTGCGTTTGTCAGGTCCTCACTTAAATTCCCTGTTGAAATCAGTCCATTCACACCATGCTCAATCCACTCACGATTGGCCGGTAAATCCGAAACAATTGGCAAACAGCCATATGCCATCGCTTCCAACAAACTAATGGAGGTCCCATCCGTATTTGGAATGGAAACATATATCGTTGAAGACGAATAATTCGCTCTATTTTCCGGAGCAGACTGAAATCCAACGAATTCCACGCTCGTTTCCTGTAAGTGTTGCTTTGCTAATTGTTTTAATCGTTCCGTTTCTGAGCCACTTGCAGCAATGCGCAATTTCCACGTTGGATTCGCCAATAAAAAAGGTGTTGACTGAGTGATGATTTCATCTATGCGGTAGAGCGGCTCGTGCATGCGATTGGAATAAATGATCTTTTCTCTCGATGCGGAAGCTTGCATGGTTTGGATTTCAACGCCAAAATTTGCTACAACAACAGGACTTGGCCCAATCAATCCATGGATCGCATCCGCCATAAACTGTGCATCGGCCGTTATTTCCACTGCACTTCTCAACACATATTGCACCATCCATTTGTGTAACATACTTCTTTTTGGCAGCGTTAACACGTCGCTTCCCCAAGTTGTGACCACCAATGGTTTTTTCCCACGATTTGCCAAGCCTGTAATGAACCCATACGCATTGGCTTGATGCACATGAATCACATCTGGATCAAATTCGCGAATAATCGCTCTTAATTTCCGCACATTCTTCAGCATGGCGAACGGATTCTTTAATTCGAAATTCAAGACCTTTACATTGGATTGTTCCATTTCTTGGTTCGAAACAATGCACGTCTCTTGAAAATACGACGCAACTAATCCATGGAAATTCAACAAATGAACATTCCCCTTGCTTCCACCAATTAAAAGTAACTTTTTAGATTTGTGCATTTGCTTTTTCTTTCTTGAATTCCTTGCCGATGACCCATGCCAATCCGACACAAAACAGCAATTCGATGTTGCGTTCAGTAAATGGATTATTGGTCAACGCACTGACTAACATCAGTAAAATTAATAAACTTCCTTGGATACTTAATTCTTTGAAATCTTTCCACATTTTTTTCAATGGAATTAAAAAAATGGACAAATACAACATCAAGCCAACCAAGCCATACCTCCATGTCATTAGAATGTACTCATTTTCAGAATAAATCTTATGCTCATAGAAATACTGCTTAAATGGACCATGACCTAAAAGAGGTTTCTGAAGGATCATTTCCCCTAATAATTTCCACGTTTCCAATCTGCCACGTGCGGAACCACTCTTCAGAACACTCCCATCTAATAAGCTATTGTTATAAGAGGTATATTGAAAAAAGGAAGTCGCGAACATCCATGCGCACAGAAAAGTCAGAACGAGGCCAATGAACATCAACATCCATTGTTTTTTTGTCCAAATGTGTGCATGAACCAAAGCCAAGTATCCATATGCAGTCAACAACACCAATAATGCTGTTCTAGACTGACAAAGAAATACGAAAAAAAGACTTAGGAAATAAATCAGAACTTTTTTTCGCTCGAAACGAATAGGAAAGAAGTAAATGCTAAATAGTCCAAACAAGATGGCGTTGATATTCGGATTTCCCATCGTTCCAACTAAACGCTTTACGGCCGGACCTCCATCTGAATCCTTTCCGAAAAACTGAAGATGAATTCCACCATTGTAGTATTTTTCTAGTACGTCATTTATCCCAAATAACTCCAAGAAATGAACGACATTCACCAAACAAATGAACAAAAATAACAGAGGAATCATTCGTTTGACGATGGTAAAATCCAACTGGGAAAAGAAAAGGAAGGCACATCCATACTTAAACCATTTGTAGACTTCAAAATAATCACTGGTGGAAACATGAACGATGTTCCACCACATGGTTGTGAGGATAAATCCCGCAAAAATAAATGGAATCCAAACGTAGGCCTGCATGGACTTCCAAGCGCCTTTCAAGGCGATAAAACACAAAATAAATGGCAATGAAAAATCAAGAATGTGAATCGATGGTATGTTTTCGTTCAAGGTGATTGCCGGTACACACATGGACGCAAAGACCAAGAAAATTCCCAAGTACGTACTCCAGAGATCAATCCTTTGCCCATTCATCGTATAGCGCTCTTAATTCAGGATGTTGCTGTAATTGTCTTTCATCCAACTTGCGTGTATCACCAATGACTTTTGCAGGATTTCCCGAAATGATGGAAAAATCGGGGTATTCTCCGCGAACATAACTATAGGCAGCAATTAAACTTCCTTTTCCAACTTTGGTTTTTGGCATAATCGTGGAATGTGCACCGATGAACGTATATTTCCCGATAAAAATCGAACCCCTTTCATAAATTTCTTTATCCACATCTGAATAATGCCTTCCATATATGCGAATCGCCATGTGACTGGAATGAGAAGTCATATTGATAAACGTTGTCAATTGGCAACCCTCTTCAATCGTAATTCCGTTACTTGCTTCAATGAAATTGTAATGTCCAATGTACACATTTTCCCCTAAAACAAGGTTCTGAGGGTGGTCGATATACGTGGTATTTGAAACGCGCGTGCGTGGTATTCGTTTTCCATTCGTGTCGTATATTTTACCGTTCATTGCTGGACGAAACAATAAAAAGAACCGACGTAGGACTTTATATAAAAAACCTTGTTTTTGCTGCATCACCTTTTGATTAAAGCGAAGATACTTAAAATTTCCCTATGTCATTCAGACGTGAAATAGCCCCAATTGATAATTCGGTTCAGTTCATTTATTAATTCAGTATTTTTGAAGCTTAATTTAGAGTCCAATGTCAGAACATCCGAGTAAGCGTAAAAGAATCATACACATGAGTAGTGTTCACCGAGACCGTGATGTTCGCATTTTTTTAAAGGAATGCCGATCGTTGGCAACATTGTTTCCTGATTTCGAGGTTCACCTTGTCCTAGCAGGCGTGAAAGATCGCTGTGAAGAAAATGTTCACATCCACAGTGTTCCAAAAGAAACAGGTTCTCGTTTAAAACGGATGTGGACAACCGTCAACCATATCTATCGAAAAGCGAAAGAACTAGATGGTGACATTTATCATTTACATGACCCTGAATTGATGCGCATCGCTCTAAAGTTGAAACGCAAGGGCAAGATAGTGATTTATGATGCTCACGAGGATCTTCCAAGGCAAATCATGGGGAAATCCTATGTTCCCATGAAAAAAATAGTTGCATTCGTCATGGAACGCGTAGAAAATGTTATTTGTGCCCGGTTATCAGGAATAATCACTGCCACTCCGCACATCGCCCGACGCTTCGAAAAAATAAATACACATACCATTGACATCAATAATTTTCCGTTGGAAAATGAAATTGAAATCCTTGGCGAATCCACGCTAAAAAAGGAGAATATGGTGTGTTTCATTGGTGGAATATCCCCTATTCGCGGAACAAAAGAACTGGTGGATGCCATGTCACTTACCAACAGTAAATTGGCCCTTGCTGGTGAAATCCCGAGTGATTTCAAAGCTCAACTTTCCGAAAGTGAGGGATGGAAAAACGTAGAAGAACTTGGTTTCATCGACCGTGAAAAGTCCATGCGAATCAAACAAAAATCAATAGCCGGAATGGTTACCTTTCTACCCTATCCGAATCACATCAATGCCCAACCGAATAAAATCTTCGAATACATGGCTGCTGGATTGCCGGTCATTGGTTCTAATTTCCCGATGTGGAGAGAATTATTAGTCGACAATCATTGTGGAATGTGCGTGGATCCAACAAATCCCAAGGAAATAGCCGAAGCCATCAACTTTTTAATCAACAATCCCAATGAAGCCGAAAAAATGGGAAGTAATGGCAAAAAACTTGTTTCTCAAACATATAATTGGAATGCGGAAGAAGTGAAATTATATCGTTTTTATCAAAGCTTGATGGGATGAAATTAACATTTGAGAAAACATACGTTTATTCCCTCCTATTCATGGTGACTTTATGGATCCCGATTCCCAAATTGTCCTCGCCTTCTATTGCCCTATTTGGATTCGTAGTGATTTATGGTGTCTGGAAGAAAAAATTAAGCTTTCAATGGAGCTGGATTCTTTTTAGCTTGTTCGCGCTTTACGTGCTTTATTCCCTATACGTGATCCCAAGTCAGCACATACATAGCGGCTTGAAATACTTGGAATATAAACTTTCCTTGTTGGTGTTCCCTGTCCTATTTTCCTTTCGACCAACCTTTGCCATTGATCGTAAAAAGATACTAAATGCCTTCAGTCTTGCTTGCTTCATCTTGGGGATATTTTATGTCTTCCAATCGTTGTATCATTATTGGATGACAGGTCAAACAAGCTATTTTCATTCTTCCTTGTTTGCGAGCAATCATCACCCAAGTTACGTGGCCGCTTTCTTTTCCTTTGTCATTTATTACCTATATATCGAATTCCCACGCATGACATCCAAGGTTTGGAAAACCACTTCCATTGGAATCATGATATTTTTGATGGTTCTCCATCTTCCTCTTGAAAGTCTTTCTGGAATTATCGTTTTGGGTTTTCTTTTGACTAGTGTTGTTTTAGGTTGGGCGTGGAAAAACTTTTCGAAATGGGTCTTTTGCTCTTTTCTCTTGGGTGGAATACTAAGCATTCAACTATTGTTTTGGATCAAACCTTCCTTGCAGGATAATCTTTCACATACTTCCACTCTTGTAACAAGGTACCTTCAATCTCCTTCAAACTTTATCCGAGAACATCCAGCTGGAATGTCCGGAAACCAGTCAAGGTTGGTTATTTGGACCATTACTGGTGAAATCATTGCAGAACATCCTTTTGGTGTTGGGCTTGGGGATTTAGAAGACGAAATGCAACAAAAGCTTGCTGCCTTGAATCAAACTGAACTAATGGAAAAAAATTACAATCCTCACAATCAATTTCTGCAGATTTTTGCGGAAATAGGATTGATTGGTATCCTCCTTTTCATAACGGTATTATTTCTATGCATGCGTCAAGCTCGAAAACAAAAGGACGCATTGTTTTTATTTTTAATCCTTAGTTTGATGATTAATTCCTTGTTTGAAAGTATGCTTCAAAGGCAATCTGGTATCGTATTCTACATTGTTTTTATTGCGCTTTTCGCAACGATTCTTCCAAAACAATCCGTGCAACAACTTGAACCAGAAGCATGATCAGTCGTCCAAATAGAAATTCACCTTTGTCGATTCAACATCTATGAAACTCCTTCTACTCACGCAATACTATCCACCTGAAATTGGTGCTCCTCAAAACCGTCTTCATGAATTGGCTGTCCGCTTGAAAACGAAAGGAGTTGATGTAGAAGTATTGACGGCCCTACCCAATTATCCTGAAATGGAAATTTTTGAGGCCTATCAAAAAGGTCAAAACCGGGTGGAAGAAATAGAAGGAATCAAAGTGACACGTTCTTGGATTTACGTATCGAAAAAACGTGGGATTGTTTCTAGGTTATTGAATTACTTTAGTTTCGTTGCCAGTTCCTATTTCCGCGGGAAAAAATTGGGTAAATTCGACTACTTGATGGTGGAAAGTCCGCCTTTATTCTTGGGTTGGAGCGCCATGAAATTGAGTAAAAAACTCGGGGCTAAATTAATTTTCAATGTTTCGGATTTGTGGCCGGAAAGTGCCGAAAAATTGAACATTGTCAACAATCGAACGCTGTTAAATCTTGCCTATCGCTTAGAAGCGAAATGTTACCAAAAATCTCATTTTGTTACAGGTCAAACCATGGGCATCGTTGACAGCATCCAAAGTCGATTCCCACAAGTCAAAACCCATTGGTTGCCAAACGGAGTAGATACAGCATTTTACCATCCTGACACGGTAGAGTCCAACGATTTTCGAGAGCGAAATGGTTTCCAGCAGGATGACATCTTGTTCTTTTACGGTGGAATCATCGGTCACGCGCAAGGACTTGAAGTGATTTTGAAAACAGCACAGGAAACAAAAGACCGAAGCGATATTCACTACATTTTACAAGGAGCTGGCCCCTTGAGAGAGGAGTTAATTGGACTGAAACAAACGTTGAATTTAAGCCAAGTTCATTTTTTAGCGCCTGTTTCAAAAAAGGAAATGCCGATGATTCTGAAAGCGGTCGATGTTGCACTTGTTCCCTTGCGAAAATTAACCTTATTCGAAGGAGCAATACCATCCAAGATCTTTGAGGCCTTAGCCATGAAATTACCGTTGATTCTTGCGGTTGACGGAGAGGCTAGAATGCATTTCATCGAACGAGCTGAAGCGGGCATTTTCGTGGAGCCAGAAAATATCCACGATCTAAAACAAGCCGTTCTCACTCTGGCTGATGATTTGAATAAGCGAAAATTACTTGGTGAAAATGGTCGAAAATACGTTTCGGAGCACTTCAATCGCAATAAAATAGCTCAGGATTTCTTTGATCGAATGCATGACAATCTTACCTAGCTCGTTTACGCAAACTTATGCGACCCATCGCAATTTGGCATGCGCTTGGAAAGTCCACAAATGCAATCGGTTAGCCCTTTTCCTTTCAATATTCTCGAACGCACTTGCTCGATTCGACTGATACGCGTTGCTGCTTGTTTCGCAGTGGAAAAATGCAACAAATACCCACGTTGACGTCCTGGAGTTAATGCGTAGAATGCGTCGTTCAATTCTTTGTCCGTGTCAAGTTTTTGCTGAAATTCCTCTACCACTTCGTAAGCTTCATGTGGCTTCAGTTCTACTTTGATTCCGGCCTTTTCCACCTCGATGGCTTCAAATATATACTGTTTCAAGGTTGTTTCGACATCCTCGATTTCCTTTACACTGGTAAAACGAATTTGTCTTCCAGATTGCACGTGATCCGTCTGTTGAAATAATAATCCATGCGCATCTTGCAACAGAGAACCTTTCATGAACAGAATGGCGCAATACTCTTTAAATCCATGGATCAAAAAAATGTTCTTGTCCTGATGCATGTAACATGGATGCTTCCACTTAAATCCCTCCTCCATTTGACATTCCAATGCGATGGAACGCAATTTTGACAATTCAGGCTCCCATTTTTTCAGGCTCGACATAAAGGCATCAACTTGTGGATTTGTCATGTGGTGAATTTTACACAAAAGTACGCATTCCGAGGATTGCACTGTTCATGCCTTGGAAGATGTCACAAGATTTCAATTTAAAAATTAACTTTGTTCTATGATACCATTTTCACCCCCTCGCATCGACCAACGTGTCGTAGATGAAGTTACTGCAGCACTTTTAAGCGGTTGGATTACCACGGGTCCTCGCACCAAATTGTTTGAGAAGAAAATCACAGAATACTGCGGTTGCAAATCGACCGTTGCTGTGAACTCTTGGACCGCTGGAATGGAAATAGTATTGCGTTGGTGGGGAGTTGGTCCGGGCGACGAAGTCATCATTCCAGTCTATACCTATTGTGCCAGCGCCAATGTGGTCTTGCATACCGGTGCGACACCTGTCATGGTAGACATCAGCGCTGATGATTTCAATATTTCCGTTGAAAAAATCAAAGGGGCGATTACGGAGCGTACGAAAGTGATTATGCCAGTGGACATTTCTGGATATCCATGTGATTACGATGCGATTTATCAATTGGTGGAAGAACAACGCTCGTCGTTCAAGGCCTCCAATGAAAAACAAGAAAAACTCGGTCGCATTTTAGTTGCTGCAGACGCAGCGCATAGTTTTGGTGCCAGCTACAAAGGAAAAGTTTCCGGTGCACTTGCCGACGTAACCTGCTTCTCTTTTCACGCTGTGAAGAACTTAACGACGGCAGAAGGTGGATCCATCTGTTTTAATCTTCCGGAAGGATTTGACCACGAAGAAATCTACAAGGAATTTTGCATTAAAATCCTTCATGGACAATCGAAAGATGCCTTGGCCAAAACACAAAAAGGTGCGTGGCGTTACGATGTCCTGGAACCAGGGTTCAAGTGCAACATGACGGACCTTCAAGCTGCGATTGGACTCATCGAATTGGAACGATATCAAGAGAATTTAGACCGCAGAAAACACATTTTTGATGCGTATGATCAGGCATTCCAACAAACGTCATGGGCAATTACACCGACACACGCAACCACGGATAAACAAACCTGTTACCATTTATACCAATTGAGAATTGCCGATGTCAGCGAAGAACAACGCGATGCAATTATCCAAGAGATTTTCGAACATGACGTGGCTGTTAATGTGCATTTTCAACCACTTCCTTTATTGACAGCCTATAAAAATTTAGGCTATAAAATGGAAGATTACCCAGAAGCATGGGGTAAATATTCCACGGAAATTTCCTTGCCTGTTTATTTTAATTTGACAGATGAACAAGTACAGCAAGTCATTTCAGCCGTCACCCAATCCGTGCAAAAAGTGCTGAAATTGAACGATTAGATGAAAGGATTTTGGCTAATACTCATAGCATGTACCAGCTTTGTTAGTAAGGCTCAATCCAATGCACATGCATTGTGGGAAAAGGATGTTGTCGACACTTGCATTGTCATTCCGCTCGGTGTCGATTTCGGTTTATGTGCAATGCCACTCGGTTGGGCGCTAAGCGACTCTGGTTGTGTCATGCTTTCTGGATGTAGCATGATTGGCTCCAATGGAATTGATTATTCGACTTCCTTTTTTCAAAGTTCCTATCAATGTAATGGTGCATGTATGCAAGATACAACGGTTGTCTTGGCCTGTGTAGATAGCACACTGATCGACTCGATGATATGTTGTTTAGATGTTTACGATCCCGTTTGCGGATGTGATTCCATCACCTATTCCAATTCATGCGAAGCGATGTTTCACGGAGGTGTCGTTTCATACACAACTGGCACTTGTGAATCAGCGGGTATTTACCCAAAATGGATGACGCTCGTTTCGATTCAACCGAATCCGTTTACGTCGAAATGGACATTATCATCTGATCCTTCACTGAACCTCATTGTTCGACTCATGCAGTCAAACGGTGTATGGCTATTCACTCAAGAAAATGCCAGCATACTATTGGAATTCGATGGAGAGAACTTAGCTCCTGGGATGTACTTCGTGGAAATCACCAATCGTCAAAATGGACAAAAAATGATGAAACGTTTGGTGAAAGAGTGATGTTTTTATTGTAAAACTCTTAATTCCAAAATATTAGTTCTATTTTTGGTTGAAATGTTGGGCAAATAGTTGTGAAATTCTTCTTGCTAAACATGAAAAAACTCAAAAAAACTACGCTGTGAAAAAATGGATTTTCATTCTTATTTGCCTTGTATCTAAGTTATCTTTTTCGCAAACATTTTCTTTCATCCCCAACTTTTAGTTTTGATCCATGAAATTGATACTCGTTCTTTTGTTCATCTCTGTTTCACCGCATGCCATCTGTCAACAAGTAGATGAATTCAAAAAATTCTTAATCATTGATTTAGTCGGTAAAAAACAACTGGAAATGGGGCAAGATTCGACCTCGTTTGAAACAATATATCTAGGGAAACTTGATATGAAAGAAGGAAGTTTTCATTCAAAATCCATTACATATCATGTGCTAACCCAGTTTTCTTCTGTTCAAACAGCAATCGAAAAACATGGTCATAGCCGTTTGATTTTCACCGACGAAGACGGAAAAACGATTAAAATCTACACCTTTGATCTCCCAGAGGAACTGCCTACAGGAATAAAGAACAACGGTTTAACCTTTGGAAAAACTACGATGAGATACTTCTCACTCCCCGATTTGTTTTGCATCCCGAGTGGAGCATGTTTTGAGTAATGAAAATGCCCTTTCATTTGAAGAAACTTCAAATGACGCACCTCTACCTTAATCCATTGAAGTCAATTCGATTCGGGTATAGTGATTGACCTTATTTAGTGGAAATAAAGATTTGTTGATGAACTTCAGTATCGGATAAAGTTACTTTCAAAAACAATGAACTCAGATATGCAATCACGTAAATTGAAACTTTTGCTTCATTATCAACGCACTATTCAATCAACACTTCAGCAAAACGATTAATTCCCGTCTCCCTTCCAAATAAAATCAATTGTTTATCAGAAATTGATAGATAATGTAAAGGGGTAAATAACACATGTGTTTCAGTTTGATCAAAAAGTGATTTTTTGTATGAAATAACTCCATCATCATTAATTACGTATGCATTCAAGAAACCTAATTGTTCAATACTTTTATATACTTGAATTCCTGATTCTTCAGGATTTTCCTTTTCATTGGATGTTGATTCATTGAAGAATAAATAAATTTTATTGTTTTTGTTGAAAAAAGAATAAGACATGTAAGTTCCTGCAAGATCCTTCGTTTTTTGTCCTTTTGGAATAGTTCTGAGCCAGGAGAGATTTCCTTCCTTGTCCAATTTCATAACCATAATGTTGTTGTAATAATATGTATAAACAATTCGGGCCAAACCTGATTGAGATGATGTCACTAGTTCCATCGTTGTAAAAACCTGTTCTGCAACAATGGTAGAACTACCATCAAGATTCTGAACAATATTCTTGACTATAAAATTTCCTTTTCGCGTATCTTTTCCGGAATATTCCCCTTTACTCATATAATAGTCAGAAAAAGAAGTCACTTTTTGAATCAATACATTTTTTGTTTTAGCATCAATTTTAGCATAAAAGACTCCATCGCTTAGAGGATCATTAAGTTTTTCCGAATAAAAACCATAGCAGAGGATTTCATGCTTTTCGTTTACAGAAAAGCTTAACTCATTTAAAAAATTCGAGTGTGAATCAATGATGTATTCTGTAGGTTCTTCTTGATTTTGACTAAAGGCAAAAAGATGGAATTGATAAGCAACATCTTTATTTTTTTTCTCAGTTGCATCAGTTTTATCGAATACTTTTCCTGGAAGAAAAACACTACCTTGATTATCTATTTTAGCATTATTAACCGTATACAATAAATCTTGAAATGGAAGTTCAAATTTATTTTCCCAAAGCAATGAAAAGTTATTATCGAAAATTTTAATAGCATATTCATCTGTTGAACCTTTTTCATACGGTAACAAATAAGTAACCAAAATTTTAGATGAATCTGGAGAAAAGTTAAGTGAAAAGGGGCCTTTTTTTGTACCATCATTTACCAATGTAACTTCACCTATTTGAATTGGATTTCCCTTCGGTAACAATGTCTCTTTGTCTATTTCGGTCGCATGATAGGTCCTCAATTTATCATTAGTGTTTATAAAATGTGAGATGGCAAATAGTTTATTATCAACTAACATTACGGATTCCATCATGGTGTAACCCATCTTTTTACCGTAGATATAAAGAGGAACGGAGGCTTCTAAATCTAATTGCTTATTGTATCTATCAAGCAGGTAAGTTTTAGAAATTCCTTTGGTATTTATCCTTAAAGCATAGAAGTTTTTATCGTCACTGCCGGCAAAATTAATCAGTAATCCATTCTTGGTATCTTTAAGTTCTGGCCCTATTTTAGCAGTTATTTCCTGTGCTTTTAGGCCTGAAAAACTGCACATAGCCAACATAATTCCGAAAATAATTCTTTCCATTTTTTCAATTTTAAAATGAAAGTAATGAAATTAAATGCAAACCATAACGAATTTTCATGAATAAAGGCCCTTTCCCCTCTTTTTGAAGCTGATAATATAGTCATATTTAAAGGGATTTTAGTGTTAAAATTATTGTAGTAAATAATCTATTTGACTAACTTAAAGAGAGAATTCATTAAAAATCACTCGAAATGTTAGTTAAAACTTATTCCAGTTCCGTCTTCGGAATCCATGCCACCACCATCACGATTGAAGTCAATTTGGGCATCGGCATCAATTTTTACCTCGTCGGTTTGCCCGATAATTCCGTGAGGGAAAGTCAGCAGCGCATCAAGGCCGCTTTCAAAAACAATGACCTCAAATTTCCGGGTAAGGAAATCACGGTGAATATGGCGCCGGCAGACATTCGAAAAGAAGGTTCCGTCTTCGATCTTCCTATTGCCATTGGTATCTTGGCCGTCAGCGAGCAGGTAAAACCAGATCACTTGGGAGAATACCTCATGATTGGTGAATTATCTCTCGACGGCTCCGTTCAAGCGACAAAAGGCATGTTGCCGATCGCGCTGCAAGCCAAACAAGAAGGCTTTAAAGGAATCATTGTCCCTAAACAAAATGCGCAAGAGGCAGCGGTCGTTCAAGGACTCGCGGTTTATGGTGTGGAGAACATTCGCGAAGTCATTGACTTCATGAACGACACATCCAAACTAACGCCCGTTCAGGTGGATATCTCCGTTTCATTTAAAGAAGGTGAGGTACTGTTTGACGAAGATTTCCGCGATGTCAAAGGACAGATGAACATTAAGCGCGCCTTTGAGATTGCGGCTGCCGGATCGCATAACGTAATTTTGATCGGACCACCAGGCGCCGGAAAATCCATGTTGGCGAAACGTTTGTCTACGATTCTTCCTCCCATGACTGTAGAAGAAGCACTCGAAACGACCAAGATTCACAGTGTTGCTGGAAAGATGAAAAATCCACAAGGACTCATTACTCATCGTCCCTTTCGAAAGCCCCATCACACGATTTCGGACATCGGGCTTATCGGCGGGGGATCCTATCCGCAACCGGGAGAAATCTCCTTGGCGCACAATGGCGTGTTATTTTTAGATGAATTACCGGAATACAAACGACAAGTGTTGGAAGTCATGCGGCAACCATTGGAAGATCGGGTGGTCAACATTTCACGCGCGAAATTTTCCATCGATTACCCAGCGGGATTCATGCTCGTTGCTGCAATGAATCCATGTCCGTGCGGCTATTTTAACCATCCAGAGAAAGCATGCGTGTGCGGTCCAGGAATTGTTCAACGGTATTTAAATCGAATATCCGGACCACTGTTAGACCGCATCGACTTGCACGTGGAAGTGACGCCCGTTTCCTTTGATGAATTGTCGACCGACATTCCTAGCGAAGGCAGCAAAGAAATTCGTTTGCGTGTGGAAAAAGCGCGAAAAATTCAGAAGGACCGTTTTCAAAACCGAGAAGGCATGCACTGTAACGCGCAGATGTCCAAAGCGGAATTCGAAGCAAATTGTCAATTGGACGCCGAAGGAACTTCGCTGCTAAAAACGGCCATGAACAAACTCGGACTTTCAGCCCGCGCTTACGATCGCATCATCAAAGTTTCTCGAACCATTGCCGACCTAGACGGATCCAAACGCATTTTGTCGAAACACTTAGCCGAGGCCATTCAATACCGAAGTTTGGATCGAGGGAACTGGGGAACAAATCAACTTTGATTTTGTTGTACCTTTACTTGAAATCAAGCTGCTATGAAAGGAATATTATGTTGCTTACTCCTACTCGCTTCCCATGCATTTGGGCAATTCGCTATCGGACACACGACACTGACATTTAACGACCCCTCGCGCACCGGTGGATTCGGTTCAGGCGGTGGAAGTGGACGCCAAATTCAAACGGAAATTTATTATCCATCAACTTCTGCCGGAACAAGTACGCCAGTCGCATCAGGGGAATTTCCTGTGATCGTTTTTGGACATGGATTCGCGATGAGTTGGGACGCCTATAACGACATTTGGGAACACTATGTTCCCCGTGGATACATTATGGCTTTTGTTCGTACCGAAGGAAGTTTGATTCCTTCTCCAAGTCATGGCGATTTTGGCTTGGACTTAGCTTTAGTTGCGCAAAAAATGCTCGAACTTCAAACAACAAGCACTTTATTCCAAAACCACATTGCTCCGAAAGTAGGAATAATGGGACATTCGATGGGCGGGGGAGCAAGTTTCTTAGCCGCTTCGAACAACACAAACATTCATGCCTTGATCGGATTGGCACCTGCGGAAACGACACCTTCCGCCATTGCAGTCGCGCCAAATGTACTCGTTCCTAGTATTGTGTTTTCAGGAAGCTCCGATGGTGTGACTCCTCCTGCACAGAATCACATTCCCATGTTTGACGGAATGACTTCAACGTGTAAATCATTTGTGAGCATTACGGGTGGTGGACACTGTTACTTTGCGAATGCCAATTTTAATTGTGACTTTGGAGAAAGCACCTCTTCTACTGGAATCAGCATCACACGTGCACAACAACAAGCTGCAACTTTTGCCGTTTTGGATCCATGGTTGGATTACATGTTGAAGGATATTTGCTTAGCCTATTCATCTTTCCAATTAGCCATCGCAAATAGTCCTGGAATTGTTGGACAAACAACTTGCCCATCGATCCCAACGGTGGATATTTCCCAAAACGGTTCGATACTCAGCACCACGACAGTTGGAAGTTCCTACCAATGGTTTTTGAACAATGTTCCCATCCCTGGAGCAATTGCCGATTATTACGATATGGGATTAAATCCTTCAGGCGTGTACAATGTCCAAGTGACCTTTCCCTATGGATGTGGCGTTAGTCCGAATATCAATGTCGTTGGACTAAAAAACCCACTAATGGACCTTATTTCCTTTCAACCGAACCCTTGTCAGGATCAACTTTCAATTTTCAATGATAGTGGAGCGTCCATGCACTGTACCATTCAAAGTGCCACTGGACAAATCATCTTCAAAACCGAGTTAAAAAACACGGTTAATGCAATTGATGTACAACGTTTCGCACAAGGAATGTACCTGCTTACCTTCGAACAGAATGGATACATTTTTACACAAAAATGCATGATTGGGTATTGATTACTTTCTTTCCATGGTAATTAGTTGGCAACAATTGATTAAATTCGGGAACTCTTATTCGAACACATGCTTAAAAATGTACTATTTCTTGTCTTGATACTTGTCGGCTTCACCGCAGCAGCTCAAGATTATACCATTCGTGGTTTTGTCTATGACGACGCAAACATGGAACCATTGAGTGACATCAAAGTGAAGTTATTGAAAACAGATAGCTCCGTTATTGCTGGTGCTTACACTAATATTAATGGTGGATTCTTAATTCCAAAACTAGCAAAGGGATCCTACATCGTGAAAGTGGAAGTTGCTGGATTCAAGCGCACATTTTTGAATGTGGACATGAATGACAAACTGAAAATCTACGATGTGCAGTTTAAACTCTTGCACAGCTCAAAAGATGTCAAAGAAGTCGTGGTCGACCTCGGTAAAAAAGAAAAGAAAAACGAAGTCCTGATTGGAACATTAAAATACAACAAAGAAGGATTGGAACGCATTCCGGTACACGGGGGTGAAAATGACATCGTTGGTGCGATTAGTGTGACACCAGGAGTTGTTACAACGGGTGACCAAGGTGGACAATTGTACGTTCGTGGTGGAACCCCGATTCAAAACAAAGTGTTATTAGATGGGATGACCATTTATAATCCTTTTCACTCCATTGGTTTCTTCTCCATTTTTGAAACCGAATTGGTCAAAAACGTAGATGTATACACAGGTGGATTCGAGTCCAAATATGGTGGACGCGTTTCATCAGTCATGGACATAACCTACCGCGATGGGAATCGCAAAGAATTCGGAGGACGTGTTTCTGCTTCACCATTCCTAGCGAAAATGGTGTTGGAAGGTCCCATTGGAAAAGTCACAGACAAAAAAGCTGCTGCAGGATCCTACGTTTTTTCTGCAAAACACAGTTTGTTAGATTATACCTCAAAAACACTATATCCCAAAGTAAACGATGGGAATGGTTTGCCATTCAACTTTACGGATTTATACGGAAAAGTGACCTTCAACGCGGATGGCGGAACGAAAGTGAGTGCCTTCGGATTTCACAACCAAGATTCCGTGAACTATGATGTAGCAAACTTGCGCTGGAATGCATCTGGTGGAGGGGTAAACTTCTTAATGGTTCCGTCAGGGTCTCCCCTTTTCGTTCGCGGACACGTGAATGGAAGTAATTACCAAACGACTTTCGCTGAAACAGCTCAAGAACCACGTTTTTCTAAAATCGGTGGATTTGACCTTGGATTTGATTTTAGTTATTTCCAAAAAAATGAAAGTGAATTAAGCTATGGATTTAACATCAATGGTTTCAGTACGCAATATGTTACCTATAACGAAGCGAAAAGAAAAATTGAGGATGAAAATTTCACCACTGAAATCGGAAGTTACATTAACTACCGTCATGTGAGCAGACGCTGGGTTGTCCAACCTGGATTTAGGGTTCAAGTCTATGCGTCCTTAAACACCATTTCACCAGAACCTCGACTTGGATTGAAATACAATGCAACAGAGAACTTGCGATTTAAATTCTCTGGTGGACGATTCTCGCAAAACTTTACTTCGGCCTCATCCGATAAGGATGTGGTGAACCTCTTCAACGGTTTGCTTTCTGCACCAACGAACGTTCAAGAACAATTTGTGACACAACTTCAGAACGTGAAAAACACAAAAAATGGACTTCAATATGCTTGGCATGCCATTCTTGGAATGGAATACGATTTAGGAAAATTGTGGTCGTTTAACATTGAAGGATATTACAAATATTTCTCACAATTGAGTAACATCAACCAGAATAAATTGTACAGTGATGTTGCGCAATTCGAACTCATTGATGATGTGTACAAAAAAGACTTCATCATCGAATCTGGGCAGTCTTATGGCGTCGATTTATTGGCAAAGTATAGCAAGGATCGCATTTTCTTCTGGGCAGTTTATTCTTATGGAAAAAATACGCGCTGGGATGGATTCACCACCTACGCACCGGTATTTGACCGTCGTCACAACTTAAACTTGGTAGGTTCCTATGTGATGGGGAAAAAGAAAGACCTTGAATTCAACGTACGTTGGAACCTCGGTTCTGGATTGCCATTCACGCCGAACGCAGGAAACTATCAAGCAGAAACATTTGCCAATGGTGTAACCTCTAATTATGTAACAAGTAATGCACCAAATATCACCATGATGTTAGGCTCGTTTAACTCGAAACGCTTACCTTATTACCACCGTTTGGACATTACCTTGAAAAAACACGTGAAGTTCGATAATGGAGATCAATTAGAGATGATCGCTAGTGTGACCAATGTTTACAATAGACACAACATTTTCTATGTAAACCGCGTGACCGGAAAACAAATTTATCAATTCCCAGTATTGCCAAGTTTCGGCTTGAATTATAAATTCTAAGTAGTGTATGTCAGACGTTGCACCTTTCAAAGCGATTCGTCCGGTACGTGACAAAGTTCATCTTGTCGCAACAAGACCTTATTATTCCTATAAGAAGAATGTGCTGAAAGCCAAACTGGAAGATAATCCCTTTACCTTTTTGCGCATCATCAATCCGGAGTTTGATTCACCGGTGAAAACAAAGCCCAATTCAACGGAACGTTTTCAACTTGTAAAGAGTCAATTCGAACACTTTCGCCAAGAAGGCATCTTGATGCAAGATGCAGAAGCGCATCTATACATTTACCGTCAATCCAAAGATGATTTTTCGGTGATTGGAATTGTGGGTGGTGCTAGTGTGCAAGAATACATCGACAACGATATCAAAAAACACGAGCAAACGCTCACCTTAAGAGAAGAAGTGTTCACCAACTATTTGGATCAAGTTGGATTCAATGCGGAGCCCGTACTCATGACGTATGATCCAAACACCGAATTGAATCAGTTGATTGAAACGGTTTCTTCGGAGCGACCAGAATACGAGTTCACCACTACGGATCGCATCAAGCACGAACTTTGGGTCCTTTCTACAGAGCAGACGAATGCTTGTCAACAACTTTTCAAAGGCGTAGACGCTTTGTATATTGCCGACGGACACCATCGTTCCGCATCCTCCGTGCGCTATGCGCAAATGAAACAGGAAAAAGGAGAAGAGACGAAAGAATCTGCTTACTTTTTGAGCTACCTCGTAGCCAAAGATCAAGTACGGATTTTAGCATTTCACCGCTTATTAAAAAGCTTGAATGGTTATGATAACCATTCCTTCATCAAAGCGATGAGCGAACTAGGAAGCATCAAACCGATTCCTGCTGCTCGTGAACCAGAAAAAGAACATGAATTCACCATTTGCATTGGATCAGAATGGTATTGTTTTGAACCCTCCGCTGCATTTATCAATCATCAGAATCCAGTGGAACAATTGGACTCCTTTATTCTGAGTGATTTGATTTTAAAACCACTGCTCGGGATTGTCGACCTTAAAACCAGTGATCAAGTGGAATTCGTTCCCGGAAATGAAACGCTATCGTCGATTGAGGACAAAATCAAATCTGGAAAGTTTCAAGTAGCATTCATTCTGCATCCGGCAACGATTGACCAAGTAAAAGAGGTGGCGGACGCTGGAATGAACATGCCTCCCAAATCAACTTGGGTGGAACCGAAACTTCGCAGCGGACTCACCATTTATCAATTACACGCATGATTGCTGAACGCATTGTTTCCATTCGCGCAACTCTACCTGCTCACGTACAATTAATCGCTGTTTCAAAAACGAAACCGGTGAGCGATTTACAGCAAGCTTATGACGCCGGACAACGTGCTTTTGGAGAAAACAAAGTACAAGAGTTGGTGGACAAAGCCGCTGTTCTACCGAAGGACATCGAATGGCACCTCATCGGACATTTACAAACCAACAAAGTCAAATACATCGCACCATTTGTTCACTTGATTCACGCGGTGGACAGCTTAAAGTTATTATTGGAAATCAATAAACAAGCAGCTAAAAACAACCGAGTGATCGATGTCTTATTGCAATTCCACATTGCGCAGGAAGAAACGAAGTTTGGACTTTCCTTGGAAGAAGCACAAGAAATATGCGTAGATTCAGAAGTTCAGGCATGTAATAATGTACGCATCGTTGGCGTCATGGGCATGGCTTCTTTTGTCGATGACGAACAACAAATTCGTCGTGAGTTTTATTCACTGAAAAACATCTTTGAGGACTTAAAAAATTCCCATTTTACCGTAGAGACATCATTCAAAGAAATTTCCATGGGCATGTCCGGAGATTATGCGCTTGCCATCGAAGAAGGAAGTACGATGGTACGTGTTGGCAGTTCCATATTTGGTGGACGCTAGTCCTCCTGTTCCACCCCGAAAATCAAGGAAGAAATGGCATCTTCAGCCATAAAGGCATTGCTCAAACGCAAGATATCTGCACCTGTGATCTTATCAATTCCTTGGTGAATTTCTTGAATGGTATCGATTTGATTGAAAGCCAACATACTTTTTCCCAATCCCTGCATTAGGCCCGCATTGACATCCATACCAAGTGCCATTTGACCTTTGAACTGTTGTTTCGCACGCTGCAATTGAATCGAGCTCATTTCTTTCGAACGGAATTTCGCCAATTCTTTGTGGATCAGGTCCATCGTTCGTTGGATATTCTTGTCCTCACAACCAAAATAGATTTGCCAGAATCCAGAATCCACGAAGGATGAATAACTTGCTTCAACGGTGTAGGCCAAACCATATTTTTCACGCACCGATAAATTCAATTTAGAATTCAACGCGGGTCCACCCAGAATGTTAATGAGTAACGACATCGCCATTCGGTCATCGTGTTTGTAACTCGGAGCAATTCCGCCTAGGACTGCATGCGCTTGGTAATTGGCTTCCTTCACATGATGTTGAAAAGGAAGGTAATTGGTAAATGGCAAAAATTCCTGACGATTCGCTGTCAAAGGCATTTCCTTCAAGGTCGCCTCCATGATGGGTTCCAATTTCTTGAAACTCATGTTTCCGACATAGGAAATCACCATGTTATCAGCCGTGAAATATGCACCCACGTAGCGTTTTAAATCCGCCTGTGTAAAACTGGAAACACTTTCCCGTGTCCCGAGAATGTTATTCCCAAGGGGATGATTTTTGAATAAGTGTTCTTCAAAATCATCAAATATTTTATCGCTTGGACTATCCAAATAGGAATTGATTTCATCCAAGATGACTTCTTTTTCCTTTTCAATCTCCTTTTCAGGGAAAGTGGAGTGAATCGAAATATCCGCCAACAACTCCAAGGCTCTTTTCGTATGTTCTTTTGAAAAAGACGCGTGTAAACACAATTCTTCTTTTGCCGTGTAGGCATTCAATTCTCCACCCACCGAATCGATGCGGGAGAGAATGTGCAAGGCATTGCGTGTATGCGTGCCTTTGAATAAGCAATGTTCAAGGAAGTGCGCGAGTCCGACTTCATTTTCCTGTTCGTAGCGCGAGCCAGCGGAGAAAAAGAATCCAAGGTGTGCGACCTGATTGGGAACTTGCAAGTGAACCACTCGAATTCCATTGGACAACACATGACAGGTCGGTTGAAATTTGCGCATTAGGGATTTTTACGGATTTGTTTCCAAGCACCATTTTCTTTCACAAAAACGATGCGATCGTGCAAGCGCGATGGACGTCCTTGCCAAAATTCGATGCTCGTAGCTTGAATCGCGTATCCTCCCCAATGAGGTGGACGCGGAACAGTGTTTGGGAATTGTTGATCGTACTTTTCAAAAGCGGCAATTAAATCTCCTGGTCCTTCCAAGATCTCCGATTGGCGCGATGCCCAAGCACCGAGTTGACTTTCTCTTGGACGCGAAGCAAAATACGCATCACTTTCCTGTTCAGCGATTTTCTCAGCGATTCCTTCGATGCGCAATTGTCGTTGCAAGCCTGGCCAGAAAAACAACATAGACACTTTCGCATGTGCTGCGATTTGCTGTCCTTTTTGACTCAAGTAATTCGTGTAAAAAACAAAACGTTGGTCCTTCAGCTCTTTCAAATAAACGATGCGTGAACTCACCCCCTCTTCCGAAGTAGCGGTGCTCAACACAAACGCATTCGCTTCCGCTTCACCATGATTGACGGCTTCGTCAAACCAAGTAGAAAACGCAGCAAACGGATCCATTCCGATAGCGTTCAAAGAACCCTTGTCGAAATCCGCATGATTTTCACGGTATTTTTTCAACCATTCACTCATTCGTCTTCGTCGGTCGAATACGTGTCCTCTAATTCACTTGTAGCATCCTCTTCGGTCTCATCTGCTTCAAATACTTCTTCTTCCGCATCGTCAAAATCAGATCCAGAAGCAGAGAATACCGCACGAACCGGTGTTCGTTCTTCGAGGTCATCTTCAACGACTTTTTTCATCGCCGGACTTTGAACGTCTTCTTCGCGGTACGGGAAGATCTCCACAATCGGCGACGAAACGATGGAAACAATGTTAAAGTCAATCATCAAAGTCGATAAGCTTTCTACCGTGCGTTCGTACGCTTCTTTCACGTTTGTCGCAGAAACCAAGAAATTTTGAGAGACTGTTTTCGCCTTCTCCCCTTCTTCGTCCATGCGGTCGTAAGTCACCTTACACTTGAACCACGTCTCCGTATCGTCGTATTGAAAAATATCATGCAAATCTGTTCGAGCGATTCCAGTCACTTGGAATTCACCGCGGATGCTAGAACCCAATTCCTCATAGATGCGAGCTTCCGCATCTGTAAAGGTCATTGCAGCTAATAAATATGGTTCGGAAACGCGTTTGAACGATCCGTTTTCCAATTGTTTTGTGTATTTTACTTTTACCGTAAACCAACTATTCATGAGGTAATTTTTTAGCTTACAAAGATACTTGCTTTCAAGCGATTTACCTCAATTGTTGATAACATTTCGTGAGGAAAAGTCGAGCTACTTTTCGTAAACCAAGCGATTTCAAGTTGGAACAAGGAGAATATCTGTTTGGTATTGCATGGAGCTTTTAAATGACCACACCTCCTTTGATGAAAAACAACGTTAAAGAAGATGTTGCAGGGTATTTTGTTGATAGAAAAACGCGTTGCTTAGAATCTGATATTTTTTAGTACATGTTCTAATATTGAACGGAGGTTTTTTTTATCCAATGATTTAAAATTACATTTATGCCTAGCTAAAGTGAATATTATAGATTAAACCAACCTATTTTCTTAACTAATTTTATGATGAAACTACTTCTCCTCAGCCTTCTTGTCTGCAACATTGCTTATTCGCAATGGAGTCCAGTGAAAACATTTAATACCATGGGAACACTTACCGTTATAAAAGATTTGGATTTTTCCAGCGAGCAAAATGGTTTCCTTATTTCAGCGTCAAATGGCGGAAGTCATTCTTCATTTTACCGCACAACAGATGGCGGGATTACATGGAATTCCTTAACCACTCTTTCTCATAGCTATTATTGTATTAATGTTGTTTCTGATCAAATCATTTATGCCGCTGGGATATTGTATAATACTAATAACAATCAAAACTTTTACATCTGCCGTTCATTAGATGGCGGACAAACATGGTTTGAGTATGAAATTTTAAATACGTTTGGAGAACTGAGTAAAACATGTTTGGCCTTTCAAAACGACAGCACTGGTGTTTTAAGTAGTCCATCAGGTATGTATTACACGAATGATTATGGAACCAATTGGACTTTGTTTAGCAACACAACAGGGAAGTTTGCTGTCAATTTAGGATCGGGAGTTGCTTCTTTGTACAACAATAATGTCTATCTAACGGATGTAAACACGCTATCCGTTCAAACAAACTACTTGGATTGTTATGGTGTAGGGGATGTTGTATTTGCGAGTTCTTATGGCGATACCCTGATTAGAAATACCTGGTGTAATGATGGTGCAGGAGGAATCATGTTCAACTCACTTACCATTTCTGAACTTGGGGGAAATACCAAGGTAATACACTTCATGGAGAATCAAATTGGAACTGTTGCAGTAAATGCAAGTGGAATATACGCTACAAGCGGTAGACCATTGCGCAGTATGGACGGCGGTCAAAGTTTTTTCAAACAAGATTGCACCTTGCCTTGTGATTCAATTCTTCATTTTTTTAAATTAGATTTTATAGATGGTGATATCGCTTACGCACTTGCTTTAAATTTGGATTCAGGATTTGTCAAGTTGCTAAAAACCACAAACGCAGGTGGCATCACCACAAACTACATTACGCAACCGCTGCAAAACGTTGGATTAACAAACGATGCCGATGAACCATCCCTTCAGGTTTATCCAAATCCAGCGATCAACGAACTGAACATTGAGTCAAGTTCCTTGATGGACCAACTGGAAATCTGTGACTTAACAGGCCGCAGTCTAGCCAAATACACCGGAATTCAAAGCACACATTTCGAAGTCGATTGTCGTTTCTTGCATTCAGGAAATTACTTGGTGAAGGTGAGTAGTGAAGGAAAAACAGTGGTAAGACAGGTGCGGGTGTTGTAACTACCAAACAAAAAAACAGCGCCGAGTCCAGCGCTGTTTTTACATTGATTCAAGTTTTACCTAGTGTTTTACCAAGCGTTCTGTGCCAACTAATTGTCCATCCTCCAAGATGGAAATGAAATAAACACCTGATTCTTCGAGTTGGTAGGTTTCATTGTCAAAAACCTCATCATCCATATAAACGCGCATTCCGAGGCTATTGGTAATGGCAATGGAAACCTTACCTTGTAGTTGTTCTAATCCCTTGATGCGAAAGGATCCCGTACTTGGATTCGGGTATAAACGGAAAGAATGTGTCTGCATGGATGACAAGCCAGCATCATTATCGATCACAATCGATGCTTTCGGGTCGCCAATAATCACACTTTGATAGGAAAGGCTTGCATCAGCCATGTAATAACTTTCCGCCAAGTTGTATTGCGTAATTGGATTTAAGTAGCGATTTACGAGAATATCCGCTCTGAATAGTTGGGTAACAAAGATGCAATTGACATATCCATGCGCTGCAGTACAACCATCTTTGATGAGATCCGCAATATAAAACGATTCATTCGGATTGCTTTGCGCATCAAAGGTTTCTGCCGAACTACAGGTGGAAAGCGCTGAAAAGGAACCGGGTAACCATTTGTAGTTCATTTGAATGGAATCAACTGGACCATGTCCTACATAAAAGTATGAGAACACATTGCTTTGATCCGTCAATACTGCTGGACTTACATCCGTCGTAGCATTCCAGTTTTCAGCAAGCATATTGTTGTAAGTAGGATGAACGTATGAATCCATAAAATAAGTGGTGTCCATGCCATACGACTCAACTAAGTCAATCACTCCATTTGCGATTTGCTGATTGACCACGGTTAGAGGACCACTGCCATCAATCAGGTGCAATACGTCATCTTGCGAATAAGCATCCAGACGGGTTACCAAGTAAATTCCATATTGCGCACGGCTGAAATGTTCGTTTTGATTAAAATATGGATTTACAAATGCCGATGGTTGACCAATTTGATTTTGATGGGTTCCCAAAATCAAACTCAATTCAGCATCCACCGACCCACAGTCACCACTCCCCGAATTCACTACACAATCGATGCTATTGCGCTTTAACGGCACTCCTTTGGTTGTCACAAGGTAATTCAAGGAGTCCTGCAGGTTTTGGCTCACCAAGTAATTTTCAATTTGTGTGCGCAATTGATTGAATTCAGTATCATTGATGACCTCTGTGGTTGGCACGGATACATAAATTATGTTTTGACTTGGAATGTTTCGTGCCTGTTGAAAATAACTGCCAATTTGCATGGAAACTGGACTGTTGAGATTGACAATAACCCCTACATCCGTGTAATTTGTTGTTTGAGCGAAGCTCGTTAACGCCATAAAGGCACTGATAAAAAAGAAAAATTTCATACTTATTTTTTAAAGTTGAACTAAAAACGTTCGATCGCAGGAAATATTTTAGGACTCAGTGCTAATAATGAGGCAATATTATCAAGCCATCCAAGTTGCCTTCCTTTATTTTTCGACAATCTGTAGTTCAAATAGTAAACTCAACATAGACATCTGACCACCCATTATTCAAACTTTAGTACATGTTCTAAGATTAACGAAAGGGTTTGTGCGCCAAGAAATTATAAATTAGATTTATCCCAATCAAAATCTATTTCTATGAAAAATATCATTTTATTTATATTCCTTTCGGTTTTCTCTTTTGCTTTCACCCAGCAGATCAATCATCCGGATTACTTTGAGAAATATTGGACTCCAGCTGCAGGATTCGTTACTCAAAATTATAATGATTATTACGTCTTTCAGTGCACCGCGCTAATTGCTACGGACTCAACCTATATTGGAGCAGGTAATATTGGACTATCAGGAGGCTGGGATCAAAAATCCTATGCATTTTGCATTGAGGACGAATCAAAAAGTTATGTTTGGGATCAAATCACTGAAGGTTACAATAATTCAGGAATCATGTGGTATCATTCTCTTATAAATACGCTTGATGGAAATTATTTGACGGTCACAGATCAGGGTGAGCCAAGCATAAACGATGATCCCGAGAATTTTCAACTGGTTATTAGCAAATATGCGCCAAATGGAAATATCATTTTTAGAAAAAAATATTTTGACTCAAATCAAAATGAAATTCAAATTTTTGATGTTAAGCAATTAAAAGATAGCTCAATATTATTAAGTGGAATAAATAATGTTGACTCACTGGGAGGAGGCGTTTTACTCAATATTTCTTCTGATGGAGAAATCATTAGCAATACTTTTTTTCAACCCAATCTTTGGTCCATGGGTTGGCAACCAATTAATGTGCGTAAATCATTTGAATACAAAGATTCCTCTATTATTTCATTTGTTGATAAAAATGCAATGTTTGACAATTTTTCTTATTGCAAAACCAGAATTTTCACAAGTAAAAACGGCCAGATTTTGTCAGAACAATTCCTGACAGAATCTGATACTTTGCATGCTAGTTTCGTCAGAAATGTGCAAGAAGCAAAAAAAAATGAATATGTTTCTTTAACCAGAGACGATGATTGGCTATATGAAAATGGGCAAGTTAGTTTTGGTCCGATTAAAATGATTTTACGATACGTAGATTCTAATCTTCACGTCAAATGGACAAGAGATCTGCGTAACAACATCTCATTTCCATTGGATCAATTTGAATTTTCGGCGAATACAATTGTTCTCGACACAGTAAATCAATGGATTTATGTTACTGGGACAATATTTAATATTATTGGAAATGATTATAGTTATTACAAGCAATTTATTTATAAATTAGATTATAATGGACAGTTTATTTTCAAAAAATATTTCAATTTAAATTACTCATCTTCAAAAAATGTCTATCGATTATCAATATTTGCAGGGGGCTTATGTCCAAATGGAGATATTGCATTTAGCGGTCAACTAACATATGAGGATACTTATGAATCCCCACCTATTTTCATCATACGATTTACTCCGGATGGAATCACCAAATATGCTGACTATCTTGGTATTGAAGAAACACAAGTCAATCAAAACGAGTTGGGTGTTTACCCGAATCCATCAACAGGTATTTTTCATTTAGAAAGTTTATCTGAAGAACCCATGGAAGTTGAGGTATATGATCAACAAGGGTCAAGAATTCAGTTGGAAGATCAATTTACAGCAACCATTCAACTAGAAAACCAAGCTCCGGGAATATACTTTCTACATGTAAAACAAGGCGATCAGTTTTGGGTGAAGAAAGTGATATTGCAATAAGTGGAAATAGTCTATTCGAAAACATCACAGTTTAATCGTTGTCAGTATTCAAACGTTAGTACATGTTCTAAAAACGACAGCATGTTGTCCCTTCATTTTTAAAACATCCGTTTTATTCCTAACTTTCTGTTTGGCGAATTGATCATACTACACCCACATCAACTATGCGTTTATTTCATTTTATTTATTGGATTACTGTTTCAGCCAGTTTATTGCCCATAATTACCTACCTCCTATTCCCTCATTCCTTAGCAGGATTTAGCAAGGCTATACGCAAGGGCTTAATTTGGTTTTTTGTTTACCTGGTAATGCATCATGTAGCCTGTATTATCCTCGAATATTGGATTCGAGATTCCGAACCGGCCGCACATTTTTCTGTCTTGTTTGAATTTTACATTCTCCTTTACTTATTTCACGGCATCCGACCAATTAAATACATTCGATTTATTGCCTGGCTAGGAGTCATTCCCTTTCTGTTGGATTTGTTTTGGACCTCCACGTTAATGAACGAATGCATCGTAAGTGCCGTCGTATATGCCTCTACAAGCATTTATTTCTCCTACAAAATCATCTACGAAAAAGGCTTTGAGGGAAAAGAAAACATTTTCTCGATTTTTTTGCTTTTATACTTTTTATGTTGCCTGACCTATTTAGTGTTTTATCATTTTATCATCGAGAACAAAAGTATCGCTCTCCGGGTGATGCCTGTTTTAATGTTGATTCACATTTTCTTTTATACCGCAATGTCATGGGGAGTGATTCATTCCAATCGGAAGTACCTGTCCTCGGAAACAGCATAAAGTCGTTCATACAGGAACTTCATCAAACGGATATTCACTTATTTTAAGACACTATGAACTTTTTTGACACTATTTACTACACAACCGTTGCAACAAGCATCCTTCCCTTTATAACACTTGCCCTGCTCCCCAAAGCACTCCATGGATTTTCGAAACAGGTTCGAAGGGGATTGATGGCATATTTTATCTACAGTGTCCTGCACCACGCATCGCAGATCATACTGCTTGATTTCTTACATTCAAACCCAATTCCCGCTGCACATATTTCGATTTGCATCGAATTTTACATCCTACTTTACTTGTTTCATGCGATCAAACCAATAAAACACATTCAAGTCATTGCCATCGCTGGTATTCTTCCATTTTTAGCGGATGCGTTTTGGGCTTCTTCCCTTTTTGACTACATCAAAATTAGTAGCGTTATCTACTTTTTCGCCAATGCTTGTTTTGCCTTTCGAATCATTTATAAAATAGGTTTAAGAACGAAAGAAAGTTGGTTTATCGCTCCTATTTTCCTGTATTTTTTGGCATGCTTCGTTCACGAATCCTTTTCAAATTTGATGATTGTCAATCCGTATGTGCTAGAAATGGTATTTCCACTATTTGCACTGATTAACGCCTTGTTAAGTGTTGCTTTCATGTGGGCATTGATTAAATCAAATCGATTCACGTATGAAAGTTCATCGGTTCATTCCTTCAAGTCTGCTCACTAAAAACAATTGGGGATGAGCCAATATTAGGACTCAGTACTAAACATGAGCGACTTTAGGTACATTTTCGTTTCATTTTTTTTCCTTCCTTTCAAGATTACGTAACTTTAGAAATACACACTATTACAAATGAATAATCCAGAAGAATTAGCTTTATTGATCAACCTTGGGATGCTCTTTTCGCTCGTCATGGGAATCGGTATGATTTTTTTGGCGGATAAAAATCGGCAGATTAAAGCTTTGGGTGAACAGTTGCTCAAGGATGAAATTGAACGACAAGAAAACGATAAATTAGCCATAACCGTTAGCACCCAAGAAGCAGAGCGCAGTAAAATCGCACGTAAACTCCACGATGAACTCGGTGCCTTACTTTCCATGGCGCAAAAAAACCTGCAATTGCTCGAAGATGAATCTCAATTGTCTCCGCAACAATCATTAACGGTCTCCAATGCATCTAATTTAATCCAACAAAGCATCGAAGAAATTCGAACCATCAGTAACGATTTAATGCCCTTTTACTTGCAGAAATTTGGTTTGGCGAAAGGACTTGAGCGCATGGGTCAACAAAAGACAAATGTGCTTAGTGAAGATTTCAAGTTCGAGTCCAACCTGCCAACCAAACTGGTCATTCAAGAAGAAACCATGACGCATTTCTTTTACATTGCCAGTGAGCTCATGACCAACCTCATGAAACACAGTCAGCCGAAAAAGGTGAAAATGACATTGGACTACCAAGCGCCATACATTCAACTTGAAATTCAACACGATGGCATTGCCTTGAGCGAATCTGATTATGAGGTGCTCCATAAAAAAACAACCGGACTCGGATTAGAGAACATTCGCTATCGTTGCGACCAAATTTCCGCCAATCTTTCCTTCAAACGCCATGCAAACAAAGGAAAAATACATTTAGTAACCGCCCTTAACTTCGCGTAGATGACTGAAACAAACACGAAAATACGCCTCGCGCTTGTCGATGACCATGCCATTGTGCGGCAAGGATTGGCAAGTATGCTCATGGCCTATGCGCAGTTGGAATTGGTCATTGTAGCTGCCAATGGACAAGAATTTCTAGATCAGTTGGAAACTGTAGCGGTAGACATCGTACTTCTGGACATCGAAATGCCGGTATTGAACGGGATTCTAACCTTGCAGCAAATGAGTTCGTCGCATCCGGAGGTGAAAGCCATCATGTTATCGATGCACAACGATCCAGAGATTGCCATGGAATGTTTGCGCTCAGGGGCCGCATCTTACCTATTGAAAGAATGTTCCATAGATGAAATGAAATTCGCCATTGAACAAGTCCACCAACACGGTGCTTTTCTAAGTTCCTTCTCCGAAAGTTCATTTGAGAACGAGAAATACCGACACCACAAGCGTCAGCAGAAGCAAATTTTCCGTGGATTCTCGGACCGTGATTTAAGGGTATTGCAGTATTTATGTGACGGATTAACCAGCAAGGAAATCGGAGAACGAATCAGTACCTCCAAAAAAACGGTCGACTTGATTCGCACGCGCTTACTCAAGGCTTATCAGGTCAAAACCTCGAACGAGCTCATGCGCTTGAGCATATTGGATGGATTTTACACCCCAAGAACCAACGAAGAAATTCAGGCAGAAATCGAAGCCTCCGAAATAGAAAAGTTAGAACGACGCTTGCAGCGTCTTAGAAATCCGAATTCCTAAGCTTGCTCTGCGCCCCTTATGACAAATACACTTTTAAAACCAACGACTATGAAAAAACTAAAACTCATCCTTCTCCTGTGCATCTGCTGCCAAGGACTATATGCTCAAAATCCCTTGGATCTAAGAGGAGTAAGGCATTACTATTCGTCGCCTACATTAAGTTTCGTTGGCTTTAAACCACTTTATGTAGAAGAAAAAAATGACTTTTATTATTTATCAGGATTTGCAGGATTTATGGCCGCAACAATCGTAAAAATTGATAAATATACAAATACCCCATTATGGAATTTCTGTGAAACAAATAATACTCAATCTGTTGGATTCACTATTGATGAAAATGACAATGTCATGATGGCCTATCATATTAATTGTGGGTCTCCTTGTTATCCTGATTCACTCAGAACGGTTCAAATCAATCCAATTGGTCAAACTATTTATAAGAAACATGCAACTGATTTAGTAAGAGTACGATCTTTTAATAGAACCAATATAAATGAAAATTTAGCAACTGGGCACAAAGACTCATCTATTTACAAAGGTACTAGCGAAGCGGCGTATCCCTATGCATACCCATCCGTTTTTAGGTTCAATAATAGCGGAGATCTAACAGATTCTATAATTCTGCCTATTACCAACACATTCCAAAACTTACCGGTGGAAAGAGGTTGGGGTGTAAAAACATTTAATTTAGACGATAAATACATCACTTTTGGCAACATAACCAGAAAAAAGAATGCTAACATTCCTATATACGAAATCTGTCCAACTTATTGGCTTTGGAATGGAGATGGCTGTTTAGAAAGCAAGGAGGTTTTTTTAGATTATCCTGGTCATGATACAGGTATGCAGTTTGGTGAAATTACAGCTATCGATTTTGCAAATAAAGAATTTGCATTTCCTACTACAAGAAGTAATGGTAGTTTTCCTATATCCGTCTATTTAACTCATTTAGATTCCAACCTAACTATTTCATGGGATAAAAAAGTTGGGAATTTACCTTCAACATATGGTTATGTCCCTAATGACGTTAAAATTAACCCCATCGATGGAAGTGTATATTTAGTCGGACAAGTTCTTGGTTATAATATTCATGATGATTTATTATTCCTTTCCAAATACCGCAAAAATGGTACGATTGAGTATATAAAACATTTCATTATCGATGAGTCTAGTGCTAATTCAATTTTTGCGATGAGCATTCTCGAAGATGGAGACCTACTCTTTGCTGGACGAGGCTCCAATGACGGCATTACAAGCTTCTTCACTTACCGCACTGGTCCAGACGGATACGACCCAGCCGGACAATACCTAGGTTTGGAGGTGGTCACCGCTTCACTGACAGAAATCGGTATTTTCCCCAACCCATCTGACGGAGTTTTTCAAGTTTCTAGCTTAAGTGAAGAACAAATGCTCATTACCCTGCTCGACCAACAAGGAAAACAAGTGGCCCTTTTTGAACTCAATGAACTTTCTTCTAATAACTCTTTTGACCTGAGTGATCAAGTACCTGGTGTGTACTATGCGCATATTTCGCAAGGTGAAAACCAATGGGTAAAGAAGTTGGTGGTGAGGTAGTGCGCGCCGTGAACTGCCCAACTTTATATACAAACCTAACTAAAATAAAAGTTAAATCTTTTGCTGCATGCAAACTCTATTTCAAATTAAATACAAAAACAGTGGTACAATAAAAAAAGAGTTGTCCACGTTAGAATATTGCCTTTTCATCACCGGCGCCAATTTCACACATAAATTTTAAATTATGAAAACGTTTTGTTTATATGCAATTATTCTAATTTCAATTAACCATTCATATTCTCAACTAAGTTATTTCGGACACATCAACTTACCTAGTGAGATCATCACAAATGCAATACAAATTGAATCAACTCCCGATGGTGGATTAATTATCGCCGGTAACTATAGTAACTTGTCTTATAATAGAAATGTCTTTTTGAAGTTAGATAGTAATAATGAAATTGCTTGGGTAATAAATCAACCAAATTATTCACACCCTATGGGCTTACTCCCACACTGCTTTGTTGCAAGTGATGGCAACTATCTATTTAACGAATCTGTACCTAATGTAAATCCTACAATTGAACGTGAGTCAAAGATAAGTAAGTTCTCGCCAGATGGAAACTTGATTTGGGAGTATCAACATTCTACAAATCAGTACAATGAGCCATGTGAAATCATTGAAACAGCAGATGAAATTATGATGTTGGTTTATTCTATAGAGAATACTGGCACAATGCAAATCACTCATTTTAGCCTTGTTAAACTCTCCTTACAAGGCGATTATTTAGGCTCGGTTGTTCTTGATTCTCTTATCCCTAGTAACTTGAGTTACCCTTGTTATTCTGCAATAAATACAACAAATGACAATCATATTCTTTTGGCAGGGATGGGAGAACTACAACTTCCAAACGGAGTGATTAGCACCGTGAATTTTATAAATAAAGTAAATTCAAATGGTGATTTAGTGTGGCAATACGTAAACAATCCAATTGATGATATTTCTGAAATGATAACGTCATTGATTGAGCTTCCCTGCGGCGATATTATTGGGTTTGGTTCCTTAACAACATATGCTCCTATCTTCAACTATTATGCAACTGCAATTAGGCTTACAGAGACTGGAATTCTTATCAATTATAATAATACAACTGATTCTTTATCACACTTTTGGGATGGTGCTATTTATAACGAATGTGGTTATTTGGCAATTGGTAATAATACTGACGATAGTGTAATGCCAGCGATTTCCCCTCCGTATTTATTCGGGGCAAATGACAATGATATTAAATTTATAGAACATACATTTAGCCTTCCAATCATTGCAAGTGCATCGGGAAAAAGCATCTGTAAAAGACAAAATGGTTACTATGCTATTTTAATAAGCTTAAGTTTTCCAAATCAAGTTGTTTTCATTAACGGTGCCGAGCTTTCCACTGAAGAATTTACGAAAAAAGATAATCAAGTTGTTGTCTTCCCCAACCCATCTAACGGAATCTTTGAAGTTTCAAGCTTAAGCAATGAACCAATGCATATTACCATACTCGACCAACAAGGAAAACAAGTGGCCCTATTTGAGCTCAATGAACTTTCTTCTGATAATTCCTTTGATATGAGTGAACAAGCAACGGGAGTTTATTTTGCGCACATTTCACAAGGTGAAAACCAATTGGTGAAGAAGTTGGTGGTGAGGTAGATAGTCGCTAGACTTTTAGAACAAGTACTAAAATATATCACTCAATCAATCACTACCTTTAGAATCGTATAATCACTAAATAAAAAAATATGAAAGAAACAAAAGCCTTATTCCGAACACTTATAGTAACATCTTTATTGATGTTCATCTTTTCAGCATGCAAAAAAAACAGCATCAAGAACTGTACGCAACATGCTGTGTCTGAATGTACAGAAGATTCGACCAAAACAAACATTCGGATTCTAAACAACACCAAATACGATTTTTGTAATGTGGTTTTAGATCCTGTTTCCGGACCAGTTAATTGTGGTATTGTAAAAAAAGGTGAAACGACCTGCTACCGCTCATTTGATACCGCATACAATTATGCCTATATCCGGTTTTATATTGGTGACAAAGAATTTAAATTGCAACCAATCGACTATGTTGGAGAAGAACCACTAGGGGTTGGTAAATTTACTTACGTCATTGATATCCATGACTACGCCGCTGGAAAAATTACTACGAGCTTAATACCGGATTAAATAAGTGGTTTATTGACACGTGTTATCGTGTTGAACAGTGCCTTATCTGATGTGATTATTTAACCAAGAAAAAAATAATTTTACATGACCTACGCTTCACACCAAACTAGTTATTCCTTTATGGAAATTGCTGAGAGAAATAAAATGAAGGCGAAAAAGAATATTTCTGCCTCAACTCCGTTTTTTAATACGTTGTCATTTGATTTTAGTATGCCAACCGAATTTGAAAAATTAATTATTCTTGAATGAGATTCATAGCGTTTGCCGCAGTCATGTTTTTTGGGATTTGGGGAAGGTCTCAAACCCCTTCAAGTTATCCGTATTTTAATAGAATTCACATAGCTTCAGATTCAACTCATCCTTCATATTATCATTTTTATGCCGGGGGAACGAAGTTATCCGCGGATACAATTTTAATTTTAGGGCAACAATTTTTATTCGGTAATGAACAAATTTACCAACGTACATTTGAGTTTATTGATGCCAATTCTGGTGAGCTCATTGAAAAGAAAATTGAACCAAATTCGATAACAATGGGCATAGAAAACCCTTTTTTTTGTTCCGCGTTTGTTGGAAGTAACTTCTATGATTTAGGCACGCTGCCAAGCGGATTACGTACTTTGCGAAAATATTCAAATGTACACCAGGTTCCAATAAGCGATTATCCTTTAGATGCATATCCGACGATTAGTGAGCCTGATTGGTATAGGGCGTTTACAGTTAAAAAAAACAGTAGTTTGATTTGTTATGGAAGTACCCCTAATGGGAAAACTCTTATCAGTATTTTTGATACTTCTGGAGTATTGTTAAACAGTACCGATTTTTCGTGGCTAATTCCTCAGATTCAAAATAATATTGCAGAAGTAGACTACGTTAAAGAGCTTCACAACGAGACACTATTAGTTAGTTTATTTCGGCTAACTGGTAATAATACTTGGTCAGGGCAGGTTATATTGTTAAACGAGGATCTATCATGGAAGAAACGCTTGTTTTACACAAATCAAAAGCATACAGCCTCTTTTATTCAAGCTGCAGATAGTAGTTTGTATTGCTTTGGAAATATAGATACGGCTATTGTTTCTGGAAATCCTAACTTTAATTCCTATGTATCCAAGTTTGATCAAGACGGAAATCTAATTTGGAACAAGTATTACTCAACATCGCAAATGCTGCCTCAAGATCCAGATAGACCTTTGGGCTCTGTTCTACTGAAAGCAACAGAATTCAAATCAGGAAATTTACTTCTTATAGGCAACAATATTTTCAAAGGTGCCGATGGCGATTATCAGCAATTGGACGGTAAACAAAGTTTTCAAACCCGCTTACTTTGTATCACTCCAGATGGTGAAAAAATTTGGGAGCGGTCTTTTCATACATCAAGTGAAAATTCTACTTTAGCTTTGGGTTGTATTCCTTTGCCAAATGAAGACGTTGTCATTTATGGCGGTATTATGGAAGATTTTTTCTTTTATGAAAAAGCCTTCGTAGCCAAAGTCAACTGCCTCGGTAGAATGACCGATGTGGTGCACAATGTTCAAACCAATGAGCAAGATGGATTGGTCTCAGTTCAAATTGAGGCTGATTCATTTTTTGAAACAACTATAGATTGGGGTGATGGTACTCCATCGACCACTTTCCAAACTTCGTATTCCGATTCAAGCGAACTGTTTTTTGTTCAGCATCAATATACGCAGTCTAAACCTTATCAAATGACAGTGAGCACCAGAGGATGTAAAGACACCTTAGATTATGAATTGGTTCAAGAGGCGCATGTACCTGATAACAACGAAGCGGAACTAAACATGTATCCAAATCCGACTTTTCATTCGTTCACGATCCATTTACCAACCAACGAATTACTCGATATTCAAATTACGGATGAATTCGGTCGCCTAGTTGCCAACTATAAACAAGTTTCGGCATTCACAGGCTTCGAAGTAGACCTCAACTCGGAACTCGCTGGTAAATACCACATTAAAATAATTGGAAAGTCGAGAAGTTGGTTAGGGAAAATTATGAAACTGTAATCAACTTCCCTAGTTAATTCATCGATTTACAGCTTAAAACAGAATTGATTTGACAGTGACGAAATTTTCAAAAAGTTGTAATCATTCTAACGCACCACTTCATACATTATTCATACGTTGTGATTTTAAGACTCTGTTGCCTTCAACATTCATTAGATGGGGTTTAATATTTACCTAACAAATACCTATGAAAAACTTTTCCATTCTTCTGTTTCTCTCCTTCCTCTTCTTCAGTTGCACCAAGGATAAAATACATCAAAAAGAAACGCAATCTTTCTACGAATCCCACGGAAACATGATGCTTTTACAAGTTGGCGAGGATTTGGAAGGCATCTATGAGTACCAGGTGGAATCCACCGCATCTCAGCTGGACTCTTTTCATTTGATCCATGTGTTAATGAACGACGGAAATGAAGAATATCGTGGATGGAAACTGGCATCCAATCAGCCCCTTTTATATGAGCAGCATGCCAATCACATCAACTTTTATGCACCGAAAATAGCCGTCGATCAACTCGAAAAATCGAATGAGCATCTTCCATTGGATACAACAAAAATTCAATGGTTTTCGAATCCAAACGGAATAGAATCTCATGACATCTGGTCAAAAATTTCGAATCTTGCCATCGTGAAAGCATACCGCGCTCAAAGTCCAACTACGAAAATCGGAATTGAACGCATGGTGTTTTATACATACAATCCCGACTTTGGATTCAGTGTTCCGAGTGAAAAGTATTTGGTGTTCTTGGTGAAGTGATCGTCCGAGTTGCACTCCCTTCTTTCCTGTTTTCCAAATTCTACAATCGGATGACCATCTAAACTTGCCATATAACCGGAATACCGTAATTTTATGGGAGGACCCAACAACAAACATGAAAAAAGCATTCCACCTATTCCTAATTTGCCTTTGGCAGCAAATCGCTTTTGGACAACTACCTTCAAGTTCCATTGAGAATCTAGAAAGTAACGAACTCAAAGGAAAAGTGAGAAAAGTCACAACAAGCTCCTTTAAAGGAAAAAAAGTCAATGGGATCATTGAAAAAGCGAGAAAAGGTTGGCAATATACTTGGGAAAATGACGAGGAGCTAATCTTTGACACGCTTGGGCTACTTCGACTCAAAAAAGTCAATAAAAACGGGACAATGAATCGCTGTTATGCCATCAAATTGGACGCGAATAAAAGAGTTGTTCAACTGAGAGATTACAATCATATCATCTACTTTACGTACGATTCCTTCAATCACATCAGTTCAAGCAGAGTGGTCAATTTTCAATTCGAATCCCACAAGTACTATTACGACAAGAAAAATAATCTGATCAAAGAAGAGGAATTTGATTCCGATGAACTGATCTGTATCAAACTCTATTCATACGACACCTTTAACAAGCTAATCAAAACCGTTACGTTAGTGGAAAATGACGCAGATGTTGAAACGTACTTCTACGACAAGCATCATCAATTGATCAAAACTCAATGGATAAATAGGGAAGATGGTATGATTGAATCTACCACCTATCAATATGCGAACAAACAGAAAATAAAGGAACACAATTGTGACTTTGTAGACGGAGTGGTCATTGCTTCCAACTACAGCTTTTTCAAAAACGGGGACCAAATAAAGTACACAGAAAAAGATAAAGATGGCGAGATTATTGACATTGAGCAGAAGCAATACGTTTATGATGATCAGGGGAATTGGATTAAAATGACCATCGACGATAATGGGAATTACTTCATTGTTGAACGAACTATTTCTTATTTTGAGACGAAAGAGCCAGTCAATCATTACGTGACTTATCTTCTACTCTCGGTCCTATTTCTGGGAGGACTTGTCATTATTGGGGTCTGGTATAAAAAAAGATGGAAATGAAAAATTACTTTTATTCCTCGCACTCCCATTCATCAGCTTTTCCGATAAATTTCTGAAACAAATCAAAAATTTGTCTACCCTAGCTAAATAGGTTGAGGCCAATGCGGAGGAAACAGTGTTGCATCACAACCTTAAAAAACTGAGTGTTTTGAAAAATAGACGACAATCCATTATACCCATCATAAAATAAATACGAAGCATTTTCGTTTCGTTTTTGGACCAATGTAATCCCAAAGGTTCAGTCAATCGTTGACAAAATTGATTTACACGTAATTATTTTATATTTTTACACGTATAATTATGATGATGAACACAAAACTTACTTTAAATCTGAATGCAGAGATCATTCAAGAGGCAAAATCCTATGCGAAAAGCCATCAGGTCAGTTTATCAAAATTGATTGAAAATTACTTGAATTCCTTGATTGCTGAAAAAAGGAATGAAGAGCATCAAATCTCTGATTTTGTCAAGAGTATGTCTACCAGAACGAAACTCCCAACTGATTTTGACCTTAAAAAGGAACGATTATCTCATCTTGAAAACAAGCATAAATGAACCGACTTTTTTTGGACACCAACGTCATTTTGGATTTACTAGCACACAGAGATCCACATTATGATTCCATTGCACGCTTAGCTACGTTAGCGGATCAAAAGAAACTTGTTTTGGTTTGTTCACCTATTTCGTTTACCACCATCGATTTTATTTTGAATAAATACGAGTCGGAGGATTCCGTTCGTTCTAAACTTAGAAAATTTAAAATCATTTGCGAAGTTGCAGAGGTCAATGAAGAATCGATTGAAAAAGGACTGAATGCTCCGTTTAAAGATTTTGAAGATGCGGTTCAATATTACTGCGCCTTACAAGCAAATTGTTCCATCATCATCACGCGAAACAGCAAGGATTTTAAACATGCTTCCATTCCCGTTATGTCTGCCGAAGCTTTCTTAAAAAGATAAGTTCAAACCCCTACTTCCCAAATCCAAATGGCAGCAAGTCTTTCACTGAATGAAGGACGATGGTGCGCTTGTCTTGATTCACTAAGATAACCCTGATCTTTGCGTTTTGACGATTTTCCGTTTCCAACATGACTTGTCGACAAGATCCACAGGGAGATAATAAAAATTCACTTGGCATCAGATCTCCTCTAGCCACCACACAAATAGTTTCGATTGATTCATTGGGATAATTTGCTCCTGCATAGAACAAGACTACACGCTCCGCACAAAGTCCAGACGGATACGCAATGTTCTCTTGGTTGTTGCCTTTTAAGGTGAGTCCGTTCGACATGCGGATCGAAGCGCCTACCTTGAATTGACTGTATGGCGCATACGCCAAATCCATCGCCTCATACGCTAATTTGACTAATTCAAGGTCCGATTCAGCTAGATTCTCCCAAGAGGAATGAAGCGCATAATCAAAGTGAAAGGATTTTTGCATACAGCCTTCAACGTGCATTTTAACATGTTGTTACAATAATTCCGTTTTTCACTGGATTTTTCCAAGATCTCCACCGCATTTTTCTTAACTTCGTATCCTTAAATTAAATGGAATGCAATCTTTAGAAGAAAAAGCAAGCTACGGTGTGGGAATGAGCATCGGTGAAAGCTTGAAAAACCAACAGTTGGAACACATCAACGTCAACCTGATGATGCAAGCCATTCAAGCGGTATTTAACAACGAAACGACTGCCTTAACTGCGGACGAAGCCAATATCTTTATCCAACAATACTTGGACGAAAAGAAACACGCAGCTTTCAGCGAAAACAAAGCACAAGGAGAAGCGTTCTTAGCAGAAAACAGCAAGAAAGAAGGTGTTCACCAAACATTCTCCGGTTTACAATACGAAATTCTAACCGCAGGTGATGGCGCGAAGCCAGGTGCGACAGATACGGTAACTGTTCATTACCATGGAACCTTGATTGATGGAACCGTCTTCGATAGTTCGATGTTGCGTGGAACTCCAGCAACCTTTGGTGTTCACCAAGTGATTCCAGGTTGGACCGAAGCACTTCAATTGATGTCCGTTGGATCAAAATTCCGTTTGTATATTCCACAAGAATTGTCCTATGGAGCAAACCCGCATCCAGGTGGACCCATCCAACCATTCAGTGCCCTTATTTTTGAAGTTGAACTTTTAAACATTAACTAATGATTCGTTATACCCTAGTCATCGCCCTCATCTTTTTGCTACAAGCATGTGGTGGAAAAGATCAAGTAGAATTAAAAACAGCGAAAGAAAAATACTCCTACGTTTTGGGCGTTGAAATCGCAAAACCTTTTATTTCTGAAAGCCCATTCAATAAAATGGACAAAGAAAAATTAGTAGAAGGATTCCAAAGTAAAGTTGCGGACAGCGAATTCGAAGGACTTTCCAAAACGGTGACGAATTGCATCGGGAAAACAGGAAAAGAATTCAATGAAAAATACAATGCAGAAGCTTCTTTAGCGGTTGGAAAAATCAACCGTCAACGTTTTGAAGGATACTTTAAGGACTTAGATGCCATGCCATTAATTGACATTAAAATGGTCGAACGCGGTTTCGCCGACGGATTGAATAAGTTGGACATCGAAGTATTGAAAAACGAAGACCGCAAAAAAATCATGGCTTCATTTGAAGTCGAAATGAACAAGAAATACGCGAAAATCACGGAGCAATTCAAAGCTGCTGGTGAGGATTTTCTTGCAATGAATAAAACGAAACCAGGAATTATTACAACGGCTAGTGGCTTGCAATACCAAGTGATTAAAACAGGTAAAGGTCCAAAACCAAGTGCGACCTCCAATGTAAAAGTACACTACCAAGGATCTGTGCCAGAAGGAGGCGTTTTTGATAGTTCCATCGGAAGAGAACCCGTTGATTTCGTTTTAAATCAAGTGATTCCAGGATGGACAGAAGGAATTCAATTGATGAACGTTGGATCAAAATTCAAATTTTTTATCCCTCAGGAATTAGCTTATGGTGGAAATCCACCGCCAAATACGATCATCAAACCATATTCTCCATTGATTTTTGAAGTGGAATTAATCAGCTTTGAAAAAGGTGCTGCACCAGAAATGAATATGACCCCTGAAGGCACTCCTGAAGGAATTCGTTAAAAAATTGTATTTTTGATTCAAACTACTTGTCATGATCAAACGCATTCTCTCCATTTTTATCCTAGGTACTTTGCTTCTTCAAAGTTGTTCAGAAGATGTAGAACTCATTGGAGACTTTAAAGAAACCGCGGTGGTTTATGGCTTGCTGAATCATGCCGATTCTTTGCATTACGTGAAGATTACCCGTGCATTTATCGGTCCAGGGAACGCCTTGGAAATTGCTCAAATTCCAGATTCAAGTTACTTTGATCAGGTGGATGCAACTGTGACCGAATTGGTTAATGGCAACGTGACACGCACGTGGATTTTAAAAGATACCGTAGTTCAAGACAAAGATACCAATGGTGTATTCTATGGTCCGGAGCAAAAAGTATATTACTTTAAAACCTTGGCGACTGGCGCTAACGAAGCGATTCAAACATCCTCGAATCCCTTGCTTTCTTCATTGAAACCTACTGCAACTTATCAATTTCATGCGGTGATCAATAATGGCGCATTCGAAGTCAGCGCAGAAACAGAATTAGTGCATGGCATGACGACCAATTCAACGTCTCAAAACTACACCTTTAAATTTGCCGACAATCCGGGAGAATACATCTCTACTGGATTAGCGGTATCCAATACAGGAAATGCTTATGTAGCGAACGGACAATTGGATGTTGCCTTTAACGAGTACATTGGTGGAGTCCCAACAGAGAAAACATTCAACTGGCAAATTGGAGAATTCGATGTGCTTCCTAATTCATCGAAAACCTTTACCATCAGCGGTAGAACCTTTTACGATTTGATGAAAATTCACGTGACCAACGATCCGTTGATTGAAAAACGTACACTTCGTGGAATTTACATTACCATTACCGGCGGTGCAGAAGAATTGTATAATTACATGGCAGTCAACAAACCAAGTTCGAGTTTGGCGCAAAGCAAACCGAGTTACACGAATTTGTCCGTAACCAATGGAAAACGTGTCGTGGGAATTTTCTCTTCACGTCAGACCGTGAAGGTGTTTAAGCCCTTCTACACTTCGCCTCAACAGGCTTATATTCGTGCCATCGACAAGAAAAGTACGCGTGAACTGTGTCAAGGACCTATTACTGGAACGTATTTATTCTGTTCCAATCATCCTGGAGATAACATTGTCGGACAAGAAGAGTCCTACGCTTGTCATTAAATAATTAGCGAAAACTTCTTGGAGTTCGTATCTTTACCCTTGTGAGTGAAAGAGTAACTTATTTTGCGGATGTCCTACTACCTGTTCCCATACATCAGGTTTTCACTTACCGCATTCCGTTTGAATTGAATGAGCATGTCCAAGCAGGACTTCGCGTCATCGTTCCCTTCGGGAAAAATAAATTATTAACGGGAATTGTCACCCGCGTTCACGAAGAAATTCCCGCTGTTTATCAAGCGAAATACATCCTTCATTTGTTGGATGAACAACCGATCATCACCCCCAAACAATTGCAATTTTGGGATTGGATCTCCACGTACTATATGGCACCCATCGGCGACGTGATGAACGCTGCCTTGCCTGCGAATTTCAAATTAGCGAGTGAAACGAAAATTCGCTTGCATCCAGAATTCGACGTTGCGCATGATCAACTCTCCGAAAGAGAAAGGACCGTTGTCGAAGTACTGGAAATGCGTGATCAGTTAAGCTTAAAAGAACTGTCGGATGTCCTAGGAATCAAAACCATTCAACCTCTGGTGAAAGCGATGATCGAAAAACACATCGTATCATCGACCGAGGAAATCAATGACCGATACGTTCCGAAAACCATCCTCTGTGTTTCGTTGCACGAAACCTATTTAGAAGAAACTACCTTGAATGCATTCCTCCAAGAATTGGAGTCCACGGCGCGTGCGCAAAAACAAGTAGATGCACTCATCCAATTCATCAAATTGGCTATGGAACAAGGTGGAATGACACAAGCGATTCCTAAAAAACAACTACTCGAACAACAGGTAAGTGCTTCCGCATTGAGTACCTTAGAAAAACGTGGTGTCTTTGTCTTGGAACGCTTTCAAATTGACCGTTTAACTGGACTTTCGAATGAACTCCGTGGATTCAAGCCGCTCACGGAAGCACAACAAAAAGCACTACTTGAAGTCGAAGCTTCATTCGAACAGAAACAAGTGACCTTATTACATGGTGTAACCGGTTCTGGAAAAACAGAACTATACGTGCAATTGATTCAATCGTATTTGGACCAGGGAAAACAAATTTTGTTTTTGCTTCCTGAAATTGCCTTGACCACCCAATTAATTCAACGACTTTCCGCCTATTTTGGCGAACAAGTAGGTGTGTATCATTCCAAGTTCAATCAAAACGAACGCGTGGAAATTTGGAACCATGTACTGCACAATGACCCCAATAAGTACCGCATTATTCTCGGAGCTCGCAGCGCTGTTTTCTTGCCGTTTCAAGACTTGGGTTTCATTATTGTGGATGAAGAACACGAAAGTTCCTTCAAACAATACGACCCCTCTCCCCGCTATCACGCGCGGGATGCGGCCATCGTACTTGGATCCTTGCACAAAGCACACGTCCTGCTCGGTACCGCCACTCCAGCGTTGGAAACGTATTACAACGCAAAACAAGGAAAGTTTGGATTGGTTGAATTAAACGAACGCTACAAAGGACTCCAACTTCCAGAAATTTGGTGTGCCGATTTGAAACGCGAACGCAAACTGAAAAACATGCAATCGCATTTTACCCCCATGATTTTGGAAGAAATGCAAAAGGCCTTAGATCAAGGTGAACAGATCATGCTCTTTCAAAATCGCCGCGGCTACACTCCACTTTGGTCCTGTGAAGTCTGTAATTGGACACCAAAATGTACAAATTGCGATGTTTCGCTGACCTATCACAAACACAGTAATTTACTGAAATGTCATTATTGCAGTTACACCACTGCGCCCATTGGATCATGTCCAGCCTGTGGAAGTAACCGCTTACAAATGCTCGGATTTGGAACCGAGAAAATAGAAGATGAATTGTCGCTCATGTTCCCGAATAAAGTGGTGAAGCGATTGGATTTAGACACCACGCGTTCCAAACACGCTTATGAAGAAATCATCGAAGAATTTGAACAACGTCGCATCGACATTCTGATTGGGACGCAAATGATTACCAAAGGCCTAGACTTCGACCACGTTTCCATGGTGGGAATCCTCGATGCTGACATGTTACTGAATCGTCCGGACTTCCGCGCTTACGAGCGATCTTATCAACTCATGTCGCAGGTTGCAGGTCGTGCGGGTAGAAAAGAAAAACGCGGAAAAGTGATCATCCAAACTGGAAATCCAGATCATTGGGTCATTCAATTGGTGCAAGAACACAATTACAAAGAATTCTATGCACAGGAAGTCATTGAACGTCAACAGTTCTTTTATCCACCGTTTTACAAGATGATTCAATTGACGTTGAAACACACGAACGAACAAATGGTGAATGCGGCATCCATTGAATTGGCGGATCAACTGAAGGAAGTATTCAAAGAACGCGTGCTCGGACCCGAATTTCCGATCATCAAGCGCATACAGAATTATTATTTGAAAGAAATCAAACTGAAAATTGAACGCAGTGCTCCGGAGCGAAAAGTGAAGGAGAAAATGCGCGAAATGATCGATCAATTCTATGCGAAACCAGCGAATAAGTCTGTAAAAATGGTGATCGACGTCGATCCATTGTAAAAGTGAACTTGTTGGACATAAAAAAAGGAGTCCTTACGAACTCCTTTTGCATGCGATTCAAAGCCGGCCAACAAGTGGTTTACTGGTGGTAGGTGGTTATTGACCCGCCTTGAACTATCCTAAATAACTTTTCAGTACTCTGTTTTTCGTGGTATGTTTCAAACGACGAATCGCTTTCTCCTTGATTTGACGAACACGCTCACGTGTTAAATCGAATTTATCTCCGATTTCTTCTAATGATAATGGTGCTTTGCCTTCTAATCCGTAGAACATACTAATGACTTCACTTTCGCGCGGTGTCAAGGTTGTCAAGGAACGACGAATGTCGCTTCTCAATGATTCCAACACCAAATTCGCTTCTGGACTTGGTAAGGAGTCACCTTGCATGACATCATACATACTGGATGTAGATTCATCACCTTCGATAAGTGGCGCATCCATGGACACGTGACGACCATTTTGTGAAAGTGTTTGTTTCACCTCTTCTGGGGTCACATTTAAGAATTCTGCCAATTCATCAGCTGAAGGCGGACGCTCTAATTTCTGTTCCAACTCTGAATAAGCACGGTTGATTTTGTTGATGTTCCCGATTTTATTCAACGGTAAACGAACGATACGCGCTTGTTCAGCCAAGGCTTGAAGAATCGATTGACGAATCCACCATACAGCGTACGAAATGAATTTAAATCCACGTGTTTCATCGAAACGCTCTGCAGCTTTGATTAAGCCCAAGTTTCCTTCGTTAATCAAATCCGGCAAAGCCAATCCTTGGTTTTGATATTGTTTAGATACGGAAACCACGAAACGCAAATTTGCCTTCGTTAAACGTTCCAATGCCGCACGATCTCCTGCTTTGATGCGTCGAGCAAGCTCAACTTCTTCATCTGCAGTGATCAGGTCGACACGACCGATTTCCTGTAAATACTTGTCTAAAGATGCGGTTTCCCTGTTGGTAACCTGTTTTGCGATTTTTAACTGCCTCATTGTTTTTGATTGTTGCGATTCCTTTTACTCCCAAAAAGCAGAAAAGGTTCTGTTTAAACGCACTTTTTTTTATTAAGTAACGTTTTTTTGAGCCGAAAGGCCCATTAAATGAATATTGACAGCACCTCAATGAATATCGCAAGTACCTGATTGACTTACGCTTAAAATTATTTTTCACGAAATATATGAAAGCGCATAAAAATGAAGTTATAGAGAAAAAAAACGTGCATGAAAAACAGACAATGTCAAGAATGTTCGGCAAAACTCGTTGGTAGAAGAGACCAAAAGTTCTGTTCCGATTATTGTAGAAACATTTTTAACAACCGCGTCAATGAGGACACCAACATCGTGGTGCGACGCATCAATGCCATCCTTCGAAAAAACCGGCGGATTCTCGCCAAACTAAATCCAGAAGGAAAACGAACAATCGAAGGAATGTTATTAGCCGAAGAAGGATTCAATTTTCACTACTTCACAAATATTTATTCCACAAGAAAGGGTTCGAGTTACGTGTTTTGTTATGATTTTGGCTATATTCGACTGAACAATGACCAATACATGTTGGTTCAAAAACAAGACTACGTAAAATAATTTCTCTCATGTCGAATAACGAACAAATTAAGTGTCCAAAGTGCGGAACCGAAATCGATGTCACCAATATTCTTTCACATCAATTGGAAGCGGAACTACAGGCGAAATTCCAAGAACAATTGGCGCAAGAACGCCATAAAATGGATCATCAACTGGAACGATTGCGCGAGGAGAAATTAGCATTCGAAGAAGCAAAAAAAAGAGAAAAGGAACTTTTTCAAGAGCAATTGGAAAAATCCTTGAAGGACGAACGTCGTGCCATTGAAGAAAAACTAAAAATCAAATTGGCAGAAGAGCAACGTTCTCAATTCGAAGCCTTGCAACAAGAATTAAACGAAAAATCGACGCAAGTCAGCGAGTTAAATAAAACCAAAGCTGAAGTCGAACGTTTGAAACGCGAAAAAGAGGAAGCGCAATCCATCGCACAATTAGCGGCGGAGACGAAAATGAATGAAATCCTTCAGGTCGAAAAGGAGAAAATTAAAAAACTGGTCGAGGATTCCAACGAAATGCGCATCAAGGAACTACAGAAAATGCTGGAGGACCAAAAATCCTTAACGGAGGAAATGAAGCGCAAACAAGAACAAGGTTCCATGCAATTGCAAGGCGAAGTGCAAGAATTGGCCATCGAAGAATGGTTATCGAACCAATTTCCCTTGGACACCATCGAAGAAATTAAAAAAGGTGCACGCGGTGGTGATTGCATTCAAATCGTGAACACGCGCAGTGATCAAAATTGCGGTAAAATTTACTACGAAAGTAAACGCACCAAAGAATTTCAAGCGAGTTGGATTCCAAAATTCAAAGCGGATATGCGCGAAAAAGGGGCTGACATTGGTATTCTTGTGACGGAAGCGATGCCTTCTGACTTGGATCGCATGGGCATGAAAGACGGCGTGTATGTGTGTACATATGAAGAATTCAAAGGACTGTCCGGCGTCATTCGCGAAACGGTGATTCAAGTGCATGCCGCATTGGGCTCCCAAGTGAATCGCGGCGATAAAATGCACATGCTCTATGACTTTTTGACGAGTACCAATTTCCGCATGCAAGTGGAAGCGATAGTGGAAGGATTTACCGCCATGAAAGATGGACTCGAAACAGAAAAACGTTCCATGCAGCGCATTTGGAAAGAACGCGAAAAACAAATCGAAAAAGTAATCATCAACACCATTGACATGCACGCGTCCATTCGTGGCATCGCTGGAAACGCCATTCAAAGTGTCAAAGCATTGGAATTACCCGGAGAAAACGATGATGAAACAAACGAATAGGACATACATTGGATCCAATGAACGAGCGAGTTTAATTGACTTGGAGATTCCTACAGATTTTCAAGGAGAACTGATCCTTTTTGTTCATGGATTCATGGGATTTAAAGACTGGGGGGCATGGCACCTCGTTCAAGCATTTTTTGTTCAGAAAGGTTTTGGATTTTGTAAGTTCAATATGAGTCATAACGGAGGGACGAGCCAAAACGGGATTGACTTTCCAGATGAAGAAGCGTTTGGATTGAACCGTTACTCCTATGAACTTGCCGATATTGAGCAAGCGATAAAGTGGGTAATGTCTGAAGTTCCGGGCGTTGAGAAGATTCGCCTCGTCGGACATTCGCGTGGAGGAGGTGCCGTCATCTTAGCTGGTGAAAAATATGCTCACTCCTACCCGCTTGCCTCTGTCCATACCTGGGCGGCTATTTCCGATATCGGCATGCGCTTTCCTGAAGGACCTGAATTGGCACAATGGAAAATGGACGGCGTTCGGTATGTAAAAAATGGACGTACCCATCAAGATTTACCACAGTATTATTCGTTGTACGAAGATTTTCAGCTGCATGAACAGGAATTGAACATTCGACGAGCGGTGGAACAATTAAACATTCCTATTTCCATTCATCATGGTGATCAGGATACATCTGTCCCGATTTCCGAAGGATTCTCGTTGGCGACATGGGCGAAGCAACCATTACAGATTATTCCCGAGGCAGATCATGTTTTTGGAGCAGCGCATCCATGGTCGGACAACAGACTTCCAAAAGAACTTGAGGTCTTGTGTGAACAAACGTATCAAGCCATCACGTTTTTATAAAGCAGCATTTTCTTTTTTTGATTCTTTTACTTTTTGTCCGATTGTCGGACTTGCCCCAAAAAGTAACGCAAATAGCCCTAGCGCTTAAAGAGGTAACGACCCTTATCTTCCTCGTTGTTGAAATTTCGTCGTGAGGGTTCGCGTTACATCTTTTCATGCGCAGGATAGCAATCTTGTAAACATCCGTAGTTTTCACTTCGAAGAAAGAAATTCGAAGTAGAATTGGGACCGACAGAGAATTCGAAGCCTTGATCTTTTTGCGAACTTTTTGGATCAAGCCAAAAAGTGGAAAATAAACAATTGTATTGGATACCAAGTGATGCTAAGTCCCCAGGTTTTGGTCTTGATCCGAAATACTTTACACGAGATAAAATAAAAAAGGCTGTAGTTGCCTACAGCCTTAAAACGAGGGAGAAAGACGGGTCTCGAACCCGCGACCTCCGGAACCACAATCCGGCGCTCTAACCAACTGAGCTACAATCTCCGTTTTACGTGGGTGCAAATATATTAAATCTTATTTAATTATGGCAATCATCGGGACAAGTCATTTCAATTTTTCAGAAAAAATCTTTGAATGTGACCAATGTTTCTTTTCATTTTCCATTTTCCTAGTAACTTTCCGATTGAAAAAAAACACCAAACATCGATGAGAAAAATGAGCCATATCGCATGGGATCAATTGACAAATACTTTTACGTTTGATTCCTACAAATCATTCGTGCATGATTTAGTTGCACAAAGAAAAACATCCGGTCCCGATCAACGTGAAGACCTCATCCATTATACCGAGTTGAATGCCCGACGCATGAAGCGCATTGAGAAAACAACGATTTTATCCGAAGAACTGAAACATCAACTTGCGCGCATTCAAGAACCGATGACTTGGGTATTGATTAGCGAGGCTTGGTGTGGAGATGCCGCTCAGATTGTTCCAGTACTTGGCATCATGGCGCAACAAAATACGAACATCGATCTGAAAATCATTTTGCGCGATGAACATTTGGACATCATGGATCAGTACTTGACCAATGGCGGTCGATCCATCCCGAAATTAATTTGTTTGGATGCGGAACATCAAGAACTCTTTGTTTGGGGTCCAAGACCCGCTTCCATTCAACAAGTGGTCAATGACACAAAAGCGGAAGGAATCACCGATCACGCGGTTCTTGTCGAACGCATTCAATACGCATATAATGAAGACCACACGCTTTCCATTCAACAAGAAATAAGCGAACTACTCGTTCAACTGAACAAGTAAGCGAATAAAAAGCCGATCATCTCTGACCGGCTTTCCACTATTTTCTTTCCAACTACAAAGTACCTCTGTTTTCTTGTTCTCTCTCGATGGACTCGAACAATGCTTTGAAGTTTCCTTTCCCGAAGGATTGTGCTCCTTTGCGTTGAATGATTTCGAAGAACATTGTTGGACGATCCACAACCGGTTTCGTAAACAATTGCAATAAGTATCCTTCATCGTCACGGTCGATTAAGATCCCATGTTGCTTCAAGACTTCAACATCCTCTTCGATGTCACCTACGCGTTCTCTTAAATCATCGTAATATGTTTCTGGGACATACAAGAATTCCACACCACGGTCACGCATGGCGGAAACTGTTGCTACGATATCGTTTGTTGCTACCGCAATATGCTGTACTCCGGCGCCTTCGTAGAAGTCGATGTACTCTTCAATTTGCGATTTCTTTTTTCCTTCAGCTGGTTCGTTGATTGGGAATTTAATGCGTCCATTGCCGTTCGACATCACTTTCGACATCAAAGCAGTGTATTCTGTTGAGATATCGTTGTCATCGAAGGAAATGATTTGGGCGAATCCCATCACTTTTTTGTAGAACTCACACCATGTGTTCATTTCATTCCAATCCACATTACCCACCATGTGGTCGATGAATTTTAATCCAGTTGGTTCCGGATTGTAATGAGATTCCCATTTGCGGAATCCCGGAAGGAAAACTCCTTGGTAGTTTTTACGCTCCACAAAAATATGCACAGTTTCCCCGTAGGTATAGATTCCAGAACGAATCACATGTCCATTTTCATCCTCTTCACGAGTGGGCTCCATGAATGGTTTTGCGCCGCGTTTGGTTGTTTCTTCAAATGCTTTGGTCGCATCTTCTACCCATAATGCGATTACTTTCACACCGTCACCATGTTTTCTCAAATGCTCATTGATCGGGCTATCAGAAGTCAAAGGTGTTGTTAGGACCAAACGAATTTTATCTTGCTTCAGGACATAAGAAACACGGTCTTTCAATCCAGTTTCTAATCCAGCATAAGCCTCAGATTGGAATCCAAATGCCGTTTTGTAGTAAAGAGCGGATTGCTTCGCGTTTCCAACGTACAATTCCACGTAATCCGTTCCTAATAAAGGAAGGAAATCTTCGGCCTCAGAGAATAATTTCTCTAAGCTATATTCTACATTTTGTAGATCTTTTAAATTTTTAATTTCTGTTGACATAATTTCTAATTCTTTGCAATATTATCGAAAATTCAGGACTTAGTGAATCCATGACTTGACATATTCGGGTAATTCCATTTCTATGGCACGCTTCGTCAACTTCAATGGTTTGAAGGTGTCAATCATTACCGCTAACTCCTGCGTTTCTTTTTTACCAATCGATCGTTCATACGCTCCTGGATGCGGTCCGTGTGGAATTCCAGATGGATGTAAGGTGATTTGTCCTTTCTCAATGTTGTTGCGACTCATAAAGTCCCCATCAACGTAATACAATACTTCATCTGAATCGATGTTGCTATGGTTGTACGGAGCTGGAATGGAATCCGGATGATAATCGTACAAACGTGGAACAAATGAGCAGATCACAAATGCGCTCGTTTCAAAAGTTTGATGAATCGGTGGCGGTAAATGCACGCGTCCAGTGATTGGTTCAAAGTCATGAATGGAAAACGCGTAAGGGAAATTGTATCCATCCCAACCTACAACATTAAATGGATGATGCGCATATACATAGTCATAAAGCACATCTTGCTTTTTGATGCGAATCAAGAAATCACCTTCTTCGTTGTGCGTTTCCAATTCATTTGGACGGCGGATGTCACGCTCGCAATAAGGTGAATGTTCCAATAATTGTCCAAACCAATTACGGTATCTTTTAGGCGTGAAAACAGGATGAAACGATTGAACGATGAACAATCGGTTATCGCTATCATTAAATTCCATTTGATAGATCATTCCTCGTGGAATCACCAAGTAGTCACCATAACTAAAGTCGATGTTTCCAAGTTGCGTACGCAATTTACCTGAACCACGGTGGATGAATATCACCTCATCCGCATCGGCATTTTTGTAGAAGTAATCTGACATTGACTTTGATGGCGCCGCTAGTTCGATGTAGCAATCGCTATTGACTAATACAGGCACGCGCGATTCAACATAGTCCTCATGAGGTTTCAAGTCATACCCGCGAAAGCTGCGCATGAGCATATTTTTCTCAATGGCAATTTCCGGAGCGATGTCCTTTTGTCCCTTCACTTCCTTCACCACTGTTGGCGGTTGAATGTGGTACATTAAGGTCGACATACCGTCGAATCCAGCTGTTCCGAATAGTTGTTCGTGGTATAATTCACCGTTCTCTTGACGGAAAACTGTATGACGTTTGTGTGGAATTTTTCCTAGTTGATGATAGAATGGCATAGTTCAAATGTTGTTTTAGCTAAACAAGCTTTAAAATTACTCAAAAGTTTATCTGTCTGCAAAACTAAAGCGCTTCGAAAGACTAATAAATGATTTTAATCAGTTTTCCAGGAAATAAAAATTGGATAGAAATCGGCTTTATACCGATGCAACACTTAAATTTGTCCAAATACTTTTGTACATGTCAAAAATCATCGTCATCGGTTCTTGTGGTCAAATTGGCACGGAACTCGTTTTAGCTTTGCGCACCATATATGGAAATGATGCTGTGGTTGCAGCGGATTTAAAAGATGAATGTCCAGCAATTTTAGCAAATGGTCCATATGTAAAAATGGACATTCTGAATCGCGAGTTGGTTCGTTCATACATCATAGAAGAAAAGATTGACGAAGTCTATTTATTAGCCGCATTACTTTCTGCAACGGCTGAGAAAAATCCAGATTTTGCATGGAAGTTAAACATGGATGGATTGTTTACCATACTTGACTTGGCAAAAGAAGGACATTTGAAAAAAATCTTTTGGCCGAGTTCGATTGCTGTTTTCGGACCAACAACGCCAGCGGACATGACACCACAGCATACGGTGATGGAGCCATCGACGGTTTATGGCATTTCCAAGCAAGCAGGAGAAAGATGGTGCGAATATTATTTCAATAAATTCGGAGTTGATGTGCGCAGTATCCGTTATCCAGGATTGATCTCCTACAAAAGTTTACCCGGCGGAGGAACAACCGATTACGCGGTAGATATTTTTTACAAAGCGAAAGCACAAGGGAACTTCACTTGTTTCTTAAAAGAAGATACCGCTTTACCAATGATGTTCATGGACGATGCCATCCGTGGTACGATTGAATTGATGCAAGCTCCAGCAGAGAAAATTAAAATCCGCTCAGCTTATAACCTCGCAGGTTCATCGTTTACTCCAGCCGAATTGGCAACATCCATTCAAAAACATTTACCCGATTTTCAAATTTCCTATGAACCCGATTTTCGTCAAGCCATTGCTGATAGTTGGCCAAATAGCATTGACGACTCCTACGCGCATGCCGATTGGGGATGGAAAGCCGAATTCGACACGGATGCGATGGTGCAAGTGATGTTGGACAATGTTCCAGTGTAGAGGCACATTTATTCGTGTAAACAATTGAAACAAAAAGATGGTTTTTACTTATCTTTAGTAAAAATCAATCGATGCGTTACTCCGTTATTTTCTTCGTCTTTTTTATCATCTTCGGCAATTGGGCACAACATTCCACCAATTTAAATCGATTCTCTTTAGGCGTGCGAAGCACATTTAGTGCGTTTAGTGATGACGGCACTGGACTTGGTACAGGCGGACAATTTCGTTTGCGTTTTACACCACGTGTGAATTCCGATTGGTTAGCGGATTACATAGTAGTCAATCATCAATCGATCGCAAAAAGTGAATATGTACATATCGGTTGGTCTGTGCTATTTTATCCCATGAATCAACAAATTGGTCGATTTCAACCTTATGTCCTGGCTGGACATTGTTTCGATTACAATAAATTATCCATAAACAGTCAACCCGAAATCTACGGAGATCGCTGGGGTTCTGCAGTACAAGCAGGTCTTGGGACACATTTTTTACTCAGTCCTCAAGTTGATCTTTCTATGACGAGTCAATACATGGTGCACTTAACAAAAGAGCTCACGACAGCATATTCATCAACAGGATATACCATTGTAGAAAAAAGCGGAAATTCCTTTGAAGGACATTTGCTCACTACTATAAGTATCAATTATCGATTTATAAAAAAATGAAAGAACAAACTAAACTCGGGTGGATCTGTGCATTACTGTTTCTTCCATTCGCTACAATCCATGCACAAGCAACCATTTCAAATACGCATGCTTCCGCTTTTTTGACTTTCGCGCCCAATTACTTCTTTCAGAAAAACGAATCGAATTTCTTTTTACATGGACAATTAAACTTATTTACAGAACAGCGGATTTCATTTTCCGGAGATGCCTTTTATGATTTAGGCTCGACAAGCGCGTATCCAACTTTCAACAATCAACATCAACTGTTCTTTGGCGTGAATTACCATTGGAGGACTTCCATTCATGACCTTTACTTAGGCATGCAGCCAGGCATTGGATTGTATCGCAATGATCAAGCATTGGAATCCCTAATTCCACTTGCGCCACTTGTTTCGCTGCAAGGCGGATATCGAATATACATTAGTCCACATTTTCATTTCTTTTTTGAAGGTCGATTTATAGGAGGACAAGTCATTTCAAAAAATATGCAAGCCATTTCAAATCTTCGATTCTCCGCTGGGCTTGGGTTTCAACTATAAGGAGAGAATTTTTTTGTTTTTTGTTTAACCTTTTTTGTTTTTTCTTAAACATTTTTGTTTAACTTTATCTCGTAATTGTTAAACAAAGTAATATGTCAACGTTAGAATTTAATGAAGCACTGGTTGGATTAGAGCATAATTTAACGTCATTTGCCATGAGTTTTACGCGAAACCACGAGGACGCGAAAGACCTGACACAAGAAACGATGTTGAAAGCGATTACCTACCGTAATTACTACACACCACAAACAAATTTCAAAGCTTGGGTTTTCACCATCATGCGTAATTTGTTTATTAATCAGTACCGGAGAAAAGTGAAATCCGGAGCTATTTTTGATCATTCAAAAGAGGCTTTCTTGGTATCCAATACACCAAGTCACGAAGAATCTGCTATTGAAATCATTTCTGTGAAGGATATTCAACAAAAAATCGATAACTTAGGAGAAGAATACAAAGAACCCTTTGAAATGCACTTTCAAGGATTCAAATACAAAGAGATTGCAGATAAATTAGAAATCCCAATCGGAACAGTGAAAAGTCGCATTTTCATTGCACGAAAAAAGTTAATGGATTCGCTACCAGACTTTGCCTTTTCAGCAAATTAATTTATGAGTAAAAAAGTTACCATTCTTGGCGCTGGTATTTCCAGTTTGTCTACCGCTGCCTTTTTAGGAAAAGCAGGATACGATGTCACCATTTTAGAAAAAAATAGTCACATTGGTGGACGCGCCCGTCAATTTGAATCAGACGGATTCGTCTTTGATATGGGTCCAAGTTGGTACTGGATGCCCGATGTTTTTGAGCGATTTTACAATCAATTCGGTCATACAACTAGCGACTTTTACGAATTAAAACGCTTGGATCCTTCCTATCGCGTTTATTGGCCTGACCATACGTATACAGATGTTCCCGCAGACATGAATGCGTTGGAAATGTGGTTTGAGTCCATGGAGCCTGGAAGTTCGTTGCAATTGCGCAAATTTCTAAAAGACGCTGCATACAAATATCAAGTTGGTATGCAAGACTTGGTTTACAAACCGAGTTTAAGTTTGTTTGAATTTGCTGATCGACGTGTATTGGGTGGATTGTTGAACATGCATTTATTTTCCTCCTTTTCGACATACATCCGAAAATACTTCAAGCATCCAAAAATTTTATCTCTGCTTGAATTTCCAGTATTGTTCTTAGGAGCTATGCCAAATGAAACTCCTGCACTCTATTCGTTAATGAACTATGCCGATCTTTCCTTGGGCACATGGTATCCAATGGGTGGAATGCACAAGTTTATTGAAGCTTTTGCCGAAATCGCGAAAAGTCAAGGAGTAAAAATTGAAACGGATCAAGAAGTTATTGGATTTGAAACGGAAAATAAACGGGCAACTGGAGCAAAAACAGCCTCCAAATTCGTGGTTTCAGATGTCATCGTATCCGGAGCAGATTACGAACACACCGAAAGCAAATTACTAAAAGACAAAGCGAATTACACCAATGAATATTGGGATAAGCGCACCATGGCACCCTCATGCTTGATCTTCTATGTTGGCGTCAACAAACGCTTGAACAATGTGCAACACCACAACTTGTTTTTCGACGAGTCCTTGGAAATACACGGGAAAGAAATTTATAAAGATCCATCTTGGCCAAGTGCACCTTTGTTTTACATGAGTGCGCCATCGCTAACTGATCCGTCCGTAGCACCTGAAGGATGTGAAAATCTATTTTTCCTTGTACCCATTGCGCCTAACTTAAAAGACGAGGAAGAAATTCGCGAAAAGTATTTCGATATTCTCTTGAATCGTCTGAAGGAAATTACCGGGAATGACATCCGTGAGCACATTGTATACAAACGCAGCTATTGCATTGATGACTTTAAAAACGACTATCATGCATTCAAAGGCAATGCCTACGGACTAGCAAATACATTACTTCAAACAGCCATATTAAAGCCGCGTTTGAAGAACAAAAAACTGAAGAACTTCTATTACACTGGACAATTAACTGTCCCAGGTCCAGGAGTTCCTCCATCCATTATCTCTGGTGAGGTAGTGGCGAAACAAATCATGAAAGAATTTCCGCTTAAATAAACGGCTATGAAACAACTATTCGACGACATCAGTCAAGAAATGAGTCAATTGACGACCAAAAGGTACAGTACCTCATTTTCGCTTGGCATTAGCTTTTTAGCAACCAACCTCCATAAACCAATTTATTCCATTTATGGATTCGTTCGTTTCGCAGATGAAATTGTTGATTCCTTTCATGGTTTTGACAAAGCTGAATTATTAGCAGATTTTAAAGTGCAAACCTATCGAGCGATTGCAGAAGGAATTTCCTTAAATCCAATTTTGAATAGTTTTCAATGGGCAGTCAACAAATATGGCATTCCAATGGAATTGATTGATACTTTTTTAAATTCCATGGAAATGGATTTAAAAAAACAATTTTACAGCAAAGAACAATATGATTTATACATTTTAGGTTCAGCCGAAGTGGTGGGATTAATGTGCTTAAAAGTTTTTGTGGAAGGGAATGATGCCGAATATGAACGCTTGAAGCCGAGTGCCATGAAATTGGGTTCTGCTTTTCAAAAAATCAACTTTCTACGTGATTTGAAGGATGATTTTCAAACCTTAGGAAGAACATATTTCCCTGGAATCAACATGGAAGAGTTCAATGCAACCGTGAAAAAAGAAATTGAAGCGGACATTGAAGTCGATTTTCGTGCTGGATACGAAGGTATTTTACAGCTTCCGAAAAACGCACGATTTGGCGTGTACATGGCCTACAAATACTACTTCAAATTATTTAAGAAAATCAAATCCCAATCCGCTCAAACGATTTTAACTGAGCGTGTCCGCATCCCAAATTACCGTAAAATGCGCATCCTCTTAACTTCCTATGTGCGTCACAATTTGAATTTACTGTAAGTCATGGAAGAGCTCATTTTAGTTGACGAAAATGACCAAGAAATTGGCGTCATGGAAAAAATGGAGGCACATGAAAAAGGCTTATTGCATCGTGCTTTTTCCGTCCTTCTTTTTAACAACGAAGGAAAGCTCTTGTTGCAACAACGTGCATTGAATAAATACCACTCACCTGGACTTTGGACCAACACATGTTGCAGCCATCCACGTCCAATGGAAACAACAAAGGCTGCTGCGAATCGCAGATTAATCGAGGAAATGGGATTGCATGCACCTTTAGAAGAAGTCTTCCATTTCACGTATCGCGCTGAATTAGAGTATGGATTAATTGAACACGAAATTGACCATGTTTTCATCGGATATTCAGATGAAACACCACATTTAAATTTGGAAGAAGTCATGGGATTCAAGTGGATGAGTCTTTCTGATATTCAATCCGACATGCGCAGCAATCCATCGCGCTACACAGCCTGGTTTCACCTATTAATTAAGGATCATTATTCGTCCATTCAAAACGCCTTAACTCATGAAAGTATCTAGAAGAGCTACCTTTAACGCGGCTCACCGTTTGTTTCGCGCAGATTGGACCGACGAACAAAATGCTGAGGTATTTGGGAAATGTAGCAATCCAAACTACCATGGACACAACTACGTGTTAGAAGTTTGGTTGGATGGAGACATCAATCCAGAAACGGGCTACGTCATCGACTTAAAAACCGTGAAAGATGTCATCAATAGTGAAATATCCGATCGATTTGATCACCGGAACCTAAATTTGGATTGTCCAGAATTCGCTGAACTGAATCCAACCGCTGAAAACATCGCCTTCGTTTCTTGGAATTTATTACGCGCCAAACTACCAAATCATTTAGCGCTCACCATCAAATTATGGGAAACCGAAAATAATTGCGTCGAATATTCAGGGAATTAATATGGTACTTTTTTGGCATCGCAGGGACTTGCGCATCGAGGACAATGCAGGATTATACAAGGCGCTAAAGGAAAACGATCAAGTTCAACCTGTTTTTATCTTTGACGATCAAATTCTTTCGCGCTTACCCAAAGATGATCAACGCGTCCTTTTTATCCATCAAGAACTTCAACGTCTGAAGTCTGAATACCAGGCACATGGATCCGATTTATTGATTTTTCATGGAAATCCAAGTGAGCTTATTCCGAAAATTGCGAAAGAACATGCGTGTGAAAAAGTGTACACCAATCGCGACTATGAACCATATGCGTTAACTCGAGACCAATTCATCTATCAGGAATTAGAAAAGTCAAACATAAGCTTCATTGGATCAAAGGATCATGTCATTTTCGAAAAAAATGAAGTGTTGAAAGACGATAGACTACCCTATACCATTTTCACGCCATATTCACGTAAATGGAAGGCTAAGCTTAGCGATTACTTTTTAAAGTCGTATCCAAGTACCGCTTATCTTTCACACCTGTCAAAATGTGCTAAGACTTCTGGTTGTCCGAGCATGGAAGATCTTGGCTTTTCAGATGTTCAATTGTTTCCATTCCCTGAACGGATTGTGCATGACGAACTTGTTCGTGCCTACCAAGAAAACCGTGACTTCCCCATTAAAAACGGAACAAGTAAATTAAGTGTCCATTTGCGTTTTGGCACCATAAGCATTCGTCAATTGGCACGACAAGCGCATTTGAACAACGAAACGTTTTTGAACGAACTTATTTGGCGAGACTTTTACCAAATGATCATTTATCATTTCCCACATTCTGTCAATGGATCATTTAAAAAACAATACGACAAAATCGTCTGGGAACACAATGAGCAACATTTTAAGGCCTGGTGCGAAGGAAAAACGGGGTATCCGTTGGTGGATGCAGGAATGCGTGAACTGAACGAAACAGGATTCATGCATAACCGTGTCCGAATGGTCGTTGCAAGCTTTTTAACCAAGCATTTATTAATTGACTGGCGATGGGGGGAATCTTATTTTGCTCAAAAATTAATGGACTTTGAATTAGCTAGTAACATTGGGGGTTGGCAATGGGCAGCGGGATGCGGTTGTGACGCAGCGCCTTATTTCCGAGTCTTCAATCCAACAGCTCAACAAGAAAAATTCGACAAACAAAAACAATACATACAAAAATGGGTTCCTGAATTCGGTTCGAGTTCTTATCCCCAACCAATCATCGATCACGCCTTTGCGCGTGACCGTGTACTCACACGATTCAAACAAGCATTAAATGACTAATTCCATTCAAGTAGGAGACAAATGTCCCCCATTCTCTTTACCCAATCAAGCTGGTGAAATGGTGCATATGTCCGAAATTATCGGCAAATCAAAACTTGTGTTATTTTTCTATCCAAAAGACGACACCCCAGGTTGTACCAAAGAAGCATGTGAATTCAGAGATCGCTACGCCGATTTCTTAGCGAAAGATTGTATCGTTTTTGGTATTTCGTCCGATAGTGTGGATAGTCACGTTGGATTTATAGAGAAACATTCCTTGCCTTACGACTTACTTTCAGACCCTAAAAAAGAGGTGCGCAAGTTATTTGGTGTACCCGGAAATCTTTTTGGATTAATACCCGGAAGAGTTACCTACATCATCGACGAACGAGGTATTGTCATCGGTGTTTTCAACTCTCAACTTGACCCAATTGGACACATTGATGCGGCGTTCAAGTTAATTGGATAACGATGCAATTGTCACATCATTTTTACACTAAATAAAATAGGAGATACTATTTTATACCATCTTTTCATTGTTTCATACATTCATTTTCCGAGTCATTTCGCGAGATCGAAATCCAGCTATTTTCAATCGATTCCACATTACTCTGCAGACAACATCCCAGATTATTTAGCCCAACAAAAAGACATTCCTACATGTATTTCTTCATTGATTTTTTGAGTGTCCATAAACTGCATCATATTGATACAAGATATGTTAGCTTGCAGTGAATGTAAAATACCTTGATGTTTAACGCTAATAACCATGTCTGGTTTTCAAGTGTCGTTCGCTTTTATAAACAGGACTCACCTATTAGATTTCGGTTTTCCTTCGCTTAGATCATGAATGATGATCTCGAGAAATTAGATCGTACTTTGATCACAACCAACATGCCGATTCATCTCCTTTCAAAATAATATGGTTTACTTTATTTTACCTTATTTTTATTTATTATTTCTAACTTTACCCAAAGGTATTATACATCAAATGATGAATTAAGTAAAGAGCCGAATGTATAACTACCCTAAATAATTAAACATAAACTATATTTTCTTATAGTTTATGTAATTTTTTTAAAGCGAAACGGAAGTGGTTTTCGCTTGTGCTATACTAGCTTTGTAAGGTGAAAAATATGGTCGCGGATAAAATTCGCTTAGAACGTTTAAAGCAAAACCTAAGTCAGCAAAACATGGCTGATGAGTTGGGCATTACTGCAGCTGCTTACTCCAATTTGGAGCGAGGAGTATCGGATATTTCCATTACTCGTTTATTTCAAGTTGCTCGAATATTAAATCAAACACCGCAATGGTTCATTGAAGAAATGACTTCGAGTAAAGACCTATTTAAAGCAGACATACAAGAGTTAAACGTTCAACACGATTTACTCATCCTTCAGAAAGAAGTCTCTTTCTTAAAGCAACAGATTCAAGTCATTCAAAGTGAATTGACAAAAAATAAATAAAAAAAAGCCGCTTAATAGCGGCTTTTCTTTTTAGATCTGTTTTATTCTTATTGTTTGATTAACTGAACTTCGCAATTCAAATGGATGTCGTCACCAACAACGATGTTTCCTGCTTCTGTAACTGCACTCCATGTCAAACCAAAATCACTGCGTTTGATTTTTCCTGTCAAAGACATTCCAGCTTTTGTTTGTCCATAAGGATCAACTGCAATACCTGCGAAATCTGCTTTCAATGTAACTGGCTTAACCACTCCTTTGATGCTCATGTCACCAGAGATTTCCAATTCATTGTCATTGATTTTCTTTACTGATGTAGAGGCAAATGACAATTCAGGGTGCGTCGCTGCGTCAAAGAAATCTGCTGATTTCAAGTGTCCATCTCTGTCTGCAACACCTGTATTAATGCTATCAATCGCGGCATTAAAAGTAAAGTTTGCTGTACTGAAGTCGTCTCCAGTCGTTGCTGCTTCAGCTGTAAATTGTCCGAAGTTTCCACTTACGTTAGAAATCATCATGTGACGCACTTTGAAACCTATTTCACTGTGCATTCCGTCAATTGTCCATTTAGTATCCATAATTATTGTTTTTTTACAAAGTTAAGGAGAACACTCACCCTGAATCCTTGACCTGTGTTAAGACTTCTTAATGCGTTAATTTTTTGTATTTTTGATATATGAAAAAACACCTATTCCTGTTTTTGGTCTTTCTTTCTTCCTCACTTTCAGCACAAATTATCACATCTGCCGCACCAAGTAAAGAGAAAAAAAAGCCGAGTAAAGACAGTTCCTCTGTACTCTATATGGATTTTCAACGTATCAATACGACACCGCGTTTGGAACAAAATCCGGATTTTTTAAACAAACCTTTGGGTGAACGCGCTTATGAAACCTCCTTGAAATTATGGTCCTATCAATTTGGAATCGTAGCGCCGATTTCTCGCCATTTGTCATTTGACGGTGGACTCGCACTTATTCAAAATGGGGAACAATACCAATGGAATTCAACATCCACGGATTCCAGTTATGATTATACCACCAAATACCGTTATTTTGGAATGCCTATTCAGCTGAAATACCAAACAGGGAAAAATGTGGTGTTTTTTATCGGCGCAGGTCTAACTCCTCAATTGTTTCAGTCCTACGAACAAAAAATACACTGGACTGATTCATTAAAAAACAACAGTAATTTGACGGTAAAGGACGAGAGCATGTGCCAGTCTTTTGTATTATCAGCCACGGGAAGCACGGGAATTCAGGTTCATTTTAATAGCAATTACGGACTGCGCCTTAGTTTTTATTACCGTTATCAATTAACGAATAGCTATGGTCCATACCAAGATTATAAACACTTCAGTACAGGACTTGGTGGTGGCATAGCATTCACAAGAAAACTCTAAGCATGAAAGTAGCAGACATCGTACATTACCTCGAAGCAACTTTTCCATTGTCATTGCAGGAATCCTATGATAACGCTGGACTAATCTGCGGACGCATGGATCAAGAAGTATCTGGCGCATTGCTTTGTTTAGACAGCATAGAAGCAACTGTCGATGAAGCGATTTCGAAAAAATGTGAATTGATTATCGCTCATCATCCGATTGTATTCAAGGGCCTCAAAAAAATCACAGGTGCGTCTTATGTTGAGCGCGTCATTGAAAAATGTATTCTTCATGGCATTTCGCTTTACGCAATTCACACCAACTTGGATAATCACATTGATGGAGTAAATGCGGCCATTGCCAAACGCATCGGATTAGTACATCAACGGATTTTGCGTCCAATGTCGAATCAATTGTACAAATTGGTTGTCTATGTCCCGAAGGATGCCTTAAATACTTTGGATCAGGCCATTTTTGAAGCTGGGGCTGGATCTATCGGTAATTATTCGGATTGTCATTTTCGTTCGGAAGGAACGGGAACTTTTCGTCCAAATGACCGAGCGAATCCAACCATTGGATCAACCGGAATCCGTGAAGAAGTTCAGGAATATCGCGTGGAATACCTCGTGCCAAAAATGCAGCTAGGAAACGTACTTCGCGCCATGACGAACGCACATCCGTATGAGGAGGTCGCGCATGAAATTATTTCCATCGAAAATAAAGACCCTAGACTTGGTGCCGGTTTGATTGGAGAACTAGCAGAAGAAGTCGACGCGATGACCTTTTTAAAATCGTTAAAATCGAGCTTTAACTGTCAAGTAATTCGTCACACAGCCCTGCTTGACAAACCCATTAAAACCGTCGCTTTGTGTGGTGGTGCCGGAAGTTTTCTGCTATCCGATGCCATCCGTGCAAAAGCAGATATCTTTATCACTGGAGACTTCAAATACCATGAGTTTTTCGATGCAGAAAAGCACTTGATTATTGCCGATATTGGACATTTTGAAAGTGAACAATTCACTCCGCAATTATTAGCTGAGAAACTTAAAGAAAAATTTACTAAATTTGCAGTCCATTTAACTGATTTAAATACGAATCCTATTAACTATCTATAGAACATGGCAGCAACGGCAACAAAAAAAGAGGTGACCATCGCACAAAAATTGGACGCACTTTTTGAGCTTCAAAAAATTGATTCTGAAATCGATCGCATTCGTACGATCCGTGGTGAGCTTCCATTAGAAGTTCAAGATTTGGAAGATGAAATCAGCGGATTGAACACGCGTGTTGGTAAAATCAACGACGAAATCAATGAATTGGAAACAGAGATTGCGGACCGTAAAATTGCATCAAAAGATGCGGAAGCAGCAATTTTAAAGTACAAAGAGCAACAAAATAATGTGCGTAACAACCGTGAATTCGAATCACTTTCTAAAGAAATTGAATTCCAAGAGTTGGAAATTAAATTGCACGAGAAAAAATCCAAAGAGGCGAAATACAAAATCGACTTGAAAAAAGAAACGTTGGCTGAAGCAACAGAACGTTTAACTTCTAAACAAGGTGATTTAGCATTGAAACAATCTGAGTTAGATGCCATCGTTAGCGAGACGCAAAAAGACGAAGATCGTTTGATGAAAGCTTCTGACGATGCGAAAAAGAAAATTGAATCTCGTTTGGTATTTGCTTACGATCGTCTTCGCGAAAATGCGAAAAATGGTTTAGCAGTTGTACAAGTAATGCGTGGTTCTTGTGGTGGATGTTTCAACAAAATCCCACCTCAACGTCAATTGGACATTGTTACTAAAAAGAAAATCATCGTATGTGAACATTGCGGACGCATTTTGGTTCCTGTTGAAGGAACGGAAGCGTAAACAGCACTATTGATATAAAAAAAGCTTCCCAAGGGAAGCTTTTTTTTTACGTTTTAATTTAATCGGAAATCAACATCCATTTTTGCTAGCTCCTTGAACAAAGCCGAAGATGGTTGGACCTTCACACTTCGCGAAGGAAGATTTACCTCATACCCTTCAACCGGATCATAAACGGTAAAATGCAATTGACAATTCCCTTGGTTTTGATTGAACAATTCATTCAATTTATCAATCATTAAATGATCAACCTCTTTGGACGAAAATTTCAAATGCAAGCTTTTGGTGCGTTTTTCACGTAAATCCTGGAGTAAATCGATGCTGTGCACGACAAATTCAGGTTGCTGACGAAAACGTGGGATCTCAATGCGGCCTTTCATCGTAATAAAGGTTCCAGGCTCCATAAAATGCTTATATTTCAAATAATTCTCTTTAAACAAATTCAAGCGAAAAGCATCTTGATAATCCTCCACTGTGAGTGTTCCGAAACCATCACCGTGTTTGGTAAATCGATGTTCACCATTCGTAACAATCGCCGCAATCAATAAATCGCGTCCTCGGTATTGTTCTAAATCATTCAACATGGCAATATTACCCGTGCAAAATGAATCAATTTCTATTTTAAAATCATCCAAAGGATGTCCAGAAATGAAAATCCCCACCACTTCTTTCTCGCGATTCAACTTATAAATTGCCGGCCATTCCTCGCATTTAGGAACCAGAGGTTCAGGCATGCTCGTTCCAGTTGATTCTCCAAACATAGAAGCCTGTGCCGAATTTTCTTGTTCTTGGAAACTCGCGCCATAGCGTACAGCATTCTCCAAGAAACTTTTTCCGCTAGCATCATTTGCAAAATACTGTGCGCGATGAACACCTGGAAAGGAATCAAATCCACCTGCATAGGCCAAACTCTCAAATGCACGTTTATTACAAACACGTAAACTAACGCGTTTTGTCATGTCGAAAATCGATGTAAATGATCCATTCTTGCGTTCCGCTACAATCGCTTCCACCGGTGCCGACCCTAGTCCTTTGATCGCTCCCAATCCAAAGCGAATCGCTCCTGCTTGGTTCACGGAAAACGTGAAACTTGATTCGTTCACATCTGGACCTAAAACTGGAACTCCCATACGGCGACATTCCTCCATAAAGAAAGAAACTTGTTTGATGTCGTTCATGTTATTACTCAGTACCGAAGCCATGTATTCAGCTGGATAGTTCGCTTTTAAGTATGCCGTCTGATAAGCAACCCATGCGTAACATGTCGAGTGAGATTTGTTGAAGGCATAGGATGCAAATGCTTCCCAGTCCTTCCAAATTTTCTCCAAAGTTTCCGCTTTGTGCCCTTTTCCACTTGCGCGTTCAATAAATGTAGGCTTCATTTTATCCAAGACCTTACGATCTTTCTTACCCATCGCTTTACGCAAAGTATCCGCTTCACCTTTCGTGAAATCCGCCAATTTCTGTGACAAGAGCATTACTTGCTCCTGATAAACGGTAATTCCATACGTTTCTTTCAGATACTCCTCACAGTCGGCCAAATCGTAGATAATTTCCTCTTCTCCATGCTTACGTTTACAATAAGATGGAATGTATTCCATTGGACCCGGACGATACAAGGCATTCATCGCAATTAAATCAGCAAACGCCGTTGGTTTTAATTCCTTTAAGTGTTTTTGCATTCCCGGTGACTCGTATTGGAAAATACCAACTGTTTCTCCTCGTTGAAATAAGGCATAAGTCAATTCGTCATCAATCGGAAATTCATCTGGATCTAATTCAATCCCTTTGTTCTCTTTGACCAAGCGCACCGCATCTTTAATGAGTGTCAAGGTCTTCAATCCCAAGAAGTCCATTTTCAATAATCCCGCTGACTCAGCAACTGAGTTGTCGTACTGCGTACATACCATGTCAGAGTCCTTCGCTGTCGCTACCGGGACAAAGTTTGTCAAATCATCCGGTGTGATAATCACACCACATGCGTGAATTCCAGTATTTCGAACGGAACCTTCAATTTCCGTTGCTTTTTGAAGTACGCGTCCTTGTAAATCTGATCCCGCAGCGATGCGACGAAGTTCCTTGGCATTTGCCACCGCTTCTTGATTTTTCAATTTATCCACCAACTCTGTTTCCGAGAAGGAGAATATTTTTTTCAGTGAAAGATCAGGTATTAATTTGGCTAGTCGATCCGCTTCCGGTAAAGGCAAGTTCATCACCCTTGCCGTATCGCGAATGGCGGATTTTGCTGCCATCGTTCCATAGGTAATGATTTGCGCCACTTGATTGGCGCCGTATTTATTGATGACATATTCAATCACGCGTCCACGTCCCTCATCATCGAAGTCAATATCGATATCTGGCATGGAAACACGATCTGGATTCAAGAAACGCTCAAAGAGTAGATCGTATTTAATTGGATCTACATTGGTAATTCCAATGCAATAGGCAACGGCGGACCCTGCCGCAGAACCACGTCCCGGTCCAACCGAAACGTTCATTTGTCGCGCGGCATGACAAAAATCCTGCACAATCAAGAAGTAACCGGGATACCCCGTTTTCTCAATGGTTGCCAACTCAAAATCGATTCGCTCCTGAATTTCCGGAGTGATTTCCTTGTAGCGTTTTTTCGCCCCTTCGTATGTCAAGTGACGCAAGAATGCATTTTCTCCGCGTTTTCCACCATCCAACGCATCCTCCGGTGAAATAAATTCAGTAGGAATATCGAATGCGGGCAAAAGTACTTCTCGTGCCAACGGATACGGTTCACATTTCTCAATGATTTCCTGAACGTTTAAAATGGCTTCCGGTAAATCTGCAAATAGGGAAACCATTTCCTCGGTGGACTTGAAATAATATTGATCATTTTCCAAGCCATATCGGAATCCACGTCCTTTACCTTTCGGCGTTTCAACCAATTCGTTGTCCTTCACGCACAATAAAACATCGTGAGCCTGTGCATCCGTTTGATTCAGGTAATACGTATTGTTCGTCGCAACGATTTTCACCTCATGTTGTCGTGCTAATTGAACCAAAATCGGATTGACGCGGTCTTCTGTCTCCAAGTGATGTCGACTTAATTCGATGTAAAAGTCCGAACCAAATTGTGCTTTCCACCATAATAATGCTTCCTCCGCTTGCTTCTCTCCGACATTTAAAATCAAATTTGGGATTTCACCATAAAGATTTCCAGAAAGTACAATGATGTCCTCTTTGTATTGTTCAATGACTGATTTGTCGATTCGCGGCACATAGTACATGCCTTTCGTATAGGCAATCGAAGCCAATTTAATTAGGTTTTGATAACCGTTTTTATTTTTCGCTAATAGCACTACTTGATAGCCGTTATCCTTGACGCTTTTATCTGTCAAATTTCGACAGACGTTAAACTCACATCCAATTATCGGGATGATTTCTTCTTTGTCGTAAGGCTCGCCATTTTCCTCTGCCAATTTGCGTTCTTCGCGGACTTTTGCATTATAGCTACTCGCTGCTTTTTCGAAATGAAAAGCCGCCATCATATTTCCTGTATCCGTCAAGGCAACGGCGGATTGATTCAAAGCTGCTGCTTTTTGAATTAATTGTCCAACCTCTGCGGTGGATTGCAAAATGGAATACTGTGTATGGTTGTGTAAATGCGCAAATTTGACACCGGATAATTTTTCCGATGAAACAGGAGAAACCGGTGTTTGAACCACTTCTTTCTCTTTTTGCGCTTCGCGTAATTTTGCGCTTTCTGCTTTTAAATTGACATGTTGTAATCCAATCGTTTGAATCTGAGCTGGATTCGCCGTTTTATACGATTCAAAATAGCCCGGTTCCTGAAGGAGTTCTTCTAGGGTATAATGTTCCTTTCGAATTAACTCTAAGAAACAACGTGTGGTTGACTCAACATCGGCTGTAGCGTTGTGCGCCTCATTAAATCCAACATGAAATAAAAAATCGTGTAATTCCGTAAGCGTTGGTAATTTGAATTTTCCTCCGCGTCCACCAGGCAATTGACAAAGTTCCGCTGTACGCTCCGTACAAGTATCCAATATCGGCAATGTCAATGGTGTCTCTTCCGCCATTCGGAAATACTCACAACCCATGACATTTACGTCAAATCGAACGTTATGTCCAACAATAAAATCTGCTTTTTCCAGCGCCTTTTTGAACAAGAACAAAACATCCCCAAGGTCTTCACCTGCTAAACTCGCAAGTTCCGTTGAAATGCCGTGAATTTGTTCTGATTGAAAAGGAATATTAAATCCATCAGGACGAATTAAAAAGTCCTTTTGTTCCACCAAGGTCCCATCTGACTCATGTAATTGCCATGCAAGTTGCACGACACGCGGCCAGTTAGACGTATCCGAAATCGGAGCGTTATAATCTCTTGGTAATCCAGTCGTTTCGGTGTCAAAAATCAGGTACATGTGCTGTCTAAAAAAGGAACTTTAAAGTTAGGGATTTGTCCGTCAATTTTTTCCCATTGTTGAAAACTATTCTTGTGTGTATTTGACTACTTTTATCCAAAATTCAATCATGCGACTTCTCCTTTTACTGGCGCTTTTCACGTTTCAGTTCGAAAGCTTTGGACAATTCAAAGAATCGGATTATCATTGCCACAGGGACTCCGTGATTTTACAGACAACATATGGCAGTGTCTACATTACGCAAGATCACAGCTGCAACTTATATGATTGGCTTTGTCCAGATCCAAAAGGTTGGATGAAAAAAAACAACATCGAAGAGAATTTTCCAGAGATAGCGCATTTCTTGAACCCGCAACAGTCCATAGGTAATTTTCCGCGATACTGGAATAATTTATATGCATACCATGGGAACTATTATGTGTATGGTCCAAGTGATTGGATGGCGAACCGCCCAGACTACATTTCAGATTCTTTCTTGGTTGAAATCGCTTCGGACATCACGTATTTCCGCATAAAAAAGACGGAGCTTATTCGTGCTTCTGAATGCTTATTAACCCTCGATTTATATGGTGAAGAGGCCACTTTACGCATTCGCTTACTTGCATTCCCAGAAGGCGCATCGCTTTGGGAATATGCGATTAAAAATGAATCTTGGTCCGAATTAAAAGTGTCGAGCGATTCCGTTCGTAACTTCGATATGATCAACAATGACTGTGTCAATCAAAAATGTTTTCAAGAATTTACATTTGATTCAATCGATTTCAGTCACTTGAAGTTTAAGGATTAGAGTCCGAGCTGTCTTTCCCAATAATCATTCAATAAAACCACAAGTTTACGCGCCATGTTGTTTTGAAAACGCTTGGTGCGATAACCGCCAATCCAATTGATTCCTCGGATGGCATTGGTCACTAAAATCTCATCCGCAGCTAAAACGTTTTGAGGAAGAATGGCACATTCGTATACTTTGATTCCATTAGCTAGTGCCAGGTTAATGATTTGCATGCGCATGGTTCCCGCCAAACAGCCTTCATCTAAGCCCGGTGTATACAACACGCCATTACTCACAATGAAAATATTGCAACTCGAAGTCTCCAGAATGTTCCCGCGTTCATTCACCAAAAACAAATCGTCTAATCCTTTGTCCTTCGCTGCAAGCGCAGCCATGACGTATGTTAATCCAGACTTTGTTTTGTAGTTGGATAAAAAGTTCTTTTGCAATTTGATGTCTTGGTAGATATCCACTTCAAGACCTTTGGCATTCAGTTCAAAGTGATTCACATCGTACGGATAGACCTCAATGTAAAACGTACATTCATTCGATTCAGGCAAATAGGCTCCTCCGGAAACACGATCCAAAGACAAGCGACATCTTCCGCCTTCCACAATGCCTGAACGCTGGCACAATTCCAAGACTTTTGCCTCGAAAAATTCCGTAGTGAAATACGATGGGGTGCGCATTTTAATCACTTTCGCGCCATCCAACATACGTTTCACATGGTTATCCATGTTCAAGGGTTTTCCATTGATTAAACGGATGCTTTCAAATACTCCGTCCCCGTATAAATGTCCGCGATTTCCCGGATGAATAGTAGGCGCATCATTCGAAAGAATGGTACCATTGTTATTTATGTAAAGCAATGCCATAGCGAATCAATAGCGGATTAGTAAAACAAATGTACAAATTGCAATCCTTTTTGCGCATCCAACATCAGGACAAATAAAATTCCAAAAATGGCTCCTCCAATGTGCGCATCGTGAGCGATTCCAGTATTTCCCTTCTTCATGGAATAATATTCAAAAAACAAATACAGTGGTCCAAACAAATAAGCAGGAATCGGAATGGGGATAAACATGAGAGAAAGTGAAAGTGTTGGATTCCATAAAATGACCGCAAATAATACCGCCGAAACTGCCCCAGAAGCTCCTAAACTTCGGTATCCAGGTTGATCTTGGTGTTTGATCATCGGAAACAAGGTGGCGGCCACCATTCCGAGAAAATACAATGCACAAAAATAAACGATCCCCGCATTTCCATACAATTCCACCCATGCTAAATACAGGTATTCACCCATGAAATAAAGGGTCATCATGTTGAATGCCAAGTGTGGAATATCCGCATGAATAAATCCATGCGTTAACAAACGGTCATATTCCTGCTGATGTTTGACGCGATATGGAACAAACAACATGCGTTCTTTCAATTCGAGATTTTTATCTGCCCAAAGCGAAATAATAATTGTTCCTACAAGAATAATCAATAACATAAGCGAAATTCAATGAATTGTTTTACCTTTCAACGAGTTATCGAAGTTAAGGATAATCCAAACAGGCATGAAAGTATTCGCAGCGATTTTCATTTTCTTTCTTCTCTTTTCCTGCCAGGAGGGAAAAGCACCGGTTGAAAAAAATTTTTTGGTGGACACTACGCTCACGGTGAACCAAAAGATGGAACGCATCGTAACAGCGAGTTACCTAAGTCATCTTTCGGTCGATTCAACGATTCAAAAAGAAATCATCGCTTTTTATTCCGCCCGACATTACTATCCAGTGTTGGCGAATGATTCCACTTTAACGGATAGAGGTTTGGAATTGAGTCGTAGTTTAGAAGCATCCATTCGATTCGGCATTCCAAGTTCACGGTTAATTGCCATTTCAAAAAAACTGCATCCCCTCGAAAAAGAAGTGTTGCTTTTAAGCAATTTTGCCTCCGCGAGTACCGACATCCGAAAAGGATTCATCGATTTCGAAAAACAAAAACTCCGACCAAAATCAGTGGATAAATCGCTTTTTTCACGTGCTTGGTATCAAAGCAAGTCAGCACCATTTGACACGGTTCTGCTTGCACAGGGTCCAATCGATACCAATTACCGCTTTTTAGCGCAACACTTTTTCCATTATTGTGACACTGCATACTTGGACGCTAAAATCATCCGTGTTCAAGAAGAGAAAGATCACGAAAAGCGGGCCTTTGATCAAGCTACGGCATCCTTACTTTCGAAAAGGTATTTGTCCGAACAGGCTGACAGCCTCACAGTACGTTCAGCGATTAAGCAATTTCAAAAGGACAATGGATTGCGTCCGGATGGACAACTCAGTGAAGCAACAGCGAAAGCATTGACGGAAAGTACGCTCGAAAAAGTCCTGCGAGGTGCCATCTCCTTAGACCGCATGCGTCAAAAATCCGACACTTTAGAGAAATACGTACGCATCAACATCCCTTCCTTTGAATTATTCTTCTTTGCTAAGGACAGTTTAAAGAGTCACCACCGTGTCATTGTTGGAAAAGTCACCAATCAAACACCTACGTTGAGCTCTAACATCAACCGAATTGTTTGTTTTCCGTTTTGGAAAGTTCCATCCTCCATTTGTCAGAAAGAAATTTTACCCGCGTTAAAATCCAATCGAAACTATCTGGCGAAAAACCACATGAAAATCATGCGTGGTAAGGACAAAGAAGCGAATCCTGATAAAGTAAATTGGAAAAAAATCAAAGCGAACACCTTTCCGTATACCGTCATTCAACAACCAGGAATCGATAACAGTTTAGGAATTATCAAGTTTGAATTTCCCAATCCTTTCAGCGTGTACGTGCACGACACGCCTTCGAAAAGTCTTTTCAATCAAAGTTATCGAAGTTATTCCCATGGATGCATGCGCTGTGAGCATCCAGTTGAATTAGCGAAAGTCATGCTTCAGTACGACAGTTTAGGAACGAAGGGAAATCCACTAACGCCAGATTCCTTGGATAGTCTTTTGACCTTGAAACAAAATTATCCGATTAAACTAATGAGTGAAATCCCAATCTTTGTGGAATACCAAACGGTCGTTGCAGATCGAACGGGGATATATTTCCACCACGACCTGTATGGACGCGAAACAGCACTCGTGAAAATCTTATTGAACGGTAAATAATTCCTAACTTTGTCAAAAAAAGTTATGATCGTTTCTCCATCCGTTTTATCCTGTGATTTTGGTAACATACAACGCGACACAGAGATGTTGGATCAATCTCAAGCAGATTGGTTGCACATCGATGTAATGGACGGTGTTTTTGTGCCAAATATTTCCTTTGGTTTTCCTGTTTTGGAAGCCATTCGCAAATACACAAAAAAGACCTTGGATGTGCACATCATGATTGAAAATCCAGATGATTTCTTGGAGCAATTTCAGAAGTCTGGAACGGATATTTTAACCGTACACTACGAAGCTTGTCGCCATTTACATCGAACGGTGTCACGAATCAAAGAATTGGGAATGAAAGCAGGTGTCGCCTTGAATCCTCATACGCCGGTGCATGTTTTGAATGAGATCGCAGCTGATTTAGACTTGGTTTTAATCATGTCCGTGAATCCAGGATTTGGTGGACAAAAGTTCATTCAGAGTAGTGTCGAAAAGGTTCGTTCACTTGCGGCACTGCGTGCAGAGAAAAACGCATCATTTATCATTGAAGTCGATGGTGGTGTAAACATGGAAACCGGCAAGTTATTAGCGGATGCAGGAGCGGAAGCATTGGTTGCCGGAAGTTTTGTTTTCAACTCTCCGAATCCACAAGAAACGATTTCCAATTTGAAATCCCTTTAAAGCGTAACAATAAACGGTTTTCTACGTTAACTCACTCGGTATGAAATTCGTTTCACTTTTCTTTTTTTTAGTCCTTGCATCCTTGTCTTTCACACAAAGTGAACTTCAACAGAAAGAAGTGCGTCTCAATGAAAGTTTGTTGAAACTACGCAGTGCGAAAACGGATGAAGAAATGGACCGCTTAAATCTGTCCTTCAAAAAAGAAATGGAAGCCTTTCTAAAATCAGATGGCGCTTTCGATTATCCATTTACACTTTTAAAAACGATTGCCGTTCTTGACAGTGAGGACGAATTGGTACGCATCATCAATTGGAACATTGAATACACCGATTTCTCCTACACTTATGCTGGCTTCATTTTGAAAAAAGAAGAAGGAAAAGAAAAAGTCCTTGTCACAGAAATGGTGGATAAAACAGATCCATACACACCGAAACCGGAAGGGATTGTGGATGCCAAGAATTGGTATGGTGCTTTATATTATAAAATCATACCCTTTGGTCATCATGGAAAAACGGAGTATTTATTACTTGGTTGGGATGGAGGAACAACCGGAAGCAATTTCAAATTAATGGATGTCCTCACCTTCGCCGGAAGTACACCAAAGTTTGGTAGCCCGGTTTTCAAAGCGAATCGCACGACACTTAAACGCGTCGTTTACGAACATTCCAACATGACGAACATGAGCATGAAATTCGACGGGAAAAATGGACGCGTTGTTTTTGACCATTTATCGCCAGAGTCTCCTCAATTGGAAGGCGTGTTTTCCTACTACATTCCCGACATGTCCTATGATGCGTATCGTTACGATTTCGACGCGGAAATTTGGGTCTTGCAAGAGGATGTCATCATGACCAATCCAGACGATAAAAATGGAGAGAAATCTTTTTACGCTTTGAATGCCAAAACAGGAAAGGTGGAAAAAAATAAATTGAATGCCGAATGGATCAGTCCGAAGGACGAAGGAGTACAAAACAATGGTACGCATGTCGCCCGAACGGGAAATCCACAAGAAGATGAGGAAATTGAACAAGACCTTCTTTTTCCAAAACAACGTTTCCATTGGAGACGACACAAGAATCCAGAAGTGATGCCAGTTGGTCGCGGTAAAAAAAATAAAAAAATTACCTCGAACTGATGCAATTAGGAAGAATCAACCAACTGACGATCAAACGTTTTGCTCCTCCTGGAGCATACCTCATCGACCTTCAAGACAACGAAGTTTTATTACCAAATAAGTACATTCTTCCAGAACACGAAGAGGGTAGTGTGGTGGACGTTTTCGTAATGAAAGATTCGGAAAACCGCATCGTTTGTACCACAGAAGTCCCTTTGATATTATTAGGAGATTGCCGTTATTTAGAAGTGATTCATGTGAATCCATACGGCGCATTCGTAGACTGGGGCTTAGATAAAGATTTGCTGGTTCCCTTTGGTGAACAATTACACCGATTGGAAGAAGGAGAAAAGTACTTATTTACGTTGCGTTACGACTTCGAAACGGATCGGCTTTTTGGCAGCATGAAAGTGCGCAAGGTATTGGATCTCTGCGAAGATCAAGAATTGGTTGGGCAAGCAGTAGATTTATTGATTTGCGAAGAAGGTAAATTGGGACGCAATGTCATCGTAAACAACCGCTATGAAGGCTTGATATTCAAAAATCAACAGACGAAAATTCTCGAGCGAGGACAAGAAATGAAAGGCTACGTGAGTGTTGTTCGACCTGATGGGAAATTGGACATTCGCTTAGAGCCCATTACCTTTGAAAAATACGATGAAGCATCTCAATTCATTTTGGATGAATTGACGAAAGTGAAAGTCCTTCCACTTTGCGACCGTTCTTCCCCTGAAGAAATCCGTGAGCAACTTGGCATGAGTAAAAAGACCTTCAAACAAGCCATTGGAAAATTATACCGCTGGAAAAAAATCATCATCAAAGATGATTGCATTGAGTTAAACGCTTAATTAAACGCCATCACCGTCAAATAAATTTCCAATTCCACCGAGGATACTTCCCTCCTCTTTGCGTGGACCTACTCCATATGCAAGGATGCGCGAAGCCAAACGTGATATCGGCAATGTTTGCAACCAGACTTCACCCGGACCTTTTAAGGTTGCAAAGAACATCCCTTCGCCACCGAAAAGGGTGTTTTTCACACCGCCAATGAATTGAATGTCATAATCAACTTCTTGTGTATATGCTACGATGCAACCTGTGTCCACACGTAATACCTCACCTGGATTTAAGGTGCGCTTCATGACGTGGCCACCGGCATGACAAAAAGCCATTCCGTCTCCTTCCAATTTCTGCATGATGAATCCTTCACCACCGAACAAACCCGTTCCTAATTTCTTTTGGAATTCAATGCCAATGGAAACTCCTTTCGCAGCGCATAGAAAAGCATCTTTTTGACAAATCACTTTTCCGTGGTATGCGGATAGGTCCAGCGGAATGATTTTACCTGGATATGGTGAAGCGAAGGCAACCTTAGCCTTTCCGAATCCTTGGTGCGTAAATGCGGTCATAAATAAACTCTCTCCTGTAATCAATCGTTTTCCAGCACTGAACAATTTACCCATGAATCCAGTTTGCTGCGCGGATCCATCACCAAAAATTGTCTCCATTTGAATGCCTTCATCCATGAACATAAATGCGCCTGCCTCTGCAATGGCTGTTTCTTGTGGGTCCAATTCAATTTCCACGTATTGCATTTCTTCTCCGTGGATATAGTAGTCGATTTCGTGATTCGTTTTCATCTTGATTTTTTTTCAAAATTAATTGTAAATCTGCCAACAAAATGCATCGATTAAATGTTTTTTGGATAACATTTATTCCTACTTTTATCAGACAAGCTACAGACAATGGAAGACTTTCAAGGAAATCAAGGAGAATTAGATAAGGAATTGGAACGATTCATTGAATTACTGAATCAACTCCTTCCAAAGTACCATAGTTTGCTTAAAAAAGAACAGCTGGACAAAGCTGAACTTGTTCGCTTGGGTGAAATTGAACACTACCTACTTGGAGTCAATTCCAAAATCATGGAAATAAAAGGTCAACTCGAACAAAACCTTTTCGGGAAATCATTGGACACCTACTATAAATTGAAACTGAAAGCGATTGATGGAGATCCGCATTCTAGGCTAAAAATGGAAAAAATGCGCGATGCGTTTTCAGAGGCACTTCAAGCTGGGGATATCATCAATTTGAACTAGTTTCCTGATATTCCTAACTTTCCATCAAACTTTTCTATTTTTGCAGCAATGAAGAAAAATCAACGTATTGCCGTTATTGGAGGTGGAAGCTGGGCCACAGCAATTGTTAAGCTATTGTGCAACACACAAGAAACCGTACATTGGTGGATGCGTAGCCAAGAATCGGTTGACCATGTCCTACATTACAAGCATAATCCAAAGTACTTGCAGTCCGTTGAATTCGATGTAAGCAAATTAGCATTAACTACCGATTTAATACAACTTGTAAAGGACTCGAATATCCTGATTATTGCTACACCATCTGCCTTTCTAACGGAGACATTCCATGGAATGGATCCAGCCTTATTTACTGGAAAGATTGTCTTTTCAGCGGTTAAAGGAATCATTCCTGAATACAATGCAATTCCGGCTCGTTTTATTCATAAAACACTTGGCACACCTTATGACCAAATTGGTATTATTTGTGGGCCATGTCACGCGGAAGAGGTCGCATTGGAACGCTTGTCTTATTTGACTATTGCTTGTAGCGATGGACAAATAGCAACGGACATGGCTGAGGCATTGGCATGTCGTTACATAAAAACCACTACATCTGATGATTTATTCGGGACAGAGATTTCTGCCGTGTTAAAAAATGTATATGCGCTAGCCGCAGGAATTTGTCATGGAATTGGTTACGGTGATAATTTTCAAGCCGTACTCATATCCAATGCCATTCAGGAAATTGAACGTTTCATTGATGTCGTAAGTCCAGTTCATCGGGACACGAAAACGAGTGCCTATTTGGGGGACTTATTGGTTACGGCTTATTCCAACTTTTCGCGCAATCGGACCTTTGGATTTATGATAGGTAAAGGTTACTCGGTGAAATCGGCACAATTGGAAATGAACATGATTGCGGAGGGATATTACGCGACAAATAGTTTGATGGAAATAAACAAGAAATTCGAGGTAGACATGCCTATATTAACGGCTGTTTATCACGTTCTTTATGGTGGAATGTCCCCCGTAATAGAAATGAAACTTCTTGCAGAAAAATTATCTTAAATGCACAAAACATGCTAGTCTTTAAATTTGGAGGTGCATCTGTTCGAGATGCGGAAGCGATTAAAAATGTTGCTTCCATCCTTTCCCTTTATCCATCAACCAAACTTACCGTCGTTGTTTCCGCGATGGGGAAATCAACCAATAAATTAGAAGAAATTGTACATGCATTGGAATCTAAGAATCATGCGGTTTTTTCAGGACTTGTGGATGAGCTAGAGGCATTTCACTTGGACATTATGGCGGCATTATTTCCAGAGAAGCATTACAAGATTTATCAAACCGTTGAAGAGCTGTTCGATGGATTGAGAAAACGCATGGAGGGACCCTTTTCTGAGAACACTAGTTTTGAATACGATCAAATTGTTTCCTTGGGAGAAGTATTGTCCTCACAGATTGTCAGTTCGTATTTGATTGAACAAGACTTTTCCGTTCGATGGATGGATGCCCGAAAAATCATTCGCACAAATCACACTTACCAAGAAGGAAAAGTGGATTGGACAAAAACGGAACAACTCGTTCAAGAACAGTTGATTCCTGCATTTCAAGATGCGAACATCGTATTGACACAAGGATTCATCGGACACACATCGGAGGGATTCACCACGACATTAGGACGAGAAGGATCTGATTATACAGCAGGAATTTTAGCTTATTGTGGTCAGGCGGAAAGCGTGACCATTTGGAAGGATGTTCCCGGCATGTTGAATGCGGACCCAAAATACTTCGCAAACACCAAAAAATTAGAAGCCATTTCCTTCAAAGAAGCCATTGAACTTTCCTATTATGGTGCGAGCGTCATTCATCCTAAAACGATTCAACCCTTGCAAAATCGCAACATACCGTTGTACGTGAAATCATTTTTAGATCCAACTGCAGACGGGACAATCATACACGCTTCTTCGAGCAAAGACCATTTAATTCCATCCTATATTTTCAAATTTGATCAAGCTTTATATTCGTTTACACCAAAGGACTTTTCTTTTATTGTGGAGGAGAATTTAAGTGTCATTTTCGGCAAATTATCCGATTTGAATGTGAAAATCAATTTGATGCAAAATTCAGCCTTGAGCTTTTCCATTTTAGTGGATCAAAAGAAAGTGAAACGAGATGAGTTACTTCACTTATTTCAACATGAGTACGAAGTGAAATACAACGAGAACCTTTCGTTGGTCACCATTCGTCACTATGATGATGCGACAATCCAACAAGTGACAGAAGGAAAAGAAGTATTGGTTCAACAACGCACTCGTCACACCGCAAGATTCGTGTTAAAATAATGGTGAAATACCATAAAAGTGGTATTTCCTTTTCCCAAAATTGCGCGTAGTTTTGCTTCATGATGAACACCTTGGATCATATCGAGTTGCAACAAGTGGTAGAAATCGTTTCGGTTGACCACTCGCCTATTTCATCCAAGTTAACAGAAATGGGATTAGTTTCTGGACAATTAATCAAGACCTTATTCAAAGCTCCATTTGGCGATCCCATTGCCATTGAACTAAATGGATCCGTGCTTTCCCTTCGATTAGAGGAAGCGCAATTTATTGAGGTGAAAGCGTAATGCTTTGAATCAAATTTAATAAGTTTGCAAACCATGAAAATTGCGTTACTCGGCAATCCGAATACTGGTAAAAGCTCAGTATTCAACCTCTTGACAGGTTTGCGTCAACAGGTGGGTAATTTCCCTGGAGTAACAGTCGATAAACGCAGTGGATTTATTTCCGTGGACGAGCAACAACATGAATTGATTGACTTTCCCGGAACCTATAGTATTTATCCCCGTTCAAAGGATGAATCTGTGGTCTTCGATGTTTTATCGAATCCAACGCATTCTCAACATCCAGACCAAATTGTCTTTGTGGCAGATGCGAGCAATCTACAACGAAATTTATTATTCTTTTCACAGGTTTACGACTTAGGAATTCCCTGTGTATTGGTATTAAATATGTGGGATTTAGCCCAACGGAAAGGCTTCGATATTTCAATGGAAGCATTGTCAAACGTATTTCCTGGCGTTCCGATTGTTCAATCAAATGCACGCATTGGACTTGGGAAAGACCGCATTTTATCCGCCCTATCGGGATTATCCACGGCGCGAGAAGAAAAGGACGCCTTCCTAGTCGGTCATACGTTGTGTGAGACCTCGGATGTCCAAGCACAAAAGAGTGAAGCGGAACTTCGATTAAAGAAAATTAAAGAAGCCTTGAAACACGTGGTACAAATGAAAGCACCAAGCGGAGAAAGCACTTCACGGAAAATTGACCGAGTGCTAGTTCATCCCATTTGGGGATACGTCATTTTTGCATTTGTTCTATTAACCATTTTTCAATTCATCTTCTCATTCGCCAACGCTCCAATGAATTGGATTGACGAATTATTCGCGCAATGTTCGAACTGGAGTAGTCATGCCATCCAACCGGGACTCTTAAATGATCTCGTTTCACAAGGAATTATTCCAGGTATTGGTGGTGTAGTGGTGTTTGTTCCACAAATTGCCATGCTTTTCTTTTTCATCTCCATTCTCGAAGAAAGTGGCTATTTATACCGTGTAGTGTTCATTATGGACCGACTCATGCGACCCTTTGGATTAAATGGAAAAAGTGTCGTTCCTTTGATGTCCAGCGTAGCCTGCGCTATTCCAGGAATAATGGCAACGCGAACCATCTCAAATTGGAAGGAACGCTTAATTACCATTTTGGTCGCACCATTCATGAGTTGTAGTGCGCGCATTCCTGTTTACACCTTATTGATTTCATTGGTTATCCCAAAGACCTATTTGTTTGGGATTTTCAATCTGCAAGGACTAGTTCTATTTGGATTGTATAGCCTTGGGATCATTTTCGCTTTAATCGTTTCCTTCTTACTGAAGTTATTTATCCAACAAAAAGAAAAAGGATTTTTGCTTTTGGAATTACCCGATTATAAAAATCCACGATGGGGAAATGTGTTGATAAATGTCCTAGAGAAAGTCAAATTATTTGTGCTCGATGCAGGAAAAATCATCTTGGCGATTTCCATCATACTGTGGTTCCTTGCCAGCTTTGGTCCAAACTTGGATGAAGCCGCAAAGAAATTAAGTAAAACGACGGTTTACAAAGAAATGTCAGTGGAGCAGCGTACACAAGCAATGGATGCCTGTAAATTATCCAATTCATATATTGGCATCATCGGAAGAGGAATGGAGCCCGTCATTGCTCCATTGGGCTATGATTGGAAAATTGGGATTTCTTTAATCACCTCTTTTGCAGCACGTGAAGTCTTCGTTGGCTCACTTGCAACCATCTATGCCGTTCAGGATGACGGAGAGAATCAACACCTCTTGATTGACCGTATGCGAACGGAGCTTAAACCAGATGGGACACCTGTATTTACATTGGCAAGCGGGGTTTCATTGATGGTATTCTATGTATTTGCCATGCAATGTATGGCAACGCTAGCAGTTGTAAAACGCGAGACAAACTCGTGGAAATGGCCCATGGTACAATTGGTATTCATGGGTGTTTTAGCGTATTTGACTGCTTGGATCTCCTTTATCCTTTTATCATAATTCAAGGATAAAGCTTATATTCGTTCTGACATGCAGGTATTTATACTCACTCTCGCTTTGGTTCTTTCGCTCCTCTATTTGGGGAAACGACTGATCGTTCCGTTTTTTAAAAAGGATAAAGCATGTGAATCATGTGCCTTGCATCAACAAGTCACGAAAGAATCTAAGTAATATGGCAGATGTTCAGTTATATAAGTACAATCCTTCTTTTTATTTAATCAAGAAAGAAACTCCTGATTACTTCGCAAATGAATTCTTGGAGTCTGAATTGGATAAGGACCATGTGGCGTGGCTAAATTTTCATGGCATTGAGGACTTATCATCCATTGAGCATTTGTGTCAAAAACTTGGGATTGATAAACTTTCCATTGAGAATATCCACCATCAGGTGAGACGTCCAAAGGTAGAGGAATACAGCAAATACATGTCTTTTTATGTCATGTCTGCTTTGCCAAAAGAGATTGATAATCCCTATTTACATCAGGATCAAATTTCCTTTTTGATGGGAGATGGTTATTTAATTTCTTTTCAGGACAAACCATCCGATCATTTTACCGATGTTCGAGATCGCATTGAAAAGGGACGAGGTAAAATCCGATCCAAGGGAAGTGATTTTCTTCTATTCCGCATGTTGGAGGCCATCATCGATAATTACTTTGAAGTATTGGAAGAAATTTCCAATCAGATTGAAGGAATTGACGGTCAATTACACATCGTGCAAGACAAATCCATTTTGACGAGCATCGAATTAGAAAAACGCAAACTGATTGAATTGCGTAAAATCGTTCAACCGATGCGAGACATCACCAATCAGCTAGAGAATAGCGACAGTCCTTTCATTGAAAAGAGCAACAAGCACTACTTCCGAAGTTTGCGGTCCTCCTGCACAAGTGTCTTGGAAGAAATTGATGCGAGCAAACAAATTTTGGAAGGTATGGCCAACTTGTATTACGCCGCTCAAGGACAACGGATGAATGAAATCATGCGCGTCTTAACAGTCGTTAGCTCCATTTTCATTCCGCTCACGTTTATTGTTGGTGTTTATGGAATGAACTTCGAACATATGCCCGAATTAAAATATCCATATGGATATTATACCGTGATAGCGGTCATGTTTGCCATTGGAGCCGGACTCTTATTTTTATTTATTAAACGGGGCTGGCTGAAGAAATAAGAGGAATCCATGGAGAAAGAATCCATTTGTTAAATCTGTTAACGTTTAGTTAAATAAAAAATACACGCTTGAATCCTGCGTAAGTTTGATTCATAAAATTAATTGACTATGAAAAAACTATTTTTATCCTTTGGGATTATGTTCATCGCAGTATTGGGAATGAACACTGTTAATGCACAAATTGAAAAAGGTGCTAAAATTGAATTCAGCAAAGAAACGCATGACTATGGAAACATCAAATACGGAGGTGAGCCATATTGTACGTTTGATTTCAAAAACACAGGAGATGAGCCATTAATCATTTCGAATGCGAAAGGATCATGTGGTTGTACCGTTCCTGAGTGGCCGAAAGAACCAATTGCACCAGGAGCAAAAGGAACCATTCGTGTAAAATACGATACAAACCGTCCAGGTCCAATCAACAAAAGTGTAACCATCACTTCTAACGCGATTAACGAGCCAAACAAAGTGATTCGCATTAAAGGTGAGGTTGGTCCAGCTCCAGAAGTTGGAACTCCAGTAAATAACGCTGGTGCGCCAATCAACAATTAAGATAATCCTCTTATCAAATAGAAAAGCCGATCAATTGATCGGCTTTTTTTATGTCCATTAAATCGTTGCTTAGATTTCGTTGAAATCAGCCACGGTATGTTTCCAAGTAGCGTTTGAACCGGGACGCACCAATTGAATGGTTTGAAAACCGATTTCATCGGCAGCCATCAGCTCCTCTTGAATGTCCGACAAGAACAAGATTTGATTCGGTTGCAAGTCCAATATTTCCGCAATCAATTTATACGTCGCAGCGTCCCTTTTCGCACCTGTTTTCGTATCGAAATAATTCGAAAGGTGCTTGCTTAAATCGCCAAAACAACTGTATTGGAAGAGCAACTTCTGTGCATGAATGGAACCCGATGAAAAAATGCCAATTTTCAATCCATTCGCTCGCCATTTATTGAAACAAGTTGGAACGTCATCGTACACATGACCTTTAATGTCCCCCTCTTCATAGGCTTTTTTCCAAACGAACCCTTGCAAGGTTTTCAAGGGAGTTACTTTGCGGTCCTCACGACTCCATTGATCTAAGTAAGCGATGACTTCTTCCGTTGTTGTAATGCTTTTCCCTTCCTCTTCTTTGACCAAAGAGATGACTTGCGCAAAGGATTCCTTTACTTCGCTTACCATGGCCATTTTGGGCAATTCTTGAATGTGTTCTCTGAAATATGGGAACAATTCATCCACCACGAAAGAGATCGATGAGGTTGTTCCTTCAATGTCACTTAAAATGTACTTTATTTGACTATCCACGTTTTGGGAAATTAAAATCTTTAAACTGTTCTTCCAACTTTGATTCCGTATAGTGTGGAACCCAGCCAGACATATCTATAAAAATGCGTATTGCTTTTACGAATGGATTGGTTTCTCCAGCATCAAACCAATGTTTTGTTCCAGCTGGAACTGAAATCAAATCCCCACGTTCGCACAGTAAATTGAACACAGCTTCATTTTCTAGGTGGAACCAAAATAGTCCCTGTCCATCGACAAAAAAACGAATCTCATCTTCTGAATGCGTATGTTCCGCTAAGAACTTCGCCCGAATTGCCTCGTAATTTTCGGTAGCGGAATGAATGGAAATCACATCAGCCGTTTGGTATCCTCCGTTTTCCATAAATGGATTGAGGTCCGAAGCGTATGCCGCTAAAATATCCGCTGAACTTGCGGAGTCATCGAAGGTCACATCACAATGCCATTGATCAAAGAAGATTCCGCGTTCGTTCATAAATCGACGGATATCCTGTGCATCTGTCAATTGTATTTGTTTTTCAGGGATGGATAAAATGGCCATAATTATTGCGCTAATTCACATTCACAAAGGTAATCCAAGGTTTCCAAATGACGTTTTGCAGCGAAGAGATTTTCACCCCATGCATACGTGCCATGTTGGCGAATCAAGAAACAATGCTGTTGAATTTCACTGATTCGTTCGGGTAAGTACTTTTCAAAATATCCCATGTCCTGAGCATTTTCAAAAATGGGAATGTGCACGGTACACTCGTGTGTTGTCACGCCTGAAAATCCCTTTTGCAATTCGTAATTTCCCACGGAGAATGTTTTCTTGTGTTTCATCGAAATGAGCACTGGATTTTTGGAATGGCTATGTAAAATGACTTTCGCTTGCGGAAACAAGCGGTAAATCAGGACATGAATCATGGTTTCATCCGAAGGTTTGATGTCCTGAAAAGGCGCTTGAACCAAACCATTTTCATCAATCGGAATAAAATCAGCTGCTTGAAAATTGGATTTATCGACCCCTGACCTCGACACCCAGATTTGTCCGTCTTCCATGAAGGAGTAATTCGTAGACGTTGCGGGAGACCATCCTTTCAGGTGGTACAATCGAATGGTTTCTGCCAATTTTTCTTTCATGGTTCTTTTCCTTCCTAAACGCAGAAAAACGCACCAAGCGATGCGTTTTTCATTGTTTGTTGTTTGTTATAATTAGTTTGCCAACATTTCTTTTACCAATGAAGCAATCAATTTACCGTCTGCTTTTCCAGCCAATTTTCCACTCAAAGCGCCCATCACTTTCCCCATGTCTTGAGGTCCAGTCGCGCCTAATGATTGAATCGCCGCAGCCACTTCCGCTTTCACTTCATCTTCGCTCATCATTTTTGGCAAATAAGCTTCAATGATTTTTGCTTGAAATAACTCGTCATCGGCTAAATCTTGGCGATTTTGAGCGACATACAATTCATAGGTTTCCATGCGTTGTTTATGCAACTTCATGCAAATCTTTATTGCCGCTTCTTCGCTTACTTCACCATTTCCAGATGTCGCTTCTAACAGCAATTTTGACTTGATATCTCTCAATGCTGCTAGCTTTTCTTTTTCTTTGGCTAGCATTGCCTTTTTGATATCCTCATTAATCAGTTCAGTGAATCCCATTAGTCTACGTTATCGTGTAAGAAATTATTGCTTCTTAATCCAGCGCGACCATCTTCATCTTGGGACAAACCGAAACGTGAAAAACGCTCTTCTGTACTTGGTGTAGCATGTTGAAGGCTGATGTTGCGGCGAACAAAAGCTGGCTCATTTTCAAATTCCAAAATACCTTCAGCTTTTTTCAATTTCGCCGTGTATTCTTGGATACGAGAAACGCGCTCTTGTGCTTTGCGTTGTTGTTCCTCGGGTGAAAGAATGCGTTGTGCAGGTTCGATGCTCATGCGTTCTTCTGCGTCATCTTCCAACATGTGACGAACAATTGTTTCAGGCTCTCTTACTTCAGATACAACTGGTGTAGGTGCTTGATAGAACGTCATTTCCTCTTCCTCTTCAGCGCTAGCATCCATCACATCCCACGTAAATGCTGTTTCATTTTCTTGAAACGAATCTACTGGAGCTTCTACATCGAATGCCGGCATTTCAGAAACTGGCAACACTTCTTCTTCCAATTGATATGAAATTACTTCGTTCTGAACTTCAGTAAATTCAAATGTTGTTTCGTTTGAAACTTCCACTTCTTGAACAGGAGTGACAAATGGGTTAGAAGAAATAGGCGTCACAACCGGAGCTTCAGCCGCGATCGTATCTTCAGATTTCAAAAATGGCTCTTGTGCTAATTCACTCTGGATCGTTGTGTGTTGAACTGGAGACTCAAGTGGACTCACAATTTCTTTTCTATTTTCTTCCTCCAGCGCGACGATCTTGCGCTCTGGAGCTCTCTCAAAACCCGTAATTGGCGATGAAGAGAATCCTGTTGCGATTAATGTGATGCTTAATTTATCACCTAAACTTGCATCGTAACCATGTCCCCAAATCACATCCGCTGTTGCACCTGCAGCATCTTGAATGTAATCGGTGATTTCAGTAATTTCATCCATCATCACTTCTTGGTCTCCATAAGTGATGTTTAACAATACGTAGCTTGCACCATTGATGTCATTATCATTTAACAATGGAGAAGTCAATGCTTCTTTTACAGCGACAATTGCACGATCTTCACCAGCCGCTACAGCGCTACCCATAATGGCTTGTCCACTGTTACGCAATACCGTATTCACATCGTTGAAGTCCACGTTGATTGTTCCAGTAACGGAAATGACTTCTGCAATTCCTTTCGCTGCAACAGTCAATACGTTGTCCGCATGGGAGAACGCACTTGAAAGCGACATGTTTTTACCAAACTCACGTAAACGCTCATTGTTGATAATCAATAAGGTATCTACGTTTTGACGCATTTTGTCCAAACCTTCTTCCGCTTGTTGACGACGTTTTCTTCCTTCGAAATTGAACGGAACCGTAACGATACCAACCGTCAAAATTCCAAGGTCTTTCGCTACTTGTGCAATCACTGGCGCAGCACCTGTACCGGTTCCACCACCCATTCCTGCCGTAACGAAAACCATTTTCGTGTTTTTCGACAAGATTTCGCGAATTTCTTCAATGTTTTCAATCGCTGCATTCATGCCCATTTCTGGAATCATTCCTGCTCCACGTCCTTCGGTCAAGTTTGGACCCAACTGAATTTTGTGTGGAACGGGTGAAATGTCTAAGGCTTGACGGTCCGTATTACAAACGATAAAATCTACACCTACAATTCCTTGCAAGAACATGTGATTTACTGCGTTTGATCCACCACCACCTACACCAATCACTTTGATGATTGAATCTGCATTGCTTTGTGAGGCTGCTCCCATTTTTGGTAAGTCAAATTCCATATCCATATTTTTTTCTATTAATCTTTATCATCAAAAAAGTCACCAACGGACTGTCTAATTTTCAAAAAGAAACCTTCACTTCTTCTCGGATTCGAGTGCGTGATGGCTTTTTGCGTTGCCGCTTTTGGATTCTCTTCTTGTTTTGGAAGTAAATCAATCCCTGATTTTTCCGCTGCTTCAAATCCTTTTAATACCAATCCAATACCTGTAGAGTACATTGGACTCGCCAATTTATCTAGGTCGTTTGTATTTGCTAAATGTTCAGTTGGATATCCAATTCGCGTATCCATTCCAGTCATGTATTCAAATAATTGTGTCAAGTGTTTCAATTGAGCACCACCACCGGTCACCACAATTCCACCAATCAATTTTTTCGAATAACCAGAGTTTTTGATTTCGAAATTCACCAATTCGATGATTTCCTCCATGCGCGCTTGAATGATGCTCGCTAGGTTCTTCAACGTGATTTCTTTCGGCTCGCGTCCACGCAATCCCGGAATACATACCACTTCGTTTTCTTTGCTTTCAGATGCCAAGGCACTACCAAAACGTACTTTCAAGTTTTCCGCATGACGTTGCATGATGCGACAACCTTCTTTGATGTCCTCAGTAATGACATTTCCACCGAATGGAATCACGGCAGTATGGCGAATCAATCCATCTTGGAAGATCGCTACATCTGTTGTTCCACCACCGATGTCGACCAACACCACACCTGCTTCTTTTTCCTCGTCGCTCAACACCGCTTCAGCAGAGGCAATTGGCTCAAGAATAATTTCTTTCACATTCAATCCAGCACGATCCACACAACGTTTGATGTTCGAAACATTGCTCACGTGTCCAGTAATGATATGGAAATTCGCTTCTAAGCGAACACCTGCCATTCCGATTGGATCTTTGATTTCTGGTTGATTATCCACAATGTATTCCTGTGGAATCACTGTTACAATCTCTTCCCCTGGATTCATGACCAATTGGTACATGTCGTCCACGAATGCATCGATGTCACCTTGCGTGATTTCACCTTGCGCATTTCGACGGGTATACATTCCTCTGTGTTGCATGCTGCTGATGTGTTGACCAGCGATGCCCACATTGACGTTTTTAATTTTCAAATCGCCTTCAACGGATGCTTGTGTTAACTCAACAGCTGCTGTTATAGATTGAACGGTGCGTTCGATGTTGGAAACAACGCCACGCATCACACCAAGGGATTCACTTTTTCCAAGTGCGACGATTTCAATTTTATTGTGCTCATTCTTGCGACCAACAAAACAAGCGATTTTCGTTGTCCCGATATCGAGTCCAACAACAATCTTGCTACGCTTCACTTCGCTAGTTGGCTCTTTTTCTACAAACGATTTGTCCTTCATACTTTACACTTATTTCGCTATACTTATTCCATCCTTCATAAGGCATCGCCTCATTGTAAAAATCCAAAATTCGACTAAATTTATCGTTCACTTCTTCATCCGTATAGGCTGTTCCGAGAATGATTTTTTGATCGCCAACTATTGGAATTAGTACAAAATCGCCATTCTTTTCACGGTAAACTTGACCGATCATTTTATGCAATATTGGATCATTACAAACATAATTTGAAATTCGATAGATATCATCTAATTTTCGAATACTTTTCAAGGAATCGTTGTTAATAATTTCGAAGATGGAATTTGGTTCATAGCGATCGGCAATTTCTCCTGAAAAAACCAGTACCCGTGCGGTATGTAAATCAGATCGATTCATTAAAAATCCATCTTCATCTAAGTAAAAACTTTGTCCAGATTGATTAAAAATTCGCGCAATCGGTTTGCGCAATTCCATTTGGATGTCCCATTTGTTTCCAATGCGCTTGAATACCTTGACGTGTTTGACTTCTGGCATCTTGGAAATCGCGTATTCGATTTTTCGGATGTTTAAATTTTTAACGGTTTGACTTTTCTCGATTAAGCGGCGTAATTTCAAGCGGTCGATGAGTTCTGGCTCCGTTAAAAAGGCATCGTCTCCCTCCACATGTATGGATATTTGAGGTGTCGAATAGGTCTTCTTTTGTTCTTCCTGATTGGCCAAAACCAAGATGGTTATAACCCCAGCAACACATAAAATCCAAGCGGTGATTTTCATCCATTTTTTCATGTCAGTCAGCTAGATTTATGGTTAATATTTCTTGAATTGGACGAACCAATCGATCGATGTCTCCAGCGCCAATTGTCAAGAGAACACCATCGTTAAATTGGCTCAAATATGGTAAAACCTCACTCGCTTTTTTGATTGACTTGTGTTGGTTTTTACACATGGATAATAGCCATTCACTGGTAACACCTTGCATGGGTTCTTCACGAGCGGGATAAATCGGCATTAAAATTAATTCGTCTATTTCGGATAATTCAGCGGCGAAATCAGCAGCGAAATCCTTGGTTCTTGAGAATAGGTGTGGTTGGAATATTCCAGT